>ERZ1034913.288-NODE-288-length-44093-cov-12.995141_pt1 | contig 44093 bp, 44 predicted proteins | sample MGYA00520697_ERZ1034913 | MGnify/ENA primary metagenome ERZ1034913 (study PRJEB33766, sample SAMN09781786) | gut metagenome | biome: gut microbiome | host: Homo sapiens | place: Madagascar | study: EMG produced TPA metagenomics assembly of the PRJNA485056 data...
TTTTCTGAACGATTTTCTTCATGTCGGACACAACAGGAGTATACCCAAGTTGGAACAAAAATTTTCCGTTTTTTCCGAATAGATAATTCGTGCAAATAAAAAGCGCAACTTCGATTGATGAAACTCGAAATTGCGCGATGTAACTTAGCTGGGGGAGAAAAGTCATTTGTCGGGGCCGTTTGACCACAATTTGACCACAAAAGAAACGAAACATTTTGACATCTAACGAAACAGAATGATAAAATAAGTTTGAAATTTGATGATACTGCGTACAAGTGGTATCGGAGTGTCCATTGTGTTTTTGCGAGAAGCACAATGGGGTTCAAGAGGCCGTGAGTTCGATTCTCGCCACTCGGACCAAACAAAAATAATCCGAACTTGTTTCCGATAGGAGATGGGTTCGGATTATTTGTTTTATGGGGAAAATCTAACAAAGTCGTGGATTTTGGACATGGGTTCGTTCAACCCACTTCGAGATTGTTTGTCCTGATAGAGAACAGTACACTTTCGCAATAGGATGGATTTCTTCGAATTTTTGCACACACTCAAAGTTCAATCCTCGTGAGGTTCATCGTCATTCTCCGCGTTTCTGAAATTCAAAGCAGTGACCAGGCAGCCGAATGCGCCCGACCAGATCAGCCCGGCATAGATCCACGATGGGGCAAATCCGAAAAGGGTGCCCGCAATCAGCAGCAGAGCCGCTGCGGTCAATAACAAGCGTGCGGATGATTTTTTTCATGCTCAGCAGCTCCTTTCGGTGCGAAGATAATATTCTACTCGGTGCACGTCCTCTGGATGCACGGAAACATACCACAGGGAGCGTGACGCTGCACAGGAAGGCATTGGCGTATTCAGCGGCACCGGGAGCAGTACAGCCCGCACTTTATACGGAATATGGTTTTCAACCATGAAGAATGAAGAAGCGCAGTTGTTCCAGCCGCTCGATGGAGTACAGCGTATCAAATTCGATCCATTTTTCTCGTTTCTGAAAAAGAGCTTTCAAAAAGTTCATAAAAGTATCCTTTCTCAAAGCAAAAGACGCAGGGCAGCTTGACTTTACAAGGTCTGCTCTGCGTCTTTGCGTCTGGCATATCGTATTATTGTGTCAAGGTCGGGTTCAAAAAACTTTGCATCACTTAAAATGTATCCCTGAACGGCATTGTGATCTTCTTTCCAAAAGCATAGGTTGATTTTTCAAAATCCAATTATCTAAAAACTGCATTTGCTCTTTTGTATGAAACCAATGCTCTCCGCTAGGCATAACGGTCAGCTCTGCATTGATTTTTTCCGCAAAGGCCTTTATGGTTTCCTTGGAGGTCAGATTGTCATTTTCCCCATACAAAATGCACGTAGGGATTTTCCATGAAATCGGATGCTCTCGGACATAGCAGAGATATTTCCACGACAGCGTTTCGCCAAATGTTGTGGGAATTTCCAGTTTCTCTGCAAGTTCGGATTCGGAGACGCCAGCCCATTGCATCATGTTGCAAATCAGCTGTTCCATATCGACCACTGGAGAAATAAAATAAGCGGTATCCACCAATTTTTCATCCAGTGAGGACAAAGAGAAAAACGCACCAATGCTGTTTGCTACCAGCGTGATGGAATCCTCGCGTTTCCGCAGTGCCGCAAAAAATCCGGGAAATTCCTCCGTGGCTTCCCATGGAGCTTGTGCGCGGTAGTCGAAACCAATGACTTCACAGTCAGAGAATAGGGTTTTATAATGCTCGGCCTCTTGCGCCGAACCGCCCTTTCCGTGAACGTATACAACGATTTCTTTCATATAAGATCCTCCAAAATAAAAACGTAGCGCACCCCAATTCCATGGGCTGCACTGCGTCTAAGCATCTGGCGTCTTGCTTGATTCCATTATTCTGCTGCCAATTTCAAAAATTTCTTGTCCGACTGGATGCCCTGCGTCACAAATTTTCCGTCCCGGAACAGTGCGTAGGTGGTGACAGGTGCAGGCAGGTTCCGCGCGGTTTCTTTGTCGGTGATATGAACCACCTTGAGCGGAATGTTGTGTGCCTGCGCCGTTTCCTGCACTTTCGGCACCCAGTAAGCTGTAAAGGGGCATTGATCGGTGTAGTAAAGCACAAAACCGTCCTCGTCCATCTTGGGGTGCTTTGCGCAGGATTTGAACTTCGGCAGTTCGGCATCCGGCATAAGCGGCAGAGCCATCAGGTTGATGCCGCAGTCTGAAACATCCGCAGATACAAAGCCCTGATGTGCCAGAAATTTCGGGTCTGCCAGAAACTCCCGCTTTCGCCCCTCGGCGGACAGAATGCACAGTCCTTTCCGGCCCTGTGCCTTGGCGTCCCGAATACACTCTGCGAGCAGATCATTCGAATATCCGTGGCCCTTCATGGAGCCGGAAACCCACAGGCAGTTGATGTACAGCCAGCTGTCTGCTTCAATGGGCACCCAAGCATTTTCTGCCGGGATGTATTCGATAAAGCACTTGCCGCGCTCTGCGCTGCGGTAGAAAACAAGGCCCTCGTCAAACCGCTGCTTGAGCCATTCTTTTTTGGCAAGGCTCTGTTTGCCGGACATGGCACAGCAGATGTGTTCCTTGTCGATGTTTTCTTTCGTGATGCGGATATATTCCATCGAAGCGTCCTCCCAACTTTATGCCTTTTCCGGCACGGTTTCTTCCAGTTTTCCGTCTTTGAAGCGAATCACACAGGTGTATTTGCATTTGGGGCAGAACAGCGGAAAATCTTCCAGCACGGTATGTTCCCGAATCATCGTGCGGGTTTTGCTGCCGCATTTCGGGCAGTGGATCCAATCCGTTTTAGCCATTTGCGGCGTCCTCCTTGTTGCGTTCTTCCAGCTTTCTCTGCCGGATCTGTTCATTCAGCTGCGTGGCGGTGTAGAAGCTCTGCCCGAAGTCGATCAGATGCCACAGAATCTTCGCGGCCAGAATAAACGAGCCGTAGATCACGCCATCCAGCGCATTGTACCAAAAGCCCCACCTGTGGGCGAGTGGAAGCAGTATCGCTTCCAGGAAAGCCGCGTGCAGGATGGTGCGGAACCACCATGCCCGGTTTGTCAGTTCTTCGCTGGAAGCATATACGATGAGCGTGGCCATGCTCACCAGCGTCAGCAGGATGCAGCGGCCAAAAAAGCGGACGACCGGCAGCTCACTGGTGGGGTTGAACAGCAGGCACATGAAAAAGGTGCTGAGCATGACAAGGCCGTAGACAAACACAAACCGATGCAGCCAGAATTCGATTTTTTTCATACGCTCCTCCTTATCGACCCAGCAGCCGTTTCAGGGCACTGACATATTGCCGGGAGATCATGACCTTTTCGCCGTTGTCCAGCACCGCTTCAAAGCGGCCGGAAAGGGAAGGGAGAACGTAATCAATTTTTCCGGCATTCAAAATCATGGACTTGCTGCATCGGAACAACATCGTGCCGATGCACAGCGCTTCAAATTCATAGAGCTTCTGTTTGCAGGAGAACACTTCTTTCTGACAGTACAGAAACGAGTTTCCCTCTACCACTTCAAAATAGTAGATGTCACCGAGCTTCAAGCGGCACATCTTTCCATCCAGAATGCCATTCACCGTGATCTGCCCTGCAGCAATGTTCTGCACCTCACTGACCCACGGTCCTTTGGGGTCGTGGCAGCGGATCAGCACTTCTTCTGGCGTTTCGGTCGTGACTTGTTCAACGGTCAATTTCATGTCGTCCCTCCTCCCTCTGAAAATACTATAGCATAGAAAGCCCGGATGCACCATGATGGGAGCGGTAAGCTGTAAAAATCAGGGGGTAAGCTGCAAAATGCCGTGCGGTCAATGGAGCTCTCCAAAGGCAGCACGGCATTTTAGAACGTGATTTTAATGGCAGTTTCTTTTGAGAAAGCATTTCCGCGGTGGTCGATCATTCACTGGATCCCATGTGCCGCATCCGCTCCATCAGCCGGAGCTGTTCCAGAAACTTTTTCTCTTTGAGGATGGCAAGTCCCTGCTCCTCATCGCCCAAAATCAACAGATTGTCGCCCGGCTGGATGTCAAAAATTTTCCGCGCATTGGCAGGGATAACGATCTGCCCTTTGTCGCCCACCTTTACCATGCCGAAAACGTGTTTGCCTTTGGGCGGCACTTCCAACCCCATGTTTTCCCGGTCGGTTTTCTCGTAGTTCACCAGATCATCCATGGAAACGCCGAAAATATCCGCCAGCTGTTTGCACCGTTCGATGTCCGGCAGCGATTCCCCAGTCTCATACTTTGACAACGTCTGGCGGGTCACGCCGATCTTTTCGGCCAATTCGTCCTGCGAAAGGCCGTTTGCCTTGCGGAGCGAGATGAGATTATCCTTGAACACGTTCTTTCTCCTTTCGCAGCCCGAGAATGCACCAGCGCAGAACGGGGATCCGGCTGATCAGTGCATTCAGCAGGTACGCGCCCGCAAAGGCACCGATGCCCACGAGCAGGTAGACCAGCACTTCCGGGGCGTTCGGGGCATGTTCGCGCAGTCCGCACGCGATCACTGCAATGGGCAGGTAATGGAAGATGTAGAAGCCCCACGACTGGCTTGCCATCCAGCGGGTGAAGCCGTTTGCGGTGTCGGCATAGTGTTTCATGGTCGTGAGAATGCCCAGGATGGCAAACCAGCAGTAGGCGCAGGCATGGATATTGTTCAGCACGGGCGCAACGGCGTAGTTCTCGCCCAAATAGCGCAGGGTGTACGAGATGCCAAGCACAGCCGCCGCTAAATCAAACATCCACCACCACTTGCACAGCCGCTCCATGACTTCATCGTGGGAGAACAGGAAATACCCGGCGAAGAAGCTGAACCCGTAGATGCCGAACCGATATACCGTAATGACGGGGGTGTTCAGCACCTGCGCAGAGCCATAAACAACGATCACCAGCAGTGCGATGCTCCAGACCGGTGCCTTGGAACAGAAGTTCCAGAACCGGTCTTTTTCCATTTTCCGCACGGCCAGCAAGAGCACAGAGAACAGCCAGAGCATCTGGATGTACCACAGCGGCCCCACGCCGGACAGCACCGCAATCAGATACAGCACCGGCTTCGGGATGGCGGAAAAGTCCACGCCGCCGCCAATTTTTACGTTGTAAAGGCCGAGGATCCACTGGAACACGAACAAGCCGATCGTGGACGGGACCAGCAACTTGCGCGTTTTGTCCTTCAAAAACTGCTTCGTGGTGTGGCTTTGCAGGCAGTACCGCGCACTCATGCCTGACACAACGAACAGCAGTGCCATGAACCAGGGGTAGACCAGATACAGGAAACCATCCTGGAACTGATGCTCCCGAAACGGTCCGATGACGCCAAAGGGCTGCACGCCGTTGAACATGTAGATCACATGGTAGATCACCACAAGGACGACAGTCGCCCAGCGGATGTTATCCAGATAGGGTTTTCGCGAGGAACTCATATCATTCCCACCTTTGCAATGATTTTTAACATAGTATAGCACGAAATCAATGAATACGCGACCAACTTTTCTTGGCAGAAATTCGGCTTTCTTGTTAAAAATCGTTGCGGCGGACCGGGCGGGGACTCAGCCCTCGTGCAAGGCGGTGCGGATGTTCGCCAGCACCTTCTGGCTCAGCAGCACAAAGGCCTGTTTGGTGCGGCCTGCGGAGACATTCGCGCAGTGGACGTTCTCTTTTTCAAAGAACCCCTCGCTGACAGGCCCGGCGGCGGCGCGGGTGTCGCAGAAGAAGTGGGTGCCCGGCAGGGTGAGCCAATCTTCCAGTGCTGCAGAATCAAAGCCCGGGCCGATGGAGGTGTTGAACAACACTTTGCCTGCGCCCAGCTGGGCGAACTCCTCACGGCCCAGCAGCAGCACGTTCTTGTTCAGGCAGGTGAACACCACTTCGCTCTCGGCCAGCAGCTGGGTCAGCGGCTTGTAGGCCATACCGGCGGCCTCGGCATCGGGCTTGCGGCTGCGGCTGTAATAGCTGATATCCGCACCCATGAACTGCAGCGCATCGGCGATCATCCGGCCGGACACGCCCAGGCCCACGATGCCCACCTTCAGCCCGGTGATCTCCACCGGCTCGTCCCGCAGCATGGGCATCCCGAAGCCGTGCAGCAGGCCGGTCAGCTCGTGCAGGACATACTCCACCACGCCGCGGTCGCCGTAATCCCGGATGCCCAGCACCTGGATGCCCCGGGTGCGGGCGTAGGCGATGTCCACATTGGCGCTTTCCTCGGAGTAAAGGCTGCAGCACATGCCGATGTAGCGGATGTTCGGACAGCGCTCAATGACGCTCTTGCCCATGCGGGAGGTGTAGCTCAGCAGCACCGCGTCGGCGTCCCCGATGCGGCGGACGATCTCGTCCTCGTCGGCGGGGATGTCGGAGTAGAGCACGACTTCCTTTGCGTAGGCGTGCAGTTCTTCCTCGGCAGAGGGGATCAGGCTGACGGGCTCAATGGCAACCAGCTTTTCAAACATCACAAGGCACCTCCTTTAATAGAAGCAGACCGGGGAGGCCAGGTTGCGCAGCAGGGCCACCACGCTCCAGCCGGCGATGGCGCTGGTGGAGGAGCAGATGTCCACGGTGGCCTTCACGCCCTCGATCTCGGCGGTGATGCAGTGGTCGTCGCCCACCCAGCCGGGCACCGAGTGCATGGTCACGCCGGTGATGTCCGGGCCGGTGGTGGCCAGCGAGGTGGCCACAGCCACATTCACGCGGCGGGGGAAGGTGGCAATGGCCTGCTTGGCATTGCCGGTGAAGACGGTGGTCTTTTCGGTGTCGGTCAGCAGGTGGTCTGCCCACACGGGCGTGTTGCGGAAGCCCTTGGCACCGGTGTGGGTCTCGATGCCTGCGGTCTCGGCCAGGTGCTGCGCTTCGGCCATCAGGGTGACGGTCTGCAGGACATCAAAGCCGCCGATGGCACCGCTGGCCAGATGCACCTTGGCCCCGCCTTCCACGGCAGCAGCCTTGACTTCGGCATAGAAATCAAGGTCTGCAAAGGCACCGATGGAGATGATGACGAGGTTCACGCCTTTTTTCAGCACGGGGATGGCCATGGCGCGCACGGCTTCGACGGAAGCGGTCTCCACGATGTACTCCGGCTCCAGTGCCAGCAGGGCGTCCACATCGTCGCAGACGGCGCAGCCCACGGTGGCAGCAGTCTTTTCGGCCGAAGCGTGGGTGCGGCTGGTGACGCCCACCAGCTCATAGTCCGGCAGCAGACCGTCCTTCCATGCATCGGCCACGATGTTGCCCAGAAAGCCGCAGCCCACGATGCCAAATTTCGTTTTCATATCCGTATCCTAAACTCCTTTTTTCTGCTTTTTCCAAAGAAAGCAGCATATTCCTTTAAAGTATACCATAGAAGCCGGAAAAATGATATAATGAAGCGAAAGAAGGGTGGAAGGGTATGTCAAAGACAAAAGAGCTTTTTACAACATTTATCAAGATTGGCGCGTTCACCTTTGGCGGCGGCTACGCCATGGTGGCCCTGCTGGAGCACGAATTTGTGGAGCAGAAGCAGTGGGTGAGCCGGGAAGAATTTCTGGACATGGTGGCCATTGCAGAGTCTACGCCTGGCCCGGTGGCGGTGAACAGTGCCACTTACATCGGCTACAAGATCGCCGGCTTTTCCGGCGCGGCAGCCTCCACGCTGGCCGTGTGCATCCCGTCGTTTGCGGTCATCTACATCATCTCGCTGTTCTTCGACCAGTTTCTGGCGCTCTCGGTGGTGGCAAGCGCCTTCCGGGGCATTCAGGCCTGCGTGATCTATCTGATCCTTTCCGCCGGACTGAAGATGCTGAAGGAGCTGGAACGCAGCATCTTCAATATCGTCATCCTGACCACGGTTGCGGCAGCGATGGTGGGCTGTTCCATTGCAGCAGTGTCTTTTTCGTCTATTTTTTACATCCTGCTCAGCGGGGCCGCCGGGCTGGCGGTGTACCTTGTGCGGCAGCTGCGGAAAGGGGGCAAGCGCGCATGATCTGTCTGAAACTGTTTCTCAACTTTCTCATGATCGGTACGCTGTCCTTCGGCGGCGGCTATGGCATGATCTCGCTGGTGCGGGAGGTAGTGCTGGGCCACGGCTGGCTGACCGAAGCAGAGTTCCTCAGCTTCATCGCGGTGTCCGAGTCCACGCCCGGGCCGCTGGCGGTGAACATGGCAACTTTCATTGGCTCCTCGCAGGCAGGCTTTGCCGGGGCGCTGTGCGCGACGCTGGGGGTGGTGCTGCCGTCCTTTGGCATCATCCTGCTGATCGCGGCGGCACTGAAAAGCCTGCTGAAATACCCAGCGGTGGAAGCCATCCTCTCCGGGGTGCGGCCCTGCGTGGTGGCCATGATCCTTGCCACGGCCATCACCATGGCGCTTTCGACGCTGGGCGGCTTCCAGAGTCTTGCGGGCGGCTTTGCGCCGGATGGACGTTCCATCTTTGTATTTGCACTTTTGTGGGCAATACATCTGCTCTACAAAAAGAAAGCGCAGAAAGCACCGTCTCCCATCGGGATGATCGTGCTTTCTGCGGTGTTGGGTGTCATATTGTGGGGCGTATAAAGGAACGAAACGGAGAGGGTCTTACTTCTCCGGCATTTTCTGCAGTTCCTGCCGGATGGCGCGGAACTGCTCTGGGATCTGCTCCAGCGGCATATACTTCGGCGTGTCGATGGTGCCGGTGGCCTGCGCCGTTTCGTAATACCAGCACTTGTAGTCCACCATGCTCATGGTGTGCTGCAGCTCTGCCATCTGGGCTTCCAGCACTTCACGCTGGTGGCGGAACATGGCAAGCCGCGTGTCAATGGTGTCGTTGCCCTGCATGGCCAGTTCAATGTACTGCCGGATGTCCTTGATGGACATGCCGGCTTTTTTCATGCAGCCGATCACCCGCAGCCATTCCAGGTCGGAATCCTGAAACAGCCGGATTCCGCCGGAGGAACGCGCCACAAAGGGCAGCAGACCTTCTTTATCATAGTAGCGCAGGGTGGATGCGGGAACATCCAGCATTTTTGCCATTTCTCCAACGGTGTAGGGCATGGGGCATCCTCCTTTGTAAAAACCAGACATCACAATTATGATATACCGGCACGGTCTGCCTGTCAAGAGCGGGCGGCGCTTTGCGTTTTGGGGCGGATGTGCTATAATCAGCTCAAAGTGAAAGGGGAGAAAAACGATGAAGATCACCGTATATCTTGGGGCCAATGAGGGCAGCGACCCTGCCCTGAAACAGGCCGTGCAGGAGCTGGGCAGCTGGATCGGCCAAAGCGGCAACGCGCTGGTCTACGGCGGCTCCCGCAGCGGGCTGATGGGCACGCTGGCGGAAAGCGTGTTGGCAGCGGGCGGCGAAGTGACCGGCGTGGAGCCGCAGTTCTTTGTGGACCGGGAGCTGCAGCACGACGGACTGACACAGCTGATCGTGACAAAGGACATGACCGAGCGCAAAACGAAGATGATCGAGCTGGGCGATGCGTTCATCGCATTCCCCGGCGGTACCGGCACATTGGAGGAGATCGCTGAGGTGATGAGCAAGGTGTCGCTGGGCCAGCTGGACGCCCCCTGCATCCTGTATGATCTGAACGGCTACTACAGCGGCCTGAAAGCGCTGCTGGCAGAGATGATCCGCAAGGGGCTTTCCTCGCCGGAGCGGCAGCAGGGCATCTGCTTTGCACGCGATCTTGGCGAGATCCGCGCGGCGCTGCATGCCTGAAAACGCAGCCGCCGACAAACGAAAAAAGGTGCCGCTCCCGTAGAGAGATCCCTGCGGGAGCGGCACCTTTTATTGCTTATCAGAAGTTGGACGTGCTGTCAGCCAAATCAGGCGGCAGTAGAAGCAGCGACCTCAGAAACAGCCTCGGACTCAGCAGCCTCGGAGACAGCCTCAGACTCGGCAGCCTCGCTGGAAACGGCCTCGGACTCAGCGGTCTCGGAAACAGCCTCAGACTCAACAGCCTCGGAAGAAGCAGCAACGCTGGAAGCAGCCTCAGAGGAAGAAGCCGCAGTGGAGGAAGCGGAACCGCCGCAAGCGGTCATACCAACAGCCAGAGCCAGAGCAACAACAGCAACAGCAACATTCTTGAGTTTCATATCTAAAATCTCCTTACTTTTCCTGAAAAGTTTCTCTTGCAGAGCTCCTACAGGAAGGGCCGCTCTGCAAGACAATATTCTATCGCATTTTACAAAAAAATCAAGTGGAATTTAGGCATAAAATGCACAAATCGGGCAGAATCTACGCTTTTGTTATAATTTTATGCCAAAAGTCAAACACTTTTTGTCAAAATGGCCCCAGGGCAGGAAATGCTGGAAAAGAATCTTTGCCAGCTTGTAATTACTTTGTAAATTTCTTCCGAACAAGCTTTTCTTAAATGTGGTCTGAAACGTGCGTTCTGCACCTTTTTGCTCCGGCGTACATACACCGAAGCAAAGGGGGAATGCATCTTGAACCAGATCTTATTGACCGCCTGGGTGCTGCTGTTCCCGGCGGGGTGCACGGCATTGGGGGCTGCCGGGGTGTTTTTGCTGCGGCGCACAGCCCGGCCCTGCACCCAGCGCATCTTGTGCGGTATGGCGGCGGGCATCATGCTGGCAGCCAGCGTGTGGAGCCTGCTGCTGCCCGCTATCGAGCGCGCCCGGCAGCAGGCCATCCCGGCCTGGATCGCGCCCTCAGTGGCATTGGTGCTGGGTGCCGTGGGCCTTTTGCAGCTGGAGCAGGCGGCAGGGGAGCTGCTGGCAGGCGGGAGCGGGCACGGCGGCCGCATGGTGCTGGCGGTGACGCTGCACAATCTGCCGGAGGGCATGGTGGCGGGCCTTGCCGCCGCACTGGCCCTCACCGGAGAGCCGGATGCCGTCAGCGGGGCGCTGGCGCTGAGCATCGGCATCGGCCTGCAGAACATCCCGGAGGGCGCAGCGGTCAGCCTGCCGCTGTTGCACAGCGGCCGCACCCGCGGGCAGGCGTTCTGGGCCGGGGCAGCGTCCGGCCTTGTGGAGCCGCTGGGGGCGGTGCTGGCCTTTGCACTGGCCGAGTGGGTCGGCGCGGCGCTGCCCTGGCTTATGAGCGCGGCGGCAGGGTGCATGGTCTGCGTGACAGCGCAGGAGATGATCCCGCAGGCGGTGGAAGCTGACGAGCCCGCCGGTGTGGTGAGCATCGTGCTGGGCTTTGCGCTGATGATGGCGCTGGATGTGGCGCTGTAACGGGAGAAAGCCATACAAAAGAAAAATTCAACCGCCTCAAAAGACAGCTGAAAATTCAGCAACTTACAGAAGAAATTCTTGCACGGAGGCGGATTTTATGGTATCCTGTCTGCAACGTATCCGCGAGGAATACGGGGCAAGAACAAATGGACACAACGGTGTGGCTGCCTGCTGAAAGGTACCGCACCGGTGTGCGGAATCAAGCATCCTGCAATGCGGGCAGAGCCACAAAAGGTTCTGCCCGCATTTTTTACAAAGAGGGGGAATACAGGATGCTGGAAACCATTACGAGCATCAACGGCACGGTCAATGGAGTAGTCTGGGGGCCTGTGGGTCTGGCGCTTCTGTTCGGCACGGGTCTGGTCATGACGGTGCGGACCGGGGGATTTCAATTCGGGCGCTTCGGCCACTGGATGAAGAACACCATTGGTGCGATCTTCACCAATAAAAATGTGACGGCGCATACCACGAAGGAGGATATGGCCATCAGCCAGTTCCAGAGCCTTTGCACGGCGCTTGCCGCCACCATTGGCACGGGTAATATCGTGGGTGTGGCCACGGCCATCATCAGCGGCGGCCCGGGTGCCATTTTCTGGATGTGGGTCATGGCCATCCTTGGCATGATGACCAACTATTCGGAAAATGTTCTGGGCATCTTCTACCGCCGCAAGAACGAAAAAGGTGAGTGGAGCGGCGGTGCCATGTATTACCTTGCCGACGGTCTGGGCGCAAAGAAAGGCTGCAAGACTCTGGGCCGGGTGCTGGCGGTGCTGTTCTCCTGTTTCTGCGTGCTGGCGTCGTTTGGCATCGGCAACATGAGCCAGATCAACTCCATTGCCGGCAACATGAACACTGCGTTCAGCATTCCCAATGTGGTTACCGGCATTGCATTGGTCATCCTTTCTGCGCTGGTCATTCTGGGCGGCCTGAAGCGTGTGGCAGCTGTCACCGAAAAGATCGTTCCGGCAATGGCGGTCATGTACATTGTGGGCGCCCTGATCGTGGTAGGCGCACACTTCACGGCCATTCCTGCGGCATTTGCAGCCATCTTCAAGGGCGCATTCGCGCTGCCTGCAGCGGGCGGCGGCATTCTGGGCTACGGCGTTTCGCAGGCCATCACCTGGGGTTTCAAGCGCGGCGCATTCTCCAACGAAGCGGGCCTCGGTTCGTCGGTCATGGTGCACTCGTCTTCCAATGTGCGGGAGCCGGTGCAGCAGGGCATGTGGGGCATCTTTGAGGTCTTTGCGGACACCATCGTTGTCTGCACTCTCACGGCTCTGGTGGTGCTCACCTCCGGCTTTGTGGATCTGGATACCGGCCACATGCTTTCCGATGTGCAGGGCAGTGCGCTGGTGGGCCAGGCGTTCTCCACGGTGTTCGGCCACTACGGCCCCAAGTTCATTGCGGTGTCCATCCTGCTGTTCGCGTACTCCACCGTGCTGGGCTGGAGCCATTACGGCACCAAAGCGTGTGAATATCTTTTTGGTACGAAGGCCAGCGTCGGCTACAAGGTCGTGTTCGTGGGCATGGTGATGGTGGGTGCCACCATGAAGCTGGGCCTTGCGTGGGACCTTTCCGACACCTTCAACGGCCTGATGATGCTGCCGAACCTGATCGGTGTGCTGGCCCTGTCCGGCACGGTGGCAAGGATCACAAAAAATTACATCGACCGCAGGCTCCATGGCAAGAACGTGGCACCGCTGTGGTCAGCGTTTGAGGAGTATCAGCGGGAAGAAGAAGCACAGGAGGCTGCAGAGGTGCAACTGGATAAAGCCGCAAACGAATAACAAAAAATGCCGTCCCGGTTCAGGCCGGGACGGCATTTTCTGTGCGCAGGGGCGCTTATTTCTTTTCGATGTACACGCTGGTGGAGGGGAAGGCAAAGTCCACGCCGTCCGCCTGCATGATGTCCATGATGTTCAGGTTCAGATCGTTCTGCATCTGCAGAAATTCCGTGTAGGCATTGGTGGTCAGATATGCCGATACCAGAATGTTGACGCTGGAATCGCCGAAGCTCACCAGCTGCACGATGTTGGTGCCCTTGTTTGTGTAGGGGCTTTTGTCCAGCATGGCTTTCAGGTCGGCCATCAGCTGTTCGAGCTTGGGGCGGGTGGTGCCGTAGGTGACGCCCAGGTTGAACTTGTAGGGCCGCATGGTGCGCAGGGCAGCGTTCTGCACCGTAGAGGAACAGATCTTGCTGTTGGTCACCACGTTGATGGTCTTATCCAGTGAACGGATGCGGGTGGAGCGGAAGTTGATGTCGATCACTTCGCCCTCCACATCGCCCACGGTGATCCAGTCGCCCACCGAGAAGGGCTTGTCCAGCAGGATGACGATGCCGGAGAACAGGTTGCTGGCACTTTCCTGCGCGGCCAGCGAGATGGTCAGGCCGACAAGACCGGCACCGGCAACGATGCTGCCAATGGGGAAGCCTACTTCCTGCGCCAGCGCGGCCACGCACAGCACGACGACCAGCACCTTGTAGCTGGTGTCCAGCAGGGAGAGCAGGGTCTTGTTGGAGCGGATCTCCGGGCTGCAGGAAGCCAGCAGCAGGTCGGCCAGGTCAGAGGCTGCATACAGGCCCTTGCATACCAGCAGGGTCATGGCCAGCTGAAAGACCACTAGCGCCAGTTTGTAGAGGCCGGGAATGGCCCAGGGCAGGCTGACGGCAGCCAGATAGAACCCGGCAGCGGTGCACATGCGCTGGACCGGCTCGGCAAAGCTGCGCAGCAGGATGGGTGTACCGGCAAAGTGCCAGCTGCGGGCCAGCAGGGCAGGAAAGCCCTTTTTTGTCAGCCAGCGGCGCACCAGCCATGCTGCCAGCAGAATGAGCAGGGCACAGAGGACACGGGCGGCAAAGGCCAGCCAGCCTTCCAGAAAGAGGGAGCCCAGCTCAAAAGAAAGATCACGGATCGAGAAAATCATGGAAAACCTCCTGAATTTTTTACAGCTGCCTTATGATACCATATTCCGCGCAGCGGGACAAGGCGCACGAAGACCGCCGGGAGAAAAATATGACTTTGATAAAAATTGCACAAATTAAAAATTCGCTCTTGACAAGTGCCGCCTGCCGGGCTATACTCTATGCCAGAAAGTTCGTTTCAGGGCGGGGTGCGATTCCCCACTGGCGGTAAAGTCCGCGACCACCCGCAAGGGTGCTGACCCGGTGCAACTCCGGGACCAACGGTATAGTCCGGATGCAAGAAACGGCAGGCAAATTGCGTCTGTGCGCCCTGTTGCAGTTTTTGGTTGCAGCAGGGCGCTTTTTGGTTTGTCTTTCCGGTTCGATCCAGCGCGAAAAGGGCTTTCCGAACAAATTTGAACGGGGCGTACACCCCGGGGAGGACAACTACCATGAAAAAGAATACCACCCACAACCTGACCGTTGCCGCCATGCTCAGCGCGGTCGCCTTTATCCTGATGTTCATCGAGTTCCCGCTGCCGATGCTCATCCCGTCCTTCGTCAAGATGGACTTCTCCGACCTGCCCGCCCTGCTGGGTGCCTTTGCACTCGGCCCGGTGTACGGCGTGGTCATCAGCTTTATGAAGAACCTGCTGCACATCATCATCAAGGGCACCTCCACCGCCTGCGTGGGCGAGCTGTGCAACTTTATGCTGGGTGCGGTGTTCTCCGCAGTGGCGGGCTTTGTCTATAAGCGCAACAAGAGCCGCAAGACCGCTATTCTGGGTGCCATCGCCGGTGCTGCCGCCATGGCAGTGTTCAGCGTGCCCTCCAACTACTTCATCACCTACCCGGCCTATGTGCAGTTCTACCACATGCCGCTGGAAGCCATTCTGGGCATGTATCAGGCCATCCTGCCTTCGGCTGACAGCCTCATCAAGTGCCTTGTGATCTTCAACATGCCCTTCACGCTGGTCAAGGGTCTGCTGGACGCCGTGCTGTGCCTGCTGATCTATAAGCCCCTGTCTCCCATCCTGCACGGCCGCAAGTAATTCTGACATTCTCCTTTTTCTTCTTTTTCTCAAATCAGGCCACAGCAAAACTCCCCGGTCAGGTCCCGCAGTGCGGTTCCCGGCCGGGGAGCTGTTGTTTAGAGAAAAATATATTCGCCCGGGCCGCAGGCCGGAAGTTTCTCCGAAGACCGTCCGCTGGGGTGGGACCCTGTTGCCGTCAGGCAATAGGGCAGGCGATGGAATGGCCTGCAACAACTGCGACTGCGGCCAGTGGCCGAAGCAAGGAGCAGTTGTTGGGGCAGCGGCCAGCAAGACGCAAGCGTAAGCGAAGCGGATGCTGGGAGCCGCAACCCGTATTTCGTGTCTGAGGAGGAAGCTTCCAGCCTGTGGCTGAAGTTTAGGCTAATGCACCTTTATCCAGCCAGCGGCCCCTTGCCATGCGGACAAGGAACAGCACGCCGCGCATAGTCAGTTCAAGGCTCATAGCGATCCACACGCCCACCAGCCCAAAGTGCGGGGCCAGCAGGGTAGCGAGGGTGAGCCGGATGCCCCACATGCTGACGAGGTTCAGCACAAAGCAGCCGGTGCTGTCGCCCGCGCCCTGCATGGCACCGCTGGCTACGATGCTGGCACCGAACATCGGCTCGGCCAGCGCTTCAATGCGCAGCACCTGCGCACCCAGCGCGATGACCGCCGCGTCGGCCGTGAAAATGCCCATCAGCTGCGGCGCAAAAATGTACATGCCAACGCCGGTCAGCGCCATGATGCCCACGCCCATGCCGGTGCACAGCCAGGAAAAGCGCTTTGCCATATCCCGGCGGTTTGCGCCCACGGCCTGTCCCACGAGGGCAAGGGCGGCGTCCTGGATGCCGTAGCCAGCCATATAGCACAGGCTCTCAGCGCTGACGCCCAGGCTGTTGGCCGCAATGGCGGTGGTGCCCAGGCCCGACACGATGCGGATGAGCAGCACCTGTGCCGAAGAAAGGGCCGCACGCTCTGCGGCCAGCGGTGCGCCCACCTTCCACAGGTTCTGCAGGCAGGCTTTGGTGATGCGCCAGGAGCCGGGCTTGCGGATGCACAGCGGGCCGTCCCGCAGCAGCAGGATAGCGAGGGTCAGCACGCCGCTGACGACGGTGGCCAGAGCAGTGCCCAGTGCGGCACCCGGCACGCCGAGGCCTGCGCCCCAGACGGTCACGCCGTGGCCAAACAGCTCCATCTGCCGGGTGGGGTTGATGAGGAAGAAGTTGAAGATCACGTCCAGCACGCAGGTCAGCACACTGATGAGGCCCGGCGTCAGGGCGTCCCCGGCGGAGCGCAGCATGGAGGAATAAGTGCCCATGGCCATGGCAAAGGGCAGGGAAGCGGACCAGATGGCAAAGTAGGCCGAGGCATCTGCCTGCAAAGACGGGTCCGCGCCCAGCCACCCGGGCAGGAAGCGGCTGATGCCGATGCCGAAGGCCGCCGCCGCGCAGCCCACCACGAGATTGAAGATCATGGACTGGCGCAGCACGCCCCGGGCATCGTCCTGCCGGTCGGCACCCAGATACTGCGCCACCTGAATGGCAAAGGACATGTACAGGCCCGCCAGCATCCCGTGCAGCAGCCAGGTGCTGGAACTGACGATGCCGATGGACGCCGTGGCCGACGCACCGATATGGCCCACCATGGCCGCGTCGATGTACTCCATGGCCGTGACCACGATCTGCTGCAGGATGGACGGGATGCTCAGCGTGAGCACCACCTGCAGGGTGTGCCGCAGCGGCACCTGTTCGCCCCGGCGCATCTGCGCCGAAAGCTGTTCGAGAGAGATGGACATAGATTCTCCTTGTATAATACCTTATAATAACAAACTAATATACCATTATAGGTGCAGGAATGTCAAAAGTCAATCTGCGGCACATTTTTCGCTGCGGGAGATTGATTTTTTCAGGGCAGCGTGATACACTTCTCTCACAACAACAAAAGAAAGAGGAATTTTGAAGATGATCGAAATGTTGCTTTCGGTCGTGGGGCAGCGCGGTGTGGACGCTCTGGCGTTCCTGCTGGCCTTTGTCCTCACGGCTCTGATGGATTCGGTATTCCACGATAAACTTCCCCATGACCACGGCCGCGAGTTTGCGGTCAACGGCGGCCTGTCCAAGGGCAAGGCCCGCGGCTCTGGGCTGATCTTCGTGCTGTGCATCGCGCTGGTGTCGCTGGCATTCCTGCCGTTCAAGGTGGAGTATATCATCTACACGGTGCTGCTCATCGCGTCCATGCTCTCCGGCTACTTCGACGATGCCGCCGAGACCGCCTGGAACGAGTACAAGAAGGGCATCATTGATTTTGTGATCGCCATCGTGGCCGGTGTCACCTACCTGAACTTCAACGGCTGCGGGGTGCAGTTCCTGCAGTGGAGCTTCACACTGCCTTATGCCGTGTACCTGCTGCTGATCGTCATCCTGATCTGGGCCAGCATCAACGTGGTCAACTGCACCGACGGTGTGGACGGCCTGTCCGCCAGCGTGGCCGTTGTGACCATCGGCACCTACCTGCTGGCCTATAAGGAGGAGCTGGGCGACTACGGCACCGCAGGTGTCGTGTTCATGGGGGCGCTGCTGGCCTACCTGTGGTCCAACGCAAAGCCCTCCAGCCTGCTGATGGGCGATGCCGGCAGCCGTGCCATGGGCTTCTTCATCGCGATCCTGTCGCTGAAGTGCGGCCATCCCTTCGCCTTCCTGCTGGCGGCCATTGTGTTCATCGTGGACGGCAGCCTGGGCATCCTGAAGATCAGCCTGAAGCGCTTCCTGCACATCTCCATCCTCAAGAACACCCGCACCCCGCTGCACGATCATGTGCGCAAGAACAAGGGCTGGAGCGATGAGCAGGTGGTGGCCCGCTGGCTCATTCTGCAAAGTGTGGCTTCGGCACTGCTGCTGCTTCTGGTGCGCGGCTGAAATGGTTGACCAATAAAGTAAAGCTGTATCAAAAAACGCCTGACGGATTGTTCCGTCAGGCGTTTTCTCATGCTATAGAATTTTAGGCTTCGTCCAGCAGCTCGTCCGGGTCCTCGATGGCTTCTTCAATGATCTCGTCGGTGGAGTCGTCGTCTACACCGTCCGGTGCGGCGAAGAAGTCGCGGATGGCATCGCGGATCAGCAACAGGTCATCGTCCAGCTCCGCGTCCTCACGCAGCAGGTCCTGCACCATGGCAGGTTTGTCGGTGATGACATCGTCCACGCCAAGGCTCAGCATGTTGCTGGCATCCTCGTCGCGGTTGATGGTCCAGGCCGAGATGGTCTTGTCACGCTTGTGGATCTGCTGCACCATGCCGGAGGTGATGAAGGTGCCTTCCACACTGAAGAAATCGGCAGCGGGCAGGTCGTAGTAACTGCCCACGCCCAGCGCGAGGATATAGCCCGTTTCGATCTCCGGGGCCAGCTCCTTCACCTTGCAGAGCGTTTCATAGCTCTGGGAGGTGATGACGCAGTCGTGAGCAAAGCCCTTTTCTTCGATGATGCGGATGGTCTCGGCTTCCAGCGCCGGGGTGGCGGCGTTGGGCTTGATCTCAATGTTCAGCTGAATTCTGCCTTTGCACAGGTCCAGCACTTCTTCCAGCGTGGGGATCTTCGTCCCGGCGTATTTCGCGCTGAACCACCGCCCGGCATCCAGCTTGCGCACCTCGTCAAAGGTCAGGTCGTAGATGTTCGCATTCCGTCCGGTGCAGCGGCGCAGGCTGGTGTCGTGGGTCACCATCACCACGCCGTCTTTGGTCATCTGCACGTCCAGTTCAGCGCGTTCGCAGCCCTGTTCGATGGCCAGCTGGAAGGCAGGCAGGGTGTTCTCCGGCGCGGCAGAGGAGTAGCCCCGGTGCGCCGTGATGATGGGTGCCGTGCCGCCCAGCATGGTGCGCAGCTCGTCGCCTGCGGGCAGGATGATATACACGGCAGACAGCACAAAAGTGAGCAGCGTTGCGCCTGCAACGGCCGCAGCCAGGAGCTTCCGGGTGCTGAAGCGGCTGCCCGGCAGTGCATCTTCTTCCGGGGGTGTGTCTGTCTGCAGGCGGGCATACAGCAGCGCAAGGATGGTGCATTGGCCCAGAAGGATGATACAGTCCGCGAGAAACTCAAAGAAGGGCAGCTCCACCACCAGTGCAGCCCGGGACATGGCGAACATGGCCTGCGTGCTCTCCAGCCCCACCGCAAGGATGATCCCATACAGCGGCACGGCCACTGCCAGCAGCCGCAGCGCTGCGCCGACGGCGACCGAAAGGTTCCAGCGTGCCAGCAGCAGAAAAACGCGGAAAAACCGCCCGCGCACAAAGCCGAAGCTCTCCCGGGCGGCCTGCCACAGGCTTTTGCGCTCCAGCACGAACAGCGGCAGCACCAGCGCCCCGCCGACCCACAGCACCAGAAGCACCAGTGCCCCGGCCAGATAGAGTGCGTGGTACCGGGCGTTGGCCCGGATGACACCCAGAATGTATTCCGGCACAGCCAGCTGGGTGATATAATCCGAAGCGAGGAAAAAGCTCGTGAAGGGAATGAGCAGGGCACTGTAGATCAGGATGAGCCAGTTCTGCGGCAGCCATGCGTGGGCGATATCCCGGAGCGAATCGCCCAGCAGGGGAAGCAGGCGGAGCGTCTCGCCCCGGCAGGCGCGGTCCAACCCGTGCAGCAGGATGGAAAACCCGTACAGGGCCCAGAACGCAGTCAGGACCGCGATGGCCGCGATGCAGCCGACGATGGCAGGGGAGGTGAAGATGTCGGAAGCGTTGCTGTTGTTCAGATAATGCATCGGCGCGAACCGCAGCGTCAGCGACCAGATCTGCTGCATCAGCGGTACGAACAGGAAGCCGGACGCGGCCCGGTACAAAACCGCTGCGGCCAGCACGGCGGGCCCGGCCCGGTGCATGATGCTGTGCGCGGTTTGCCGGAAGGAACCATAAGTCTGGTTTGCATGCCGGAGCGATGTGAAAAGCTTTTTCAATTTTGATTTGACCTTCTTTTGCGTCCAGAGTGCGGCGGGGACCCCGCTGCATGGAGCTTTGACATTTTTTCTGTTTGCAATTTACTATTTATATATAGTGTAACACACTCTACGCGAAAAGCAAATGCGTGCACGGCAGGCACCATCACCAAAAATAAGAGCGATTTTTTGGTGCATGCCAGGCGGGGCAGGACACAAGGAAGTATTTTTGGAAAAAACAGCAGAAAATGTCATCACGCGATACATCGTTAAAAATTTGGAAAACACTATGCGAGAGATGTTGATTCACATGGATTTTTATAGAATCTCTTGCAATTTTTAGGGAAATTCAGTATAATAAAACCAATTTTGAAAGCTCACACAGACAACCAGGAGGTCTTATCATGGCTTCAAAGATCAATAAGGGAGAAATCCTCGCCAAGTTTTTTGATGACGGGGAATACACTGCGCTGTTTGCTGATGGCGCAGTGAGCGCTGCCTGCGGCTATGCGGCAGGTCAGCAGGCTTATGCTGTTTACCAGAATGGTGAAGCTGTCACCGTGAAGGACGTTGAGAAGAACATCAAGGTCCTGGAGATGGCTGCACAGACCGGCTGCCCGGTCGTCACGTTCTACAACTCCGTCGGCGCAAAGCTGGCCGAGGGCCTGGACGTGCTGACCGCCACTGCCAAGCTGAATGCGCAGATCGCAAAGGTTTCCGGCGTGATCCCGCAGGTGGCTGTGGTTCTGGGTGTCTGCGGCGGCACCAGCGCACTGAGCGCTGCCAACGCAGATGTCTGCATCATGGCTGAGGGCGCAGAGCTGTTCTTCACCGCTCCGTTCACCTCCGCTGCCAAGGGCGACAAGGTCGCAAATGCCGGCACCGCAGCCGCTGCTGCAAAGGCTGGTGTGGCCGCCATCGTGGCTGCTGACGCTTCCGAGGCTGCCGAGAAGGCTGCCCACATCGTGGGCCTGCTGCCGGCCAACAACCTGACCGGCCCGGCGATCTTTGAGTTCGAGCAGCCGGTCGCTGCCCTCACCGCCGGCGCAGAGCCCGCAAAGGCTGCTGCCGCTGTGGTGGATAAGGACAGCGCTGTGGAGCTGTTCGCAGGCTTCGGCACCTCTGTCTACACCGCATTCGCTACCGTCGGCGGCAACGCCGTGGGCGTTGTGGCCACCGGCAAGACCCTGTGCCACAACTGCGTGGCCAAGGCTTCCCGCTTCGTGCGCCTGTGCGACGCCTTCAGCGTGCCGGTGATCACCATTGTGAACACCGAGGGCTTTGTGCCCAGCGCTACCGATGACATCGCAGGCGGCATCCGCGAGGCTGCCCGTCTGGCTGCCACCTATGCCGATGCCACCACTGCAAAGGTCACCGTTCTGGCCGGCAAGGCTGTGGGCCCTGTCTACACCGCTCTGGCCGCTGCAGACCTGCGCATCGCTGTGGAAGGCTGCGTCGTCAGCGCACTGGAGCCCAGTGCAGCTGTCAGCGTCCTGTACAAGGATGAGATCGACGCTTCCGACAACATCATTGCCGCTACCAAGGCAAAGGCTGCTGCTTACACTGCTGAGGTGTGCAGCGCAGCAAATGCAGTGGCTTCCGGTGCTGCTGACATGACCTGCGACGCAGCCAATGTCCGCGCCAGCGTCGTGGCTGCTCTGGAGCTGCTGAGCACCAAGCGTGCTGCCCGCCTGCCCAAGAAGCACGGCAACATGGCTCTGTAATCGTCTGTATAAATCTTTTTGATACGATTTTGATTTGGAGGATCCTTCCATGAAGTACTACAATATTACCGTCAATGGCGTTGCTTACAGCGTTTCCGTGGAGGAGACTGCCGCAGGCGCAGCTCCTGTTGCTGCTGCAGCTCCCGCTGCACCCGCTGCCCCCAAGGCAGCTCCGGCTCCCGCTGCTGCTCCCAAGGCTGCCGCAGGCGCAGCCGGTGCTGTCACCGTTAAGGCTCCCATGCCCGGCAACATCCTGGACGTCAAGGTCCAGGCCGGTGCATCCGTGAAGGCTGGCGACGTGCTGGTCATTCTGGAAGCTATGAAGATGGAGAACGAGATCCTGGCTCCCCAGGACGGCACCGTGGCTTCCGTCAACGTGAACAAGGGCGACACCGTCAACTCCGGTGACGTTCTGGTTTCCATGAACTAAGGGAGAGGTGACAATCATGGCCAAAAAGCCGATCAAGGTTACCGAGGTCGTCCTGCGCGATGCCCACCAGTCTCTGCTGGCCACCCGCATGACGATGGATGAGATGCGTCCCATCCTGCCGGAAATGGATAAGATCAACTACTTCTCCGTGGAGTGCTGGGGCGGCGCCACCTTCGACAGCTGCATCCGCTTCCTGGACGAAGACCCCTGGGAGCGCCTGCGCATCCTGCGCAAGGAGCTGCCCCACCAGAAGCTGCAGATGCTGTTCCGCGGCCAGAACATGCTGGGCTACCGTCCCTACGCCGATGACGCTGTTGAGTACTTCGTGCAGAAGTCCGTTGCAAACGGTATCGACGTCATCCGCATCTTCGACGCACTGAACGACCCCCGCAACCTGCAGACTGCCATCAAGGCAGCCAACAAGGAAGGCGCTCATGTGCAGGGCTGCATCAGCTACACCCTGAGCCCCGTGCACAACAACGAGTACTTTGCAAACTACGCCAAGACCCTGGAGGAGATGGGTGCAAACTCCATCTGCATCAAGGATATGGCCGGTCTGCTCACCCCCTATACCTGCTATGATCTGGTCAAGAAGCTGAAGGAGACCGTCAGCATCCCTGTTGACATCCACAGCCACTACACCGCAGGTCTGGCTTCCATGTCCATCCTGAAGGGCATCGAGGCAGGTGCCGATATCATCGACACCGCCATGAGCCCCCTGAGCCTGGGCACCAGCCACATGCCCACCGAGAGCCTGGTCGCTGCCCTGCAGGGCACCGATTACGACACCGGTCTGGACCTGAAGCAGCTGAACGTCGTCCGCGCATACTTTGCAAAGCTGCGCGAGAAGTACATCGCCAACGGCCAGATCAGCCCCAAGTCTCTGGGCGTGGACGCCAACACCCTGCTGTATCAGGTGCCGGGCGGCATGTTCTCCAACATGCTCAAGCAGCTGAAGGATGCCGGCAAGGAAGACAAGCTGGATGAAGTGCTGGCCGAGATCCCCCGCGTCCGTGAGGATGCAGGCTATCCGCCGCTGGTCACCCCCACCAGCCAGATCGTTGGCACCCAGGCTGTGTTCAACGTCATTCTGGGCGAGCGCTACAAGATGGTCACCAAGGAGTTCAAGGGCCTGGTTCACGGCGACTACGGCAAGACTCCCGCACCCATCAGCCCCGAGTTTACCAAGAAGATCCTGGGCGACGAGCAGCCCATCACCTGCCGCTTTGCCGACACGCTGGCTCCCGAGATGGACAAGCTGAAGGCTGAAGCTGCCAAGTGGGCAACGCAGGAGGAAGACGTGCTGACCTACGCCATGTTCCCGCAGGTCGCACCCAAGTTCTTCGAAAAGCGCAATGCCAAGAAGCAGGGCGTCGATGGTGATCATGTGGATTACACCAACCAGTCTCACCCCGTCTAATTGAGCGCATTCAGGGCTTCCCGCCGCTGGTGGGAGGCCCTTTTTGCGTCCATCGCCCGGAAAATGGCGCGAGATGGCATTGACTTGCCGCAGCACAGCTTTTATAATAGGTTGCATAAAACAGAACGGAACCGGAAAACAAGAGAAACAGGGAGCAGGAACATGAGAAAGATTACGGTCGAGCGGCTTGCAGAATTTACAGAGCGGGATTATCAGCTTGCCTTTGGCATTTCGAAGGACGAGTTCGACCAGATGCTGGCTGCGCTGGAAGAAGCATATGCCAGGGAGCATAAGCGGAAGCCGCGCTTCACCAAGATCACGATCAAGGATAAGCTGATCCTTACCCTGATCTACCGCCACGAATACCGCAGCATGGACAGCGTTGCCAACGAGTACGAAGTTTCCCGCGATACCATCGCAGATAATGTCCACTGGGTGGAGCAGACGCTGCTGAATGCGGATCTGCTGGAGACCAGCGTCACCTGCGTGTATAAAACCAATTGATCGCATTGCCTTGAAGCCGAGCCGCAGGGCCCAGGCTTCAGGGCTTTTTTCATTTGCGCGCGCCATATGCGGTGTACAGGCCCGCAAAGCCTGCACTGCACCTTGAATTTTTCGGGAAAGAATAGTAAAATGATGCTATATGTATCGTAACATGGGTGTGTGTACCCCAAAGCGGATACATATGCGAAAAACCGAATCAGAAATGAGAGAACAGGAGAGCGTTATGATCTTAAGCATGACCGGCTTCGGCCGGGGGACTGCTGTGCGCAATGGCCGTGAGATCACGGTGGAATTGCGCAGCGTGAATTCCCGCTACTTTGAGTATTCCTCGCGCATCCCGCGCACCTGCAGCTATCTGGACAGCCGCCTGAAAAAGCAGCTCAACGAGCGCATCACCCGCGGCAAGGTGGAGCTGAGCATGACCATCCAGAACGTGGACGCGGCGGATACCGTCGTCACCGTCAACATGGAGCTGGCCCGCAGCTATCAGCAGGCCATGCGGGACATCTCCGAGCAGCTGGGCGTCAAGAACGACATCTCTGCCGGTATCCTGACCCGCTTCCCGGATGTGCTGGCCACCCGCCACGCCGATGTGGACGAGGAACAGCTGTGGGAAGATGTTTCTGCCGTCACCGCGCAGGCACTGGACCGCTTTGTGGAGATGCGCGCCGCCGAAGGTGCCAAGATGAAGGCAGACGTGGAGAACCGCCTGAACTTCCTGGAGGAGTGCGTCGGCCGGGTGGAGAGCCTCAGCGCAGGCCGGGTGGAAGCTTACACCAACCGCCTGTATGAAAAGCTCAAGGTCATTCTGGAAGACCGCGACATCGACGATGCCCGTGTGCTGACCGAGGCCGCCATCTTCGGCGATAAGACCGCTGTGGACGAGGAGACCGTCCGCCTGCGCAGCCATATCTCGCAGTACCGCGAGATCCTGCAGCTGAACGAGCCGGTGGGCCGCAAGCTGGATTTCCTCACCCAGGAACTGAACCGCGAGACCAATACCATCGGCTCCAAGTGCCAGGACCTGGACATCACCCGCATCGTGGTGGACATGAAAGCGGAGATCGAGAAGATCCGCGAACAGATCCAGAATCTGGAGTAAAACGGAAAACGTTCGGAGGAGTTTATGAAGCTCATCAACATCGGCTTTGGCAACATGGTCAGCGCAGGCCGCGTGGTGGCGGTGGTTAGCCCGGATTCCGCCCCGGTCAAGCGCCTTGTCAAGGAGGCGCGGGAGCGCGGGATGCTGATCGACGCATCCTATGGGCGCAGCACCCGCGCGGTGCTCATCATGGACTCCGATCATGTGGTGCTCTCGGCGCTCCAGCCGGAAACGGTGGCCAACCGTGCGGCCGGGCAGGAGGGCAAAGCGATGACAGAGGAGGAAACGTCCCATGGCGAATGATAAATATCTGTTTGTGGTCTCCGGTGCAGCCGGCACCGGCAAGGACAGCGTGGTAAAGGCCCTGCGTGAAGCACACCCGGAGATCGAGAAGACCGTCTCCGCCACCACCCGCGCCCCGCGCCCCGGTGAGCAGGAGGGCGTGGATTATTACTACCGCACCCGGGAACAGTTCCAGCAGCTGATCGAGAACGATCAGGTGGTGGAGCACAACTTCTACAACGGCAACTACTACGGCACCCTGAAGGCTGAGGTGGAAAAGCGCCTGGAAGCCAAAAAGGTGGTCGTACTGGTCATCGACGTGCACGGCGCAGCGAACATCCGCCGCATGTTCCCGGGCGCGACCACCGTGTTCCTGCTGCCGCCGTCGGTGGAGGAGCTGGAGCGCCGTCTGCGCGGCCGCGGCACCGAGACCGAGGACAGCATTCAGGAACGTCTTGCCACCGCCCGGCAGGAGCTGGCCCAGCAGGATAAATTCACCCTGAAGCTGGTCAACGACCAGGTCGATACCTGCGCCGATGCACTGTATCAGGCCATCTGCCAGCGCATTGGTGCCGCAGAATAACATTTTGAAGGAGCTGGACGAATGCCCAAAACGGTAGGCGTTGCCGTCAGCAATGCGACCTTCCACTTTGATAAGCTTTATACCTATGCCGTCATGCCGGATCAGCAGGATACCGTCCGGCTGGGCAGCATGGTGCTGGTGCCCTTTGGCCGGGGCAGCCGTGCCCGCATGGGCGTGGTGCTGGCCTGCGACGCCGAACCGGAGAGCGCGAAGCTGAAATTCCTGTTCGACGTGGCCCCGGCTTCCGCCTGCCTGACGCCCGAACTGCTGCGGCTGGTGTACTTTCTCAAGGAGCGCACCCTCTGCACCTATTACGAGGCCGTCAAGGCGGTCATCCCCTATGGGGCGCAGTACAAGCCCGCTGTGGTGGCAGACGGTGTGACGCCGGTGCTGCAAAAGCAGCTCACCCGCCACACGGAAAATTCTTACCGCCTTGTGGGCACCCTGCAGCAAAAGCCGAAGCCGACGGCAAAGCAGCTGGCGGCTGTGGCATTGCTGGGCGGCGGGCCGCGCACCCTGAACGAGCTGGAAGAAAAAGGCATCAGCCGCGCGGTGCTGGACAACCTGTGCACCAAAGGCGTGCTGGAATGCAGCAAGGTGAATAAGTCCATCGACCTCTATGCCTCCATCCCGCTGCGCAACGACCCTATCACCCTCACAGAGCAGCAGCAGACCGCCTACGATACGCTGCTGCCTAAGTTAGAAGATACCGCACCCCATTCCGCGCTGCTGTACGGCGTTACTGGCAGCGGTAAGACGCTGGTGTTTTTAAAGCTCATTGCCCGGTGTCTGGAGCTGGGCCGCAGGGCACTGGTGCTGGTGCCGGAGATCAGCCTGACGCCGCAGATGATCCTGCGGCTCAAGAGTCAGTTTGGCCGCCGGGTGGCGGTGCAGCACTCTGCCCTCAACCACACGGAACGCCTTTTGCAGTGGCAGATGATCCAGGACGGCGGCGCAGACATCGTGGTGGGCACCCGCAGCGCCATCTTTTCGCCGCTGGAAAATATCGGCCTTGTCATTATTGACGAGGAGCAGGAGCACACCTACCGCTCGGAATCCGCGCCCCGCTATTCTGCCCACGAGGTGGCCCGGCAGCGCGCGGCGGAAAACGGTGCATTGCTGCTGCTGGCAAGCGCCACCCCCAGCACCGAGAGCTTTTACGCGGCCCAGCATGGCCGCACCCAGCTGGTGCGGCTGACCCAGCGCTACGGCGGCAACCCGCTGCCCACGGTGCAGATCGTGGATATGCGCGCAGAGCTGGCGGCAGGCAACCCCCGAGAGATCAGTCTTGCGCTGGAGGATGCCATCCGCCACAATCTGGATGCAGGCAAGCAGACCATTCTGCTGCTGAACCGCCGCGGCTACCAGACCATGGCCCAGTGCGAGGACTGCCGCGAGGTGCTCAAGTGTCCGAAGTGCAGCGTGCCCATGGTCTACCACAAGGCGGCGCACAAAGTGTTGTGCCACTACTGCGGCAGCCAGATGGACCCGCCGCCCACGGTGTGCCCCACCTGCGGAGGCAAGCTGCAGTACCGGGGCTTTGGCACCCAAAAGGCGGAAGAAGAACTGGCAAAGCTGTTCCCGGACGCACGGGTGCTGCGGATGGATCAGGACTCCACCGCCGCCAAGGACGCCCACGAAAAGCTGCTGGCAAAGTTCGCAAACCACGAATACGACATCATGGTGGGCACCCAGATGGTGGCCAAGGGCCTTGATTTTGAGGATGTGACGCTGGTGGGCGTGCTGGGCATCGACTCGCTGCTGTTTGCGCAGGGCTTCCGCGCCTACGAGAACGTGTTCAGTCTCATCACGCAGGTGGTGGGCCGCAGCGGCCGGGCCAAAGACCCCGGCTTTGCTATCATCCAGACCACCGACCCCGATAACCCGGTGCTGAACCTCGCCGCCGCGCAGGACTACGATGCCTTTTTTGAGCAGGAGATCGCCTACCGCAAGCTGGGCCTGTATCCGCCTTTCTGCGGGCTGTGCGTCATCGGCTTTGCCGGGCCGAAGGAGATCGAGGTGGCGCGGGCGGCAGCCCGCTTCTCAGCCCTTCTGGGCCAGCAGGCAAAGCTGCAGCCGGACCTGCCCTTGCGGGTACTGGGCCCCACGCCCGGCAGCATTGAGAAGATCAACGACACCTACCGCTATAAACTCACCATCAAGTGCCGCAGTGACCGTCGCTTCCGCGACCTCGTGCGCAGCACACTGGAATTGTATGAACAGGAAAAGCTCCCGTCCCGGGCCACCGTTGCGGTGGACCTGCACTCGGACGGTGACATCTGATTTGGAGGTACCATAAATGGCAATCCGTAACATTGTAAAAGAGGGCGATCCCATCCTGAACAAGGTCTGCCGCCCCGTCACTACTTTTGACGATCGTCTGGCTACTCTGCTGGACGACATGCACGAGACCATGATCGCTGCCGACGGTGTGGGTCTGGCCGGCCCGCAGGTGGGCATGCTGCGCCGCCTGTTCGTGGTGTGGGACACCACCGACGCCCCGGAGGAGATCCCCGAAGATTACGAGTATAAGTTCATCGACTTCATCAACCCGGAAATTCTGGCCGTGTCGGAGGAGGAGGAGACTGCCTACGAGGGCTGCCTGTCCTTCCCGGGACACAATGGTGCCGTGACCCGCCCGGTGGCGGTCAAGGTGCGCGCACAGGACCGCCACGGCGAGTGGTTTGAGCTGGAGGCCGAAGGCCTGCTGGCCCGCTGCATCCAGCACGAGAGCGACCATCTGGACGGCATCACCATCATGCAGTCCAGCGAGTATTTCTACGAGGACACCGAGGAGGGCAAAAAGGCTGCCCGCGAAGCGAAAGGAAACAACTGATGCGCATTCTGTTCATGGGCACGCCGGACATTGCCGCCGAGTGCCTGAAAGCACTGTACGCCGCCGGGCACGAGATCTGTGCGGTGTACACCCGGCGGGATAAGCCCGTTGGCCGCAAGCAGGTGCTGACGGCCCCGCCGGTGAAGGAAGTGGCTTTAGAGCACGGCACGCCGGTGTTCCAGCCCCGTACCCTGCGGGACGGCAGCGAGGACGAGAACATCCGCGCACTGGCTCCGGAGCTGATCGTGGTGGTGGCCTATGGTTGCATCCTGCCCAAGTCCGTGCTGGAAGCCCCGAAGTACGGCTGCATCAACCTGCATGTTTCGCTGCTGCCCAAGTACCGTGGCAGCGCCCCGGTGCAGTGGGCCGTGCTGAACGGCGACGCCGAGACCGGCGTTTCCATCATGCAGATGGATGAGGGCCTTGACACCGGCGATGTGCTCTGCTGCGAGAAGATCGCCATCGACCCGGAGGAGACCAGCGGCGAGCTGTTTGACCGCGTGACGGCTGTGGGTGCCCGTGTGCTGTGCGAGGTGGTGCCCGCCATCGCCGCCGGTGCCCTCAAGCCCCAGCCGCAGGACCACGAAAATGCCTGCCTTGCTCCCATGCTCAATAAGGAGATGGCGGAGTTCAAGCTCACCGAAACGGCTGCCCATATCCACAACTGGGTGCGCGGCATGAACCCGTGGCCCGGTGCATGGTTCGTCACCGCGGGCGGCAAAAAGCTCAAGGTGATGGAATGCCGTGCGGTGGCTTCGAACGGCGAAGCGCCCGGCATGGTGCTGGCCACCAAGCCCCTCACCGTGGCCTGTGGAGAAGGTGCTATCCAGCTGCTGAACGTGGTGCCCGAGGGCAAAAAGCCCATGGCCGGCACCGCCTTTGCAGCCGGTCAGCGCCTGAAAACGGGGGATACTCTCTGATGGCGGCGAATCCCCGCGCGGCGGCAGTGGCGGCGCTGGTGCGGCAGGAACAGGATGGCTTTTCGAACCTCGTCCTGGATGCCGAACTCAAGCGCCAGAAGCTGGAAGGCCGCGATAAAGCCTTTGCCAGTGCCATTTTCTACACGGTGCTGGAACATCGGGGCACGCTGGACTATATTTTGGAACAGTTCCTGCCCAAGGGTCTTGCCAAGCTGGACGCACCTGTGCGCGAAATTCTGCGTGCCGCACTGGCGCAGGCCCGCTATATGCAGGTGCCGGTGTCCGCAGCAGTGAACGAAGCCGTCAAGCTGACCCGCGCCTTCAAAAAATCCAGCGCGTCCGGCCTTGTCAATGCCGTGCTGCGCCGCGCCTGCAATTATGACCTGAGCACAGCCGTTTTCAAAGATGAGACCGAACGTCTTATGGTGCTGGGCTCTGCCGGGCGGGATGTGGCGGAATTTCTTCATAAAAATTACCCGGACGAAGCGCTGGACATCCTGACCTACAAGGCTGACGGCGGCCTGACCAGTCTGCGCGCAAACCCGCTCAAAGCAAGCGCTGAGGAGCTGTGTGCAAAGCTGCTGGCTTCCGGCGCAAGGGAAGCGCGCCCGGGTGTCGTGCCCGGCAGCGTGCTGGCTCGGTTCGAAGGCAGCCCGGCAGAGAACGAGCTGTTCCGGCAGGGATATTTCCATGTGGAAGGACAGGCCAGCCAGCTGGCAGCGCTCTCTGTGGAAGCAAAGCCCGGCGAGACGGTGCTTGACCTGTGCGCGGCACCCGGCGGCAAGACCATCCTGCTGGCCGAGCAGATGCAGAACACCGGCAGGCTTTACAGCTGCGACGCCGCCGAGAATCGCGTGGGCTTGATCCGCACGGCGGTGCAGCGCATGGGGCTGACCAACGTCGAAGCCCTCTGCAACGACGCCACAAAGGTGAACCCGGCCCTGCCGCAGGCAGACCGCATTCTGGCAGACGTGCCCTGCAATGGTCTGGGTATTCTGGCAAAAAAGCCGGACCTGCGCTATAAAACGCTGGACCCGGCCCGCGAGGCTGAATTATTGGCCACGCAGTCGGCCATCCTCGATACGGCGGCTGCATTGCTCAAGGCGGGCGGCAGACTGGTCTATTCCACCTGCACCATCGACCCGACCGAGAATCAGCAGCAGATCGCTGCATTCCTTGCCCGCCACCCGGAGTTCTGCGTGGCAGAACCCGCTGTAGCTTTGCCTGCCGGGATGACGGCAGGGGAGCACGGCACCCTTTCGGTGCCCACCCGCACCGGCATGGACGGCTTTTTCCTCTGTGCGATGCAGAAAAAGGGCTGACCACTGCAAGGAAACGGGCTTTCCGTTCGTAAAAACAATAGGAGAACACAATGGAACAAAAACGCTGTATTTCCTCGCTGACGCTGGCAGAGTTGACCGCTGAACTGAAGGCGATGGGTCAGCCGGGCTTCCGGGCAAAGCAGATCTTCCACTGGGTGCACCAGAAACTGGTCACCGAGTTTTCTGCCATGACCGACCAGCCCAAGACCCTGCTGGCAAAGCTGGAAGAAAGCTTTTATATCGCTGCGCCCCAGATCGAGCGCCGGCAGGAAGCGAAGGACGGCACGGTGAAATATCTGCTGCGCATGGCCGACGGCAACTGCATTGAGACGGTCGTCATGCGCTACCACTACGGCAACACGGTGTGTGTGTCCACCCAGGTGGGCTGCCGCATGGGCTGCCGCTTCTGCGCTTCCACCCAGGCGGGCCGTGTGCGTAATCTGGAAGCAGGCGAGATCTGCTCCGAGATCTACACTGCCCAAAAGGATATCGGCGAGCGCATCTCGCACATCGTGCTCATGGGCATCGGCGAGCCGCTGGACAACTTCGACGAAGTGATGAAGTTTCTGGAGAACATCACCTCGCCCGAGGGTATCAACATCGGAATGCGCAACATCAGCCTTTCCACCTGCGGCCTTGTGCCCAAGATCGACCTGCTGGCCGAGAAAAAGCTGCAGCTCACTCTTTCGGTGTCGCTGCACGCGCCCAATAATGAAATTCGCAGCGGCATGATGCCGGTGAACGACGCCTACCCTGTGGAGGTGCTCATGCAGGCGGTGCGCCGCTATCAGGACACCACCGGCCGCCGTGTCAGCTTTGAATACTCTATGGTGCGCGGCGTCAACGATTCCGACGCCTGTGCAAAACAGCTGGCAAACCTCATCCGGGGCATGGGGGCCCATGTGAACCTGATCCCCATCAACCCGGTGGACGGCAGCCCCTACTCGGCCACGGACGCAGCCAATGTGCGCCGCTTCCAGCAGAAGCTGGAAAGCCTCGGCGTCAACGCCACCGTGCGCCGCCGCCTGGGCAGCGAGATCAGTGCCGCCTGCGGCCAGCTGCGCCGGGACGAAATGAACGGGAAGGCATAACAAAGGGAGAATCCTATGAAACTTGCAGGAAAAACGGATGTCGGGCGGGTCCGCCAGGACAATCAGGACGATTACCGCGCCGGCAAACTGCCCGGCGACGCCGCATGGCTGCTGGTCTGCGACGGCATGGGCGGCGCGCGCGGCGGCCGGGAAGCCAGCCAGGGCGCGTGCAATGTTATTGAGCGCTGCTTTCAGGAGCAGTATGCTTCCAAATGTCTGCCCGGCGAGGAGGAGACGTTCCTGAAAAAGACGCTGCTCAGCGCTAACCGCTTCGTGTTCCAGAAGGCCATGCAGGACGAAGCATTGGCCGGCATGGGCACCACAGCGGTGTGTGCACTGGTGCGCTCCGGCCGGGTGTACCTGTGCCATGCGGGCGACTCCCGCGCGTACCTGTTCCGGGATGGCAAGCTCATCCAGCTCACCCATGACCACTCCTATGTGCAGGAGCTGGTGGACTGCGGCACCATCACGGTGGAAGAAGCCGAACACCACCCGCAGAAGAACATCATCACCCGGGCACTGGGCGTGGACTACCGTCTGGATTCGGAGTTTACCTGCCAGGAGCTGCAAAACGGCGATCTTCTGCTGCTGTGCTCGGACGGCCTGACCAACGCCGTCCCGCGCGACCAGCTGGAACAGCTGCTGGGCACCGGCTCGTTCTACGACCTGCCGGACCAGCTCATCCGCACGGCCAACGAGAACGGCGGCCCGGACAACATCACTGCGCTGCTGCTCAGCGTGGAACCGATGGAGGTGCGCAATGGATAACCTGATCGGCAAACGGCTGGACGGCCTGTACGAGGTGCAGGAACTGATCGGCTCCGGCGGCATGGCGAACGTCTACAAGGCTGTCATGCGGGGCCACAACGGCCCGGTGCCTGCCGGGACGGTGGTGGCAGTCAAAGTGCTGCGGCGGGAGTTCATGCACGACCCGGACCTTGTGCGCCGCTTCAAGAACGAATCCAAGGCCATCTCGCTGCTGAACCACCCGAACATCGTCAAGGTGTACGATGTCTCGGTGAACGATGACCTGCAGTATATCGTCATGGAGTATGTGGACGGCATGACCCTGCGCGAGTACCTCAACGAGCGCGGCGGCAAGCTGACCAGCCGGGAGACGGTGCACTTCATCTCCCAGATTTTGAAGGCGCTGGAACATGCCCACGCCAACGGTGTGGTGCACCGGGACATCAAGCCCCAGAACATCATGCTGCTGGACAATGGCCAGCTGCGTATGATGGATTTTGGCATCGCGCGCATCTCCCGGGCCGAGAACCAGCTTTCCGGCGGCAAAGCCATGGGCAGCGTGCACTATATCAGCCCGGAGCAGGCCAAAGGCGACGAGACCGACTGCACCAGTGATATCTACTCGGTGGGCGTCATGATGTACGAGATGCTCTCCGGGCATCTGCCCTTTGACGCCGATGACATGGTGGAAGTGGCCATCAAGCAGATCTCGGACACGCCGAAGTCGCTGCACGAGCTGGCCCCGGAGGTGCCGAATGCGCTGGTGGAGATCACCGAGAAGGCGATGGCAAAGCTGCCGCAGAACCGGTACGCCTCCGCCCGCGAAATGCTGAATGCGCTGGACACCTATGTGCAGAACCCGTCTGTACAGTTCGAATATCAATATATCACAGAAGATGCTCCTGAAAAGGTGGTGAAACGTACCATGAACCAGAACCGGGCAAACCGCCGGGCAGAAACGCCCGCCCCCCACAGCAAAAAGGCAGCGCCCCGCAAGAAGCGCCGCACCATCTTCCTGCCTGCGCTGTTTGGCATTACGGTGGCTTTTGTCATCGCGTGCCTTGCGCTGTGCTGGATGATCCTGAACGATTCCTCCAACCTGATGAACAACAAGGCGGATGTCACGCTGGGTGATTATGTCGGCATGACCCGTGACGAGGCCCAGGCCGCAGAACAGGTCGTCTCCGGCCAGATCACCGTGAACTGGGAGGAAGAATACAACAGCAATTACGCCGCAGGCTATGTCTACAAGCAGTCGCCTGTGGCAGGCCGCACGGTGCGTGAGGGCCAGAACGTGACCCTTACCGTCAGTCTGGGCACCCAGTATGTCACAGTGCCGGACCTGACCAACTATGTGCAGGCCGATGCGGAACAGCAGCTGAAGAACCTGGGTGTTTCCGTGCTGGTGACCCAGGCCGTGGAACCCTCGGTGGCGTCCGGCGCGGTCATCCGCACCGACCCGGCGGCGGGCAGCCAGGTGGCGGCGGGCAGCACCGTTGTGGTGTATATCAGCCGCCCGCAGGTGTCTACCACCACCAAGGTGCCTTCGCTGGTGGGCATGACCACTGATGATGCCCGCACCCTGCTGGTGCAGAACCACCTGGGCCTGGGCAGCCAGTCGGAGCAGTACAGCGACCAGCCCGAAGGCACGGTCATCAGTCAGGACCCGGCAGCGGGCAGCACCGCCAAGCTGAATGGCCGCGTGAACATCGTGGTCAGCGCAGGGCCGGAGCCCGAACCGGAACCGGAAGCACCCAGCGACAGCACCGGCGGCGATTGGTGGAGCGGCCTGTGGGGCGGCTCGTCGTCCTCCAGCAGCACGGCCACGGGCGGCGACCAGGGCGACGGCAGTGGTGACGGCCAGACCGACGGCGGCGGCATCACCGACTGGTGGGCTTCGCTGTGGGGCTGACGGAGGCGTGCATGAAGGGATATATCACCAAAGGCATCGGCGGCTTTTATTATGTAAAAACGCCGGACGGCATCGTGGAATGCAAGCCCCGCGGCATCTTCCGCAAGCAGAAGATCACCCCGGTGGCGGGCGATGAGGTGACGCTGGAGACCGAAAACGGTGCTTCGGTCATCGCTGAGATCGCACCGCGCAAAAACGTGTTCGTGCGTCCGCCGGTGGCAAACCTGGATGTGCTGTTCCTTGTGGCCAGCACCACCCAGCCCACTCCCAGCACCCTTGTGCTGGATAAGCTCTCGGCCATCGCGGTGGATAAAGGTGTGCAGCCGGTCATCGTCTGCACCAAGGGCGATTTGGCAGAAGCAGAATTCCTGCGCTCTGCCTACGAAAGATCCACCCTGCCGTTCATCCGCATCGACTACGAGACCGGTGCCGGGCTGGATGAGGTAAAACAGTGGATCGCGGGCCGTCTGTGCGCTTTCTGCGGAAACTCCGGCGTGGGCAAATCCACGCTGCTGAACCATCTGCTGCCGGAAGCCGAGCGCGAGACCAGCGCCATCAGCCAGAAGTTGGGCCGCGGCCGCCACACCACCCGCGAAGTGACCATCTTTGAGGCTTTCGGCGGGCGCATCGCTGATACTCCGGGTTTTGCCAGCCTGGAAGCAAACCGCGCGGGCTTCATCCCAAAGGAAAACCTGGAACATGCGTTCCCGGAGTTCGGCCCCTATCTGGGCGAATGCCAGTTCACCGGCTGCTCTCACCGCAGCGAAAAAGGCTGCGCTGTGCGGGCTGCGCTGGCAGAGGGCAAGCTCTCCCAGACCCGGTATGACAGCTACTGCGCTATGTACGAGGAAGTCAAGGACGTGAAGGACTGGCAGCGCCCGAAAGTTTGAAAGTAAGGAAGGATTTCCATGTCACGCTGTGTGATCATTTCCGCCTGTCCGGTCTCGCCGGAGCTGACAAAGGCTCTGCGCCCGGATGATTTCATCATCGCCTGCGATGCAGGCTACCGCAACTGCGCACCGCTGGGCTGCAGGCCCAACATCATCCTGGGCGACTTTGACACTGCCCCCTGCCCGGAACAGCAGGACGACGATATCGTGGTCCTGCCCCACGTCAAGGACGACACCGACACCGAGTACGCCGCAAAGCTGGCCTCGGAGAAGGGCTTCGACGAGGTGCTGCTGCTGGGGGGGCTTGGCGGCAAGCGCCTGGAGCACACCCTTGCGAACCTGTGCACCGGCCTTGGCCTTGAGCAGCGCGGGGTGCGAGCCACTCTGCTGGACGAGTACAGCCGCATCACCTTTGTGATGCCCGGCGAGACCCGCCGCTACCCGAAGGAAAACTACTTCTTCTTCTCGGTCTTCCCGATGGAGGGCAGGGCAGAGGGGGTCTCGGAGCATGGCTCCTTCTACGAACTGGACGACGCGCAGCTGACGGCCGGTTATCCGCTGGGCATCAGCAACGAGTATGCTGAAGGCTCGGACTGCATCACCATCGCTACCCGCACCGGTGCGCTGGTGGTGGTGGAGACCCTTGCAGACAACACCTGAACCGGAACATTTCCGGCCTGTTCTGCGTAAAATAGAGCAGAAAGGCAGGGGTTGATATGCAGATCATCGTCATCCGAAGCCCGAAGTGCCTGCGCGGCCTTCTGCGCAGATTGTTCGGCATCAAAAAAGAACAATAAAAGGGAAACTCCTCTCCGTGCAAAGCACTGCATGGATGGGAGTTTTTCTTTTTGTCCGGCAAGAGGTGAAGAAGTATCATATCTTCACCGCTGAGGTGAACAAAATTGTATCAAAGTGTGACTTTGATGTGAAATAAACATAGCTTCGACGAAAGCCGGAAAGGACGCGTGGAGAAAGCAGAAGTGTTTTGCCGGGAAAAACAAAAAAGACTTTTGACAACAAAAGTTCATCCTTCTGAAGCAACCCTGTTCTTCGGCGGAATTTGTGCTATAATACAGGGGCAACGCTTTGCCCAGCCTTTGGATGCGGCGCAAAAGCAGAACTGGAAACAAGGAGTTTTGGAATCATGGAAAGAGAGACCCTGAAATCCCGTCTGGGCTTCATTCTGCTGTCGGCAGGCTGTGCCATCGGCATCGGAAACGTCTGGAAATTCCCTTATATCGCCGGACAGGGCGGCGGCGGCGCATTCGTGCTGTTTTATCTGATCTTCCTGGTCATTCTGGGCCTGCCCATCATGACCATGGAATTTGCGGTGGGCCGCGCCTCCCGCAAGAGCCCGGTGCGCGCCTATCAGGCACTGGAAAAGCCGGGCCAGAAGTGGCACATCCACGGCTACCTCACCCTCATCGGCTGCTACCTGCTGATGATGTTCTACACCACCGTGGCAGGCTGGATGCTGCACTATTTCTACATGACCGCCACCGGCAAGCTGGCGGGCCTTGACGCCGACCAGGTGGCCGGGAAGTTCACCGAGATGCTGGCAAACCCCGGCGTCATGACCTTCTGGATGGTATTCGTGGTAGCCCTGGGCATCCTCGTGTGCGCCAAGGGTCTGCAGAGCGGTCTGGAGCGCGTGACCAAGGTCATGATGATCGCCCTGCTGGTGATCATGGTGGTGCTGGCCGTCAACAGCCTGTTCATGCCCGGCGCGAAGGAAGGCCTGCGCTTCTTCCTCGTGCCCGACTTCAAGCGCATGAAGGAAGTGGGCGTGGTGAACACGCTGGTGTCCGCCATGAATCAGGCCTTCTTCACCCTGAGCCTTGGCATTGGCGCAATGTCCATCTTTGGCAGCTACATCGGCAAGGAGCACTCCCTGCTGGGCGAGTCCGCCCGCATCGTGGTGCTGGATACCTTCGTGGCCATCACCGCAGGCCTCATCATCTTCCCGGCTTGCTTCACCTACCATGTGGACCAGACCAGCGGCCCCAGCCTGATCTTCATCACCCTGCCCAACATCTTCGCCAACATGGCGCTGGGCCGTCTGTGGGGCAGCCTGTTCTTCCTGTTCATGGCATTCGCAGCTCTGTCCACCGTGCTGGCTGTGTTTGAAAACATCATCTGCTGCGGCATGGAGCTCACCGGCTGCAGCCGCAAGAAGTCCAGCCTGGTCAACTTTGTGCTCATCACGGCACTGTCGCTGCCCTGCGTGCTGGGCTATAACCTCTGGGCATGGGACGGTTTCGCCGTGTTTGGCGGCGCTGTGCTGGATTTTGAGGATTTCCTCGTCAGCAACCTGTTCCTGCCGCTGGGCAGCCTGGTGTACCTGCTGTTCTGCGTCACCCGCTATGGCTGGGGCTGGGACAACTATAAGAAGGAAGTCAACACCGGCGAGGGCCTGAAGATGAAGGACTGGATGCGCGGCTACCTGACCTATGTGCTGCCGGTGATCGTGCTGTTCATCTTTGCGTTCGGTATCTACGATAAATTTTTTGCATAAATAAGTTACGCCTTCCGTTATTCCTTCGCTAATGGGTTCCCTCGTTGAGGAGGCTGTCGAGCGGATGCGAGACGGAAGGAGTTCGTGGGCTCCTCTTGCAATAAGGGGAGCCTTTTGCGGCAGAAAGGAATTTGGGATGCACGTTCTGATTTGTGACGACGACGCGGCGTTCGGTGCGCGCATGGCAGACTATATCCACGATTATTTCGAAGCTCGGTCGGTCCAGCTGCAGACCGTCGTCTGCACCGGTGCGGCCGAGGCGCTGCGCACGCCGTATCTGGAGCTGTATCAGCTTGCGTTTCTGGATGTGGATATGCCCGGCACCAATGGCATCGCACTGGGGCGGGAGCTCAAGCAGAGAAGCCCCGACATTCGGCTGGTCTACGTCTCGGCCTATCTGGAATTTGCCCCCGAAGGCTACACGGTCAATGCCTACCGCTACCTGCTCAAACGGGACATTGCCCGGATGCTGCCCAAGTGCCTGGACGATCTGCTGGCGGCCTTTACCGACCAGCACCGGACCCTGACCGTGCACCACAACCGCGCCACCAGCGAGATCCCGCTGTACCAGATCTATTATCTGGAAAGCGCTCTGCGCCAGATCAACATCTACGGCGACATCCCGCACCGGCCCATCTGCACCTTTTACGGCAAGCTGGCCGAGCTGCCCGCCATGCTTTATGAGAATGGTTTTTTGCAGGTGAGCCGCAGCGATGTGGTGAACATGAGCCATGTGCACAGCATCCGCAATTATAAAGTGGAGCTGAAGAACGGCGTGGAGCTGGGCGTCAGCCGCCAGAGCTATGCAGCCATCCGCAACGCCTGGCTGGAATGGAAGGGGCAGTTTGCCGATGAATGATACACTTCTCTGGACACTGCTGGGGCACCTGGTCTGCATTGCACAGTGGGCCGCCTTCATTCTGGTGGACTACGCTTACCTTGGCAAAAACAAAAAGGTACGCTATCCCTGCATCTGGGCGGCTGTGCTGGCGGCGTGCGTGCTGTTCGTCTCGATCCGGTGGGATCTGGGTTTTTTCAACACGGCCTCCATTGCCACCAACGTGGTGTACCTGCTGCTGGCATCGCTGCTGTTTGGCGGTACACCCAACCAGAAGCTGACGGGCAGCCTCATCAACGGTGTGATGTGTCTGCTGACCGAAAATACCGTGAGTTTCCTCTTTGCCTGGTTCCTCGGCGTGCCCACCGGCAGCGTCTGGCGCTATAAGAGCTGTCTGGCCGCGCTGGTGGTCTCCATTCTGGCGGTGGGGCTGCTGGTGGCGTACTTCATGCGCCGCTGGAACAGCACCTGCGCGCTGGAGCCGCTGCAGGCGGCCGTGATGAGCTTTTTCCCCGGAGTGGTCGTGGCGCTGAACATGGGCCTGATGGTCTCGGCCAACCGCCAGAAGCCCACCTTGATGAACATGGTGCTGACCGTCGGCCTGACGGTGGCCGTGCTGGTGCACATCGCCATCGTGCAGATGTTCAACGACCAGGTGGTGCAGCGGCAGAGCTCCCGCTTCCGCGCCCAGCTGGAGCAGCAGCGGGCGGAAGCCCTGCTGGATTCCTACACCGCTCAGCGCCGCCTGACCCACGAGTTCACAAACCATATGAGCGCCCTCAGCGCCTTGCTGAATCAGGGCGACATGAAAGGCGCGCGGGCCTACATTGCCGGTGTGAGCAAGGCAGTGGCGGCGGGCACCACCATCATGGACACCCATAACCCATTGCTGGATTCCATCCTGAGCAAAAAGTACGAGGAAGCCGCGCACAAGGGCGTGACGGTCTATTTTGACCTGTGCGACCTCAAGCGCCTGCCCTTTGACAGCACGGACATGGTCATCGTCATCTCGAATCTGATGGATAATGCCATCCGTGCAGCGGCAGAAGCGCTGCCACCGGAGGTACATGTGCGCATCCGCAAGACCCCGGACGAATACCTCATCTCGGTGTGCAACCGTGTGCAGCAAAATCTGGAGATCGAGGACGGCCGCCTGCCTGCCACCACCAAAAAGGAGAGCGGCCATGGCATGGGCCTTGTGAACGTGCAGGAAATCCTGCGCAAATATGGGGCCGAGTATACGGTCAGCTGCCGGGACTGCTGGTTCCGCTTCACCTGTTCGCTGCCGGTGGCGCATTCCACCGACAATTCATGACATGCGGACCGGCAAAATATGACATTTTGTCTGCTGCGGCGGTGCGGTTTTGGTATAATAAGAACAGTAAAGGAAGACCTCCGTGCAGGCAATGGATCGTTGCGGTGGGGAGAGAGGGGAAGCCCTTCTCCTGTAAAAGAGCTTTGCTGCAAGATGGAGCATGTCGGCTGCAGTGCGTGTAAGCAGCTGACGCGATCACCTTTGCTTTTGCTGCGGGTCCAAGGGGACCCGGTAGAGTGCATCTGGCGGGACTTTCAACGGCGGTTCTTTGGGGATTGCTGTTCATAAAGTCACTCACTGCGTCGCATTTTCCCGTTCCGTTCCGGCTGCGTGTGGGAACACAGCCGGTCAAGCCCGGTTCGGGAGCTTTATCTGCGTCGGGGAGAGTTCCGTCAGATTTTTTATTGCAATAGAAAACGGCTGCTGTACATGAATTTGTGCAGCAGCCGTTTTGCATGATAAGATTTCACTGGAGTTTTCGGCACACAATATGGAATTTTGACGAAAAACATGTTATAGTGGATGCAGCAGATAAAATTTGCATAAAAATGGCAACCCGTGCAGAAAGCCTGCACGGGTTGCCGAATATGAAGGAGGCCTGCAGTGTTATGATCCCTTATCGAAAGCTTGCAATGCGTGTTTTGAATCACACTCCGATGTTATGGGGGGGGGGGGGTATGGCAAGGCCGCTTGCACAGCGCCTTGCCGCATTGACTGTCGTCGCCGCACTGATGGCGGGACTCTCCGTCCCGGCCTTTGCAGCAACCTATAACATTGGGGATGGCAGCATCACTATTGAAGCCAACGGCGATGGCACAGCCAAGGTGACCCAGAACGAGACCGTGAACGAGAAAGATGACGATGTCATTGTCAAGGGCAGCGGCGAGACCACGAGCAATGTGATCGAAGTCATCAACAACACGGAAGACGACTTGAAAATCACTCTTTCGGATGTGGACATTGCCGATACTAAAGGCAAGGCGCCCTTGAGCGTTTCGGGCACCGGGGATACGACCATTGAACTGGACGGCAATAACTCGCTGACTGGAAGCGGCTGGAGCGCCGGTTTGGAACGGAACGAGGAAAAAGACGCCGCCGGAAACGTAGTCAGCGGAAAATTGACCATTCAGGATGAGAATAAAAACGGCAGTCTGGAAGCCACCGGCAATTACGGAGGTGCAGGCATCGGCGGAGGAAACCTCAAAAATTCCGGTGAGATCGAGATCACCGGCGGCACCATCACAGCCACTGGTGCGCTGGACGGTGCAGGCATTGGCGGCGGCGGTAGCGGCGGCGACGGCACGGTGACCATCTCGGGCGGCAATATCACGGCCCGGGGCGGCTCCTCAGACAACCCGAACGCCATCTGCGGCGCGGGTATTGGCGGCGGCGGTGGTTTCGGCAACGCCACAGTGACCATCACCGGTGACGCCGTGATCGAGGAAGCCACCGGCGGTGGCGGATGCGCAGGCATTGGCAGCGGTTATTACAACTCCAAAACCGACATTACGATCTCTGGCAACGCTGTGGTGAAAAACGCACAGGGCGGCGCACAGGGTGCCGGAATCGGCGGTGGTGGCTTCGGCGGCACGGGCACGGTGACCATCACTGACAATGCCAAGGTGGACAATGCCACCGGCGGCGAGGGTGCTGCGGGCATTGGCAGCGGTGTGCTTGGCGATGTGACGGTAAATATCTCCGGCAATGCCACGGTCAACGCTGAGGGCGGCGCGAACGGCGCAGGCATCGGCGGAGGTTACGCATCGGCAGGCGACGTGACCATTGAAGGCGGCACGACGGTCAAAGCCGAAGGCGGTGTTGGCGGCGGTGCCGGTATCGGCGGCGGCGCAGACCTGGAAGCAGACGAGGACACCCAGAACCGTGTCACCATCCGCAGCAGTGAGGACGGCTCGCCGGACGTGACGGCCGTGGGCGGTGCCCCGGAGCCCGGCGAGGATGGCACCGAACTCAGCAAGGGCGGTGCAGGCATTGGCAGTGGTGCGCTGATCAAACCGGATGAAGGTGACCGGGAAGCGGATGCCATCATCAGCATTGAGGGCAAAGTGACCATCAAGTCTACGGCGGGCAAGGACAATGCAGCCATTGGTGCGAACGGCGAGGAGCAGGTCATCGAGGGGCTGCTGCCGGGGTCGTCCATTGACCGCCGGGATGCAGACGGCAACGATATCTCGCTGCCGGGCGATAAGCAGCAGCCCGCAGATAGCAGCGAGCAGAACAGCGATGCGCTGGAAGGCCTGACCGTCACCGATGCGGCGGGCAAAACGCTGCCGTACACCGTGGAGTGGCAGGGCAGCACGGTCGTTGTGACCGCAAAGTATCCCTTTGCCTCGCTGCAGATGACCCATGAGACCCTGCTTCAGCTGCAGAAGCAGGGCGCACAGACGCTGCGATTCTGTACCGAATCCCGCACCGCGTCGGCATCGGTCGCCGAACTGTTGAATGTGAGTACGGCGGGCGCAAAGATCGTCTGGAGCCATGACGGTGCAGCGTCGGCCCTGCAGGTGAACGGCGCGGACCACAACGAACTGCTGAAGTAAGCTCGATCAAAGTTACATAGAACTGATAAAATGAAAAGCGACTGCCGCTGCGGGAAAATGCTCCCACAGAGACAGCCGCTTTTTAATGTTTGAAAAATCGTTTACTCCGGCTTGACCTGCAGCTCCTGCTCGCAGTAGATGCAGCGGTACTTGCCGTTGGAGCTCAGCTCAAAGATCTGGTCGCATTCTTCCTCGATGGAGGAGATGCAGCGGGGGTTTTTGCACCGCACGATGTTCACCAGACGCTTCGGCGGTTTCGGCCTTTCCTTGCGCACGGCCTTGCCGTTTTCGATGATGGTCACGCTGATGTCCGGGTCCAGGTAGGCCAGCACATCCAGGTTCAGCCAGGAAGAGTCGCCTTCCACCTTGATGATATCCTTGCGGCCGCTCTCGCTCTTGTTGCTGCGGGCGTTCTGGATCAGTGCCACGCTGGCGGTGCGGTTGCCCTTGATGCCCAGCAGGTCCATCAGGCCGATGGCGGTGCCGGCCTTGATGTGGTCGATCACGATGCCGTTCTGAATTTCGTCGATGTTCAGCATATCAGTTCTCCTCCTTGGGTGCCTTGGGGTCGCAGAGGCCCAGCAGGGTCATGATGAGCGCCATGCGCACGTACACACCGTTCTGCACCTGCTCAAAATAAGCGGCACGAGGGTCGTCGTCCACATCCAGCGCGATCTCGTTGACGCGGGGCAGCGGGTGCAGCACCGCCATGTCCGGCTTTGCCAGGCCCATCTTCTCCTTGGTCAGGATGTAGCTGTTCTTCAGGCGGATGTAGTCTTCCTCGTTGAAGAAGCGCTCTTTCTGCACACGGGTCATGTACAGGATGTCCAGCTCCGGCATGGATTCTTCCAGGCTGCGGGTCTCCTTGTAGGGGATGCCGTTGGCTTCCAGCACATCGGTGATGATGTAGTCCGGCACGCGCAGCTCCTCCGGGCTGATGAGCACGAAGCGGATGTTCTTGCAGCGGGCCATGGTCTTGATGAGGGAGTGGACGGTGCGGCCGAATTTCAGATCGCCGCACAGGCCGATGGTCAGATCATCCAGACGGCCCTTGCGGCGGCGGATGGTCATCAGGTCGGTCAGGGTCTGGGTGGGGTGCTGGTGGCC
>ERZ1034913.289-NODE-289-length-44089-cov-40.721352_pt1 | contig 44089 bp, 35 predicted proteins | sample MGYA00520697_ERZ1034913 | MGnify/ENA primary metagenome ERZ1034913 (study PRJEB33766, sample SAMN09781786) | gut metagenome | biome: gut microbiome | host: Homo sapiens | place: Madagascar | study: EMG produced TPA metagenomics assembly of the PRJNA485056 data...
AGGCCAAGAAGATCATTACGTAGCCGCCGTCAAAGAACATGGTGAGGCACGAGGCAAAGAAGCACAGCTCAATGGCACCAAAGAGCAGGGCGAAGACGCAGGCGCCCAGCTTGTGCTTGAGGATGCCGGCGATGTAACTCGTCAAAAGCGTCGTGGTCATGAGCATGGTCACGGTAATGGCGAGGCCGTAGGCGCTCTCCATGCGCTCGGAGTTTTGGAACAGCAACACGATGAAGATGCAGCCGACCCACATGATGTTGTTGACGAGCGGAATATAGAGCTGGCCCTTGGTGTCGCTGGGGTAGTGGATGCGCAGATGCGGCATAAGGTTGAGGCGCGTGGCCTCGGATACCAGCGAGAACGAGCCGGTGATGAGCGCCTGCGAGGCGATGATGGCCGCCACGGCCGAAAGCACGATGGCAAAGGGGCGCAGCGCCTCGGGAAGCATCATGTAGAACGGGTTGACGATATCCATCGCGAGCATTTGGGGATTGGAGTTGTTGGCAAGCAGCCAAGCGCCCTGGCCCAGGTAGTTGAGAATGAGCGCCGCCTTTACGAACGGCCAGGATGCGTAAATGTTGGCCTTGCCCACATGGCCCATGTCCGAATAGAGTGCCTCGGCGCCGGTCGTCGAAAGGAAGACGAAGCCGAGCACCATGATGCCCGAGTGGTTGATGGGCGAGAACAGGAACATGATGCCGCGGATGGGGTTGAGCGCGCGCAGGATGGACAGGTTGCCGAGCATGTTGAACAGGCCGGCGCCCGCCAGGAACAGGAACCATAGCGTCATGAGCGGGCCGAAGAGCTTGCCGATTGACGAGGTGCCGGCGCGCTGCATGGCAAATAGGCCGCAGATAATGATGATGGTAATAATGATGACGTTGGTCTGGCCGTCGCCCAATAGCGCGTGGCCCCACTCGATGGTGCGCAGACCCTCGATGGCTGTGGTGACCGTGACGGCGGGGGTGAGGATGCCGTCGGCAAGCAGCGCCGCACCGCCGATCATGGCGGGAAGGATCAGCCACGGCGCCACTTTGCGCACGAGACTGAACAGGGCGAAGATACCGCCCTCGTTGTGGTTGTCGGCCCTCATGGCGATTAGCACGTACTTGACCGTGGTTACGAGCGTCATGGTCCAGATGACGAGCGAAAGCGCGCCCAGGATCATGTCCTCGCTGACGGTACCGATGCCGCCGTTGTTGGCGACGATTGATTTCATGGTGTACATAGGGCTCGTGCCGATGTCGCCATAGACGACGCCGAGCGTTACGAGCAACATACCAGCAGAAAGGGGAATGGCTCCATGCCCGCTCTGTCCGTGCTGGTCTTGGAGGTTTGCCTCCAGTTTGTTGTGTGCCACGTGGACTCCCTTAGACATCCGGTTATCTGTCTAGGGCAGATAACCTTTATGCCATCTTTATACATATAAGAGCAGTTTGGCACATCGGGGTGTTTTAGACAATAATCCCCATCTGGGGAGCAGTTGTTTGCGCAGATAGCATTTCAAAGCAGGAGCACTTCCGGCTGTGTGGTTTGCTGCAATGGATAACCGCGGACGCGCCCCTGCTTTGAGCTGAAGAGGGGCTTTTAAGCACGTGCTGCCTGGGCGATGCCGGCCTTGGCGTTTGCGCGTTTGCCGGCGAGTTCGCAAAAAATCGCGCCGCCGATGATGAGTACGGCGCCCATCAGGCGGACCGGTGTTATGGCTTCGCCTAAAAGGGCGGCGGAGAACACGACGGCCGAAAGCGGCTCGAGGTAGCCGACGACCGCGACGGTCTGGACGGGCAGCTTGGCGACGGCACTAAAGTAGAGCAGGCAACCGATGCCGGTGTTGACGACGCCGAGCATGGCGACGGCGCGCCAATCGATGCCGGCGGCAATGCTTGGGGAGAGGAGCGAGGGGGCGCCCTGTGTGAGGAGCGTAAGGACCAGCGCGGTCATAAAGGCGGCGCTCACCTGGAGCGCGGAGTTTTCGAGGCCTTCGACGTGTGGCGCACCCTTGCTAGCGATGACCATCAACGCGTAGCAGAAGGCCGAGGCGATTCCACAGACGATGCCCGCAATGGGCATATTGCCGCCTAGACCTTGCGCTGCAATGAGAAAAGCACCGCAGGCGACGGCGATAAAGCCGGCGATTTTGCTGCCGGTCAGCTTTTCGCCAAAAATGAGCGGGGAGAGGGCCATAACGATGATGGGGCCGCAGTAGTACAGCAGCGAGGATACGCCGACGCCGATCGTCTGGTAGGCGCGGAACAGAAAAATCCAGCTGGCGCCCAGCGCGGCGCCCGAGACGATGAGCGCTGCGGCCTCGCGGGGGCGAGACGGAGCCTGCAGGTTATGGCGCTTGGTTATGAAGAGGACGGCGGCAAGGGTGAGAGCGCCCAAAAACGTGCGCAACAGTACGATATCGGAGCTCGGCAGCGCGATGGCAGCGGCGATGATGCCGTTGGAGCCAAACAATAGCAATGCTGCTAAGTACGTAAACAATCCGTTGTTCATGTGCTGACATCCCCTCTATATCCGAGCATGTTCACTATGGGTGAACTGGCTTTAGAAGAAAAGCGAATATAATGCATGGATAACATGACAAAAACTCATGTAAAGGTGGAGGGGTGCCGTGGAAACGAATATTCAAAAGATGCAGGTGCTGCTCGAGACGGTGCGGGCCGGCAGTTTTACGCGCGCCGCCGAGCGGCTGAGCTATTCGCAGTCGGGCGTGAGCCGCATGGTGGGCGACCTTGAGACCGATTGGGGTTTTAAGGTGCTCGACCGCAGCCGCGAGGGTGTGGTGCTTTCTGCCGATGGGCGGCAGATCATGCCGGCGGTTGAGGCGCTCTGCGAGGAGTTTGGCCGCCTGCAGCGACACGTGGACGAGATGCGTGGGCTCATGCGCGGCAAGATCTGCATTGGTACGTTTTCGAGTGTGGCGACCCATGTACTGCCGCCGGTGATTGCGCGCTTTCGCGCCGATCACCCGGATGTCGATTACGAACTGCTGATGGGCGACTACTCCGAAATTGAGCAATGGGTGGCGGAAGGCCGCTGCGACCTGGGCTTTATTCCGCGCGAGCCACGCGGTGTCGGCATGACGTCACGGCCGTTGGTGCAAGATGAGCTGATGGCCGTAGTGCCAGCGAGCTCTTCGCTTGCCGATGCGGATGTCGTTTCTCTTGCCAATTTGGTCAACGAGCAATTTATCCTGCTGGAGCGCGGTAGCGACGACGAGATTACGCCGCTGTTCCGCCGTGCGGGCCTAACGGTGCGCTCCAAGCTGTCGACCTGGGACGACTATGCGATCATGGCCATGGTCGAGGGCGGATTGGGCGTGAGCGTTCTTCCCGCGCTTATCTTGCGCCGCTGTCAGTTCGATGTTGCTATCCGGCCGCTGGAGGGACATCCTCATCGGCAGATCAATGCCATATACCGCACGGCAGACGTTTCGCTTGCAGCGGCTCGTTTCCTTGAATATCTATAGAGGTGCGTACCCGTTGTCCACTTTGAGGCAAATCTCAGGGGTTCGGTACATTTTCTTGTGAAATTGAACTTTCGGATAGTGCGCCGCGCTATACTGCTGCCTAAATTGAACTCAGGTTCAATTCGTGTTCTATAAATTGAACTTTGCCAGCAAGGAGGTTCTAGTGGCCCAAGAGACGTTTAGCGATCGCCTGCGACAGGCTATGTCCGATCGCGACGTTCGACAGTCGGACGTGATCCGCGCATCGGAGATGCTCGGCAAAAAACTCGGTAAGAGTCAGATGAGCCAATATGTGAGCGGCAAGACGATCCCGCGGCGCGATGTGGCAGAGCTGCTCGCCCGCATTTTGGAGGTCGATGTTACCTGGCTGCTCGCCAGTGACGCCGACCAAGGCGAGACGCCTTCGTCCCATAACGTTGCCAAATCCGAACCTAGTCCCACGGCTCAAATTGCAAGGAGCGCCACCATGCGTACTTTCTCTAAATCCACCAAGCTCGATAACGTCCTGTATGACGTGCGCGGCCCCGTCGTCGACGAGGCTGCCCGCATGGAGGACGAGGGCGAGCGCATCCTCAAGCTCAATATCGGCAACCCGGCGCCCTTTGGCTTCCGCACCCCCGATGAAGTCATCAAGGACATGCGCCAGCAGCTGCCCGATTGCGAGGGCTATTCCAACTCGCGCGGCCTGTTCTCCGCTCGCAAGGCGATCATGCAGTACTCACAGATCAAGGGCCTGCCCAATGTCCAGATGGAGCATATCTATACGGGCAACGGCGTGTCCGAGCTCATTCAGCTTTCGATGAACGCGCTGCTCGACAATGGCGACGAGATTCTGATCCCCAGCCCCGACTATCCGCTCTGGACGGCGTGCGCAACCCTTGCCGGCGGTCATCCTGTGCACTATCTGTGCGATGAGCAGGCGGATTGGTATCCCGACCTGGAGGATATGGAGTCCAAGATCACGAGCGCGACCAAGGCCCTCGTCATCATCAACCCCAACAACCCCACGGGCTCGGTCTATCCGCGCGAGGTGCTCGAGGGCATCGTCGAGGTTGCGCGCAGGCATCAGCTGATGATCTTTGCCGATGAGATCTACGACCGCCTGTGCATGGACGGCTACGAGCACGTCTCGATTGCCTCGCTCGCCCCCGATCTGCCCTGCGTCACCTTTAGCGGCCTGTCCAAGTCGCACATGATCGCGGGCTATCGTATTGGCTGGATGGTGCTTTCGGGCAACCAGCGCTGCATGAGCGATTTCATCATGGGCATCAACATGCTCTCCAACATGCGCCTGTGCTCCAACGTGCCGGCTCAGTCGATCGTTCAGACGGCGCTCGGCGGACACCAGTCCGTCAACGACTACATCCGTCCCGGCGGTCGTGTCTACGAGCAGCGCAATTTTGTGTATGAGGCGCTCAGCAAGATCGACGGCATCTCGGTGGTTAAGCCGCGCGCGGCGTTCTACATCTTCCCCAAGATGGATGTGAAGAAGTTCAACATCACCGATGACGAGCAGTTTGCCCTCGACCTGCTGCACGAGAAGAAGATCCTGATCACGCGCGGCGGCGGCTTTAACTGGGCCGAGCCCGACCACTTCCGCATCGTGTACCTGCCGCGCATGGAAGTACTCAAAGAGTCGCTCGAGGACCTCGCCGACTTCTTCGATCATTACCGCCAGAGCTAATTAGTTCCGCCGTTCTACCGAACGGCGGACCACTTGACGCTGCGCGAGCCGCATTCACGCCAATCTGACGTTCAATTTCGAGGGCGCGACCAGAAGGTCAGCGCCCTCTCATTTCACGTCACCTTGGCGCAAATGCGGCTCGCTCGCTGTCGTGTGCTCAACCTGCGTCGTTACCTTGGCTGTCTAAATAACGATGCCGTTGCAGTGGTCGATTTCGTGTTGGATGATCTCGGCGGTGTAGCCCGAGAAGTTTTTGATGCGGTGGACAAAGTTCTCGTCCAAATACTCAACCTTAATGCGGCGATAGCGGGTACAGGGACGCTCGCCGGCAAGCGAGAGGCATCCTTCGCTCGTCTGGTAGGCATTGACCTGCTCAAGAATTTGCGGGTTGTACATGAGCAGCGACTTGCTGCCGTCCTTTACGCAGATGATGCGTTTGCGCACGCCGATCATGTTGGCGGCAAGCCCCACGCACTCGTGCTCGTGCTCGCGTAGCGTGTCCAGAAGATCCTGCCCGGTCGCGGCATCTTCGGGGCCGGCGTCTTCGGAGGGCAGGCGTAAAAAGAACTCGGATTTCATGATGGGTTTGATCATAGCGGGCTCCTTAAGGTGGGCGCATTTGATTCAAGTCATGATACCGCGACATGTCGCATTAATGTGTGCACATAGATTCTGCAGCTAGATTGACGGACGACACCATAAACTAATGGACGTTTTGCCGAGAGGCATGATTTATAAGCGCAAAGAGTGCGCGACGGGCCCCGCGAATGGGGCGATGATGCCCGAGAGGGCCAAGAAGGAGTCTCATGTCTGAGAACGAAGAGATCATGAACGAGACCGAGAACGAGACCATGGCTGCCGAGGTTGAGGCAGTCGAGACCGTGGAGACCGAAGCTGCCGAGGTTGAGGCTGCTGACGAGGTTTCCGCCGAGGAGGAGGCCGAGGTTGTCGAGGCCGCCGCAGATTACGATGACGAAGAGCTGATGGACAAGATGCAGAAGGCCGCCCGCCTGCTGCGCAGCCGTCGCTTTGCTATTTCCAAGGAGGAGGAGGCCAAGGCCGAGCGTATGGCGAACATCGAGCGTGCCATCAAGCTCCTCGACCTTAAGCCCAAGATGGAGCAGAAGGAGATGTCCGACCTGTTGGGCATGCGCCTTCGTGAGCTCGACGGCCTGATGGCCGAGGCCGAGGCTGCCGACCTGGTCGGTCGTATCGACGATGCCGAGGGCGATATGCGCAAGATCGTCGTCTTCGCTGCCGAGGATGCTGCCGAGGGCCTGACCGAGCTTGCCAACAAGAAGGAGAAGCTCCTGCCCGAGCTTTCTTACGAGGAGGCCACCGAGCTCATGGCTGCCCTCGATAAGGTTATCGCCCCGCTCGTCGCCATGGGCCTGGACGAGGACCGCGGTCCTCGCGGCGGTCGTGACGATCGCGGTGGCCGCGGCGGCGACCGTGGCGGTCGTGGCGGCTTTGGCGATCGCGGTGGCCGTGGCGGCGACCGTGGCGGCCGTGGCGGCGACCGTGGCGGCCGTGGCGGCTTTGGTGACCGTGGCGGCGACCGTGGCGGCCGTGGCGGCGACCGTGGCGGTCGTGGCGGCTTCGGCGGCAACCGTGGTGGCTATGGTGACCGTGGTGGCAACCGTGGCGGCTTCGGCGGCAACCGCGGCAACGACCGCGGCGGCCGCAACGGCGGCGGCTTCCGCGGCAACCGCTTCTAGTTACGGCGTTTTACCAAACGCCGTAACCGGCCGACGCTGCGCGCCCACCAGAGCGACAACTTGTCATTCAAAGAGGACGGCATGACCAGAAGGTCTATGCCGTCCTCTTTTCATGCCAATTTGTTCGCTCTGGCGGGCGCTCGCTGTCCGTCCTCTACCTGCGGCGTTGTCACGGTCCAAGGTAGTCATTGGGGACGTTCTTGTTTGACTAGTCGTTTAAGAACGTCCCCAACGACTAGTCAGAATGAGAGTGGATAATCTCCCGGTTTTGGCCTGAATGTTGGCTCAAAGTGGGAGATTATCCACTCTCGTGTTTATTGACAATGATGTCTACATTTGCAGGAACAGCTCGTGGAGGCGGGTGTCTTCGTCGAGTTCGGGGTGGAAGGTTACGCCGAGCTGGTTGCCTTGGCGGGCAGCAACGATACGGCCGTCGACTTCCGCTAAGGCCTTGCCGTCACCGTGGACCTCGACGATGCGGGGTGCACGGATAAACGTCAGCGGTACCTCGCCATCGATTCCGGTCACTTGCCCCTTGGTGCGAAAACTGCCGAGCTGCCTGCCGTAGGCATTGCGCTCAACGAGCACATCCATGGTTGCCAAACGCGGCGTGCCCTTATCGTCATGAGCAGCAAGGTTGTGAGCCAGCAGAATCAGGCCGGCGCAGGTGCCCAGGACGGGCATGCCTTCAGCGATACGGGCACGAAGCTCCTCGAGCATGCCCAACTCATCAAGCAACTTCCCTTGAACGGTAGACTCGCCGCCGGGAAGTACCAGACGGTCAAAGTCCTGCTTCAAATCAGCCGCCTGCCTCAGTTCAATACAACGTGCGCCCAGCTCGGACAGCCTCGCCTCGTGCTCGGCAAAAGCACCTTGGACCGCCAACACGGCGACCGTCTGGTCTGCGTAATCGCTCATGTGCGATCCTTTCTGCCGGACTAGCGTCCGCGCTCCTCCATGATGATCTCGATCTCTTCAGCGTTGATGCCCACCATAGCCTCGCCCAGGTCCTCCGAAAGCTCAGCGATGAGTTTGGCGTCAGTGAAGTTGGCCACGGCCTTGACGATGGCGGCTGCGCGCTTGGCGGGGTCGCTGCTCTTAAAGATGCCCGAGCCGACAAAAACGCCCTCGGCGCCCAGCTGCATCATCAGCGCGGCATCGGCGGGGGTTGCTACGCCGCCGGCAGCAAAGTTCACGACAGGGAGCTTGCCCGTGGCATGGACCTCGCGCACCAGCTCGACCGGAACCTGCAGCTGCTTGGCTGCCTCAAAGAGCTCGTCGTCGCGCAGGGCGACAACGTCGCGGATCTGCTTTTGGATCTTGCGCATGTGGCGCACGGCCTGGACCACGTCGCCCGTGCCCGGCTCGCCTTTGGTGCGGATCATCGTGGCGCCCTCGGCAACGCGGCGCAGCGCCTCGCCGAGGTCGCGGGCACCGCAGACAAACGGGACGTCAAACTGGGTCTTGTCGATGTGGTAGACATCATCGGCGGGGGAGAGAACCTCGGACTCGTCGATGTAGTCGATCTCGATGGCCTGAAGGACCTGCGCCTCGACGATGTGACCGATGCGGCACTTGGCCATGACGGGGATGGAGACGGCCTCTTGAATGCCCTTGATCATCTTGGGGTCGCTCATGCGCGACACGCCGCCGGCGGCGCGGATGTCGGCCGGGATGCGCTCGAGTGCCATGACGGCGCAGGCGCCCGCCTCCTCGGCGATGCGTGCCTGCTCGGGCGTGGTGACGTCCATGATGACGCCGCCCTTGAGCATCTGCGCGAGTTCGCGGTTGAGTTTGACGCGATCTGCCTTGCTGGTCTGTTCTGCCATGGTTGCTCCCTTGGTTGGCATGTGCATTGCTTGACGGAACATCCTATCGGGGAGCTGGGTATGGCGAAATACTCAGTTTTCGAGATAATAACAAGGTCAGACTAATACCAGATTGAATGACCTAATAAGGTCAGGTGATAGGCTCATGCTTGACTACAATTTGGAAAAACGCGGCGAGGCATCGCTCTATGAGTATGTTTACCAGCAAATTCGAGATGATATCGTAGCTGGACGCATTGCGGCGGGGGAACATCTTCCATCTAAGCGCGCCTTTGCGAGTCATCTGGGAATCAGTGTCATTACCATCGAAAATGCATATAGCCAGTTGCTTGCCGAGGGCTATATTTGCTCAAAGCCGCGCCGTGGTTACTACGCGTGCGAGCTTCCCGATGCACCGGTTTTGGCTTCGGCTGCGGAGGGCATCGACCGAGATGACGCCTCCGTGGGCCCCAGCGCGCATGATGTCAACGGACAGGTCGAGCGATTCGATGCGCTTTCTCCTTCCGCCTTGGAGGCGGCGCGGCTTTGGCAAAGCGCGCTACGGGCGACGCTGACATCCGAAGATGAACGCGAAATCTTTTCGACCGCGCCGGCGCAGGGCACCGCTCGGCTACGACGCGCAATTGCTCACCATCTGCGCGGGACAAGGGGTATGAATGTCGACCCCAACAACATCGTTATCGGTGCGGGCGCCCAGTTGCTCGATACCATGTTGGTTCAGCTGCTTGGCGCGGACAAGGTGTATGCCGTTGAGGATCCGGGGTATTTGCGTTTGACGCGCATCTATCAGGCCATGGGTTGCGAAGTGCGTCATATCCCGTTGGACGTTGAGGGCGTGGACTTGAGCGCTCTGCAGAATGCCGGGGCGGACGTCCTTCACCTGATGCCGTCTCATCAATATCCGACCGGCCTTGTGACGAGCATCGCGCGCCGATATGCGCTGCTGAGTTGGGCCGCCGAGCGGTCAGGCCGATATCTCATCGAAGATGACTTTGATTGCGAGTTTCGCCTTGCCGGTAAGCCGATTCCCGCGCTTGCGTCGATCGATGCCGCCCAATCGGTTATCTACACCAACACCTTTTCAAAAAGTCTGTCGTCGGCCCTGCGTTTGGCGTATATGGTCCTGCCTGATGTGCTGATGGAACGGTTTAGGCGCAACCTTGGTTTTTACGCCTCGTCGGTGAGTTCTGTTGACCAGGTCGCTTTAGCGCGCTTGCTGGAATCGGGTGATTACGAGCGGCATGTAAACCGGGTCCGCGTTCGCGCTCGCGAGGCGCGTGATGGCCTGGCGTCGCTTGTGCGGAAAGCGTTTCCAGCAGGGGAGGTCTCGATCGAGCATGCAGACGCGGGTCTTTACTGCGTCGTGGCTGTGGGGCGTGACACGGGTGGAAGCTCTTTTATGCGGACCCTTACGCGCTTAAGCATCCCGTTTATCGATATCAGTGACTGTTATTGGTGTGCCGATGGCGCATCTGTCCCTGAAAACTCAAGTCAAATTCTTGTTCAGTATGACGATCTGGGTCCAAAAGTGCTAACAACCTTGGAATTGCAGCTAATGGGGGCACTCTGCAACCTAAGTGAGTAGGCTTTTGGAACTTTGGCGACCAGACGGTTTTGTAGCAAGTTGTCTACCTGCGGTTTTGAAAAGCAAGATGACCGGTCTGCTCGGGATGTTCCAAAAAGTCTACTCACTTGCCGCGCAAAGCTTCCGCACGAGAAAAAAATGGGGTTTTCAACAGAGCTTCGTCCAGTTCTTGGCAAGTTTTTGGCCAGTTGGGGAGGGCTGTTGAAAACTTAGCGGTCCGTTCGACGCCATTTTCGCTGCGTTCGCGCCATAGCGAGACCGGCTGGGTTGAAATTCGTGTTTTCCTGTGCCTATGAAGGATCTACTTTGTGACATATCGGCTTTTAGGTACTGGCGTCTGCCCCCTCAGGTCCGCGCTTTGTGTCCGCCGCTTCCACGGCCGGAAGAAGACCGGCAGCGATATGACCTCGCCCGCAATCCGACGGCTGCGGTTGTGCTCGGTTTTCCGTTGTATACATTGGTTCGGACGAGAAACAAACGGACTTGCCCTGCCAGCATTAGGCAACGGCTGTTCCTTGGTGAGCTCCCCAGGGAATCAGTGCTGGAAACGGAGCATGGATTTTTGGTTACGTCTCCTCTACTGACGGCATTCATCATGTCGCGGCATCTGACGGATCTTCAGCTTCTTTTGGTATTGGCGGAGATGTGTGGCTTGTTTGCGGTGTGCGCTCTGCCGGCGGCACTTGAGGCGGAGCTTACGCGTGCAATTGATTCGGGCGCGATTTCGACAACGTTCGGTTGGGTGCGATGTCCGTCCGAGGACGGTACCGCTTCAAATTTATGGCGTCGAGACGCTTTGGTTTTGGACAGAGACCTTGACCGTTTTTGTTCAGATGTTTGCGGGATGCGTTACGGCAATAGATTTATGGCGGTATTGCAACTCGTTCCATTGGGTGCCGCATCGCCTTTTGAGGTCGAGGCGTATTTGTTGCTTGGACTGCCGCGAGCCCTGGGAGGTGAAGGGTTTTGCGGCATAGAGCTCAATGTCGAAGTGACGCTAAGCACAAGTGCTCGAGCGATAGTGGGAAAGTCCCGCGTATATATCGACCTACTGCTGTCTTCGCCGGACGGAAAGCGGCAGGTGGCCATTGAATGCCAGGGAAAGGCCTCGCACGGGCGCGCGGGGGATGGCTTGCGTGACGCTGACCGCATGACGGCCCTTCAGGCCATGGGCTACGATGTACTTCTCCTGACACACAGACAGATATCCGATGAGGATAGATTCCGCGCGATCGTTAAGGCCGTATGCAGGATGCTCGATGTTGAATATCGTGATAAAAGCTCAGATGAGCAAAGGGCTGAGACATTACTTCGGTCTGAACTATTCGTTGACTGGACAAAATTGGGAGTAATTGACGAAAAGATGCCCGTTAGACACAAAACAGCTCGATCGTGGACGGCTGCGGTTCTAAGTGAGTAGACTTTTGGCGCTTTGGCGACCAGGCCGTTTTGCAACAAGTCATTTACCTGCGGCTTTATAAAGCAATATGGATGGTGTGCTCGGCAAGTTCCAAAAAAGTCTACTCACTTAGTTTTTGACGAGAAACCGATGCCGAAGGCGGTCACATTTCAGGGAGTTAACGAGTCCTCGAGACACAAAAAGGCCCGAACCGATACGGTCCGGGCCTTATCGAGCTAAAGATTATCTCTCAGGTGGCTGGCTTAGCCAAAGTAGCGCTTGAGCAGACCGGCGAAAGCCTTGCCGTGGCGAGCCTCGTCGCGAGCCATCTCGTGCACGGTGTCGTGGATGGCATCGAGGCCAGCGGCCTTGGCGCGCTTGGCAAGATCGGTCTTGCCAGCGGTGGCGCCATTCTCGGCCTCAACGCGCATCTCGAGGTTCTTCTTGGTGGAGTCGGTCACGACCTCGCCCAGGAGCTCGGCGAACTTGGCGGCGTGCTCGGCCTCCTCGTGGGCAGCCTTCTCCCAGTACAGGCCGATCTCGGGATAACCCTCGCGATGAGCAACGCGAGCCATGGCAAGGTACATACCGACCTCGGAGCACTCGCCCTCAAAGTTGGCGCGCAGGTCGGCAACGATGTCCTCGGAGACGCCCTCCATCTTGGCGACGCCCACGACGTGCTCGGCAGCCCACTCGAGCTGACCCTCCTCCTGCTTCAGGAAGCGAGAGCCGGGAACGCCGCACTGGGGGCACTTGAAATCCTCGGGCAGCTGGTCGCCGTCGAACTCTTCCACATAACCGCAAACGGGGCAAACAAACTTCATAATTCGATCCTTTCGATCGATGGCGATGGTGCGCTCGTCCGGTCCCGTAAGGGCCCTCTCCGGACGTGCGTCTTGACGAGTTCTATTATCCATAAATGCAACCAAATGTGAAGCCTATTAGGAATGATTTTTAATAAATAGTTTTGAGCATGTGAAGATGTTGATTGATTAACGATTGCCAGGCCGCTTGCGTCCTCCGATGAGTACAATCGGTCGAGCGAATGTTGACCTATCAACAAATGAAGGAGTTTCCTTTATGCATCTAGCCCGTCGTGCCTGGTGCCGAACATATCAGACGGTTTTTCGCATCGCATTGCCGATCCTGCCCTATACTGAGCCGCGCATTTTGGAGCATGCCGAGGATGTGCCCGCGGTGTTCCAAAAGCGTTCGATACAGAAGGTCCTTATCGTGACAGACCCTGGTATTGCACGTTTGGGGCTCACGGCATCACTCGAGCGTGCGCTTACGGCTCAGGGGATTGGCGTTACGGTCTATGCCGAAACGCGTGCGAACCCCACGGTCTCGAATGTGGAGGAAGCGGCGGCGCTGTATCGCGAGAACGCCTGCCAGGCCATTATCGGCTTTGGTGGCGGTTCGGCCATGGACTGCGCCAAGGGCGTGGGCGCGCGCATTGCGCAGCCAAACAAACCCATCAACAAGATGCGCGGCCTGTTGCGTGTTCACCGTCTCCTGCCGCTGCTTATTGCCGTTCCCACTACCGCCGGTACGGGAAGCGAAGTCACGCTCGCGGCGGTGATTACCGACGACGAGACGCACTATAAGTACCCCATCAATGACTTTGTGCTCATCCCACGCTTTGCGGTGCACGACCCCGAGTTTACGCGTGGGCTGCCGGCGTCCATTACGGGGCAGACGGGTATGGATGCTCTGACGCATGCCGTCGAGGCATTTATCGGCCGCAGCACCACGCCTTACACGCGTAAGATGGCGCGCCAAGCGGTTCAGCTCATCCATGACAATTTGCTCGAGGCCTATGAGTATGGCGACAACATGCGTGCGCGCCGCAATATGCTTTCGGCAGCGTATAAGGCGGGCGTCGCATTTACGCGCTCCTATGTCGGATACGTTCATGCCATCGCGCACAGTCTGGGCGGCCGATACGGCATTCCGCACGGTTTGGCCAACGCCATTATCCTGCCGCACATGCTTCGCGCTTATGGCGAAGCTGCCGCTCCCAAGCTTGCCGATCTTGCTCGCATGGCGGGTATTGCGCCGGCTAACGCGCAGGACGGCTTGGCTGCTGAGGCTTTTATCGATTGGGTCGATCGCATGAACGAGGCCTTGGGGATCCCCAAATATATCTCGGGTATTCGCCGCTCCGATATTCCGCAAATGGCGGCCCATGCCGATGCCGAAGCTAATCCGCTGTACCCTGTCCCGCTTTTGATGGACCGTTTGGAGCTCGAGCATATGTACGAGGTCGTCGCGGGTGGTATGTTTGAGGACGAGAACTAGGAGGGTCCATGAACACCGAGGAAATCGCGCGCATCGTTAGCGGCCAGCGCGCCTATTTTAAGACGCATGCCACGTTTGATGTCGATGCTCGCCGCCGCGCGCTCATGCGCCTGCGCGATGCGGTTCGGGCACACGAGGACGATATCGCCCATGCGCTCAAGACCGATTTGGGCAAGTCGCATGACGAGGCGTATATGTGCGAGATCGGCACGTCGCTTTCCGAGATTCGCCATCAGATTGCGCACGTGGTCCGATGGAGCCGTGCGCACCTGCGTCCATGTGACCTTGCCAATGCCATTAGCGTGTGCAAGACGCAGCCGGTTCCCTATGGCGTGACGCTGATCATGGCGCCTTGGAACTATCCGTTTTTGCTGACGCTCGAGCCGCTTGCCGGCGCGCTCGCTGCGGGCAACACCGTGGTCATCAAGCCGAGTGCCTATGCGCCGGCGTCGAGCGCCGTGCTCAAACAGATTTGCGAGGAAGCGTTCGATCCGCGCCTGGTGACAGTCGTCGAGGGCGGTCGTGCCGAGAACGAGGCACTGCTCGATGAGTGCTGGGACAAAATCTTCTTTACTGGCAGCGTTCCGGTCGGCAAGCTTGTCATGGAACGCGCGAGCAAAAACCTCACGCCCGTGACACTTGAGCTGGGCGGCAAGAGCCCCTGCATCGTGGATGCCTCCGCAAACTTGCGCGTGGCAGCACGCCGCATCGCCTTTGGTAAGTGGCTCAACGTGGGCCAGACCTGTGTAGCGCCCGACTATCTGCTGGTCGATGCGCGCGTGCACGATGAGCTGTTGGGCCTCATCAAGGAAGAGGTCCGCCGCATGTTTGGCGAGCACCCGCTCGACAACGAGGACTACGGCCATATCGTCAACGCCAAGCATTTCGCGCGCGTGCGTGGGCTGATCGACCCCGACAAGGTTGTGCTGGGAGGTGCTGCGCGCGAGGCTTCGCTCAAGATTGAGCCGACGATTTTGGACGGCGCGACCCTCAATGACGCCGTGATGCAGGAGGAGATCTTCGGTCCCATCTTGCCGGTGCTGACGTTTGAAAGCTTAGACGAGGCCGAGACGTTTATTACGGATCGTCCGACGCCGCTGGCCCTGTATATCTTTAGCCGGGATCGCGCGGTGCAGCGGCGCTTTGTGCGCTACGTGCCCTTTGGCGGCGGCTGCGTTAACGATACGATCATGCATCTGGCTACGAGCCATATGGGCTTTGGCGGCATGGGCGCGAGCGGCATGGGGCAGTACCATGGCCGGGAGAGCTTCGATACGTTTAGCCACAAGAAGAGCATCGTGAACAAGGTAACCTGGCTGGACGTGCCGTTTCGGTATGCGCCCTACGCAAGCTGGAAGCACAAATTCGTGCGCATGTTTGTGCATTAGAAAAAGGCGCGGATAATACGAACAGGTGTTCCTATTATCCGCATTGTGCGTTAGACTACTGATATGGGGCACGGATGGGCCAACTCCCTATAGAAGGGATTTGGTATGAACGTTAGCGATGTTATTTCGTTATTGGCGTTGTTGATCGCGGCTATCGAACTCGGCCTGTTTATCGGCCGAATGAAATAACCGCCCCCGCATAAGCGAAGACGGCCACTTCTCACGATAGAAACGTGCATTGGAGTTGGCAAGACCCGCTGCAACGGGTGCCATCCGTGTCCCTATCTTATCCGCAAGCGCTCTGTCGCGCAAGCGCCGCGGCAAACGAGCAAAAAGGTATGGGTGGGACAATTTTTTGTCCGCACGGGTTCGTAGATTTCTCAATAAGGTTAAACGCCGGATGTTCCGGCCGTTAGAGGAGCTGCTATGTACGAGCCTTCACGTGTTCTTCTGTCGTTTTATATTGCAGGATTTCAGTATGCCGACGGCTCCTTGGTCCTGGGCGATCTTAAAGCGGGCGATAAGCTGACGCTCTGCGCCGAGCGCGATAACCCTCATGATCCCGAGGCTGTTGCTATCTACTACGGCAAAACCAAGCTCGGTTATGTCCCGGGAAACGAGGTCGGCCCGCTGTCTGTGATGATGTATTACGGACACGAAGATGTATTTGAGGCGCGCGTGCAGCAGGTCGCGCCCGAGCGCAGCCCCTGGCACCAAGTGCGCGTGGGGCTTTACGTGACTGACGCCCGCTAGCCGTTGATGGAGGGTGTCATGTTTGATGACGACGATCTGTTCGATTTGACGGATGATCCGTTTGAGTGGGACATGCTACTCGATGATGACGAGTTGGAGCAGGATCGCAAAAAGCAAAAGGATAAGAGTGCCAGGGGCGACGCTTCGAAAAAGAAAGACAAGCGTCATCGCGGCTTGTTCGGCGGGCTCTTTGGGTAACTGTCGCGTTACTGCGTCTGTATACTTGGTTGCAGTTAAACGCTTGCGAAATGAGGACAGAGACGATGATGTGGTTTACCGCCGACCTGCACCTGGGCGACACGAATATCTTGCACGACATGGATCGACCGTTTGGCTCGGTCGAGGAGATGAATCGCAAGGTCATCGATGCCATCAACGAGTGCGTGGCTGTAGACGACCGCCTCTATATCCTGGGAGACTTTACGTATCGATTGCCCATGGCGGAAGCAGTGCGCCTGCGTAAACGAATCGAATGCCAGAACATAACGCTCATCCGTGGCAACCATGACGGCGATTGGGAAGATCCGGACGCGCCGCACATTTGGGATGAGGTGCGCGATTATCTGGAGATCGCTCCCGGTTACGCGAAAGGCCATCGTCTGGTGATGAGCCATTACCCTATGCTCAGCTGGAATGGCAAGGCGCGCAGCGCCATCATGCTGCACGGGCACATCCACAGCAGGGGAGACCGCACCAACGCGCGCAATCGCGATCGCGAGCGCCCCATCTTTCGCTACGATGTCGGTCTCGATGCCAACGAGTACAAGCCCGTAAGCCGTGATCAGATCTTCGGTTTTTTTGGACTGTAATTCTCAAACCACGACACGAGCCACCGCAAAGGGGGCAGCCACCTTCGTGATGGTTCTGGCGCCGTTGCCATTATGGCAGCAGCGCCTTTTTTGTCCGTGCGGCGCGGTAGAGTGTAGGCGGTTGAAATTTGCGTCCATCGAGGAGCTGCCATGAACGAGATCAAGTGCCCGCATTGCGGTGAAGTTTTTAAGGTCGATGCGTCCGGTTATGCGGATATCGTCAAGCAGGTGCGCGACGCCGAGTTCTCGCGCGACCTGGACGAGCGCGTGAAGGCTGTTCAGCGCGAGGGCGAGCAGGCGCTGGAGCTTGAGCGCTCGCGCTCGACGGCTGCTTTGCAAAAGGCGGAGTCTCAGCGCGACGCTCAGCTTGTCGAGCAGAAGAACGCTGCAGCCCAGCAGCTGGCGCAAGAACTCGCCAAGCGCGATGTGGAGCTTGCCGAGCTGCACGCCAAACTCGAGGGCGCTGCCGCGGAGCGCGAGAGCGCAAGCCAGCGCGCGGCGGTTGAAGCCCGCGCCGACGCTCAGAAGGAGAATGCCGAGCTCCAGCGCGAAATCGACAACTTGCGCGCGCAGCTGGGACGCAAGGATGACGAAGCCAAGCTCGCCGAATCGGCGGCGCGCAACGCTGCTCAAAACGATTTAGCCGCGCGTGATGCCCAGATTGCCGAGCTGCAGGCCAAGCTTGCCGCGGCAGACAAGGCTCAGGAGATGGCGCTTGCCGCTGCCGCTGCCGAGTCCCAGCGCGAGCTCGATGCCGCTCGCAGCGAGGCCGAGCGCACGCTTGCCGACTATCAAGCGAAGGTGCAGGAGAAGTTTTCCGCCGCAAGAGCTCAGTCTGAGCAGGAGGCAGAGGGCCTGCGCGCCCAGCTGCGCGAGCAGGAGCTGACGGCCAAAATGAACCTGTCAGAGGCGGTCGCCGCGGCGGAGCGTGAGCGTGATGAGGCCCGCGCAAAACTCACGAGCGAGCTTGCGGTGCGCGATTCTCGCGAGGAGCAAGCCAAGGCTGCCCACGAGCTCGAGCTTGCACAAGCTAAGCGTGCGAGCGATGAGCTAATTCGCTACAAGGACGAAGAGATTGAGCGTCTTAAGGACATGAAGGTCCGCCTGTCCACCAAGATGGTGGGCGAGTCGCTCGAGCAGCACTGCGAGACTGAGTTCAATCGTTTGCGTATGACCGCGTTTCCTAATGCGTATTTCGAGAAAGACAACGATGCGTCCGAGGGCACCAAGGGCGACTTTATCTTCCGCGAGTGCGACGCGAGCGGCAACGAGGTCATTTCGATTATGTTCGAGATGAAAAATGAGAACGACGAAACCGCGACCAAACACAAGAACGAGGATTTCTTTAAGAAACTCGATCACGATCGTCGCCAGAAAGGCTGCGAGTATGCGGTGCTCTGCACCCTGCTGGAGCCTGAGAGCGAGCTCTATAACGCGGGTATCGTCGACGTGAGTTACCGCTATGAGAAGATGTACGTGATCCGCCCGCAGTTCTTCATTCCCATGATTACGCTGCTGCGCAACGCCGCCATGGGTTCGCTGCGCTATAAGCAGGAGCTAGCGGAGTACAAACAGCAGAATATCGATGTCACGAACTTCGAAGCCAAGATGGAAAAGTTCAAGGACGGCTTCTCGCGCAACTATAACCTGGCGAGTAAGCAATTCGAGTCGGCGATCAAGGAAATCGATGCCGCCATCAAGCAGCTCGAGAAGACCAAGGACGACCTGCGTCGCAGCACCGAGAACTTGCGCCTGGCCCACAACAAGGCCGATGAGCTTACCATTCGCAAGCTCACGTGGGGCAACAAGACCATGAAGGCGGCATTTGACGAAGCGCGCGATGCCGCACCAGAGACAAGCGATGAGCCCGCCGAGGCGGATTCGTATGAGATCGAGGATGCCGAGTAGGTCATAGCGGATAGTGCAAAAGCGGGGCCGCTGGCGATAGTGCCAACGGCCCCGTTTTATTCCGTTCCAGTATGTTCGGCTAGTTCTCGAGCAGGTCCTCGATAAAGCCAACGCGGTAGTTCTTGAAGATGACCTCGCCGCCGTCTTGCGTGGCGTCCAGATCGACATCGCCCATGATGCCAAAATCGTGGTCGCCATCCTCGTCGGCAAAGATCTGGTGCACGTGCCACACGTGATCGGTCTTCTCGTCGGACTCATCGATGGAAAACATTGCGGCGCTGCGAGCATCTCCATCGGTGAGAATCTCCTCATGCTGCTCATGGTAGGCATCGAGCGCCTTTTGCCAGCGGATCTCGCTCATGCCCCAGTCGTCGTCGAGCTCGCCCAGGTCGCGCACGTGCTCGCGGGCGGCAAGGGTCACGCGGCGGAAGAGCGCGTTGCGCACCAGCAGCGTGCAGCCGCGGCGATCCGTCACGACCTCGTCGATGCCCTGCGGCGGCGCGGCGTCGAGGGCTGCCGGGTTGCCGGCGTTCTCCCACTCGTCCACCAGGCTCGAGTCCACCGAGCGCACCACAAAGCCCAGCCACGAGATAATGTCGCGCAGGCGCTCGTCGCGCTTCTCGATGGGCACGGTGCGGTCGAGCGAACGGTAGGCCTCTGCCAGGTAGCGCAAGAGGATGCCCTCGGAGCGGGCGATGCCGAGCTTTTGGATATAGCCCTTAAAGTCGCTCGCGCTTTCCAGCATGTCGCGCAGGACACTCTTGGGCGAGAGCTGGTAGTCGTTGGCCCATGGTACTTCCTGGCAGTACTTGTCGAAGGCGGCATCGAGCAAGTCCTCGAGCGGCTTTTCGTAGGTGACGTCCTGAATGCGCTCCAGGCGCTCCTCGTACTCGATACCGTCGGCTTTCATCTCGGCCATGGCGCGATCGCGTGCGGCGCGCTCCTGTGCGCGCAATACCTGCTTGGGGTCCTCGAGCGTAGCCTCGACCATCGAGATGAGGTCCATGGTATAGGTCTCGCTCTCGGGATCGAGCAACTCCAGCGCGGCAAGCAAAAACGGCGAGAGCGGCTGGTCGAGCGCAAAGTCCTCGGGCAAATCGACCGTCAGCGCGTAGTCGATGTCCGGCGCGGCGTCAGCCGGAGCGTCGGGTGCGGGCGGCACTTCGGTGCGCACGACGACGCCGGAATCGATGAGCGTGGCGAAGATCTCGTCGGCACGAACCTCGAGCTTTGCCTTTTCCTCAGGGGTCTGCAGACTCGTCTCGATGAGGTCGTGTACGCGGGCTCGGGCATCGCCGCCCTGCTCGACCACGCTAATCACCATGGAGTGCGTGATGCGCAGGCGCGGCTTGAGTGTCTCGGGCTGCGTCTCGATCAGGCGCTCAAAGGTTTGCTTGTTCCAGGTGACAAAGCCCTCGGGGGCCTTCTTCTTTTTAATCTTGCGGAGTTTTTTGGGGTCGTCGCCCGCCTTGGCCATAAGCTTGGCGTTCTCGATCTCGTGCTCCGGGGCCTCGGCAATCACCATGCCCTCGGTATCGAAGCCCGAGCGGCCGGCGCGACCGGCAATCTGATGGAACTCGCGGGCGCGCAGGCGACGCATCTTGTAGCCGTCGAACTTGGTGAGCGCGGTGAGGACCACGGTGTGGATGGGCACGTTGATGCCGACGCCGAGTGTGTCGGTGCCGCAAATGACGGGCAGTAGGCCCTGCTGCGCCAGGCGCTCGACCAGCAGGCGATAGCGCGGCAGCATACCGGCGTGGTGCACGCCGACGCCGCAGCCGAGCAAACGCTTGAGGATCTTGCCGAAGGCCGTCGAGAAGCTCGTTCCCTTTGCCGCTTCTTTGATGGCTTCGCGCTGCTCCTTGCTGGCGATGCCAAAATTGGCGAGCGACTGTGCCGTCGCAAGGGCGGCATCCTGGCTAAAGTGCACGATGTAGAGCGGGGCTTCGCCGCGGCGCATCGCGAGCTCGACGGTGCCCTCGAGCGAGGTCGTCACGTAGTCGTAGCTCAGCGGCACAGGACGCGGGGCATCGACGACCAAGTCGCAGGTAGCGCCGGTGTGTTCCTCGAGCGAAGCGGCGATCGCGGTGACATCGCCGAGCGTGGCGCTCATGAGCATGAATTGCGTGTGAGGCAGGGTGAGCAGAGGCACCTGCCAGGCCCAACCACGATCGGGGTCGGCAAAGTAGTGGAACTCGTCCATGGCGACGCAGCCAACATCGGCATCTTCGCCCTCGCGCAGTGCGTCGTTGGCAAGGATCTCTGCCGTGCAGCAGATGACGGGCGCCTTGGTGTTGATATGCGTGTCGCCGGTGATCATACCGACGTTATCGCGGCCGAGCACCTGCACAAGGTCGAAAAACTTCTCGCTGACCAGAGCCTTGATAGGAGCCGTGTAGTAGCAGCGCTTGCCCTGCGCCATGCCCATAAAGAGCATGCCCAGCGCGACAAGCGACTTACCCGAGCCGGTCGGCGTGCCCAGAATGACGTGATCGCCGGCTGCCAGGTCCATGAGGGCCTCTTCCTGGTGGTCCCACAGCTCAATACCGCGATTGCTCGTCCATTCAAAGAAGCGCTCGAAAGCCTGGTCGGGCGTGAGCCACGGTTCGGGCTCGCTGCCGTCCTCGGGCTCCCACCAGGTGGGGGAGAGCGCACCGAGTGAGCCGAATTCGGCTTCGGTTCCCGTGCCGCCCGAGAATGAACTGGCGGCTCCGGCGCCGGAGACGGTGCTGGCGGCGATATCTGTCGTGGTCTGTGCCATGTGGTTGCTTTCTCTCGCGATTGTCCGCCAACTATTATGGCGTAGCGGCGGCGCGGGGTGCCAGCGCGAAAGAAAATGCAGGAAATGGGCGTTCTGCTCAGCCGTTTGGTGCGGCCGCGAGCTAAGTGAGTAGACTTTTTGCGATTTCGCCAGCACATGGCTTTTGCGTAAGGGATTTACCTGCGGTTTTACTTGTTCCTATGCGGGTTGTGCTTGGCTATTGCCAAAAAGTCTACTCACTTAGATTTGAGGACCGTCCGTCGGCGCCTATTTGCCGCTTGGTTGCCGGCGTAGCGACCGCCAAAAGCCCCTATGACTCCTGCGGAAGGCGCTTTTTGCCCTTGCGGGCGCGGTTTCTAAAGTTCTCGACGGCCTCTTCCATACCCAGAGGTACATAGGTGAGCTCATCAAGGTTATCGGGCAGGTAGCAGGCAAGGCTTTGCTCCTGCGCACGGCCCGCCGCGAGCTGTTCATCGCTGGGCCGTGCGCCGGGTGTGGCGCAAATGCCATAGACGACGGCACCCATCTCGCGCGTGCGGCATTCATATTCGGTCTCGGGATGCTCGGGATGGTCGCGGCGCACGTCGTCACTTACCCAAAGCGTGTCGTAGCCGGCTGCGGCAAACTGTCCTAGGGCGTAGTCGCGCAGTGGCTTGCTGTCGGTGCGCAGTGTGACGGTGGCGCCGGCTGAAAAGAGCGGGCGATAGAGCATTAGATGGTCGACATGGACGAGTCGTTTTTTGGCGTACTTGGCCTTGGGCTGCGGCGTGGGAAAGTTGATGGTGATGGCATCGAGCTCGCCTGCGGCAAACAGCTGCGGCAGCGATGCGGCACCTCGGGGCAGGACGAGCGCGTTGGACAGCTCCTGCTCGCAGATTTTCTGCGCGGCATAGGCGATGCAGATAGGCTCCTGGTCCATGCCGATAAAGAGGGCGTTTGGCTCGTGGGCCGCGCGCTCTACAAGGTACGTTCCCTTGCCGCAGCCAAGATCCAGGTGAAGGTGTTCGAAGGGCTTGCTGCCAACTGGCGCGCAAGCCTCGCGCCAATCTCCGGCATAGGCCTCGGGGCTCGTCTCAATCGCATCGGCGTAGCGCTCCAGGCGCTCCTCGAGCACAAAGTTCTTGGGCGTGCGAACGTGGACGGCTCCCATGAGGCTCCTTGGTTATAAGTATGGAACGTATAGCTGCACGCTCCGTCAATGGGTTGAAAAAGGGCGGGCATAGTTTGCCCGAAAGATGCGGCGCGGCTCGGCGGCGAGTCGTCGATGCCTACAGACGCTTGAGGATCACATAGCGGTTGAGCTCGCCGCTGCGACCGTCGGCATGGAAACGCTCAAGCTCGCGCACGGGGACCTCGCCGCTCTTGTAGAACGTACGGACGCCGCGCACCAGTTCGGTGATCTGCTGATCGTCAAAGTGATGACAATAGCGGTAGGCGTGGCGGTCGTTTTGCCAGCCAATGAGGTGGTCGCCGGCTTCAAACTGCGCGGAATCGTAACCCTCAAACGGCGGGGTGAGCTCGGCGCGGGCTTCGGCGCGAACGGCCTTGCGCGCCATGCGCTCGTCGTTCATAAACTCCCAAAAGCTGATAGCGATGATGCCACCCGGGCGCGTTTGGCGCACCAAGGCATCAAGTACGCGTACGCGGTACTCGCACGATGGTACGTGGTGCATAAAGCCAAAGCAGACCGAGATATCGGCGAGCGGGGCGTCAAAGAGCGCATCGGGCGTCTCGGCGGGGTTGAGCCTCATGAGGGCGTCGAGCACATCGAGTTCCTGGAAGTGCAGGTTGGGAATGCGCAGGGCGTGGCCATGTGCATCGATGGCCAGGTCTTGGCACGAGTCGACGCCATAGAACTCGAAGGGGCAGCTGGCATCTGCCGAGGGGTTTGCGCCGTCGACGCCCTTGGCGGCAAGTGCGCCGCCGGCGGCAAAGTTCTCGAATCGCATATTGCCGCAGGCAAGATCGAAGACGCGGACGGGATGCTCGATGGTGGCGACGTCGAGCTGTCCGAGCGCGATGTCCATGGTGCGCACCCAGCCGGGCCACGGGGCTTGGCGCGTATCGGAAAAGGAGGCGGAGTGCTCGCGATAGAACGTGTTGTTGAGCTGGATGAGCGATGAGGCGAAATCGCGGTTCACGGCGCGGAACTCCCTCCGTTGGCGGTGTGGAACAAACAGTACGACCATACTACCGTTAACGCCGCGACGGAGACAACCGAGCTGTGCGTCATTGCTTTGTTTGGACACATTTCCGCAGCTCACATATGCCCGCAACCGCCGGTTGTCAAAAATCTCACTAGAATAGGTGGCATGCTTTTGGCGGTGGCGGATAGATTTTTAACTGTGCAAGGCGCCTTAAGAACAAAAGCGGTCCGGCGGCACGGCTGGCAAAAGCATAGGAGGAACCATGAATGTAGAAACTGCGCAGCGGCTCGCCGACCTTCGCCGCAGCAAGGGCTTTAGCCAAGAAGGGCTGGCGCGAAAGCTGGGACTGTCGCGCCAGGCAGTCAGTAAATGGGAACGTGCGGAGAGCTCGCCCGATACCGAGAACCTGATCTCGCTCGCCAAACTCTATGGCGTGAGCCTGGATGAGCTCCTCAATCCGAGCGACGAGATCGAGGACGATATCGAGTTTGAGAACGAGGACCGCGCCCGTCAGCGCGAGGCCGAAGCGGCGGAACGTGCTCGCACCCACGAGGCGGCGGCGCGTGCTACCGAGGCGGCAACGCAGGCGAGCGATGCCGCGGCCAAGGCGGCGCAGGCGGCAAGCTGGAGCGCTCAGGCTGCCAATGCCGCAACGGCGCAAGTGACGAGCGGCAGCGCTGCCGGTCCGACTCCGGTGAAGGGTCCGTTCCAGTCGTTCCCGTATTGGGCCGTGTGCTGGCTGCTGTTCTTTTTGCTGATGTTCCTCTTTGGTGCCGGCCCCTTTGCCGCGCTGATCTTCTTTACGATCCCCATCTATCACTGGGTGGCGCGTGCGCTCGATGGCGATTGGGCACGTGGGGATATCCAGGTTGGGCCTGCGCCGGTGGCGGCCAGGACTCAGGTGCAGGATGTTTCCGCTGCGGTTGACGCTGACATGACTGCCGCGACCACCGCTGAGCCGAGTGCCAAAGAAGGTGATGAATGATGAAGCTCTCACATGAGTCCAAGGTGCGCTTGGGCGTTGGTATCGGAGCGTTTGTTCTCATCATCGGGCTTGTCTTTGGTATTTCGCGGACTTTGATTCATTTTGATGGACCGTGGGATTTCGACGATGTTGTATCCGGCTTGTCTGGTATGGGCGATGCGTTTGACGAGGACGATTCCTTGAATAGCGGTAACTATTCCGCTCGGCCTCAACAGCTTTCGAGCGAAACGTATGATGCCGACGCGTTCACATCGCTTGACTTGGATGTGACGTCGGGTACGGTTGAGGTCAAGTGCGTTTCCGACGGGCCGGTACGTGTCATCGAGAGTGGCCGCGTCGCAAAAGGAGTAGCTGCTTACGATGCGGCAACCCAGAATCTGGCCGAGGTCAAGGGTTCTACACTCACGATTAGCCAGTTCGATTGCGATGACGAGCGCGCTATCGATCGTTCGGTCACCATCGAGCTGCCGCGGGATGTTGCCGATAACATGGTGGGCATTACAGCGAATGTAGGATCGGGCGATCTAACGGTCACGGACATTGCGTGTCATGACCTCAACCTGACTTTGGACTCGGGAGACGTTGAGTTTGCGGGCACCGTAACCGACACCTTGGATGCCGAGGTCGGTTCGGGCGATGTGACGTTCGAGCTCTACCAGGCCCCCGCGAAGTCGATGGACGTTGCCGTGGGCTCGGGCGATGTGGAGATATCGGTTCCGAACTCTACGGGTTTTAAGGCGAGCCTCACCGTGGGCAGCGGTGACTTCGAGAGCGATTTCCTTCCGCTTGGCTACGACGGCGAGACCATTTTGAATCTTGAATTCGACAACGGTGATAAGTCAGCCACGTATCGTTTTAAGGTCGGTTCGGGCGACATGTCGTTCGATCCGGAGTGACATGCTGTTTTCGGAGATCGGTGCATATAGGCATGCTCTTTGATGGAGGCGCCGGGGCCGTGACTGGCTCCGGCGTCTTTGCCTTTACAATGGGGGCATGGAACAGATTATCTTGAACATACTCGAGGCCCTGCGTCGCGGTGAGACCGTGGATGACAAGGCGCTCGTCAAGCTGATACATGCCGAGGCGCGCCGCGAGGGCGCCGATAAGCGCGACCTGGCCAAGCGCCGTCTGCTGCCGTTTTACCAACGGGTGAAGCGCGAAGAGCCGGCTCGTTGGGCTGAGTGGAATGTCGATGCCGAGTTGGAGCGTCAACTGCTGCAGGCGCTGCGCATGAAGCCGCGCCGCACGGCTTCGGGTGTGGCGACCATTACCGTTATTACCAAGCCGTGGCCGTGCTCGGGCGATTGCCTGTTTTGTCCCAACGACCTGCGCATGCCCAAGAGTTATCTGCACGCTGAGCCGGCGTGCGCCCGTGCAGAGCAAAACTGCTTCGATCCGTATCTGCAGGTGAGTGCCCGTCTGACGGCGCTTTCGCAGATGGGGCATGCGACCGATAAGATCGAGCTCATCGTGCTCGGCGGTACTTGGAGCGACTACTCGGAAGGCTATCAGACCTGGTTTATGTCGGAGCTCTTCCGCGCGCTCAATGACGATGCCGTGGCCGGCGTGGCGGCCAATCCCATGCTGGCGCGTCCGGGTATTAGCCGCGCCGAGGCGGGGCGCCTGCTCAATGACGCTCCCGCCGATGCGCTGCCGCCGGTGGTGGCGGAGCGTCGCGAGCGCTATCGGACAGCGGGCATTGCGACCGATGAGCGCGAGCTTTCGGCGGGCGTTGCCGGTGAGCAGGAGTGCGTGGATGCTGCCGCGGGCGGTTACAACCGCGCGGTGCGTCGGCTGTACGGCCCCGGCACGCCGTGGGGCGAGGTCGCCGAGTGGCAGACAGCCACGATGGAAGAGCTCGAACGTCAGCAGCGCATTAACGAGACGGCGAAGCATCGCGTGGTGGGGCTCGTTATCGAGACCCGCCCCGATGCCGTGACGCCGCAGGCGCTCACGCTCATTCGCCGCCTGGGCTGCACCAAGATCCAGATGGGTATTCAGAGCCTCGACCAGCACCTGCTCGACATTAACGAACGTCGCATTACGGTGGCTCAGATTGAGCGTGCGTTTTCGCTTGCAAGACTGTTTGGCTTTAAGATTCACGCGCATTTTATGCTCAACTTGCTGGGCGCTACGCCCGGGGGGGACAAGCTCGACTACGAGCGCTTTATGACCGAGGGTGCCTTTATGCCCGACGAGGTCAAGGTTTACCCGTGCGCGCTCATTGAGGGCTCACGCCTAGTGGGCTGCTATGAGCGTGGCGAGTGGAGTCCCTATACCGAGGAAGAGCTGCTCGACGTGTTGGCCGACGATATCGTGGTGACGCCGGCGTTTTGCCGTATCAGCCGTATGATTCGCGACTTTAGCTCCGACGACATCATGGTGGGCAACAAGAAACCCAACCTGCGTCAGCTCGTCGAGAATCGTTTGGCAGCCCGTGGGGAGGGCGCAAAGGTGCGTGAGATTCGCTATCGCGAGATCAGTACCGCGGGCGCCGATTTGGATGAGCTCTCTCTTGATGAGGTTGTTTACGAGACGCCGGTGACGAGCGAACGTTTTTTGCAGTGGGTGACGCCCGAGGGCAAGATAGCCGGCTTTTTGCGCCTGTCGCTGCCCGATTGCGCGTTTGTTGCCGCGCATGCGGACGAGTTGCCGACGTTGCCGGACGAGGCGATGATTCGCGAGGTGCACGTCTATGGCATGGCGGCGCGTGTGGGCGATCAGGGCCAGGCGGCTCAGCATCACGGTCTGGGACGTTCGCTCGTGGAACGTGCGTGCCAGATTGCTCAGGATGCGGGATATACACACATCAATGTGATCAGCGCGATTGGCACGCGTGAGTACTATCGCCACCTTGGTTTTTACGACCATGGCCTCTATCTGCAAAAGGAGCTCTAGATGAACAAGCCGAGTGTTTCCGCTGGCGTTGTTGCTGGCGTTGCCCTGGGAGCCGCGGCGCTGGGTGCGGCTGCCGTCGCTGTTCGTGCTGCCTGTCTGCAGGTTGCGCGGACCCGCAACGGGCTGGCGCGTGTGAAGCGCGTGCACGACGAGAATGGTGACGAGGTCCGTGTGCTGGTGCAGGGCGGCGTCTACCAAAGCGCGAGCTACGTTGGCGAGCGTTGGGCGGAACCCGTCTTTGCGTACTATCGCGCGTTTGACGACGTGTTTGAGGCCGAGGATGCGATGCGCGACGCTTATGGTCACGGTATCAACCGTATACTCATGCTAGGTGGCGGCGGGTTTGCCTATCCCAAATTTGCGCTGATGTCGCACGAGGGCCTACGCATGGACGTCATCGAGTATGACGGAGAGATAACGCGCTTGGCGCGCCGTTGGTTCTATCTGGATGAACTGGAGCACGCGGTGGGCGATCGCCTGCGGGTGATTACCGCTGAGGCTCGCTCGTATCTGGGTGTGACGAGCGTGGGCCATCGTCGCTACGACGTGGTCGTGAGCGATTGCTTTGGCGGTGCCGAGCCCGTTCGCGAGCTGGCGACCGTTGAGGCGCTGCGCCTGGTGCGGGGCAGCCTGAACCCCGGGGGTATCTACGTGGCCAATATCGTGAGCGCAAACGAGGGGAGCGATGTGACGTTCCTGCGCGACTGCGCTGCCACGGCACTCGAGGTATTCGTCCACGCCTGGGTGGTCCCATGTGGCGATGCGAAGTTCGGCGGCGAGGAAAACTACCTGCTCATCGCCAGCGACGGCGACTACGCCTTTGCCGAAGCCGTGCCCTTCGACACCGACTTCCTTGGCACTGCCCTCCACGACTAGCACGTCTCCCTGCGACTAGTCTGTTTGGAATGGGGATATTTTAGCTACTTCCTGGCCAAGCGCTGGCGGCATGATTTTTCTGGGACGGGGATTAAATAATCATTCGGTGCCCAATGATTATTTAATCCCCGTCCCAGAAAAATCATGCTCCGTCCCAAAAAGACTGGTCTTAGGCGTGGGCGCGCCATCCGAGGACGCGTTGCTTCATGCCCTCTATGTCGAGCACGCCTTCGGCAAAGCCCTTGCGCACGAGCTCCTCGGGAACGTACTCGTCGTAGCGATCAAAGTAAGGCACCTCGCCGGGATAGACGAGCTCGATGGGGTCGAAGTCTTTCTCGGCCTCGGCGGTGAGCACCTCAAAGAACGTCTCCTCGTCGGCCTTCATCTTGAACTGCATAAAGTACGGGCGTGAAGGGTCGAGTCCGCGAAGGCCCAGTTCGGCGGCACATTTAATCTTGAGCATGCGCTCGAGCGCCAAAAAGGCGTAGCTTCCCAACCAGGGGAAGAGCACCCAGGTGTCGCCGCCCAGGTTAATGAGCGGCTTGGCCCCCGCCCCCGAAATCTCGGCGGTATGACGAGCCTGTGCAAGGCGTGCCCGTGCGTTGCCCATGAGGTACGGATATGCCGCGTGCTCGTTGAGCGCCTTGCGCATGCGTTCGAGCACGTGTGTATTGATGTCGCCGGGGCAGTCGCCAAAGTAGGCCGGCACCCGGCCCTTGACCTGCGTGGCAAAGACAGTGTGGCGCTTCCAGTCCACTTCCTCGACAATCCAGCAGTGTCCGGCGATGGCGATGCGCTCACCGGGCGGGGGGGGATTAACGATCGTGCCCAGCTCGGCCGATTCGCTGCGAACGGTAAACTCCTCGTTTTCCTGGAACACAGCGTAGAACTTATAATTGTTGATAATGCGCTCGCCCGTGAGGCCCACGATGAGCCCACCGCCCTCGGTGACCTGGATGTGGTCGATCTTGATGAGGTGGCGCAGCAGTACGCGATAGTCATCGGCCGAGACGCGGTGGAAATAGCTGAGCGTGAGCACGCGCTGGGCAAGTTCGGCCGGCGTGAGCTCACCGGTGCTGGCAAGCGTCGACATGGTTTGGTGATAGAGCAGGCTGTAGGGGAGTCGATCGAGCTCGGGCGGCTCGACCCACTTTTCTTCGCGATAGAGTTGCACGAGCGCGATGCCCTGGAGGAGCTTCCAGGGTATCGTTTCGGGCATCATCGTGCGCGGCTCGGGCTCTTCCTCGCGCATGACAAACCACATTTCGGGCGGCAGGTCACGGCGTCCCGTGCGGCCCATGCGCTGCAAAAAAGAGCTGACGGTAAACGGCGCATCAATCTGGAACGCGCGCTCCAGGCGACCGATATCAATGCCGAGTTCCAACGTGGAGGTGGTGACGGTTGTCTGCGCCTGTTCCCCGTCGCGCATGAGCTCCTCGGCGGTCTCGCGTAGCGATGCCGAGAGGTTGCCATGATGGATAAGGAAGCGGTCTGGCTCGTGCCGGTTTTCACAGTAGCTGCGCAACATAGAGCACACGGCCTCTGCCTCCTCGCGCGAGTTGGCAAAGACCAGGCACTTGCGGCCGCGGGTATGTTCAAAGATGTAGCCCATGCCGGGGTCGGCGTTGTCGGGTGCGGTGTCGGTGGGGTTGAGCAGCGCCTGTTCGGTTGCCTGTGGGATGTCGACTTCGCCTTCGGGGGCCGAGGAAGTGCGACGGTCCTTGGGGGCAGCCTCGCCCCGTGCCTGCTCGCGACGTTGGCGCCGTTCCTCCTGTGTGAGTTGCCCGCTATGACGCATGTCTTGGGTGCTGACGGGCAGTGCCGCGGATGCCGCTGCCTCGATGCGCTCACATGCGAGCACCTCAGCTTCCTGCGGACCTGTGCTCGTGAATCCTCGCTGCTGCGCCTGGGGACCCGAGTTGTAGAAGTGCTCCATGGAGATGCGCCATACGCGGCGCGGTTCCTCAAAACGGGGGATAACGCAGTTGCGCCCCGTTCCCTGCGAGAGAAAAGCGCCCGTGCGCTCGGGGTCGCCGATGGTGGCCGAAAGGCCGATGCGGCGGGGCTGCACGCCGGCCATGCGCGAGAGTCGCTCGACAAGGCAGAGCGTCTGCCCGCCACGATCGCCGCGCATGAGCGAGTGGACCTCGTCGATGACCACATAGCGCAGGTCGCAGAACATACGCGGGATTGCCATGTGCTTGTGGATCAGGAGTGCCTCGAGTGATTCGGGCGTAATCTGTAGGATACCGCTCGGCTTTTTGATGAGCTTTGCCTTGTGCGACTGCGAGACATCTCCGTGCCAGTGCCAGACGGGGATGTCGGCCTCTTCGCACAGATCGTTGAGGCGAACGAACTGGTCGTTGATGAGTGCCTTGAGGGGGCCAATGTAGAGGGCGCCCACGCTCGCGGGCGGGTTCTCCCAAAACTCGGTCAGGATGGGAAAGAAGGCCGCCTCAGTTTTGCCAGATGCCGTGGATGCCGTTAGGAGCACATTGTCTTGCGTGTTGAAGATGGCATCTGCCGCCGCAACCTGGATGGAGCGCAGACTCTCCCAATCGTGGGAGTAAATGAAATCCTGGATAAACGGGGCATATCGGTCGAAAGCGTTCATGGAACCTCCTCTCATCAACGGGCTGATCAACGCAACGGGCAACGGCTCGATATCTTGCAACATCGGCGTTTGCCCAGATAAAACCTGCCAAAATAAACCTGTCCCTTTTTGGCAGGTTAGATGGTGAATTCGGCGAAGTTACGGCCGCTTGCGGTGTCGGTGTCGCCTGTCGCAGCTACCGGTGTTAGCGAATCGCCGCCGACGCTTTGCAGCAATTCGGCCACGTTGGCGTCGGGGTTCTGACACAGGATGTCGAGCAGCTCGATAAAGTCGCGGATGACCTCGCGGGGCGTCAGATGCGTGTCGGCTCCCACGCGACCGAACTCGATCTTGAGGAAGTCCACCAAGTCGCTCTCGGTAAGCGTGGGCGTCCAGCCAAAGTAGCCGGCGTGAATTTGCATGAGTTTTTCGATCAGTACTAGCAGCTCCTCGTAGGTGAGTGGCTGCAGACGGATGATGGGTGCAAGCATGTCCTTAAGGTCCTTGCGCGCAAAGCGACCCTGAGCGAGTCGGCTGCGCAGGGCCTCGTAGGAGAACACGCCGCGGCGGCGGTCTTCGATGGAGGTTGGCGTGCCGCCCATGATCATGCCCAGGTACTGCGCCTTGCCCTGAAGCGTGTCGTTGTACATGGTCAGGATTTTCTCGTAGTTGTACTGGCGCGTGATGGCGTTGGGAATCTTATACAGATTCACGAGCTCGTCGATGAGCACCAGCATACCCTTGTAGCCGCTGCAGACCAAAAAGCGCGCAATGAGCTTGACGTAGTCGTACCAGTCGTCATCGCTGATGATGGTTGAGGAACCCAGTTCGGCGCGAGCCTCGCTCTTGGTGCGGTATTCGCCGCGGATCCATTTGGTTACGCGGCTCATGGCCTCTTCGTCGCCCTCGGATACGGCCGTGCGATAGCGGCGAAGCATGCGGGTGAAGTCGAAGCCGTGGACCATCTCCTCGAGCGGGGCCAGTTGGGCATTGACGGCGGACTCGTCGGCATCGGCACACGAGGCGACCCAACGATCCAGGATAAGGTTGAGCGCACCGCCTTCGGGGCGCGTCTTGGTCGATATGTTGCGGATGAGCTCGCGGTAGGTGGCAAGGCCTTGTCCCTGGCCGCCCTGCAGACGGCGCTCAGGGGATAGGTCGGCATCGGCGACGACGAATCCCTCGCCCATGGCGTGCGTGCGGATGGTTTGGAGCAAAAAGCTCTTGCCGGCGCCGTAGCGACCGACTAGAAACCGGAAACTCGCGCCACCGTCGGCGATGAGACTCAGGTCGGTGAGCAGGGCGCGGATCTCGACCTCGCGCCCTACGGTGATATAGGGAAGGCCGATGCGCGGGACCACGCCGCCCTTGAGTGAGTTGAGAATGACGGCGGCGACGCGCTTGGGCACGCGGGGTGCTGCGGATGCGATATCACTCATGGTCTAGGTATCCTCTCACGTCTGCTTCGTAGTCCTCGATAATTTGCGGTCCTGCCGCGCCAAATTCAATTACGGTGTCACCCACCAGGTGAAAGAGCGCCTCGTTGATGTTATCGACGAGCATGTCCTCGCTCTGTCCCGACTTCTCTACCGCCAATGTCGCCTGCACCGTGTTCTGTTCGAGCAGTGCGCGCAGGTACGTGGCTGCGGCAGGCGCGAGTTCGTCCGTGGCGTCGGTGGGCGCAGCCGCTGCGGACGGGGGCGTCGGCACGAGAAGCGGCGCCACGACACCAAGCTGTTCGGTGGAAATGGCTGGCTCGTCGGCCTCGCTCTGCCCCGTGGGCGCCGCGACCGCCTCGGCAAACACGTCTGCCGTGGGCTTGGCTTCCGACTGCCCGGAGCCTGCCGTATCGACCTCTGCGAGTATATCGTCCTCGCGCTCCTCATCGATCAAAAGCGCCTCACGCGTTTGTGCGGCGGCGCTCCGAATGTGTACCAGCTGACTCAAATCGATATCGATCTTGACGGGCTGGTGCGCGGCGTCCCACGAAAGCCATGCCACGATTTCGTCATCGATGATCTTGACCAGATATTTGGGGACCTTCTCCTCCTTCAGGGGGTGGGTGGGGTCTAGGGTCAGGCGCAGGCGTTGGTCGCAGGCGCGCATCATCTCGCCAAGCTTGCTGCTCTTTTGCCTGCTGCCGTGAATTCGCATACATTCCCAAAAGCCGTTTTGACAGCGGTAGATATGGATGGGGTCAAGACGGTATTCGCAGTCCTCGTGGCGCTCGGGTGCAAAGAACACGGCCGAGGCAAACATGGTATAGGGCATGGCCGTCTCCTCCCCAAACAAGCTCGCCACGATACCGGTCTTTCGGTGCGTGTCATAGTAGCTCGCCATGCGGACATACACGGCGCATGCCACGTGGCGCAGATCGCGATGGTGACCGCGATTGAGCCTTGAGTTATTGAGGTTGTACGTGGAGAGGGCGTTGATGGCGGCCATGAGTCGCTCCTCGCGTGCCTCGTCGGGCGGAAGGGGAAGCGTGGGCTCGGAGGCCTTGCGACGTTTGGGGGCCTGGTCCGACGCCGTCGGCGCGGGTGCAAGGTCTCGCGCCGCGCGCCGTAGCTCGATAAGGGCGTTATCGAACATGACGGTTTTAGAGTTGCGAAGCAGCTTGGGGTCGAGCCCGTGGAATACGGCGTAATCCTGCAGCCACACGCGTGCAAACCGGTCGATGCCGGGCTCGAAGGCGCGATAGGCATCCCAAAAGGCTTTGATCTTGCTAAAACCATCGAGCGGGTCATCTACGCCAATACCGCAGATCAACTCATAGAGATACAGGAAGGCAAAGGACGTAGACGTTTCCTCGACGGTTCCGCGGCGCACTTGGGCACGCCAGGTAAAATAGCCGCGCAGCTGCCGATCGCTCATGGCGTTGTAGGTGGGGAAGTATGACTTGAATGTGCCGTTGTAGGGACAGTCGTCCTCAAAGTCGGCCATCAGCAGGCCTTGGCGGTAGAAAAGCTCGGCCTCCGAAAGCCAGCGGCCCGCGCCGCCCTTGGGGTCATCTTGCCAACGCGATATCTCGCGCATCTTGCGGTACTGGTCGGGGAGGAAGTTCTGCATCTGCCGGCCGGTCTTGAGAATCGGCTCGTCGGCGTATACCTCATTTGAGAAGCGAGCGGACTGATGCGTCCGGGCCTCGGCCATAATGCGCTCGATGAGCATCTTGATGTCCTGGTCGGCCACCGTCTCTCCTCTCCTAACGCAGCTTCGGTGACCTCATATCATAGCACAGCATCAAACAGGTGTTCGAGATACTGCTCACAGGTAGATTTTTGGGACATGCCTAAAAATCTACTTTTAGGTGGGCAGTCTTTGGAGCGCTGACGAAAGGTAGATTTTAAGGCATGTCCCAAAAATCTACTGAGGAGCTAGAACAGGAGGGCGTAGATGACGGCTATGACAACGGAGGGGAGCATATTGGCCGTGCGGAAGGTCTGAGGACGGAGAAGGTTGACGCCGACGCAGAAGATGAGCATAGAGCCCACGAGCGATAGGCTGTCGAGGGCCACGGTGGTCATGATGGGGGAGAGCGCGCCGGCAAAGAGCGTGATCGTTCCCTGGAATACGGCGACGGGCAGGGCCGAGAAGATGCAGCCACGGCCGAGCGAGGCCGTCATGGTGCAGACGATGATGCAGTCCAGCGCGCCCTTGAGGGCAAGTGTGGACCAGTCGCCGAGCAGGCCATCTTGGATTGAACCCACGATAGCCATGGCACCGATGCAGACGGTCAGCGATGCCGAGACAAAGGCGTTGGTGAACTCGTTGTCGCCTTCGCTGCCGGTTTTGCGCTTGAGCCATTCGCCGAGGTTCTCGATGGCGGCCTCCAGGTTGATGGCCTCGCCGATGAGCGAACCGAGGGCAAACGAGACGATAAGCGTGGTGGTGCCGGTGGTCGCCAACGCCTCTCCATCGATAACGAGCATCTTTTGCATGGTGCCGCCTAGGCCGATAAACAGAACACACAACCCCGACGCCTTCATGAGCGTGTCTTGGATGCGGGGCGTAATGAAGCGCCCACCCATGAGGCCCAGCAGACCGCCCGCAATCAAAAGCGCGACGTTGATGATCGTTCCTAAACCCGGCATGAACCCTCCTGTAATTGATGCCAACGCGGCAATCGTAGCAGAACGGGGAGGAGGGCGCTCAGTATCCGAGCCAAGCGGCGGTTAGCGGTCTAGGACAGGACGGGGCTAAAGTCGAAGCGCAGCGTCATGAGGTGCTGCGGGGATTCGATGGCTGCGGCAATGATGTCGGCATCTCGTGCACGATCGAACCCTTCAAGTTCCATTTGATAGGGGAAGTCTTCTTGGATGCCGATGCGACGCGGAACCAAAAGCTTGGTCCCGTCGAATTCTTCGGTTCGCGTTCCGTCTGCTGCAACGGAATAAAGGTGTAACTTGGCGGACGTTGTGGCATCAAGTGCCGAAATAGCTTGGATATCGTTCGATGCGCTCCTTGCTCCCACTGCTGTAAGCGCCGTAGGCGCGACGACTTCACCCGATGGCAAAAAGACGAGCTCGACGGTATTGGGGAATGCGATGAGGATATTTTTGCGGCGGGGCGAATTGGCGGCGACTGGTTCAATGCTTGCGGCATCGACGGTTTCCGTGTGGTCGAGCGCGACCATCATGCAACAGTTGCCTTCGTCGACATCTGGGGGAGCGGCAAAGTCCAGGCCGTCTTTCGGTTGGGGATCGCCTAGTTCGGTGGCGGTGCCGCCCGGCTTCTCGAGAGGAACCGCAGCGTTGTCTTCTGATGATGCATCGTCTGCATCGTCAACATGTGCCGGTGCGTCTGCGACCTCGTCTTTGGGGGATTTGTCATTATCGCTAGATATAGGAGCAGCAATCCCGACGGACCCCGCTCCGTGCCATGTCATTTGGAGCAGCGCCGGATCGGCGAGAATGCGCTGCACACCTTGCGCCTGGGTATCGATATTGATGGGGGTGGGTTCTGATCCGCGCGTGAGGATGAGCGAACCCTTCTGTCTATTGCTTTGAGCCTCTTGGTCGTCCGCGTCGCCAGCGTAGAACAGCAAAGGCGCATCTCCCGTTGCGATGGCTTCGGTGCCCGCCTTGGTCAGTCGCAGCGATGCCGTAAAGGAGATGATGGGCTGCGCACCATCGACATTCGGGGGAACGCAGCCCAGGCATACACCCCCTCCTTCTTCTTCACAGGCCGCGCTGTCGAAGACGACCTTCGCCCCGTTCGCCGAGTCATCGACCGAGTCAATATCGATGCGCAGCTCCAAGTCGCATGGGTCGCCATCGGCGTCGACTGCGGCCGATTTCCATGTGCAGACGGCACAACCTGTCTGGGGGCCGTTCTCCTTGTCCGGTCGCTTGATATCCACGACTATCGAGTCGGCCGTATTGCGGTGAAGGCATCCCGAGGTTCGGACCGTGGCGTGTGCGAGCGAAAAACGTTGGCAGGCGACGATACCCGACGAATTCGCCACGGGGGTCAGAGCTTGCGGTAAGGAGTTTGCCATGGCGGGCGTCGCCCAAGCGGCGAGAGGCGTGCCGCTCGCCAGTGCGCTGCAGAGCGCGGCAACGGGCAAAAGGTTTTTGGGTGCCATGGTTCTCCTATCTATTCCGCGTACTCCGGTCGTGCTTGGCTATTGGTTGCGTTTGATGTGCAGGCCAAGGCACGTCAGTCCTGCTCCCGCCGTGGCGACGCCCACCGCAATGAGTTGCCGGGTGTCGCTCGTCTGAGCGAGCGGCTCGTGACGGCTGCCGCGATCAAGGCCCGAAAGGTCGACGGTCACTTCTGTGGCCGCCTGCGCTTGCTCTTCTTGAGCAAAGGCCATGGCAGGTGCGGACGCCAAGATGCCGACGATGGCGGCCAGTGCAATCGCCTTAGGACGTGGCGTGCGCACCGGGCTCGACCGTCCAGGTGATGCTTGCCACTTGATCTCCCGTACCGGTGGCGTGGTAGATGTCACGCGTGACGCGGGCGACGTGGCCACTCACATTGAGCTTGATTTTGTCCGTTCCGTCGGCAATGCCCTGGTACTTCATGTCGAAGCTTGCGTCTTTGGAAAGATCGAGGCCCGTAGTCTGAGTCGCCGAGCTGGCATCCTTCTCTGCCTTATCGGGGCCAACCTTAAAATCGATGGAGTTCTGGGCCGAGCCCGTTTTTGCGTCTGCGGCGATTGTCCAGTCGTTCTTGGCCGTGACCTTCATGTTAGTGACGTGGATGCCATATGCCGAGAGGTTGTCGATGGTAAGCGTCTTGCCGGAGGGTCCTACAAGCGTTCCGTCGGCATTGGCGGCAAAGGGGATGACCGTTGGCGCCTTAAACGAAACATTGCTAATGTCGGCCTTCACCGTCACATCGGTGGTTCCAACGCGCACCTCTGCCATGGCCGCCGTTGGCGCGGCGCCCATCGCAAGTGCGAGCGTAAGCCCTGCGCCCACGGCGAGTGCCCTGGCTCCGCTCAGGTTCATGGGTGTGTTCATAATCGATCCTTTCTGCTCGTCACGGACTGTTTCCGTGATGGTTGGACGAATGGGGGGCAGGGTGCTGCCCCTGCGAGCGCGTCTGCCACTAGCCTTCTGCCTGGGCCACCCGCACTTTGACGCGCGTCGGATTGCCGTGGGTGTCGTAGGTCTTGGCATCGAGTGCCTGAATCTCGATATATGCCTCGCCTTCTTGGATATCGCCGGCGGGGCAGGTCTCAACCGTCTTGCCGGCTTCGACCACACCGGACTCATAGATGGTCTCGTCGTTTTGAATCACGCGGAAGCGCTGGGGAAACTTGTTGTCTTGGACGTTTTGCACGTTGACGCGCAGCTTGCCGCCTTCCTGCAACTGTGCGACCGGCGCGACCGAGATCGTCATCATGTTGTCGCGGACGATGGCGTCGAGCTCATCCTGGATTTCTTGGCGCGATTTACCCTCTGCCGTCGTGACTGAGGCGCCTGCTTCGGGCACGGGCTGCGACTGCCAGACGTATAGCCCTACGGCGATGAGGGCGCAGGCGATAGCCAGGCAGACAACGACGAGTTTCTTGCGACGCCCCAGCCCTGCAAGGCGGGGCGGCTTCTTCGCACTCATGCGGCGTCCTTGGTGGTGTAGACACGTGCGAACGTGGACGGGTCCGCTCCAAAGAGCATGTGAAGCATCAGGCGGCGCGAGTAGATGAGCTCGTCGAAGTCGTGAGGGAGCTCGATGTTGTGGATACGCGCGATGTGGTGGGCGAGCGCCGAGAACGATTCGGGGTCGCAGATAACATCGGTGGTGACGTGGTAGACCGCCGTATCGGGGAACGCCTCTTCGTCGAAAGGCAGGAGATAGGGATCGTCGTCGACCTCGATGGCGACGCCGTACTGGGGCCAGTAATATGCCATGGGAACCTCCCTGCTTCTGGGGCCAAAACTTCCATTGGTTTTGCCTGTCGACGCCGACCGTATCAGTCACTACTTGACCAATTTCTGACCAAATGCTTGACGGATTGACATCTCCGCAGGTAGAGGATGGTAAAAAATACTTCAACTTTTTTCGAGCGCCAATTGCGTGGTCGCTGGCGGTAAAGCGACATGTGTCAAAAGCATCGTCTGCCGAGGAAACCTTGCCGCTCGCCGAATTGCACGAACGTAAAAATCGCCAATTATGGAGACGGTCTCGAACACGTCGACGAAACGATGCGGTAACATCTCCCTGCAAACACTGTAGTTAGCTAAAGGGGGAGTTCGCGTGTCTGCAACCATCAAACCCTTCACCGACGAGTTCGAGGAGTATGGCCGCGATGAGTCTCGCACGTCGGGCGAGGCCTCGAGCATCTCGTTTCCGACAACGGAGGACGAGGTCCGCGCCATTTTGAAAAAGCTCCATGCCGAGCGTGTCCCGGTGACGGTTCAGGGCGCCCGGACCGGTCTTGCCGCCGGCGCCGTGCCTCATGGCGGTCACGTTCTCAATACTTCCCGTATGAATCGCTACCTAGGCATTCGCCGCGATGAGCAGGGCCGCTTTCTTTTGCGTGTGGCGCCCGGCGTCGTGCTGTCTGAGCTGCGCAAGCAACTGGGCAAAAAAGTGCTGCCGACTGCCGGCTGGGACCGGGCATCGCTTGAGGCCTACGAGGAGTTCCAGGAAGCTCCCGAGCAATTCTTTCCTACCGATCCCACCGAGGCATCTGCCTGCCTGGGCGGTATGGCGGCATGCAACGCTTCCGGCGCCCGTAGCTACGCTTACGGCCCCATGCGCCCTCACGTCACGGGCCTTCATGTCGCGCTGACCGATGGCGACCTGCTCGAGCTTCACCGTGGCGAGGTTTTTGCACAGGGTCGTCGCCTTTCGCTCGTCACGGTGCAGGGCCGCACGCTCGAGCTCGACCTTCCCGACTACACCATGCCCAAGACCAAAAATGCTTCGGGCTATTTCGTTGCTGACGATATGGATGCCATCGATCTGTTTATCGGTGCGTGTGGCACACTCGGCGTCATCACCGAGCTCGAGATTGCCCTGCAGGCGGCGCCTGCGGTCGTTTGGGGCGTGAGCTGCTTCTTTGACAGCGAAGACAAGGCCGTGTCCTTCACAGATTCTGTGCGTCCTGTCCTGTCTCACGCGGCTGCCATCGAATATTTCGATGCGGGCGCTCTGGATATCCTGCGTCGTCAGCGTGAGCAGTCGATCGCGTTCGCCTCGCTGCCGGCGCTCGACAAAGACGCCAAGGTCTGTGTCTACGTGGAGCTCGACTGCGACGACGAAGCCCAGGCGACTGAGGAGCTGTATCGCTTGGGGTGGGTACTGGAGCTTGCGGGCGGCAGCGACGATGCGACATGGGTCGCGCGCACCGAGGCGGATCGCGAGCGTCAGCGATTCTTCCGCCATGCGGTGCCCGAGAGCGTTAACATGCTCATCGACGAGCGTCGCCGCACGGATCCCACCATCACCAAACTGGGCTCGGACATGTCGGTGCCCAACGCACGCTTGGCCGATGTCATCGCCCTTTATCGTCGCACGTTGGCCGAAAGTGGGCTTGAATCTGCCGCCTGGGGGCATATCGGTAACAACCATCTGCATGTGAACATTCTGCCGCGCGATGCGCAGGATTACCGCTGCGGCGGAGAACTCTTTGCCCAGTGGGCTTCCGAGGTCACGGCCATGGGCGGCGCCGTCTCCGCCGAACACGGCGTCGGCAAGATCAAGGCGGGCTTCTTGGAGACGATGTACGGTCACGAGGCCATGGTCGAGTCGGCGCGGCTCAAGCTCCAGCTCGATCCTGCCGGGCAGTTGGGTCGCGGCAACCTGTTTTCGGAGAAGCTCTTGGATGAGCTCGTCCAGAAAGGAGGCGCGTGAAGATGAGCGATTTCCATATGGTGGTGTGCGTCAAGGCGGTGCCGGGCAGCACCGAGGTCAAGATGGACCCCAAGACCAATACCATCGTGCGCGATGGCAAACAGGCGGTCATTAATCCCTTTGACGCGAGCGCTTTGGAATGCGCGCTGGCGCTGAAGGACGACTTTATCGGCTTTGGCATGGACGTGCGCGTAACAGTGGTGTCGATGGGCATCCCCGCGACTGAATCGTTATTGCGCGACTGCATCGCCCGCGGCGCCGATGACGCACTGCTGCTAACCGATCGCGCCTTTGCAGGTGCCGATACCCTGGCAACCACCTATGCCCTCAAGTGCGGCATCGAGGCGCTCGACGAGGACTTCGACCTGCTCATCTGCGGCAAGATGGCCGTGGACGGCGATACGGCCCAGATTGGTCCCGAGCTTGCCGGTGCCTTTGAGATTCCCTGCGTGACCGACGTGAGCTGCGTGCAGAGCGTGGGCTTTACGACCTGCGGTTCACTGGCGCTTGTTCACGGCTGCGATGCCGGCGAGGAGACGGTGCATCTGGAGATGCCGTGCGCGATGACGACTGCCAAGGAGATCGGCCAGCTGCGCATGCCGAGCATTGCCGGTATTCGTGCGGCCGAGGAGGCGGACGTGCGCGTGGTCAACGCTGCCGACGTGAACGCCGACCCCGCGCGCTGCGGCCTTGCCGGCTCGCCGACACAGGTCGTGCGATCGTTTGTGCCCGACCGCGACCAAACGTGCGAGGCCGTTGACGGAACGGCGTCCGAGCAGGCGGCAAAACTTGCCAAGATTATCGAGGGGATGGCATAGATGAGCGGACTGATTATCGATAACGAAGCCTGTATCGGCTGCGGTCGCTGCGTTCGCGCCTGTGCCTCGGGCGGCATCGTAGTGGAAGGCGAGCGGCCCAACCGTTGCGCCCGCGTAACCGACGGCTGCATCCTATGCGGCGGGTGCGTCGACGCCTGCCCCGTCAACGCTATCTCGATCGAGCGCGACGAGGCCGCCGGCGCGGCAGACCTTGACGCATATCGAGACATTTGGGTCTTCGTGCAGACTGACGAGCACGATGTCGTGGCCTCGGTGGCCTACGAGCTCATGGGCAAGGGGCGCGAGCTTGCCGATGCCCGTGGTTGCCGTCTGGTGGCATTGGCTGGTATGAGCCCCGAGAGCTCGCTCAAGGACCTGGAGCATCTGGTTTGCGCCGGTGCAGACGAGGTCCTGGTCTGTCGCGACGAGCGTCTGCGCCAGAACGATGCGGAGGTCTACGCCCGGCTGATCTGTGATTTGGTGGCAGAGCGCAAGCCCGAGGCTATTCTGTACGGTGCGACCGCCTTTGGCCGCGAACTGGCACCCGGCGTTGCCGTGCGTTTGCAGACGGGCCTTACGGCTGACTGCACCGTACTTTCGATGGATGCGGAGACGGGCTTGCTGCAGCAGACGCGCCCGGCGTTTGGCGGCAACCTGATGGCCACCATCGTCTGCCCTAATCATCGTCCCCAGATGGCAACGGTGCGCCCCGGCATCTTTGGAGCGCCCGAGTTTGACTATAGCCGTTCCGGTACGATTACCCAGGTATCGCTTGTGGAAGACGTCAAGGCTCGTGTCGAGATTTCGATTCCCGCTGAGGAGTGGGGGCAACAGACATCAATTGCCGATGCCGAGCGCCTGGTCGTGGTGGGCCGCGGCATCGGCTCCAAGAAGAATCTGCCCCTGATGCGAAAGCTCGCCGATGCCCTGGGTGCCGAGCTTGGTTGCACGCGTCCCATTGTGGAGGCAGGCTGGTTGGAGTATCGCCACCAAATTGGCCAGACGGGTGTATCGGTCTCGCCCAAGCTCCTCGTGAGCATCGGTGTCTCGGGTGCTATCCAGCATCTCGCTGGCATCGGTGGGGCGGAGTGCATTGTCGCCATCAACGAGGACCCGGATGCCCCCATTTTCGGCGCTGCGCAGTACAAGGTTGTCGGTGACGCCGTCGAGGTCGTTGAGGAGCTCCTAGCTCAGCTTGAGCGCTAGGCGCGCGCCAGCCAGGTGCGCATCTCGTTCTTTAGGCGCTCCCAGGTCGCTTGCGTGGTGGGGTCGCTAAAAGGCCGTGCAATGCCAAAGGGCGCGTTGAGCAGGCGGTAGATATCGCCCTGCTCGCGCGCCAGCGCGCGGCTTGCCGGATAGACGAGTTCAAACATGAAGCAGATAAGCCCCACCAAGAAGTCGGCGGGCTCATCGCGCTCATCGCGCGTGACGCAGCGGTGCTCGTCAAAGGCGGCCAGCGTCGGTGCCGAGAAGTGGCTGGCGAGAAATGCGTCCTCGTCCACCTTGAGGATGGTGTCGACGGTGCTGTCGGCGATGGTGCGCATAATGTCGATCTTGTCACCATCGCGCACGATATCGCAGAAGCTCCGTGTGCGCTCGTCGAGCTGCGAGGGTAGACGAAAATCGCTGTGATAGGCAATGCTCGCTCGGATGAGCTCATCTTCTGCCGGGTCATCGATAAAGTCGCGGATGCTCGTTACGGCGGGTGCATCGGCGGGATTCTCGCCAAAGAGGACCCCGACACCCAACGCTGCATGGCTCATACTCTCGGCGTCCTTAAAGGTGTCCCAGCGTCGCAGCTGCTCAAAGCGGCCCATATCGTGTAACAGCCCACAAAGCCACGCCAGGTCAATGTCCTGCGGTGACCAGCCCTGCTCACGCGCCACGGCATCGCACGCTTCCGCCACGTGATAGGTATGTTCAATCTTGAGTGCGATGCGCGGATTGGCGGCATCGTAAGCATCGGTATAGCGTTTGAAGGCCGCGGTCGCCCGGCCCCGATCGATAGCTGTCATAATGACTTCCTAAAAAGTTGTGTCTTTCCGTGTCTTTCGATCCGGTGGCAATTGTAGGTGAACTCGGTTGCTGCCGGGCGATGATTCTGCCACGTCGTTGAATGCGACTCGGAAAGCTTGGCGGGACGAGGAACGCTATGGTGCTCAAAATCGTTAAAACCGTCTGGCCGGTGATGCTTACCTATGTTGCGATAGGCACGCCGTGCGGAATGATTATGGCGCAGTCGGGAATGGAACCCTGGATGGTCTTTGCTCTGAGCAGCACGTTTGTGACGGGCAGCGGCCAGTTTATGATCTGCAATCTTTGGCTGGCGGGCGTACCGGCACCTTCGATTATCGCGAGCGTCGCCGCCATCTCCTCGCGCTTTGCACTTTATTCGGCATCGATCGCACCCCATCTGGCGGGCGCCTCGAAGCGTCAGACGCTGGCTGTTGCCGCGACGCTCACCGAGGAGGCATACGGCATCTCGCTTGCCAAGCTGGTTGAAGGGGAGGATTGGGGCCCGCGCGAATCCTTCGTGCTCAACGTGATCCTCATCGCGACATGGGGCGCTTCGTGCACGATGGGTGCCATCGTCGGTGCCGTTGTCGATGTTCCCACCGCTATTGCGGGTTTTGTCTGCACATCGCTCTTTATCTGCCTGCTCTTTTCGCAGCGACTGTCGCGCGGCAACGTTGTCGCAGCGGTTTCGGGCGCGGTGTCCGTCGCCGTATGCAAGTTCTTGGGGTGGACGAATATCGCCGTGCCGGCAAGCGTCGTGGTCGGCATTGCCATTGCGCTGACGTGCGATGCTGTATTTGACGGAAGAGGTGCCCGCGATGCCCGTTAACGAGTTCT
>ERZ1034913.291-NODE-291-length-44044-cov-20.747278_pt1 | contig 44044 bp, 33 predicted proteins | sample MGYA00520697_ERZ1034913 | MGnify/ENA primary metagenome ERZ1034913 (study PRJEB33766, sample SAMN09781786) | gut metagenome | biome: gut microbiome | host: Homo sapiens | place: Madagascar | study: EMG produced TPA metagenomics assembly of the PRJNA485056 data...
GGGTTGCATTACTGTTTATTTGTCAAAGATCATAACCTCTTGCTTCGCAAGAGCTTGTTCGTTCGTTGCTGTTGTTCTCAGCGGCAACTCTGATATCTTATCATAACCGCTTTCGTTTGTCAACAACTTTTTTGAAATCTTTTTTGTCTTGGAAAACTTTGTTTTCCGTGACAGGTATTTATGTTAACATATCTGTCAGACTTTGTCAACAACTTTTTTGAAATCTTTTCAAGTTTCTTTCGAGCTGTTGTATTGTCTCGGTGCTGCCTCAACAACGAATCTGAGTATATCATCCCCCACTGTACTTGTCAACACTATTTTTCGAATTTTTTGCACAAATTATCCCCTGCTACGTCAATTCCGCATAAACAGGGGATTTTTGCCATGTTTCTATTCTGTTTTTTACTATTTTACAAAGAACGGAAGCTTTTGTCCGAGCTGTTCCACCAGATATGCCAGATAGTTATTTTCATACAAACATGTAAGTATTCTGCTGTCTCTGGTATAATCTACGATCACCTGGCCCAGGGTTCCCAGGTCTCTGAAGATATTAAATGCGTATATTGTCCAAACAATTAGAACAGTTTCTAAGATTCCAACCACAATACCTAGTAATTTGTCCAGGCTATGTACTATAGGTAGTTTCACGATCATCTTTGCCGAGAAAAATACGATATTAAGAAGATGATGCACCAGACCGATCGCCGCCAGCAACAGTATTGTCAGGATCACATTGAATATCTTTCCATCAAAGTAACTGCTCAGACCATTCCCGATCAGGAACAGCACCACACAGGTAATCAGCAGGGAGATCAGAGAGATCAGGGATTTTACCATTCCCTTCTTGTAGCCGTCCATCACCATGCAGATCAATACTACTGCCATGATGACCAGTAATAAATTCAGATTCATTGGTATACTCCTTTATTTTAACTGTATCGTATCTATTGTACTATCTGTCACCAGATAATATTTGTAGGAACCTCCTGCTGGAAACAGAAGCCGGGCACTCTTACCGAAGCTGCCATGGTATTTTTCCACACCGTCCGTTGTAAATATCTGGCACTCCGATTCGTTGTAGATCACCATGTCATCATCCCCGAAGAAAATATCCGTATAATCCACATCAAAATAATAGCTGCCCACCTTTGCTGCCGAAGTATTGTACACATCCATGCGGTACTTGGTCTCCGCCTGGTCCGAAAGGAATACCAGTCCTACATATTTATCACTGTAGAAAATCGACTGGATCTCGTCGTCATACAGGTATTCTCCCGCCGTCACAGGCTTCTGGGTACCCGAGTAGATCATAAGGCGGCTGTCTCCTACCGCAAACGCTGTATCATTATTCATAAACTGCACTTTCGGCACGACCAGGTCGGAATAAGAATATGCGCTGACCATATAATCGCTCTGATTCTCGCCCACCGGTCCGAAATTGTAGAATGTCACATTACTTTTTACTACGCCTGCATCCACATACAGGTAACTGATCGCCAGAAGCTCTCCGTCCGGTGACAGGCTGATGGATACAGGATACCCTCCGTCCGTCATATGTGCCTGTCCCGTATAGCTGTTGGTCCCGTCCGCTTCGTAAGTCATGATCCAGGCTACATCCGTATCTGCCAGCACCGCTGTCACTCTTCCCGTTTCCGCTACTGTGATATTTCGGATCGGCATGGTCGTTGTAATAGTTCCCAGTTGCTTGTCCGTATTCTGCACGTAGATCTCACGGCCGTTATAACTGCCGATAGCTGCCACATCGCCACAAGTAGCGATCTTCACATCCTGGATCACATAAGTCTGATTCCACTTTACATTTCCCTTGGCATCCGTACAGTGAGCGCCGTCTTTACTATATGTAAGAATACTGTTTTTCAACCGTATGTCTGTGGCATCCGATGAGACCTCCCGGCTAATGGAAGATACGGTGTCATATCCCGTATAGATATGTCTCTTTGCCTGTACCACCACAAGAGCAAGTGCCGCTCCCAAAGCCGCCACCACCAGCAGCACCCGGTACACAATAGTCAGCCGGTGTTTGCGGATCTTTTTCTTATAATCATCCTGACTCTTTTGCCGCTTTTCTTTTTCCTTCAGATAATTCTTGATATCTGCTGCCATGTATCTGTTTCCTTATGTATTATCGTAACTATTAAGAATCGCATTCGCAAAATTACTGCGGCGCAGTCTGCTTTTTGCTCATGTAGTTACAGTATAACACACTTCCCCTTTTTGAAAATAAGTTTTTTACGGGAGAAGGATTTCCTGACCGATCTTGATATCATCGGGGTCAGCAATACCGTTCAGGGAACAGATCTCAGATACTTTACTGTTGCTGCCGTAGTTCCGCAGAGAAATACCGATCAGTGTGTCCCCTCTCTGGATAGTATAATGTGTGGGTTGAGAAACGGCCTCCACTGTAGGAGTCTCTGCCACTGCAGGTTCTGCCGTCTGTGTCACATCCTGTGTTGTTTCCTGTGTCGTGTTCTGTTCTGTTGCCTCCGTCACATCTATCGTATTTTTTGTGACATTGCTGTCCGCAGAGGTTCCATCCGCTACACTGCCCGTATTTTCTTCCGTCGGATCTACAGCACTGTTTCCCGTTCCATCCATTGATGCATTTTCCGTGCCTTCCGGCATCACTGTCCCTGCTGCAGCCCCAGTAGTATTTCCCGCCGCAGCATTTTCCTGTCGCAGAGCATCCTCCAGCTTGTCCTCCGCCACCAGTGTGCTGATCTGGCTCTGTTCCTCCACCGCATCCGACAGTTTCTGCTCCATCAGGTTGCTCATGGCCTGCCTGGCTGTCTCCCCCAGGGATTCTCCGGTGCTTTCCTGCCGCATCAATGCCAATGCCATCACGCAGAGCAGAACAAAGACACCGGTAGCCGCCATTTTCATCCGACGCAGTCCGGTCGTTGGCATGGGTATAATATTATCCGGTTCCCTGCGTCTGTTCTCTACCGCTCTGCGATATTCCACAGGCGCATTCTCCGTATGTCCGGCGGCACGGAAGGCATTTCCGCTCTCCTGTCTCTGTCTGCGTTCCTCCTGCCGTTTCTTCACCACTTCGTATTTTTCCTGATCCACCTTCTCCGGTTCTGCCTCTTCCCCCCGGTTCTCCAACATATACGCCAGCATACTGTCATTTTTTTCATAGAACTGCGCATACCCCGCCACATACCGGCAGATCTCCTGTTCGCAGATCTGGAAACCTTCCACCATCTCACCATTCAGTATCTGGTAGCCTAAAAAGGTCATTTCCGAAAAATACTTTCTCCGCAGCTTCTCAATCTCCTGTTCCTGCGCCTGGGACAGGTGCCGCACCGGCTTCTGTAGGAAATTCAGCTTTGCGGAGCCATAGGCGAATAGATATGCCACACCGTCCTCTGCTGTCTTCCTGCCGTATAATGCTATGGCAATATCCTTGTTCTGTGCCATTCCATTCATTTGTTTTATGTAAGATACCACATAATCTTCCACATAGATTCTGCAGTGCTTGTCCGCCTCTCCGATCTGCGTTATGTTCTTCGGTAATTCCATACAAAAAACACCTCCCATGCCGTTTCTATCAGTTATCACTAACTATAGCATCCGCACAGGAGGTATTTTAGCGTTCTTTGTCGCACCTCTTCAAAAACAGTTCGACAAAGTTTGCACCATATTCTATGTATTCTTAGCTATGCTTCAAACTTATATACGGTAACAGAATCGTATTCTCTGCCGTTCTCCCCGCCAAATACATAGGAGGGGAAATTCTCATGATGAATGGTATCCGGGAAATACTGGGTCTCCAATGCAAAACCGCAGCGGTTGCCGTAGGTCACCCCATCTTTTCCGGGCTGTACATCAATAAAATTGCCTGCATAAAACTGCACTCCTGGCAGGGTGGTGTATGCCTTCATTACTCTGCCGCTCTTCGGGCCTTTTACTGTGGCAATATGCCGTAATGTACCGTCCCAGTCATCAATGACAAAGTTATGATCATAACCGCCGGTCAGGAGTAACTGTTCATAATCTTCCCGGATATCTCTGCCGATCTTCTTCGGCTGTGTGAAATCCATTGGGGTGCCTGCTACCGCACGGATCTCACCGGTAGGGATCGATCCTGCTGCCACCGGAGTAAAGTGAGAGGCTCTCAGCCACAGTTCATGCTCTTCAATGCTGCCTGCACCGTGACCGTCCAGATTGAAATAGGAATGGTTGGTCAGGTTGATAATGGTCTTCTTGTCACTGGAAGCATGGTAATGCAGAGTCAGCTCATTCTCTTCACTCAGAGAGTAGGTTACGGATACCTTCTTATTGCCTGGAAATCCCAGCTGCCCATCCTCATCCTCCAGAGAAAATGTCACGCTGTTCTCTCCGATCTCCGCATCCCAGAGTCTCTTATGGAAGCCCAGCTGCTTATGGGTATGTAAATTGTTGGCACCGTCATTTTTGTCCAGCTGATAAGTAACGCCATCCAGCGTATACTCCGCACCGCCGGTACGGTTCGCACAGGGGCCGATCACCGTACCGAAAAAACTGTCGTTGCCATAATAACTTTCACCGTTATCAAATCCCAACACCAGATCATCCGCCTTGCCTGTAGCATCCGGCACCAGTACACGCACCAGAATAGCTCCCAGATCTGTCACCGCTGCCTTCATACCCTTACTATTACTCAGGGTATACAGCGAGATCTCTTTCCCTTCCGGGCTTTTCCCAAATAAACTTTTTGTTACTGCCATTGTCTTTCCCTCCCACTTTTATCCATTTTTATTTCATGCATACTGTCTATAATTCCACTCTGCCCTCTAAAGCGCGGAGTAATGTTACCTCATCAATATATTCCAGATCTCCCCCTACAGGGACACCACTGGCAATTCTGGTCACCTTGATTCCTGTGGGCTTGATAAGCTTGCTGATATACATTGCCGTGGTCTCACCTTCCAGGCTGGAATTGGTTGCGATAATGACCTCCTCCACATCACCCTGCAGACGTTCCATCAGTTCCTTCAGCTTGATGTCACCGGGTCCCACACCCAGCATCGGGGAAATGGCACCATGCAGCACATGGTACACGCCCTCATATTTGCCGGTCTTCTCATAAGCCGCCAGATCTCTGGTGTTCTCCACCACCATAATGGTACGATGATCCCGTCTGGGATTCGCACACACCGGGCAGAGTTCCTTATCCGTCAGAGTATAGCATTCCTTGCAATAGCGGACATTGGCTCTGGCTTCGATCATGACGTTTGCCAGCCTGTCCACGCGTTCCTTCGGCATATTGATCAGATGAAAAGCCAGTCGCTGTGCGGACTTACTGCCAATCCCCGGAAGGACTGCCAGTTCTTCTATTAATTTATTGATCTGTCCGCTGTAGAGTTCCATTAGAAAGGAAATCCTCCTAATCCTCCGGTCATTTTGCCCATAAGTTCTGCATTGGCTTCATCCGCCTTGCGCAGTGCTTCGTTGGCTGCTGCCACGATAGCATCCTGCAGAGTCTCGATATCCTCGGGATCCACGATCTCCTCTGCCAGCTTGATGGATGTGATCTCTTTTTTACCGTTGATGGTCACTTCCACAGCTCCTCCACCTGCGGATGCGGAGAACTCCTTGGTCTCCAGTTCCTTCTGTCCTTCTTCCATCTGACGCTGCATTCTCTGTGCCTGCTTCATCAGATTATTCATATTTCCGGGCATTGCGCCTCCGGGAAATCCACCTCTTTTTGCCATGTTGCTGTTTCCTCCATATTATTTATAATTGAGTTATTATTCTATCTTACCTTATCTGCAAGTCTGCCGCAATCCCAAATTCACGCAGGATCACTCTTCCTCATCGATCTCCATGTTGATGACCTTACTGAGATCCACATAGTTGTCTTCGAATTCTCTGCTGCTTTCCACCGTCTGGATCGTCACTTCAATCTCTTTGCTGGAAAAATCGGACAACAGCATTTCCAGCTGCTGCTTGTTCTGCTCGTGAGCTTCTCCTTTGAAATAATCGGAAGCCAGTCCGTCCTCCAACACCACCATGAGCTTGTTGTCTCCACCCAGACTTAATCGGGCGTTTTTCAGATACATCTTCATGGGATTCTCGGCATTTCCCACGATGGCCGGCCATTTCCGTACGATCTCCTGGATATCCTCGGGGACCGCCTTCGGCAACTGTGGCTTCGGCTTTGCCACACCGGCCTGCGGCACTCCCTGTGCTCCGGGAGCTCCGGCAGGCATCTGGGCCGCCGTGACTACAATACCGTTCTCGACCTTTTCCTCCACCTGGCGGATTCTATCCAGGACCGCCTCCTGATCCGTCTCCATCTCCGGCTTGCACAGCTTGATCAGCGCGATCTCTACCAGAATACGTTTCTGTGCCGCATAGCGGATCTGGCCGGACAGTTCGGAGAAAATATGAATATAGCGGATGATCTGGTCCATGGACAGCATGGAAGCTTCTTCCTTCAGATTCGCCAGATTGTCCGTAGACATGTCTATGACATCCTCCAGATTATCCGCTGTCTGTACCAACATCAGATTCCGCAGATACCAGGTAAAGTCCGTGACAAACTGTACCAGCTCCCTGCCCTGCATGACGATCTCTTCCAACAGTTCAATGCAGCCTAACACATTCCGGTCCATAACGAAGCGCAGCAACCTGCTGAACACCTCCGTATCCACTGCCCCCAGCACATCCAGGGTCATATCGTAGGTCAGTTCTTTGCCCAGATGGAAGGCAATACACTGATCCAACAGGCTCAAGGCATCTCGCATAGAACCGTCCGCTACTTTCGCAATGTAGCGCAGAGCTCTGTCCTCCACCTGTACCTGCTCTGTGTCCATCAGTTCCTTCATACGATCCGTGATGGTATCAATGGAGATTCGTTTAAAATCATATCTCTGGCAGCGGGACAGGATCGTAATGGGGATCTTGTGCACCTCTGTGGTCGCCAGAATAAAAATAACATAAGATGGCGGCTCTTCCAGCGTTTTTAACAATGCGTTGAAAGCTCCGGGGGAGAGCATATGCACCTCGTCGATGATGTAGACCTTGTATTTTCCCTCCGCAGGGGAATAGGATACCTCGTCGATGATCTCACGGATATTGTCCACACCGTTGTTGGAAGCCGCATCGATCTCGATGACATTCATGCTGGCTCCCGCCGCAATCGCCTTACAAATACGGCATTCCCCACAGGGGCCGTCCTCTGTGGGGTGTTCACAGTTCACTGTTTTCGCAAAAATCTTTGCCACCGTGGTCTTACCGGTACCTCTTGTTCCGGTAAACAGGTACGCATGGCCGATCCGGTTCGCCCGCAGCTGATTCTTCAATGTCGTCACGATATGATCCTGACCCTTGACATCGGAAAAAGCGTCCGGGCGGAATTTCCGGTATAGTGCTGTATATGACATGTTTTTTCTCTCTTCCTTGTAACTATTCAGAGCCATCAAATATTAGCAGATGCTTGGCGAAAATAGTTACTCATTCATTTTCTGTCTTAATCGCCGAAGCAGATGCCCAGCAGCTTCGCTTCCTGTACGATGGTAGCATCGGGATCCACGGTCTTTAACTTGCCCGCTACATCCTCTAACGGAACTCTTACGATCTCACGGTTCTTATAGCCTACCATGAAGCCGTACTGGTTGTCCAGGATCAGCTTACCTGCCTCGGAGCCCAGACGGCTGGCAAATACTCTGTCATAAGGGCAGGGGCTTCCACCTCTCTGCATATGGCCGGGTACGGTGACACGTACTTCTCTGCCGGTCTTCTCCTGGATCTGTGCAGCCACCTCGTAGGATACGGAAGGGAACGGATATTTTTCCATCTTTTTCTTGTAATCTTTTTTGGTCAGGGCAGCATCTTCCTTGGAGATCGCACCCTCAGCCACAGCGATAATGGTAAAACGGCAGCCCTTTTTGTCCCTGTCTTCGATCTTCTCGATCACCTTATCGATATCATAAGGGATCTCCGGGAGCAGGATGATGTCCGCACCGCCTGCCATTCCGGCATTCAGGGTCAGCCACCCTACTTTATGTCCCATAACTTCCACGATAAATACTCTGCCGTGAGAAGCTGCTGTGGTATGGATGCAGTCGATGGCATCCGTAGCAATATCTACTGCGCTCTGGAAACCGAAGGTCATATCAGTACCCCACAGGTCATTGTCGATGGTCTTGGGCAGGGTCACGATATTCAGTCCTTCCTTGCGCAGCAGGTTCGCAGTCTTGTGGGTGCCGTTACCACCGAGAATTACAAGGCAGTCCAACTGCAGCTTGTAATAGTTCTGCTTCATGGCTTCCACTTTGTTCAGCCCGTTGGGATCCGGATCCTGGATCGTCTTGAACGGGGTCCGGGAGGTTCCCAGGATCGTGCCGCCCTTGGTAAGGATGCCGGAGAAATCCTTGTCTGTCAGCATGCGGAAATTACCGTAAATCAGTCCTCTGTAACCGTCCAGAAAACCATAGATTTCAACCTCTTCCTTGCCGTTCGCCAGGGTCTTCACCACGCCTCTCATGGCTGCGTTCAATGCCTGACAGTCACCACCGCTCGTTAACATTCCGATTCTCTTCATCGTAGGATCCTCCGTTTCTATATTTCATTATTTTCTCTTGCGTTTGCTGTAACTATGCAAAACTGTCTTCGTTCTGTCAATACTTATTTCTATTTTAATACATTTATTTTCATCTGAAAATAGTTTGTTGTAATTTCCGGCAGATTTCTCCCCTATGGCAAAACAAACCTCAGAAGCACCGGGCCTCTGAGGTTCGCTTATCATCTTATCATACGTTATTTGAATTTAAACTTTCCTTTGATCATGGTCACGTAGACAGCTGCGCCGCCACCGCCGACCACTACGGCTCCGGCTGCTGCCGCTGCCGCCACGCGACCTGCGTTCGTTCCCTTACCGGAGGTCTCCGTTATCTGCTCTGTGCCGGATTCCTGAGAGCCGGAAGTCTGGGCGGTCATGGAATCTATCCGCTCCTCCTGCGGTGCTTCTCCACTCGATTCCTGCGTGTCCTGTGCCTCCCCGGAGGGCTTTGCCGCATCTTCCTTACGGTTTTCGTCCGCAGCGGGTGTTGTCGGGGGCACGGGAATTACAGAAGGCTTTACCACACCGGGTGTGGCAGGCGTTGCCGTGGCTGCGGGAGGTGTTGCCGCGTCCGTGGCCTTCTGGTCCGTATTGGACGCCTGACTGCTGTCATCGTCGTCATCATCGTCATCGTCGTTACTGGCAGCAGGCTTCTTCGGTGCGATCTCATAACCGCAGATCGTACAGATCTCCGCCCGTTCTGTGGTGGCCGCGCCACCGGATGCATGCTTTTCCGTATTGCTGGTGATTCCACAGACACCACACTTATGCCAGTGTCCGGTCATATCGGACAGATATCCTTCTGCCCAGCTATGATCCGTCTTCGGAAGAACGATCTCTGTCGCTGTTATGCTCTTGCTTCCGTCTGCGGATGCAAAATACAGTCCGCAGACGTCGCAGGTCCAGTATTCGATGCTGCCCTCTGCCTGACAGGTGGGTTCCACCCGGTCGTGGCGGTTCAGCGGGCCGTGACCGGAGTTCCATGTCTTCGATACGGCGGGGCTTGCGTTATAATCATCGGTTTCCGCATAGCGGATCTGTGCAGTCACCTTCCCGTTGTGACCGACTCCGGTGGATTTGGTCTGCCCCCAGTCCGTTCCATCAAATCTGAACTCCACGTCAGTGCGATCTGTGGTGATCTGCGCCGCCAGATCGTTGCCGCTGACGGTAAAGGTCATGTCAAAGGCATCCGGATCCGGGGTATCCTCGCGGTCTGCTTTTGCGGTACGGGTGATAGTTATGCCAAACACAATATCATTATAATTTTTTGACCGTAACTGAACACTTACTATCGCATGCTCGCCAATATCATCCATGGTGTTTTCACCCAGAGTGAATAGCAATTTTCCCTCGGAATATTTGATGTCGGGATCTGCCGCCAAAACGTTCATGGAATTATCCAACATGATAACTTCCATCGTTGTCTCTCCCAGATCCTCGGGCAACCCCGGTATCTGCACCGCCTTCTCTCCTTTGGCCGCCCAACTGTATTTGAGATCCAAGTCTTGAATCTTCGGAGCAATTGCTTTACTGATTTCCAATTTTACCTGTGCCGTCAGCGTCTGATAGTATTCCGGATGCTCCGTAGGAATAAACGTTGCCGTGTAGGTCTCACTATCGCCAACATAAGGAACCTTGTCATCATCGCTCTGGATCTGCCAAGTTCCGTCGATGGGCTCGGTTCCCAGTTTTGCCGTCAGTCTTGTCACTTTGAGTTCTCTCAGCTTATTGCCATAGGTTCCACCGGCAATGCCCTTACCTTCTACAGTAAGTAGAGCCGGATTGATATTCACGGTCAGATCCTTCGTCGTCTGCTCCGGGAAGAAAGAAGAGTTTGTCCCGGTGTAAACGAGGGTGAAAATGGTCTCGCCCACGGTCTGCGCCTTGTAAGTTGCGATGCCGTTCTTGAAATCCGCTGCGCTTACCACCGGGGTATCCCCGATCCGGATCTCAAAGCTGCCCTCCGTATCTTCCGCAGAGATGGGCTGTTCGTCTGTCACAAAGTTTACCAGTGCCTTTGCGTTAAAAGTAATATCTTGTCCATAGGTGGGAGTGTTGGTATCTGCTCTCTCAAACTGCAGACCGGTGGTGTAATTTACACCAACTGCATTATTCTCCCCAAGAGAAGGGTAGTAGGCGATTCCGTTCTCTTTGCCGTTGGCTTTCTTCGTCCAGATGTCAGGGTTAAAACCCTCATCTTTTATTAGCTTTTCAAAGAAGTCGGGTGAGCTCAGTTGCAAGGTAGAACGTCCCCGTTTCCCCTCTTCCTCTTCTTTTACATCATAAACATCATTATTGAAATAGCAATTCGTTGTACCGTAATATCCACTGTTCACTATTCCTGCACAATGTTCATCACTTGTAACAGCAGCTATACTAATGCAATGATCAATAACTTGAAATGGACTATAACCACAGATTCCTGCCGCATTATACTTTCCCTGCACGTCTCCTGCAAAAAAGCACTGGGAAATCTTAGTATATTGTCCGGCATTGCCGCTGATTCCGCCTGCCTCAGCCCCTTTTACCGTTCCAGTAAAGGAGCAGCCATAAATTTCACCCACAAACAAATTTCCGCAAATTCCTCCTGCCTCGGCATTCGAAGCAATCACTCCGTTGGCAGCCAACAGCATTACCTTACCGCTTTCGCTGAGCTGGTTTTGCGTGTAGCCAATCTGGGCAAACAAACCAGAACTATAAACATCATTTTCTTTTGTCATATCCACATGGCTTATCGTATGTCCGTCTCCACTGAATTTTCCTATGTATGGAGTTCCGGGATCTCCAATAGATCTGAGTTCCACTCGGCTCACATCAATATTGTTTTTTAATACATAGTTTTCGTTACAGTTTGCCGTATCCTGTCCGATGGCTGCGAATTCCTCCGCCGTGGTGATCAGGGTATAGATATCCCAGTCGTCGTCATTCGTTGTAACATAGTTGTATACCGGTACGGGAGCAGTCTTCGTCTCTCCGATCTCTGCCACCTTTCTCAGATTGATGTAAGTCCCTGTGGCTGTACCAAATCTACTTCCTGTATCTGTAGCCTTTGCAGTGCTAATATTGACACTGCCCTCTTTCCAGATTGTAGAATCCAAGCCCTCCGGAAGTGCACCGCAAAGCTGGCTGGTAGTCAGGGGAATCACCTTATCGCTTGCTCCTTCTCCCACACCGGCATTATTCAAATCACTGTTGTAATAGCAGTTGCCGATAAAGTTCATATAATTCGAATCCGTGCTTCCAGCTATGCCACCAACATTTTTGCCATTCCCTGTAATCTTACCACAATTCAGGCAATTACTGATGTTATACCTATGCGCTGATGCACCGGTAATACCACCTACAGAGCTATCCTGTTGACGAACTGTTACAGCACCTATATTATAACAGTATTCAACTACGCCAACGGTTCTTTCAGAACTGGCACTGCCCATGATTCCACCTGCTGTAGAATTTCCACTTACTGAACTGCTATTGTAGCAGCCGGAAATATTTCCTGTCAGACTTCCGCATATACCGCCTACGCACCAAGCCGCACAAATCGTGTTTTCGATACTATAGCAGTCAGAAATATTTGCTCCTTCTCCAGCAATTGCGCCCACATGGCTATGACCAGAAATATTAGCCCCCTTTACCGTGACACTTTTTATATAGCTGGAATCAGCGGTAAAGTTGCGGCACTCTCCAAACAGACCCACATAGTCTCCATCTCCTGTAATTGTCATTCCGGTTATTGTATGTCCGCCGCCGTCAAAGCCTCCCCAGAAAGGGTTGCCATATGTACCTATCGGCGTCCACTCCTTACCGTTAAGGTCAAGGTCAGAAACCAGCAGAAAATGATTCCTTTCATAATCCGTGCCATTATTCACCTGCTGCGCCAGATACGCAAGCTGCTCTGCATTTTCAATCCGCCAGGGATCTTCTTTTGTGCCACTACCTTGGGTAAAAGCTACCGCTGTGCCATCCCAGGTATCTACTGTTTCCCCCTCCGCTCTCGCACTCACCGGCACAGCGATCCACGCCAGTGCCGCCAGTGCCAGCAAGGCCAGTCTCATCTTCATGCTCCATGCTTTTGTACTTTTCTTCATAACCCTCATGCCTTTCTATATCCTGCAAAATTTCAAATATTTCCCAACCCTTTGCAGATGTAAAATCCAATTTTTGTTTTTATACTATCCGTATCATTTATTATACCGAAAAAGCAAAGGCATCGTCAATATTTTCCATACGATTCGTCTCATATTTTTATAAAATTTTGTCAAACGAGTGCGCCCACCGCAAAATCGAGCAGGCTGACTCATCGTAAACACAAAAAAGGAGCCACCGGATCTCTCCGGTCACTCCTCGTTGCCTTCTCTGAAAAATATATCCAGTTTTCCCAGACATTTGATCAATGTCTTCATTTCTTCCTCGTCCAGATCCCGTATGATGGTGTGGATCATTTTCCTGTGGAAATCTCTGTGATGGAAAAAAGCTTTTCTCCCCTTCTCTGTCAGGGTCACCAGCACCACCCGTTTGTCCTGTGTGCTGCGGTTGCGGGTGAGATATCCTTTTCTCTCCAGACTGTTCATATTCGTGGTCAGGGTTCCCACGGTGACATGCAGTTCCCCGGCGATCCTGGACATGCTCTTGGGTTCCTCGATGCCGATAGCCTCCAGAATGTGTATGTCATTATTTGTAATATCCTTGAATTCTTCTGTTATGACCGCCTTTGCCTCTGCATCCATCACGTTATGGAACAGGTTCACCAACAGTTCATTCAGTACCCGGTTGTTGCTTTTTTCCATAGTTTTCCCAATAAATGTCTCTCTGGTATACCGGCAATACTCCCGGACCGCAGACTTCCTGTCTACCGTACCGCGTCCATGCCGTTGTCGTGTCCTTAGTCGTTATCAGTATACCGTCTACCAGGTCATCACGCAAGCCCCAATCGTAAGCCCGGCACCGAATCCCGCCAGAACGATACGATCGCCGCGGTGCAGCTTTCCCTGCCTGTTCAGTTCGTCCAGAAGCACCGGAATGGAGGCAGAGGACAGATTTCCGACCCTTTCCAGATTGGTGGGGAATTTGTCTCTGTCTGCATGCAGTCTTTTCGCCACCGCATCAATGATCCGTGCGTTGGCCTGATGCAGTACGAACAGGTCAATATCCGGCACAGTAAGTCCGGCATCTGACAGTGCTTCCTCGATGCACTGTGGCACCCGTCTGGTAGCGAACCGGTACACTTCCTGTCCATCCATCTGAATATAATGTTCTCTGTCATCCGTCTGCTGTTTTTGATCCGTTTTTGCCGCTGAAGTCCTTGCATATGGGGTTGTCAGTTCTCTCGCTCCGCATTGCAGGACTCCGCCACCGGTGCCGTCGGAGTGCAGTGCCCGGCCCAGAATGCCTGCTGCCGGTATCCGTTTCTCCTCCGCCGTCTCCTGCATCCCTTTCTCTGTCTCCGGCAAAGCGTTACTGTATTCCACCGCCCGGGACTCCGTCCTGCATCTCTCCACAACTACCGCCCCGGCGCCGTCTCCGAACAGAATACAGCTGCCCCGGTCCGTCCAGTCCACCAGTTTGGACAGTACCTCACTGCCGATGATCAGGGCATTTTTCGCCAATCCTGTCCTCAGATAAGCATCTGCGGTATTCAGTGCAAACAAAAATCCGGAACAGGCCGCATTCACATCAAAAGCCAAAGCATTCACCGCGCCGACAGCTGCCTGTACCTGGCAGGCACAGCAGGGCAGATACTGCTCCGGAGAACAGGTTGCCACCAGGATCAGGTCGATCTCTTCCGCTCTTTTTCCTGCCTGTTCCAGCGCTTTGCGGGCAGCTTCTGACGCAAGTGTCACAACCGTTTCGCCAACTGACACATGTCGTTCCGCAATACCGGTTCTCTCCCGGATCCATTCATCCGAGGTTTCCACCAGCTGTTCCAATTCTTTATTTGTAACGATCCTTCCCGGAAGTGCACTTCCGGTTCCGGTGATTCTTATGGTTCTCACGCCATTTCCTCCATGATATCCACTGTTCTTTCTATTTTCTGCGCCCGCCAGGCATTGCTGCCGCAGAACAGCAGTCCGTTATCCACATCTCCCATTGCCGCATTGATCAACGCTCTGGTGATGCAATACGGTGCTGTCTTCGGATCGCAGGTTTTAATGCAATGTCTGCATCCGGTCATAAACCGCTCCCCGGCCGCCACCTTTTCCAGAAAAGCATTCTGTATAGCTCTGCCCGGCATTCCCACAGGGCTTTTCACAATGACAATGTCTTCTTTCCGTGCGCTGAGATATGCCTGCTTATATGCATCTGCCGCATCACACTCTTCGGTGGTCACAAACCGGGTTCCCAGCTGTACCCCCACAGCTCCCAGGGACAGGCAATGCTCCAGATCCCTCCGGTCATAAATACCGCCTGCTGCAATCAGTGGAATTCCCAGTTCTGCTGCCTGCCGGATCATTGCCGTAAGTTCTCTCTCATAGTTCTCCGGTGTGTAAGCATCCAGTTCTTCCCGCTTAAATCCCAGATGTCCTCCTGCCAACGGTCCCTCTGCCACGAGAAAGTCCGGCTTTCTGTCGTATTTTTTCATCCAGTATTTCGTGACGACCGACAGGGCACGGGTGCTCGACACGATCGGAGCCAGCATTGTCCGGTGGCTGCGCCCGGGCATTCCGTTTTCCGTCTCTGCCACAACTCCGGGCAGATCCAGCGGCAGCCCTGCACCGGAAATAATACAGTCGGTACCTGCCAGCACTGCTGCCCTGACATAATCCTCGTAGCGCTGTGTTGCCACCATTATGTTGACACCGACGATACCGCCTCTTGCGATCTGCCTTGCTTTTTCTATTTCTTTTCCGATAGTGTGCAGATTACAGGCGATGGGATCTCTGTCAAAATCCGGCTCCCGGAAACCGATCTGGGCAGTAGAAATAATGCCGATCCCACCGGCAGCTGCCACTGCTCCCGCCAGACCGGACAGGCTGATTCCCACACCCATGCCTCCCTGGATCACGGGAATATCTGCATGTAATTCCCCCAGGATCATTTTTCCGTGCTTCATCCCACATCACCTCTCGTTACCGCTTTAATACTTGCGGAACCTTTCATAACGTTCCTCTGCGATCTGTTCACCGGTCATGCCGGTATATTTTTGCAGAAATTCCTTGATATGTTCCTTGAGATACCCGCCGATGGCTTCCACGGTGCTTTGGTCTGCCCCGCCGTATTCCGGTACGATCCTCTCGATCACTCCGAGGCGTTTCAGGTCCTCGGATGTAATATTCATGACTTCACTGGCTTCTCTGGCACGGTCAGCATCCTTCCATAATATAGAAGCAAAGCCTTCGGGAGACAGGATCGAGTATGTGGCATTTTCCATCATCCATACCTCATTGCCTACCGCCGTAGCCAATGCTCCGCCGCTGCCGCCTTCTCCAATAAGGATGCACAATACCGGTACCTTCAGGGCCGACATCTCCAGCAGGTTCCGGGCAATAGCCTCGCCCTGGCCTCTCTCCTCTGCCTCCACGCCGCAGAAGGCTCCCGGCGTATTCACAAAGCTGATAATGGGTCTGTTGAATTTCTCCGCCTGCTTCATCAGGCGCAGTGCCTTACGATACCCCTCCGGCATGGGCATGCCGTAATTGCGTCTGGCACACTCCGCAAAATCCTTGCCCTTCACATCTGCCAACACTGTCACCGGCTGCCCGTCCAGGAATGCCACCGCACCTACCAGTGCTTTATCATCCCCATAATAACGGTCTCCGTGAGCCTCCACTACATAATCGAAAATGTAGGGAATATAGTCGGTTGCTGCCGGTCTGTCCACTCTCCGGACGGTCTTGACCTTTTCCCATGCCGTTCTGGGGAGTGTCAGGAATGACCGCTCCTTCACAATCTCCGTAGGTTCAAAATGGAAGTCAAAATTTTTCTTAAAATCCGCATAATTCCCCTCACTGCACCGATGCGTCGTGATCAGGAAATATAAGGTCTTCTTCAGATTCTCCCGGCGGACGATACCGTCCACAAAACCATGCTCCTGCAAAAATTCCGCTGTCTGGAAGCCATCAGGGAGGCGCTGTCCCAGAGTCTGCTTAATAACTCTCGGTCCTGCGAAGCCGATCAAGGCTCCCGGTTCCGCCATGATCACATCTCCCAGCATGGCAAAACTGGCCGTCACACCACCTGTGGTGGGATCTGTCAAAATAGTCGCATAGAGAAGTCCTGCTTCTCCATGCCGTTTGATCGCTGCGGAGGTTTTTGCCATCTGCATCAGTGACACGATTCCCTCCTGCATTCTCGCACCGCCGGAACAGCAGAACAAAAATACAGGCAGCCGCAATTCTGTCGCCTTTTCAATTGCCCGGGTGACTTTCTCGCCGACCACATGCCCCATACTGCCCATCATAAATTTGGATTCGCAGATGCCGATCACAGCCTTTTCCCCGTAGATCTCGCATTCACCTACGGTCACAGCTTCTTTTACGCCGGATTTTTCCCTGGCCTCCGACAGTTTTTCTTCATAGCCCTCATATTTCAGTGGATTGCTCTCTTCTATCTCCTCGAACCAGGGCTGAAAGCTTTTCCGGTCTGCCACCATGCGGATCCGGTTGTGGGTCTTCACCCGGAAATAATAACCACACTCATAGCAGACATATTTATTTTTCGCTGCCCGGTCTCTGTTTATCATTTTCTTACATTTCGGGCATTTGATCTCTGTTTCTGTATCTACACTTCCCATACCTGCACCTCTTATTCTGCGTCACTTTTATCTCTCTGTCCCGCTCATAAAAAATCACTTCCGCAGACTATTCTTATTTTAACGCAAAGGTAAGCTCTGCCTTCGCCGCCAGTTTTCCGTTTACCGTGGCGATCGCTTCCCCGACACCCACCGGTCCCTTACTGCGGATAATGGTGGTCTCCAGCTCCAAGGTGTCTCCGGGGCGCACCATCTGCTTGAATTTTGCCTTATCGATCCCGGCAAAATAAGCAGTCTTACCACGATGCTCCGGCAGAGACAGAATTGCTACAGCCCCTGTCTGTGCCAGTGCTTCCATGATCAACACGCCCGGCATCACCGGATTCCCCGGAAAATGCCCGGCAAAATACGGTTCGTTAAAGGTCACATTTTTTCGTCCCACTGCCCGAACACCGGGCTCCAGCTCCTCGATAGTATCGATCAGCAGAAAGGGATGTCTGTGGGGCAGAATCTCCATGATTTCCTGGGTGTTATAAACTGACATTGTTCCTCCGTTCCGCGAATGCTGTCGTATCAACTACTTCCTCGCATTCTGCAATCGTCCTCGTTGATGCTCTGCCTTCTATCCTGTGTCTTGAACATCTGCTGCGGTTATTCTATGTACTTCTTCAACAGCAGACTCGCATTATGTCCACCGAAGCCCAACGAATTGGTCAATGCATAAGGCACCTCTTCTTTGTAGCTGTCCCGGCAGTAATTCAGATCAAGTTCCTCCTCCGTCTCACGCAGTCCCACGGTGCGGTGGATATAGCCTTCCTGAATTTCTTTTACGCAGGTGACAAACTCCACTGCACCTGCTGCTCCCAGGAGATGTCCCACCATGGATTTGGTGGAATTGATCTTCAGGTCATACGCATGTTCTCCAAATGCCAGCTTGATCGCTCTGGTCTCGAACAGGTCATTATGATGGGTGCTGGTTCCATGGGCATTGATATAGGTAAGCTCTTCCGGTTCCACACCACCGTCTTTTAAGGCATTCAGCATGGCGGTGGCTGCTCCGCTGCCATCCTCCGCAGGGGATGTAATATGATAAGCATCCGAAGAACAGCCGTAGCCGGTCAGTTCGGCATAGATCTTCGCCCCGCGCCTCTTTGCATGCTCCAGCTCTTCCAGTACCACGATAGCGGAACCCTCTCCCATGACGAAGCCGTTTCTCTCCTTGTCAAAAGGAATAGATGCCCGTTCCGGATCCTCACTAAATGACAGCGCTGTCAGTGCTGAAAATCCGGCAATTCCGATGGGGGTAATGGAGCTTTCCGTTCCTCCCGCTATCATTACATCCGCATCACCGTACTGGATCGTACGGTATGCTTCTCCGATGGAATGTGTACCGGTTGCGCAGGCAGTAACCACATTCAGGCTCTTGCCCTTCAGCCCATAGGCAATGCTGACATTGCCTGCTGCCATATTGGAGATCATCAGAGGCACCAGCATGGGGCCTACCCTGCCGGGGCCTTTTTCCTTCAGGCGGTCATATTCCCGCTCCATGGCCTGTAAACTTCCGATGCCGCTTCCCACACTGCAGCCCACCATATAAGGATCTTCCTGTTCCATGTCGAGACCCGCATCCGAGATGGCCTGTCCGGCAGCCGCCACAGCAAACTGGCAGAACTGCTCCATTCTGCGGGCGGATTTTTTGTCCATATATTGTGCGGGATCAAAATCCTTCACTTCCGCCGCCAGCTTACAACGGTAATCCGCAGTATCAAAATAAGTGATAGGACCGAATCCGGTCTTGCCCTCTTTGATACCATTCCAGAATTCCTCTACGCTGTTTCCAATCGGAGTGATGGCTCCCATGCCTGTTACTACAACTCTTCTATTTTTACCCATACGTGATATACTCCCTCGCATCCTGACTTATTTTCTATCCTGCTGTACTGTTAGCGGACATATTTTCTATTCTGCTTTACTGTTGCCCGAGGTATTTTTTACATTGCCATACCGCCGTCCACGCACAGCACCTGGCCGGTAATATAGTCCGAGGCATCTCCTGCCAGGAACAGAACCGCCTGTGCGACATCCTCCGGTCTTCCCATTTTCTTAAGCGGGATCTGTCCAACCGCATTATCCTGTACCGCCTCCGGAAGCTTATCTGTCATATCTGTCCGGATAAATCCGGGTGCCACGGCATTCACACAGATATTCCGGGATGCCAGTTCTCTCGCTACACTTTTCGTCAGACCGATCAGTCCCGCTTTGGAGGCGGAATAATTAGCCTGCCCTGCATTCCCGACGATGCCACTGACAGAAGAGATATTGATGATTTTCCCATATCTCTGCTTCATAAAGGTCTTCGTCAGATGCCGGATCATGTGAAATGCGCCTTTCAGGTTCGTATCCAGGACTGCATTGAATTCTTCTTCCGTCATCCGCACGATCAGATTGTCCCGTGTGATCCCGGCGTTATTGACAAGGATGTCAACTCTGCCGTATTTCTCTGTTACTGCCTTTACAAAGGCTTCACTCTCTGCAAAATCCGCAACATTGCACTTCACAGCCTCCGCCATGCCGCCTTGGCTTCGGATGTCCTCCGCCACTGCTTCCGCCGCCTCTGCAGAGCCGTTATAATTAATGATCACCGTGGCTCCTTCTGCTGCCAGTGCCTGTGCCACTGCTTTTCCAATGCCCCGTGATGCCCCTGTGACAATAGCAACTTGTCCCGTCAGACTTTTTCCTGTCAGCATGCCAGTTCCTCCATCACCCGGTCCAGATCCTCCGGTTTCTCGATATTGTATACTTTGACATTTCTGTCAATTTTACGGACGAAGCTGCTGAGCGTCTTCCCCGGCCCGATCTCTATAAAAGTGTCCACGCCATCTGCAATCATGCGCTCTACGCTCTGGGTGAAATGAACAGGACTGGATACCTGTTGTTTCAGCAGTTCCGCAACCTGTGACGCATCTGTCACATAATCCGCTGTTACGTTAGACACGTAAGGAATCCAGGGGGTTGACAGCTTGACGCTTTTCAATTCTTCTGCCAGCTGTTCTCCCGCAGTTTTCAGCAAAGCTGAATGGAATGGTCCGCTGACCTTTAAGGGTACACAGCGTTTTGCACCTGCTTCTTTCAGCGCTTCCGATGCTGCTGCTACTGCATCTGCCTCTCCGGTGATCACGATCTGCCCCGGGCAGTTATAATTTGCCACCGAGACAACTTTGCCGGTTTCTTTTGCTGTCTGTCCGCAGATTTTTGCCACGGTATCTCCGTCCAGTCCTAATATTGCTGCCATGGCTCCGCCTTCCGGATAGGCCTCCTGCATATAGATACCACGCATCCGGATGATCCGGAACAGATCCGGCAGCTCCATCACACCGGCGGCAGCCAGCGCCCCATATTCTCCCAGGCTTAAACCTGCTGCCATCTCCGCTTTCAGCCCTTTTGCCTCCAATACTTTCAGAATTGCCACTTCCATGGTCAGCATGGCGATCTGTGTGTATTCCGTAATGTTAATATAAGGATTTTCTTCAAAGGTCAGCTGTTCCATGGAGTACGGATGTCCGCTTTCCGCCTGTACTTCCCGCTTGTCCTGCCAATACAGATTCTGGAGCACCTTGTCTGCCAGCTTCCATACCGCCTGTGCTTCCGGGTAAGTATCATAGAACTCCTTGCCCATTCCTATGTACTGGGAGCCCTGTCCCGGGAATAAATATGCGATCCTGCTCATTTTGTCCTCTCCTAATTACTATGTGATGCTATTGTTCTCCTCGGTTACAGCACATTTTTTATAATGCGCCGTTTTCCATATAACTACGCCGCCTGTCGCTGTTCGAAATCTGTTGTCAGCGGTTACCTGTCGCTATATTTTTTTATGCTGTCCTTGTGCCGCTATGCACTCCTGCGCCTGCTGCACTGTTTCTTCAATAATCTCACGGCAGGTCTGTTCTCTGCGGATCAAGCCTGCAATCTGTCCCGCCATCAGTGTTCCGTTTACGGTATCTCCGTCCTGCACTGCCTTCCTGAGAGATCCCAGCGTCAGCTTTTCCAGTTCCATGAAATCGGCATTCTCTTTTTCCAGCTTCAGATACTCCCTGGTCATCTGATTACGTAAAGAACGCACCGGATGTCCGGTAGACATTCCCGTCACTACAGAATCAATATCCTTTGCCTTGATGATCTGATTCTTATAATTTTCATGGACAATAGATTCCTTCGATGCTACGAACCGGGTTCCCATCTGGATTCCCTCAGCTCCCAGCATGAAGGCCGCTGCCATTCCTCTGCCATCGGCGATACCTCCAGCTGCGATCACCGGGATAGACACAGCATCCACTACCTGCGGAACCAGCGCCATGGTCGTGGTGGAACCGATATGTCCACCGCTTTCCATGCCTTCCGCCACCACAGCGTCCGCTCCGGCACGCTCCATCATCTTCGCCATAGCCACACTGGCCACCACCGGAATGACTTTCACTCCGGCATTCTTCCACAGTTCCATGAATTTTCCAGGGTTTCCAGCACCAGTCGTTACCGCTTTTACTCCTTCTTCCACGACGATCTTCGCTACATCCTCCGCATTGGGATTGAGCAGCATGATATTCACGCCGAAGGGTTTGTCAGTCAGTTCTTTGCATTTACGGATTTCCTCCCGGACAACCTCAGGCGGAGCGGAAGCGGCACCGATGATGCCTAAGCCTCCGGCATTTGATACCGCTGCTGCCAGCTTATGTTCTGCCACCCAGGCCATACCGCCCTGGAAAACGGGATATTCTATTTGTAGAAGTTCCGTGATCTTTGTTTTCATTGTCTTTCTGATCCTTCTCGTCATTCTGCGTTATATTACATATTCTGATGATACCAAGGTCAAAAGGTCTAAGCCCACATGAGGGCAGATATGCAGTCCTTATGCCTGCTCCTGAATATATCTGATGACATCACCCACTGTTGCCATATTTTCCAATTCCTCGGAAGGAATGGACACACCATATTCCTCTTCAAATGCCATTACCAGTTCAAACAGATCCAGGGAGTCCACTTCCAGATCCTCCTTGAAACGGGTCGCCTCTGTGATCTCTACATTCTCCTGGTTTAACTGTTCTCTGATGATGGCTGCTACTTTTTCTAACATGTTTTTGCTCTCCTTATGCATTTCATTATTGTGTTTCTGATACCTTGCTTTACTACTTTGTCGTCTCCGGCGTGTTCACTTTTCATTCATAAATGTTTGCGACACCGGTCTTATGCTTTCTCCATATTACCGTCGGTAAAATATTTTGACTATCAAAGTATTTAAATGCAATATACTACACAGATGTTGTTCTGTCAACATCTTTTTTTAAAATTACCGCTACAAAAGCGTAATTCCATTGCCAGGTGGTAAATGCCATCGCAAACAATAGAAACTACTAGGTTTTTTCGTTTCTCCCCTTGCCAAACGGTTATTTTTCAGATAAAATAATCTACGTTGTAATCTTTTGGAGACGTATCGAAGTGGTCATAACGGGGCGCACTCGAAATGCGTTAGCCCTCCGGGGCACGTGGGTTCAAATCCCACCGTCTCCGCACATAAAAAGCCGGTAATCTGTCAAAACAGACTATCGGCTTTTAGTTTTAGAAAAATGTGCAAAAAACGTGTTTATTTTCCAGAAAAATGTGTTATGCCTCCCGCAGGATCTGCATAATCGTATCATAGTGCTCCGGATCGTGTGGAAAGGTGCAGCTCGAGCAATCCTTGATCCGTCTGCCATTTTTCTCGAAATACCTGGGATTCCCGGGGCAGTGCTCCAAGCGGTACATGGGGCAGTAGCAGAACAGGCAGTTGAAGTCTGCAAGTCCCTTGTGGCAGGGGAAATATTTACAATCTTTATTCTCAAAAAAACGATAGGAATTTTCCATTTGCAACACTCACATCCTTCCATAACCTGCAAAGTTTGCGCATTGGCGCAAATTTGCGTGCGAAACATAGAACTTCTTCGCGAAAGAGCCTTTGCTCTGAGTGATTAGAAGTTCTTTTCACACTTTACACTACACTTCTTCCGCCATACACATTCCATGGGCAATACCCTGCTCCTTCAGCTGTTCCTCCAACTGGTTCAAGGCATCATCTTCATCTTCTGCAAACACCATCGCCTGATAGACTTCCTCCGGTCCTTCCGGTGCCAGTGCTGTCACCTCATACATCTGCATGGCAATTACCTCTTTCTTCCTCAAAATACGCATTCACCCTTCTCTTTATTTTATACCCGTTTCCCCGTTTTTTTGCAAGCGAAAAGCGCCACTCCGGGGAAGAGTGCCGCTTTTCAGGAGAGATTTATGTATTGAATGTTGCTGGCGAAATATTAACCCTTGACGCTTCCCATTGCCACGCCCTGGACAATGTACTTGGAAAGGAACAGGTATACGATGATAACAGGGAAGATAGAGAATGCAATCGTTACATACACCTGACCCATATCAAACTTCAGGAAGTCTGCGGAACGCAGCTGAGCGATCAGGATAGGTAATGTCTTCATCTTGTCATCATGCAGAACCAGTGCCGGTGTGAAGTAGTTATTCCAGTTCGCTACGAAAGTGAAGATCGCCTGTACTGCGATTGCCGGCTTCATCAACGGCAATACGATGGAATTAAATGTACGGAACTCACCGGAACCATCGATTCTGGCTGCCTCTACCAGAGACAGGGGCAATGCACTTTCCATGTACTGCTTCATATAGAAGAAAGTAGCAGGTGCTGCGATTGCCGGGATGATCAGGGGGATAAAGTTATCCTCCAGCTTCATATCAGCTACCAACTGGATAAATCCGAGTGCGGTAACCTGGGTAGGAATGGTCATGATTGCCAGGATAAAGGTAAACATGAACTTCTTTAACTTAAAATCATATACATGGATCGCATATGCGGTCATGGTAGAGAAGTAGGTACACAGCACAGCACTGCAGGTTGCTACTACAAGGCTGTTGATCATACCTCTGACTATAGGCAGGGTTCCTGCCATGACACCCTTCCAGTTCTGGATCAGATGTGTGCTGGGCAGCAGGGTAAATCCCTGTGTCAGCTCGCCTTTGGATCTGGTTGCATTTACAAACAGTATATAGAACCAAAACAGGCAGAGAAAACTCATAATAACCAGTACGATATATGCAAGTGCTCTTCTGGCATGAATGCCCAGACCTTTTTTTGTCTCGTTTGTTTCTACGCTCAACATTTCTGCCACCTCCTACTTATCCTGTTTGTTGTTCGAGAACTTAAATACGATCAAGCTCAGGATACCTGTGATAATGAACAACATTACAGACAACGCACCACTCATTCCGTAGTTCTTACTGTACAAATGGTTGTTCAGGTACATGATCAGGGTCATGCTGGATCTCATAGGATCGCCCTTACCGTTGGTCAGAATCTGAGGTACATCGAACATCTGCAGACCACCGATCAGGGATGTGATCATTACGTAGATCAGAATCGGCTTCAACAAAGGTAATGTAATCTTGAAGAATACCTGGGTAGAGGTTGCTCCGTCTACCTCGGCTGCCTCGAAGAGGGAAGTATCGATACCCATCATACCTGCCATCAGGAGGATCGTTGTATTACCAAACCACATCAGGAAGTTCATCAATGCTACCAGACCTCTGGTACTCCATATGTTTGTAAGGAACTGATATGGCTCTTTTAAGATTCCGATCTGCATCAGCATTTCATTGATAGGACCACCATCAGAGAACAGCGTGAAGAACAACATTGCAAATGCGGAAGCCATGATCAGGTTCGGCAGATAGATAACTGTCTTGAAGAATCTCTGTCCCTTTAATCTAAGGCTGGGATCCGAGAACCATGCACCCAGAAGCAGAGATATGATGATCTGCGGTACAAATCCCAGCACCCACATGATCAATGTATTCTTGGTGTACATCCACAGGTCCGGATTGGACAACAGCTTTGCATAGTTACCAAATCCGATGAAATTCGGTCCGATCTGTGTCAGTCCGGAACGGTAATTTTCAAAAAAGCTGTAATAAAATGTCCGGAACAACGGGATCAACTGGAATAATACATACACTACCACAAAGGGGATCAGGAAAATATAACCCCACTTATTATAGCGTACCACCTTTCCGCGTTTTACCTTTGCCATAATGATTCCTCCCTTTTGCCGTCATGCTCTCTTAGCGACTTTACGTTTTTCGTGCCTTTCTTTGTTTCCGATCAGGCTCGCAGCAGCTCTCTTCTTGTTCTTAATTATCTTCTTCTGAAAAAAGCTTCTGCCAACCGGGAATTTTGAGAGAAAAACCGTGCCTACCTGACCAGCCAGGCAGGCACGGTTCTCAATTCCTTATTGTTTCGCTATTCGCTTATCATTTCGGATTAGTGAGTAAGCTCAGGATACTTCTCTTCTACAGCCTTGTAGAACAGATCCAGTGCATCATCCAGAGAAGCCTTGCCATCGAAGTAGTTCTTCATAGCATGCTGGAACTCTTCGTTACATCCCTGATCGTATGCAGACAGGTTGCTCAGATCGATCTTCTCAGCGCCTGCGCAGAACATAGCCAGAGGGTTCTGTCCGCCCAATACCTTGCTCTGATAAGAGGTATCTGCTGCCATAGCTTCCATAGCGGGTTTGTTGTTTACGAAATCATCATCAGCTACAACGATCTCTTTCATGATGTCTTCATCAGTGGTCATCTTCAGGATGATATCCTTAACCAGAGAAGCGTTGTCGGTTCCAGTAGCACCGCAGATCCAAGTACCGCCCCAGAAGAAGCCCTGAGGTCCTTCAGTAGCGCCCCAGCCACCCTGATTTGCGATAGATCCATCGGTATCAGCTGCCATGGAGAAGTTGATCAGCCAAGCGGGTCCAAAGTAGCAGAATACTTTGCCATCGGGATAGAAGCCTTTGCTCCAGTCATCAGACCACAGGTCGAAGGTACCGGTTTCCTTAGCGTCAACCATCTTCTTGGAGTCATCAACCCACTTCATCAGGTTGTCATCGATTACGATCTTGCCATCCTGTACCCATTTGCCGGATACGTTGTTGGAGTATACACGATAAGTATCGTTTACGGAAGATACCATGTTGTAACCGGCTGCTTTCATCTTCTCAGCGGTTGCGGTGAAGGTATCCCAATCAGATACAGACTTCTGAACCTCTGCAGGATCATCGGTTCCCAGAACAGCCTTAGCAGCCTCACGGTTGTAAATCAGAACGCCGGGGCAGCCCTGCCATGAAACACCCTTCAGATTGCCGTTGGAGTCGGTAACAACATCCTTGGTGTACTGATACTGGTTAGCCAGATCTGCATCGGTGATGCCCAGATCCTTAACAGGCATTGTGTAGTCGGTATCAACATATTTCAATGCGTAGTCAGCCTCAACCAGGAACAGGTCGATCTTGTCATCAGCTGCTGCATCAGCCTGCTTTAACAGTGTTTCATCCAGATTGTTCTGATAAGCGTTGTCATCAGAAGGAGTGATGTTCCACTTTACAGTGATGTCACCGATCTTACCGGTGGTTCCGTCTACTTCTTCATATCCAGGATAATGATCTGTCAGACGGCTCTTGAACTCCTCGTTCCAGCAGTAGATGTTGAAGACTTTGCCTTCCTCTGCTGCTGCAGGCTCTGCTGCCTCGGTGGATGCAGGCGCCTCGGTCTTAGCTTCGGTGGAAGCTGCGGGTGCCGCATCGGTGGATGCTGCAGGAGCTTCATTGCTGCTGCCACAACCTACCAACATGCTGGCAAGCATAGCAGTTGTAAGTAAAGCACTAAGTACTTTTTTCTTCATGTTTGTTTCCTCCCATTTTTTGTTGAATGTTTGTTGTAAGTGTTTGTTGCATTTATATTCATATGTCGGCGGTTGCGTCGCTTCCATATAAATGCCTGATTAATTGTCTGTCGGAATTTTGGCCACCGACTTGCCTTCAGCAACTTTCCCGGGTACGATGACCTGTTCTATGATGGTGGTCTTGGGTCTCTCAATGAGACTGATCAGTTCTCTGGCTGCCAGGCATCCGATCTGTTCTGTGTCCTGTTGGACTGTGGTCAGTCTGGGCTCCAACTGCCTTGCTGCCTGTATGCCATCATAGCCTGCTACCGAGATATCTTCAGGGATCTGTAATCCTCTCTGTCTGATAGCATTGATGCCTCCGAAGGAAGCGAAATCATCCGGGAAGATGATGCATGTCGGCGGATCCGGCAGATCCAGCAGTTCGTTGGTGACCCGGTAGGTGGTCGTCGTATCTCTGTAGGCTGCTTCCCGAATGTACTCATCCGGGATTTCCAGTCCCAGGCGTTCTGCCGTCCGGTAGAAGCTGGATAATCGTCCCGAGGTAACTGCCGACATCGCTCCGTGGATATAAGCGATCTTCCGATGGCCTCTGCTGTAGATGTACTCTAACAGCTCCTTCATGCCTGTCACATTGTCCGACATGATTGCGATACGATTATTAAACAGATAGTCGATGGTGACCACCGGGATGGAACTCTGTACTAATTCGATGACTTCGGGATCCCCGAAATCAATACAGGCGAGCACCACTCCGTCGAAGCCTCTGTACCTGCTGTGTTCCAGGTAGGACATCCGATCCGGCCGGTTCTTGCAGCTATTAATGAATGTAATGTCGTAACCGCTTTTCTCTGCCGTCCTCTTGAAACTGTCCAGTACACTGGAAAAGTAATCATGAGTAAGACCGCTTCTGGCCTCGTCTGCGAAGAGAACTCCGATGCCGTAGGTCCGGTTCGTCTTCAAAGCTCTTGCGGAAAGGTTCGGGGAATAGCCCATCTCCTTTGCTACCCGTCTGATATTTGCTTTTGTTTCTTCTCCAATGTCCTTGTGGTCGTTCAATGCCTTGCTGACAGTTGCAACGGAGACTCCACAAATCTTGGAAATGTCTTTCAGTGATGCCATATCTTTCTCCTGTTCCATGTCTTCGTCATTCCGTCCGACCTGTTTTGTAACTTAATCGTTTTCGTAGTTTTAATATATAACACCTTTGAGCATTTTGCAATACTTTTTTGCAGTTTTTTTCAAAAAAGTATCCACTTTGTCTATAATTAACAATTTCAGATAGGCTGTTTTGTACATTTGTCTTGTACATAGATTGTGTTTCTTCCATATAATGGCAAAGTGTGCGATAACGTTTGCTATTATTTTGTTTCGTAAATCCTTTTTTCGGAGTCCGTTTTGTTTTGTATCTTCTGTCCATGTTTTTCTGCTGTTTTTGTATACATTGCGCATTTTACGGGCTTTTTCAAGATTCGTATTGCATTTTTCCCTTTGCTTCTGTATAATACAAATCAGAAATCTGGAGCACTTAATCGTTTACTGAACGTAAAGCGCTCCGCAACGAAAAAACAAACACTCAGTATACAATAATATGAAAGAAGGAGATTTTCTTATGAAGTATGGTCATTTTGATGATGTGCATCAGGAATATGTCATCACCACTCCCAAGACTCCGCTTCCCTGGATCAACTACCTGGGCTGCAATGAGTTTTTCAGTCTGATATCCAATACCTGCGGCGGATATACCTTCTATAAGGATGCAAAGTTGCTGCGTCTGACCCGTTATCGTTACAACAACGTACCGGCCGACATCAACGGTAAATATCTGTACATTAAGGACGGGGACACCGTATGGAACCCCGGCTGGCAGCCCACGAAGACCGAGCTGGATTCTTACGAGTGCCGTCACGGTATCGGTTACAGCCGATTCACCTCTTCCAAAAACGGTGTCAAAGCTTCCGTGCTCTCCTTCGTTCCTCTGAACGATAATTGCGAGATCTCCCAGCTGACCCTGACCAACGGTAGCTCCGAGGACAAGAAGCTGTCCGTATTCTCTTATGTAGAGTGGTGTCTGTGGAACGCTGACGATGATATGAAGAACTTCCAGCGTAACTTAAGCACCGGCGAGGTCGAGGTACAGGATTCCACCATTTATCACAAGACCGAGTACCGTGAGCGTCGTAATCATTATGCGATCTATTCCGTAAATACGAAGATTGACGGTTTCGATACCAGCAGAGATGCTTTCCTGGGTGCTTACAGGGGGGCTGATTCTCCCGAAGCTGTAGAGAACGGCAAGTGCACGAATTCCATGGCAAGCGGCTGGTCTCCCATCGCTTCCCATCAGATCAACGTGGATCTGGCAGCCGGTGAGACCAAGACCTTTATCTTCGTTCTGGGCTACATCGAGAACCCCGAAGACGAGAAATGGGAATCCTACGGTGTGATCAACAAGACCCGTGCCAAAGAAATGCTGGCAAAATACCAGACCGATGCACAGGTAGATGATGCTTTTGCAGCATTACAGGCTTACTGGAAACAGCTGCTGGCACGCTACACGGTAGATTCCGCTGACGAGAAAGTCAACCGTATGGTCAACACCTGGAACCAGTATCAGTGTATGGTTACTTTCAACATGTCCCGTTCTGCTTCCTATTACGAATCCGGAATCGGCCGTGGTATGGGTTTCCGTGATTCCTGTCAGGATCTGCTCGGTTTCGTACATCTGATTCCGGACCGTGCAAGAGAGCGTATCATTGATATCGCTTCCACCCAGTTCCAGGACGGCAGTGCTTACCATCAGTACCAGCCTCTGACCAAGAAAGGCAACTCCGATATCGGCAGTGGCTTCAATGATGATCCTCTGTGGCTCATTGCAGGTACCAGTGCTTATGTAAGAGAGACCGGCGATACCTCCATCCTGACCCAGATGGTTCCTTTTGACAACGATATGAGCGTAGCTGCTCCTCTGATGGATCACTTAAAACGCTCCTTAGACTATATCATCAACCACAAAGGCCCTCACAATCTGCCTCTGATCGGCCGTGCCGACTGGAATGACTGTCTGAACCTGAACTGCTTCTCCGCTCATCCCGGAGAATCTTTCCAGACCTTCGGTCCCAGTGAAGGACCCGTTGCAGAATCTGTATTCATTGCCGGTATGTTCGTAAAATACGGCGAAGAATATGCTCAGCTGTGCGAGCTGATGGGTGACGATGCCGAAGCAGCCCGCGCACGTAAGGAAGTACAGGCAATGTACGATGCGATCCTGAAGGATGGTTGGGACGGCGATTGGTTCGTACGTGCTTACGATGCTTACAGCCACAAAGTAGGTTCCAGGGAATGCCGCGAAGGTCAGATCTACATCGAGCCTCAAGGCTTCTGCGTACTGGCCGGTGTCGGTGTGAAGGAAGGACTTGCCGAAAAGGCATTGAATTCTGTAAAAGAGAGACTGGATACCAAGTATGGTGTCATGATCTTACAACCTGCATACACGGAGTATCACCTCGAACTTGGTGAAGTATCCTCTTATCCCCCCGGATATAAGGAGAATGCCGGTATCTTCTGCCACAACAATCCCTGGGTATCCATCGCAGAGACCGTTCTGGGCAGAGGTGACAGAGCTTTCGAGATCTACCGCAAGACCTGTCCCGCATACATTGAGGATATCAGTGAGATCCATCGTACCGAGCCTTATGTATATTCCCAGATGGTAGCCGGTAAGGATGCAAAATTCCACGGTGAGGCAAAGAACAGCTGGCTGACCGGTACTGCTGCATGGACTTTCGTAAATATCTCCCAATACATACTGGGTGTATATCCCACTCATCAGGGATTGTCCGTAGATCCTTGTATTCCCAAGGGCTTCGGTGATTTCTCCATCACCCGTAAGTTCCGTGAGGGCACCTATCACATTCAGGTAAAGAACCCTCAGAACGTGGAAAAGGGTGTCGCATCCATGACCGTGGATGGCAAGGCAGTAGACGGACACATCATTCCTTACGAAAAGGGCAAAGAAGAGTACAACGTAGTTATTACCATGGGTTAATAAACCTGATGTACATAGTTTAAAACGATTTCTATCCTCCTTAAAACCCCGGCAGTTGTTGTAGCTGCCGGGGTTTTGCATTGGATATTCGTAGTTTGCGCTACAACATCTACACCATAAGGACAAGCAGGCTGTAAGCAGACGTCGGTACTTATTGACCGTATTGGGGTCAATTATGTACCGCTACGTTCTGCGCCAGAGCGAGAGCGTGCCTGCGGTTCTTATGGTGTAGATGTTGTGGACGTTTTTGCGGCTTCCTTCCGGGACTCGATCACGTGCCGGATGGCGGCCACGGGGTGGACGAACAGCATCCGCGGGCCGGAGAAGCGCATGACGGTGCGAATGCGTTCCCGCATGTCTGGCTTATAGCAGTGAACCTTGCAGTTGGAGCAGAAGGTCTTGGTCTCCATAAAGGGGCATTTGTCACTGTGCATACGGGCATAGGCTTCCAGTTCGGCACATTCCGGGCAGAGGTCTGTCTTCTTAAGTCCGGAAGATTTGCGCAAAGATTTATGTTGTTTCTGGCAGTAGAGCAGGATCATATCGGAGGCCATCTCCTTCTCCCACTCCCGCTTGTCCTGTATCTTGTTTCCTTTTTGTGTATTCCTGTTCAATCTCAGTCTCCTTCTATTTTGTAGTTTATTGCTCGTATCTTAGTATCTCCACACCCAGATGTGCCGGTCATTCGTGGAACCGCTTTTCTGCCCCGGCCGAGCTGACCCGGTCTGCCGTCCTGTCACCGATACCTCATTCTCGTCAGCTCATGCGACCGTTCTCCACAGAATAGGTCCGGTCTGCGATGCGCATAGTGGATTCCCTGTGGGATACCAGTACAACGGTCTTATCCTCTTTTTCTTCCCTGAGGGATTTTAATATCACGGCTTCATTCAGGCTGTCGAGATTGCTTGTCGGCTCATCTAACAGCATTAGCGGTGCATCATGGAGGAATGCTCTGGCCAGACCGATCCGTTGTCTCTCTCCACCGGATAAAGTATCTCCCAGTTCTCCGACAGGTGTGTCATATCCCTGTGGTAGTGTCATAATAAAATCATGCACTGAAGCCTTTTTGCAGGCGGCGATCATCTCTTCCTCCGTGGCATCCAGCTTCGCGATCCGGAGATTGTTGCGGATGCTGTCATGGAACAAGTGCGTCTCCTGGGTCACAAAGCTCTCCAGTTCCCGGAGATTCACCGTGTTGATCTCTTCCACAGAAGTACCGGACAACTTCACCTCTCCCTGCTGTACTGTCCAGAACCGCATCAAAAGTTTCAATAGAGTGGATTTGCCACTGCCGCTTCTGCCGATGATGCCGATGACGGAATGCTCAGGAATTTCTACTGACACATCTGTCAGAATATTGTCCTGTGCTGTGCCACTGCCTGCATCCTTCCCGGGAGAGATTTTCTCGCAGGCAATTTTCTCATCAGCGGATTTGTCGCTGCCGGTGGTTTCATGGGTATTCTCATTCTCATAAGAAAAAGTCACATGTTCCACCGCTGCTCCCTCAAAAACAATCTCAGATTTTCCGCTAATCTCTTCCACCGCCGGTGTTTCCTCCAGAATATCCAACACCCGGTTCCCTGCAGCAAAAGTATTCTGTAACGTACTGCCCAGCGCCGCCAGTGCCACACAGGGTCCGAAGGAACTCATCAGTGCGATCGTCGGAATCAGTACTCCGTCATACCCTACTGCGCCATTTCGGTATAATGTTACAGAAACACACAACATCGCCAGGTCAAACAACAGGATCACCGTGTTGGTAATTGCTGTATTTCTGCCGGAGATGGCCTTCATTTTCTCTTCCTCGCCGCTCAGTGCATCCGTCTTTGCCATCATGCCGTCCAGTCTCGCCTGTCCCTGTCCGTACTGGATCGTCTCCGCCAGTCCCCGCAGGCTGTCCAGCACATAACCCGACAACTCTCCCGATCCGTTGCGGAAGCGGAGACCGTGATCCCCGCTGGCCTTCGAAATGGCAAGCGGCACCAGCACACCCACCGTCACATAAGCTGCCAGCGCCAGAAGTCCCAGTGCCGGATGGAAGCTGCCAATGAATCCGCACAGGATCAATGTGAACAGTAACGCAATCGCTGTTGGGGAGATGGTATGGGCATAAAAGACTTCCAGCAATTCAATATCTGAAGTGATCACCGCAATCAGTTCTCCCTTGCCTCTGCCCTCCAGCTTCGCCGGGCACAGTCTGCGCAATGCCCGGAATACTTTATCCCGGATCATTGCCAATAACTTAAAGGCAATAAAATGGTTGCAGGACTGCTCCCCATAGCGGAGTCCCGCCCGCAGAAGCGCCAGTAATGGCACCGTGATAAATACCTGCATTGGCGTGATCTTCTCCTGCACTCCCAGTACCGCCAGCACTGCACAGCCCCCCAGTATCGTGATAAAGGCAGCGCACAGGTGTCCAAGAAGCCCTGCGAAAATAGCCAGACACATATAACCGGACAGAGGTTTTACCAGGCCGATCAATTCCGCCATAACCCGGAAACCGCTACGATTCCCGGTATTTTCCCCACGGGATGCCGCATCCTTTTTTTCCTGTTCTGTCTGCCGTATTGCTTTTGTCTCCGTCATTCCCGTACACCTCCTTTTCCGAAGTTTTCCAGACTCTGCTGGGCATTCCATAATCTTGCGTAAGTTCCATTCTGTGAAAGCAATTCTGCCTGCGTTCCCTGTTCCGTCATATTTCCGGCATCCATGACATAAATTCGGTCCGCTTCCGCCACATTGGCCAGTCTGTGGGAGATCACCAGAATGGTCTTCTCCCCTGTGGCCGCCATTTCCCGGATCAGTGCCATAATATCATTCTCACTCTCTACATCAATATTGGAAGTTGCTTCGTCAAAAATATAGACCGGACTGTCATGCAGAAGCGCTCTGGCCAGCGCCAGACGCTGACATTGCCCGCCGGAGAAATTGCTTCCCTTCTCCTGCACCGATGTCTCCAGTCCCTGTTCACTTCGCAGGAAATCCGCCAGACGAACCTTTTCCAGCACCTGCCACAGTTCTTCCTCCAAAGCCTCCGGGCATCCCATGCGCAGATTGTCCCGGACAGTTCCACAGAACAGATAACTCTGGTGACTGACATAGGTGATATTCTGCATCAGATCCGCCTCGGAAATCTGTCGCATATCCACAGCTCCGGCCCGCACTGTGCCGGTGTATCCACAGTTCCTGCCCATGAGAATGCCGGAAATAGTGGATTTGCCGCAGCCACTCTCTCCCACTATGGCAGTCAGTCTGCCTCTGCGGAGCACCAGATCTACGCCGTGAAGGATCTCTCTGTCCGCTTTGTAGGCAAAATGTACCTGTTCCAAACAGATATCCCCATCCGCCGGGAACTGTCCGTTCTGCACACTCTCTTGCTCCGGCAGATCCAGCAGGCGGAAGATTTTCTCACTGGCCGCCATACCGTTCATGGCAATGTGGAAAAAGGAACCCAGCTGCCGCATGGGAATGAAAAAGTCCGCCGCCAGCAGGATGATCAGCAGGCATTCGCCCAGACTCACTTTTCCCGCCCGCATCTGGCTGACAGACAGGATAATCCCTAGTGCCGCACCGCCATAGGCAATAAAATCCATAATGGTAATGGAGTTCAACTGCATAGCCAACACCTTCATGGTGATTTTGCGGAATTTTTCTGATTCCGCGTTCATTTCTTCGTTTTTGAATCCGTCAGACTGATAGATCTTCAAGGTAGTCAGTCCCTGTAAATTTTCCAGAAAAGTATCTCCCAGTGCCGTATACTGCCCCCAGTATTTCGACAGCAGCCTTTTCGCCCAGGTCTGCACTGCCGCGATAGCCACTGGGATCAACGGCACACAGATCAGAAGCACCACCGCCGAAGGTACATTGATAAAACACAGATAGATAAACAATGTCAGCGGTGCCAGCATGGCGTAGAAAAACTGGGGCAGATACGCACCGAAGTATGTCTCCAGCTGGTCCACACCTTCCACAGCCACCTGTACCACTTCCGAGGTCGTGGTCTGTTCCTGATAAGAAATGCCCAGACGCAGGAGTTTCTCATAAATCAGCTTTCGCAATGTCTTCTTGACCTCTTTAGAAGAAAGGTAACTCATTTTCGACGCCCCTACGATACAGCCGAAACGCACCAGCAACGCTGTCAGCATCACAATAACCACATCAAAAAACAGTCCACTCGTCTCCCTGTAAATATACAAGGCCGACAGCAATGTCGCAATTGCTGTCATCAGCACCATGTTTGCCACCAGTGACAGCCATTGCAAAGCCACATTTCCCGCAATGTACTTCCGGCTCTCCGGCACAATGCCGATCAGTCTTTTGTTGATCATCATAGAATTGTTCCATCCTTTTCTCTTGTTCCAATTTCCCACCCGGTGTGCTTCAAAACGCCTGCGGAATCACAAAACCGAGCAAGAGTTAGTGAATTCTAACTTCTTACCCGGTCATTTTATCGAAAATGGTTCTCAATGTCAAATGGTATTATTTTCTCAAATTTTCTCTAAAAGTTTCCGGTATGTCGCATCCATCCCCAGAGCCCCTAACGGTGCCGTGATGAGGATCGCCAGCACCGCCACGGACAGAACGATCTTGCCACAGGGCAATCCCATGGCCAGGGGCACGGAACCGATGGCGGCCTGCACCGTAGCCTTCGGTAAATAAGCGATCATGCAGAACAGACGCTCCTTCTTATTCAGATTCGTTCCTAATAGGCACAGTGTCACGCCAATGGAGCGGAATATCAATGCCAACAGGATCATTCCTATGGCTGCCAGTCCAGCTTCCATAGTATAGCGGATATCCACTGCCGCGCCCACCAGTACGAACAGCACTACCTCCGCTGCCAGCCACAGTTTACCGAATTTAGCAGACAGTCTGCCGGTGACTTCCCTAGGTGCCCGTATTTTCAGCGCGCAGGCCATGCTCACCACCGCCAACAGGCCGGAGAACGCCACGGTCCCCGTTAACAGGGTTTCCAAAGCCATTAATAAGAAGGACAAACCCATGATGATAATAACTTTCATGCTGTTGCGCACATAACTGCCCTTTCGGTACAACAGTTCAAAAAGCTGCCCCAGCAGCCAACCCACCAATGCACCAAACAGCACACCCGTCAGGATCGATACCGGGATATTCACAAAATCCAGGGCATTGACCTGTCCACCCTGTGCCATTCCAACAAAAGTGGAAAACAATACTATGACATAGATGTCATCACAGGAAGCCCCAGCCAGAATCATCTGCGGAATGCTTTTCTCCGTACCATAGCTGTTCTCCATGAGATGCACCATCCGTGGCACCACCACTGCCGGTGACACGGCTGCCAGGACTGCTCCCATAACTGCTGCATCCACGCGGCTGATGTTAAGGATCATGGGCGCAAATATCACAAAAGCCAACAGTTCGCAAGTGGCAGGAACACAAGCCAGCATGACTGCGGAGCGGCCCACTTTTTTCAGATCCTTCAGATCCAATGATAATCCGGCCTTCAATAAAATGATGATCAGCGCGATCTGCCGCAGTTCTGATGAGATATTCAGGATTGACACATCCAGCAGATCCAACACATAAGGCCCCAGAATAATACCCGTAAGCAGCATCCCGATAATACGGGGCAGGTGAATCCTCTGGCAGACCGCCGCCATGAGTAATCCCAGTAAAAAGATCAGTCCCAGTGATGTAAGCATAAAAATTCCTCCGTTTTCTCGCAGCAGGACATTTTGAATTCCAACAAAAAAGGCTGGTGTCCCCTGCATATTCTGCAGAAGTCATCAGCCAAATCGAATTCGTATGTTCAAATTCCGGCGGTTCGAAGCCTGTGCTTCCGGGAGAACCTCATTCCCGATGTTCTTATTATATACACGGTGCCCGCCCATGTAAAGGCCCATATTTTGTAAATATACCCGCCAGCATCCTGTACTCCATTAAAAAATATCTGCTGTGAGATCATCCCCGAAGTCTGCTGCCGGAATCTCAAAGTCAACAATTCCAACTGCATAGGACTGTAATACATACTGGCCGGATTCAAATACAAAGCCATCCTCTGTAATGTAGAATGTAGGGTCTGCGGGGCCATTATCCGTACCTGCAATGTCTGGCCCATAAATTTCCTGATAGATAGCATTCAAATCTTCCGTACCATCCAACACCACCAGTTTGATACTCTTCTCGTAATCGTTAAAGAAGCAGTCCTCCTTTGCCTGCATTTCCGCTGCCTTTGCTGTCACCAGTTCCAGTGCTTTGTCGCGGAATCCGCTCCCCAGACTGTCAAAAGTAATTCTCTCTCCGGTCTGCGTATAATAGTTCATATAGTACAAGGTATACCATCCATGAGCCCCCTGATCATACCCTTCCAGCCCCCACGACAGGCTGATCACCTTATCATCCGCGCGGATCACACGGAAAGTAAGATCCTCATAGCTCTGCTCATACACCGGCATATCCTCATAAAGTGTACCAAACTCCCCGTTCTCGATTCCTTCTACAAAACTGTCTACATATTCATCCAGCTCTTTCTGAATCTTCATCTGCACCGTCTCATTGCCCGGAATCGTCACTGTAACTGTTGGATAGTAATAGGTATAACTTCTGGTCTTGTCTTCGGGATCACTGCTACCCTCGTGATCCTCTGTGGTAAACTGCACCCATTCACTTCCCTGTATTTCACTCTGGCCTTCTGTCGGTTCCGTCTGTGTGGACACTTCCGCAGTCTCCTCAGTCCCGGCCGTCGTCTCTTCCGTCGTCTGACCGCTCTGTGTCTCCTTGATGCTGTCTATAACTGTCTCCATCTCCGGATCCGTCACCATCTCCCGGTTTCCGCAGGATGTAAAACCTAACAGTGCTCCCGCAAATACTGCTGCAAAAAATATTTTTTTCATAATCCTCGCCTCCTGATGCCAGTATATCTGCCGATTGCATCATATCTGCATCATTTTTATAATTTTTCTCGATTTCACTTTTTAAATATGATAGACAATTCCCATATTTTGAGCTATAGTAAAGCCAAATCTAAGTATGATTAAAAATAACAATACACATACTATAAAAATCAACCCGAGGAGGACTGTTATGAAAATATTATTTTATGATACCAAAAGCTATGATAAAGAATCTTTCGAGGCAACTCTGAAAAAATTTCCCGGCATCCAGATTGATTACATCCGGTCGGATCTGGATCCCCGTACTGCTGCTCTGGCTGACGGCTTCGATGCCGTCTGTGCTTTCGTCAGCTCCAATGTGAGCGAAGCCACATTAAAAATTCTCCACGAAAAAGGTGTCCGCCTGGTCCTGCTGCGTTGCGCAGGATACAACAACGTGGATCTGGAAAAGGCAGCTGCATATGACATATGTGTCATGCGCGTCCCCGGTTATTCTCCGGAAGCTGTCGCAGAGCATGCCATGGCTCTGGCTCTGGCCTGCAATCGCCGCTTATACAAAGCCTATAACAAGGTCCGGGAAAATGATTTCAGCCTCGCCGGACTCATGGGCTTCAATTTCTATGGTAAGATTGCCGGAATCATCGGAACCGGCCGGATCGGTGCAGCTATGTGCCGGATCTGTAACGGTTTCGGCATGAAAGTCATCGCCTACGATGTCTACGAGAACCCGGATCTGAAAGATTTCGTCACCTATGTGACCTTAGACGAATTACTGGCGCAAAGTGATCTGATCTCCCTTCACTGCCCGCTGATGGATTCCACCTACCACCTGATCCAGCTTGACACCATCAAGAAAATGAAGGATGGCGTCATTCTGGTAAACACTTCCCGGGGTGCTCTGGTCAAGACCGAGGATCTTATCGAGGGCATCCGCCTGCACAAGTTCGCCGGGGTCGGTCTGGATGTCTATGAAGAAGAGACGAAAAACGTCTTCGAGGATCGTTCCGATGAGATTCTGGAGCATTCTACCACCGCAAGGCTTTTGTCCTTCCCCAATGTCATGATTACATCCCATCAGGGATTTTTCACAAAAGAAGCACTGGAAGCCATTGCAGAGACTACCTTGCAGAATGCTCTGGATTTCGAAAGTGGAAAGAAGAGCCCCAATCAGGTGCAATAAAATATTTCCAATCGAGTAGGCTGACTCATCATATACACAAAAAAACGGATGGCCCTCCCAAGCCATCCGTTTTTCTCGTTTTTCAGTTTCCCGTCTTGTCCTTTTTCTCTATCTCTTACAGTTTTTACGATCATTCCAGATTCAGTTTCTGACCAACTCTGATCACATTCTGGTTTGTAATCTGTACATTTCTGCGAAGCAACTGTGCCAGAGTCATGTGATTTCTCTTAGCGATCCTGGAAAGCGTATCACCACTCTTTACCGTATAACCGCCCTCTGTATACCAGATGCTCTCGGAAGGTCTGCGGTCAGTAACAGTTACCAGATAATTGCCGCCGCGCTTCAATGCGAACATGGACTGTCCGGTGGAAGTTATGGTAAAGGATCCGCAATACTCCAGGCGTCCCTTCTCTGTATTATAGCGATACAGGTTTGCACTCTTGCCGGAATTGTCCTTGCCTACATTTACATGAATGTTGACATTCACTCCGAAGCTGCCGGTATCTCTGATACCCAGCTGTCTGTTCACGGTTCCGGACTTTGCGGATACCACATTTGCCGGGATTGTGTTGCTCGTCTGGTCTACTGTCAGATCAATATTCTGAATCTTTGACAGATCTTTATTCTTCAGATCCTGTCCACTGATGCTCAGTGCCACACCGTTTCCGCTGTGGAATGCCACCGTCAGCTTCGTACCTTTAATGGTATTCAGTACATTCTGAGGCACCTTGACTTCACCGCTGCATACAAAGTTCATGTTGACACTTGCAATAGCAGGATTTTTCATCATCTCTGCCACCTTATCCTGTACAGAGTTGCTTACATCCGTCCAGTCTACTGCAGGTGCTGCAGAGGAACCGCTGTTGTCATCATCATCGTCATCGTCATAATCGTTGTTCACCACATCTGCCGCTACCGTAAATACAGCAGAAGGGGTTCCGGTCATTCTGGCTCCAACACCTTCCGGTACTGCGGAAGTCACTGCCAGGAAACCGTTCATATTGATGGTACCGTCCGTATTTCTGCGAATGCCTCCGTGGATTGCACTGTTCATATCCATGTTCTGGAACCATTCTGCTGTAGCTGCTATTCCTTCACTGTTGGTAGAGTTTTCGCCTCTCCAATAATAGTTCATTGCATTTTCGTAGGCACTGGTCTCCTGAGTTCCTTTCGGTTTGAACTGTTCTGCAACCGTCTGCCCTGCTGCATTGCTGCTATCCTTAAAGGACAGGATTCCTTTTGCTATAAATGCAGTATTCTTTGCGTCATTTGTATAGAATGCCACGTTAAAGGACTCATTGTTATAACTGGTAGAAGAATATGCCTCAATATCCGGACAGCTGTTGGAATCAATACCCTTTGCCTTATTGCCGAATGATACACTGTTGCGCAAAATATGATGTCCGCTGATGCTGGAACCACCCATCTTGAAGCCGTTACCGTTACCGGCATCTACTTCCTGTCCGTTCTCATCCAGTACATAACCGTTCTTGAATGCCACGCAGTTCTGAATGACCACCTGACCGATAGCTCCGGTCTCTACCTTGGCGAACAGATCCCAACCGTCATCGGCATTGTATGCTGCAATACATCCATCAAATACATTACCCTCACCAATCGTCAGCTTAGCTGCAAATCCGTCTGCATCCTCATATCCCGCATCTGCGTTCAGATATGAAGTACAGTTCAGGATCAGGTTATAGGAAGGCCAGTCGCTTCTTCCGTCTGTGCTCTTGTAACGGCTGATCTGAATACCAGTATTGCCGTTTCTATATGCCATAATATCATCCAGTGTATTGTGACTGCCGGATACCTGAATACCCTTGAGGGAATTAGCAGAACCTGTTACATCAAATCCCTGGAAATACCAGTAATCACCTGCCAGGATCATACCTGCACATTTTCTCTGGAAATTCAGTACCGGACGAGAAGTGCTGTCCGGATCGGCAATCATATAGATTCTGGCATCTGTAGTTCCACTGACACCTCTGTCTATCGTCACCGTCTTATCCAGTGCATAAGTCCCGCCCTTCAACACGATCATCTGGCCCGGAGCCACGCTCTTCACTGCGGTATAAATATCCACAGGATCACTGTTGGTACCGCTTCCCGTACTTCTTCCCTCAGGAGCAGCATAAATAACCGTTCTACCCTTTACATTATAATTTACTGTAAAGTCAAATGTTACTGTATCATAGCTACTCAACAGAGAATACTCTGAAGGTCTGTAATCCTCATTCGGGGTAAACTCTACATGGAAAACGTTGCTTCCGCTTTTCAGTGTCGTATGGGTATATACCTTGGTATTTGCCTTTACACCCGCATCTGACAATACGGTTTCATTGTCACTGTTGGTAATTTTCAATGTTCCGTCCGCATTGCCGTAATATACCAGTTCGTAATCCGCACTGTTGGCTACAGAAGCAGAATCAATCGTATAATTCGGTGTTACATAAGTGACCGGTCTGGATTCTGCCGGAGCATCTTTGGCCGGATCGATTGTTGTCAGCACTGCATTGGCAACGCTGATGGTTGCAGTTCTGGAAGCGAAGAAACCTACATAGATGTTCTCTGCATCCAATCTGGTCAGTTCGTCTCCGTCTTTGCCGTGATAGTATTTATTGGTTACGGTCTCACCGGTTTCCACATTGGTATAGCTCAGGAAATAACCGGTATTGTTTCTCTGCAAAGTCATGTGGAAAGTGGTCTGCACGTTCAGATCCGTAATATCCTTCACAGCTTCTGCAGAATTGGTATATTTGCCTACTATGTTATAAGTTCCCGCGCCGTTTCCGCTGTTTGCAGCACTGGTCTCCAGAGTAGTCATGGTAGACCGGAAGCCCTGATCTGTAGGACTGTCGTTCATATTTTCCGGTGTTACACCTATTTTTTCCTGGGAACCGATACCAAGTTTCATGGTGTATTTGTCTCCGGCATCAGATACCTTGCCTTCTGTGGCATCCCAGAGATATTCCACCTTTGTAGCACTCAGCATATAGGAATTGTTCCAGAAAATACCGGAATCTCCATTCTCACCCACACGGTCAGCTGCCATAAGGCCAAAGCCTTCCTGTCCGTTGGTGTATGTCCATTCGTCCACCGTAATATCTGCAGATAACGTAAAGTTCTCTGTTGCCGGATCAATCGTGGTGTAGTAGAATGCCAGACCATCCGTTGAAGCTGCTACCAGCTTTCCTTTGCTGTTCTTCTCCCAGATCTTCAAATCACCTGTATCCAGGCTTCCACTATAACCGTTATTCGCTGTTTTGTTGTCAACGCCCTGACCAAATGCTGCAAAATTCCAGGTCTTCACTGCATCTTCAGTGATTGTCAGTTTTACTTCCGCCGGAGTGGATACATTTTCTCCTCTGACTGCAGCTACCTGAAATGTATATTCCTGACCTACCGTCAATCCTTCGATTGTCTGAGCCAATGCAGTCACTCCTTCTTCAACAACCGTGCCGTCCACAGATACCTTGTAGCTCTCTGCTTCGGCAACTGCCTGCCAGGTCAGTTTCACATTGCCGTGTCCCTTATTCTCAGCATTTAAGCCCTTCGGCGTTGCCATAGGTAATACAAATTCTATTGCTGTTGTCTTATTACTTGCTTTTGTATTCTCGCCTTCTCCTATCAGTTTTGCTTCAAAGCTGTAAGTGCCGGACGCTGCAGGCTGGAACTCTGCATTTCCAGAGGTTCCCTGTGCAGTAACGGATTTTGTCTCCACCGCATTACCATCAGCATCATACATCGTCACTTCCAAAGATTTTGCATAGATTCCACCGATCTGTGCAGTGTACGGAACGGTGATGGTTCCGTCCTTGACAAAAGGTGTTCCCAGAACGGGAGCTGCTATGTCATCCCAGCTTACGGAAGATCTGTAATCTACGGTCAGAGCATAGATCATAATCTTACTACCACTTGCATATAAATAATAAGTGCCCCCTTTTTCCACCTCATAAGTTTTGGCAATCAGGTCTGCTCCCGCCTTAAAGGTCTCAATCCCTTGGGGCTTGCCATCTACATCCTGCAAAAAATAAATATCTTTGCCTTTTGCTTTAAATACAACTTTGATTCTGCCATCTTTTTCCGCCTCCAGTTTTACTGCTGCACCACTGGTAGGAATTTTTCCTTTGTTCGGGTTAGGCGAATTATCTCCCTGTACACATCCTGTATACTTTACCCCATCTAAACTAGCTGAACCAGATTTAAAACTCATAGTTTCAAGTACAGAAATTCCGCCATCATACGTTGTTCCTGCTGTCAGACCCTTGCTCAGATCCAATTCATACAGGTCTTTTTCCGTTCCACTCTGCACAGCAGCCATTGCTGCATTCGCATCCTGTGTTGTCGAAGCTGCCGCAATACCTTCTTCCTCTCCCAACACTTCTCTGGCTGTTTCCGCATTTCCGTCAGAAACTGTCTTATTTATCCGTTCTACTACAGTTTCCGTTTCCTCTGCCTGTACAGAGATGGGGCTGATTCCCATTCCCGACAGCACCATGGCTCCCGCAAGAAGCAATGCCATCAGTCGTTTTCTCTCTTTTCTTCCTCTCCTGCCTAACATTCCCATACCTCCACTTAGCATGTGTTATAAACGATTATATTTGTAAGCTCTTACAACACTATGTACTATATATTAGCACTATCGCTTCACATTAGTAAACCATTTTTGTGTATTTTGAATATTTTTGGAAGTTATTCATATATTTTTTGAGCAAGTTTTAGCTATTATTTTTGCGCAACATTTATTTTTTTATAAAATATGCACATTTTCTCACAAAATGTCTATTTAGGAAGAGTAAGCGTTTACATTTTCCTTCTGCATTCCTTTCCCATAGCCGCAATATCTCTTGCCAAAAGTTATATAAACTTATATAATAATTACAAAGTTATATACACTTATAT
>ERZ1034913.293-NODE-293-length-43827-cov-8.412067_pt1 | contig 43827 bp, 34 predicted proteins | sample MGYA00520697_ERZ1034913 | MGnify/ENA primary metagenome ERZ1034913 (study PRJEB33766, sample SAMN09781786) | gut metagenome | biome: gut microbiome | host: Homo sapiens | place: Madagascar | study: EMG produced TPA metagenomics assembly of the PRJNA485056 data set...
CTGGGAGCCGTTGGTGCCATGCGCCTTGCCGTCGCGGCCGCGACGCAGGCCGGCGTTCGCCATGGCCAGCAGATACGGCCGGTCGAACGTGAGTTCGGGGACGATCTCGTCGTCGAAGTCGTAGCCGGGGCCGCCGGTGCCATTGCCCAGCGGGCAGCCGCCCTGGATCATGAAGTCCTTGATGATGCGGTGGAAGGTCAGGCCGTTGTAGAACGGCTCATGGGACGGCTGGCCGGTGAACGGGTCCGTCCATTCCTTCTCGCCGGTCGCCAGACCGAGGAAGTTCTTCACGGTCACGGGCGTCTGATCGTCGAACAGGTTGATGGTGATGTCACCTTCGGAGGTGCGCATGATGATGGTAGTCATGGTCTTAAGTGTCTCATGGGCTTGAGACCGGCCGGGAACCCCAATCCCGTCATGCTTTGAGGGCATGGACGGGGATCCCGAACCGGACAGGACTCCGGATGGCACGAAACCAGCCAAGGCACCTTTAGCCGCACCCGAGATTCCGCCCTCGACCGGAGCGTCGGGGTTGAAGGGACTGACAAGGAACCTGGGCGCACCGGCACCTACCAAAGCACCTGGCTTCTCGGCATCAGTCGTCGGTTTCAGCTTTTTCATAAACTCTTCATCTTGGCAATAATAAGTATCATCGATGAGATCTTCGACTGTCACGCCAAGAGCTTTGGCAATAAGGAACACTTGCCGCAAATTAAGTTTTGTTTCTCCTTTAAGCATCAGGGTGATAGTAGGCCTCGAAACTCCTAAGGCGTGGGCTAAGTCTTTCTGAATCTTGCCGGTCAATCGCATATAGCGGCGAATGTTGTAACGCGCTACGTCTTCAAAACGTTGCGCTTCTATCTTCACCTGTTCTGAAGTTTCCGTGACTTCCATCGGTTAATCCTTTCCAAATAAAAATAACTATATCAAACAATGTTTAATATTGCTAACCTATTGGGCATGTTTGCATTTGCGGGGCGAAAAAATGTCTGCATGGGCGAACTCATGTTGTCGAATGTTTTTCTTCCTGCTGCTCAAAAAACGTTGCATCGCTTGGGGGAGGTCGTAGATATAGGGATATATGGCATTGATCGATCCTGTTGGAGATGTGGACGGACCTCTGTGGCAATTACTAATCTTCGTCCCCTCGACTGCGAAAGTGGTATTTCCTTGGTGGAAGCTTGGGAAAGCATAGATATGTGTTATGCTAAGGAGCTTTTGGAAATTGCTGGGCATCCCGCCGCGAAGCAAATTAAATATCGATCTTCGCGTAGGGCGGGGCGTTATATGTCAAATGGTTGCGCATATTGTGATGCGTTATTCGGAAACTTTTGTATAGATGAGGATATTCTGGATGGACAAAAGCCTCGTCTGATTGCTTCTGTGAAAAGACCTTTGCAGGAATGGGCCGTCATGGTGGCTCAATTTCATCTTTGATTTAAAAGTTTCCTTTCTCTAGTGCTGAAACCGCATTGTGGAGATGCGGTTTTTAAATTTCGACACGCCGTAAATTGACCTAACTTGAGGTTAAAAAAACCAACCCATATACTGAGGTTAGAAATTTTAACTTAGCTGAAATGGGGTTAACGATGTCGAATATGAAGAGGTGGATGGCGGAGGTGGGATTAACTCATCGCCAGCTTGCTGTTCAGCTCCATCAGTCGCCGGCCAGCGTGACTCAGAAAGTCAATCTGCATACACATTGGCAGCGCAGAGACTGTGCCGTTCTCCGCGAACAGTATGGTCTCTCAGCCGATTTCGTTCAGGATCTCATTCCGTATGAGACAGCTTTCCCCAATGGTGTACAGGAGGTTATGTGATGGCTGGTGGAATTTTCGAGCAGTATAACTGGCCGGAGGGCCGGAGCGATTATGTGGAGGTGTGCGACGGATGCCACACAGCAATCTGGTCGACCCGCTGGAACGAGGAGACGTCTGACGGCTTCGACGCGTTTCTCGCCGAAAACGGCTGGCGCGACTACATCGACCAGCTCGATTCCCGGATTCTGAACCTCTGCCCGGCCTGCGCCTTGCTCGCGCTGCGCCTTGGCGAGACCTGCGGGCTGGCCGACACCTGGCTCCGCCCCACGCATGCCTACACGCATGCCTTCCGGGAGGTCGATGCACAGCTCTCCGCCCGCGAACGGGTGGTGGCGAACCTGCTGTTGACCGAGGGGAGGGCGGCATGAAGTTATTCAATGGCTATGTACTCGGCACGTCCGGCGGCGGCAAATCCTTCGATGTGAAGGTGAGGAAGGCGGACGACTTCGCCTTTGACGAGCCGATTGTCATCGACCCGGAGAAGCTAGGCGTTGATGTCGCTGCCAAATGCATCAACGGCAAGGATCCATTGCACGCCGTTGTCTTGGGAGGTGTTTTTACTCCGTATGGCCCGTTGCTCACCGACGACTATGGTCGGTCCATACGTTTTGCCGAGTACGGAGACGGACCATGCCGCTTCGGGGATCGTCCCATCCAGGTCATGAAGCCATATGAGTGGCTTGCCGACCGTGTCTACGTATTTGATGACGAGGCCGTCGCATCGTCTAAACACGATGTGTTTCGTTTTGTTGTTGAGGCCTGCCGCTGCTTCGTTGGTGGTGACGGAGACCATGATCGCAGCGTGGTGCTGTGCCGCGAAGGAGTCGCAGAACAGCTTGATCTTTCGTCCGATGCCTTCGCGCCGATGGTCGGGGCTGACGGCAATGCCGTCCGTTTCAGCTACCAGCCGTGTGACCGCCTGCGCTGCGTCTGCTCGACCAATCCCCAAAAAGGCCTTGGTGTGTTCCATGTATGGACTGAGCGAGGCACCACCTACCAAGCGGTTCTGGGACCATGCGCCTATGAGTGTCGGCCTGAGAAAGCCTTGACCCTGCCAGACGAACTCTGGTCCAGGAATGAATCCTGGATGCGCGATTTCTTCGAGCAGGAGACTTCCGATTTCCTCTGCCTCGGCGTGGTTTCTCGCCGGACGAATATCAGGTTCGTTGAGGGAGGTGGTGCGATGGTCTGATCTCATTTGGAATTCTCTCTTTCTCTGCAATCGATAAAAGAAAAATGCCCGTTCCCGATGTTGGAGCGTCGGGGACGGGCGGTGCAACCAATATTCCGAGCGGCCGCGGATTCCGTATCTTGCCGGATCCCGGTCCGTGGCCGCCCAATGCATTGTCTTGGAGTAGTGATCACACATGAACGACCTTACTAAAGCCTTCCGCATGTCTTGCTCTGTGTCTCCCGAGTGTAACCGGGATTTTCACGCGTCGGTTTGGACGTTCCCGGTCGTGGTGGCATTCGCCCGCCACAACGGTCCGGGCTCCGTCGATTCCCGTCGCCTGGCGTCGATGATGGCGCACCCGTCCATGGAAGGGAGACTCGCGTGAACTGGCTCGCAATCGCATTGATCGTGTTCGTCGCGTTCTCATGGCTGATGACGCTGGCCCTGTGCCGGACGGCACGTCTCGGCGACGAGATGCACGCCAGATTGGCCGACGAGCGACGCGCCGCCCAACAACGTGAGGAGAACCGACCGTGAGCAACATCGCACTGTCATGGGCCTTCAAATGCCACGTGGGCAACGCCTCGGCGAAGGCCGTGCTCGTCTACCTCGCGGACCGCGCGGACGACGACGGCACCACAGCCTATCCAAAGATCGCGACCATCGTCAACGTCACCGAACTCTCGGAACGCACCGTGCGCACCGCGTTGAAGACTCTCCAGGAGCGCGGATTCATCCGCCGCGGCGACCAACGGTACGCGCGCCTCGGCAAAGGCGGACGGAACCGCCTGCCCCAGTACTGCCAGATCGTGTGGGACCTCGCGGTCGAATCCGACCCGTCGACCCTCGAATGGATCAAGGAGACGCACACGGCGGAACAAGACCCCATGACCATGGGCAATACCGTGGACCCCGCCGCCTCGACCGTGACGGAAAACGGCGAATCCAAGGACGTGACTCCGGAAAACGTTGGAACGAAGCCGATTTCCAGCACTGCAAATCTCGCAGGGCTGGAAAACGATTCGGAAACGGCACTGCAAATCTCGCACCTCCAGCACTGCGAGAGCTGCACCCCCAGCACTGCAAATGCCGCAGGGCTGCTATATAAGGATAAAACCCTCCGAGTAAACCCTCCGAGTAAACCCTCCTTCCCCTCTGCCCCTACGGGGCATCTCCCCGCAAGCGGGGCGGCCGCCGCCGAAAAAACAGAAACCGAACAACTCGACGAGGACGACACCGAGATCGCCGAAGCGGCAGGACGGGTCCTCGCCTCGCTCGGCGAGCAGCGCTCGATGCTCGGCCTGGCCACGCCCTCACCGACCAAAGCCGACCGCAAGGCCGTCATCGGCCTGTACCGCAGGCTCGTCGACCAAGGAGCGCAATGGCCCACCCTCGTGATGGTCGACGCGATCGGCTTCGCCATGAACGGCGATTGGTGGCCCAAACGCATCCGCAGCGGCCGGGCCCTCGCCAGACACTGGGACGAACTCAACGACGACATGATCCTCGCAGCCGGCCGCACAGACAGCGACGCACACGCGCAGGCGGTTCCGGCGGCCGTGCCAGAACCGGATGCTGCGCCATGGCTGCCCGACTGGGCCGTGGAGACGCTGGCCGAATTGGACGGACAGGACGCGACGGCCGGAGGGGAGGCGACGGCATGACCACGCGCATCGACTGTTCCGAGGCGGGCTTCAGCGAATTCCTCCTCGCCAACCCGCAGCTCGACGGGCACGCGGACCTGATCTGGCAGCTGCACGCCGTCTACTGGCGCAACAAGCGCCTCGGCCATCCCAAGGCCGTCGGCCTGCTGATCCAATACGCCCGGGCATGGGCCGCCCGCAATCCCGACGAAACCGCCATAGGACGCCTCCAGGCCCGCAAGACGCCGACGACGCAAGGACGGCGGCCATGAACGGGCGGGACATGATGCCGGCCTGCGCGAGAATCGCCGCGGTCGACCCGGCCATGGCGGATCGCATGTGGAACACGACGACCGACGACGATGGCCGAGACCTGGTCGACGAACGGATGCGCGGCAAGGGCCGCGTGCTGTGTGCCGCGTGCCCCATGCGCCTCGACTGCATCAGCCGCGCTCTCGTCAACGGTTGGAAGGACAAGGCCGTGTACGGCGGGCTCGACTATGCGAGCCGCTGGACCCTCGCCCGACTGATCGCCCGTGACCTCCACATCGCCGACGGCGGCCTGCACCGGATCCCACAGAGTCGGGTCCGTGACTGGCTGGCCGACCACCCGGACTGGGCCGAACGCATGCGCCGTGATGGCCGCGACTACTGGCGACGGACCAAACGCCGCCAACGCTCGCGCCGCGAATACACGCACGACGATCCGCTGTTCCTCCCGACCGAACCCGTGCTGAAGGGCCTGGTCCAGGGCAGCCTCTTCTGACCGCTTCCCGTCGCGATCCGCGTGGGACGCGGCACAAACCGCAATACCGAAAAAACCAACTAACCGGAATGCCGAAAAACCGGATACCGACATACCGAAATAAGGAGAAACCGATGAACGACAAGAAGAACCGCGAGCCGATGGTGATCGCGTTGGCGACGGGCAAGGGCGGCAGCATGAAGACCACCAGCGCCGTGTTCCTGGCCTGCGCCCTCGTGGACCAGTCCCGGGGCGAGCAGCGCGTGCTCGTCGCCGACGCGGACGTGCAGGGCGACGCGAAGGACTGGTGGTACAGGGCCGCCGAGCTGGACGACCCGCTGCCGTTCGACGTGATGTCCGCCGCGCCGGCCGACATCGCGCACCTGCGCGAGGTCAACGGCCGTCTCGACGACCCCGTCGACTGGGTGCTGATCGACTCCGCCCCGTACGGGCGCGCGTTGGACGAATCGGTGAACAACGCCGACCTCGTGGTCATCCCCTCGAGCCCCAGCCGCATCGACCTCGACCAGGCCGCCGGGGTGAAGGACCTGTGCGACCGGCGCGGCGTCCCCGCCGCGATCCTCCTGTGCCGCACCGAGGCCAACACGACAGCCCTGCGCGACGCCCTGGCATGGATCGACGACGCGGGCATCGCGTGCTTCGAGACGCTGATCCCGAAACGGCAGGACATCCTCAACGCGAAATCCACCCGCCCCCGCGGGTCCCGCCTGCACGAATACCGCGACCTGGCCGCCGAACTCAAGCAGACCATGCGACAGCTCAAGGACAAGGAGGAGGACCTGTGAGGAACATGAACCTGACGCCCCGCCCGCGCGACCTGACCGCGCTGCTCAACAGCGACCGGACGGAACCGGCGGATACCGAAAAACCGAATACCGAGATACCGAAAAACCGGAGGGCCGTGAAACCGAACGACGCGGAGGGCTGGGTGAAGACCAGCGTGAGCCTTCGCGCCTCGACCCGACGCCGGCTCAAGGCCTGGGCCGCCGAGCATGACACGCGCATCCAGGAAGTGGTCGATGCCGCCCTCGAAACGTACCTGGGCCTGGAATAAGCTGTGAACCTATGGACAAGGAGAACAAATGACAGAGAAAGAAAAGGCCATCGAGGACGAGACCATCGAACTTCCGATCGAGCCCGCGGAAAAGAAAAAGCCGCATCGCGGAAGGACCGTCGTCATCACCGTCGCCGCACTCGCGCTGCTTGCGGCGGGAGGCGTCGCCTGGAGGACGCACGAGGACCGCCTCATGGCCGAGGCCAGGGCGGACTGCGCGGCCGAGAGCGAACGTCTCCACGCCGCGACGACCGCGTACGACGCGCTATTGAACGGCAAGGCCGCCAGCATGGCGAAGACCGACGTGAAAAGCGTGAAGGACGCGAAGACCCTTGACGTCCTGTCCAAGGCCATGAAGGCGTCCACGCCGAAGACCGTGTCCTGCAAAGCGGATTCGAGGCCCGGCGTGCAGGATGCCACGAAGGGCGTCACCGCGAACGCATCATGGTACAAGGCCCACACGAAGTCCCTGAACGGGCTGGTGAACGCGGTCGAAACGTCCAAACTCGACAAGACCGTGGACGACGCGAACACGCTGTACAAGGAGACGGACGGCAGGGTGGCGGACGACAAGACCCGCGCAAGCCTGCTGGACGCCATCAAAAAACGCGACGCGGACGCCATCGCCAAGGCCGTGAAGGCCGTGAATGACTCGAAGGCGGCGAAGGAGAAGGCCGACGCGGAGGCGAAGGCCAAGGCCGAACAGGAGGCCGCCGCGGCGGCCGCTGCCGCCGCGCGGCAGGCGCAGGCGCGGCAGTCATGGCCCTCGTCCGGTTCAGGCCACACCGGCTACACCGGCAACGGTTATTCCGGCAACACGTCCACACCGAGTGGCGGCCCGTCCGGCTCCTCGTCATCGGGTTCCACCGGAAGCACCCACTACGACTGGGAAGACCGAGTCACTACAAACGAATCATGCGCTTCCGGAGGCTTCTGCCCCATCGGCTGATTCCCTCCCATCCCCTCTCCTCTTTCAGGGCCCCGCGGCATCCGTCGCGGGGCCCTTCCCACCCCCGGCGGATGTCCAAACCGACGCCCCCCGGACGGTGGTTCCATGGTGTGCGTGCACCGGACGCGCCCGATATCGCATGTTATCGGCGCCCGCGTGGAACATCCGGACGGGCCCGCCCCACGGCGGACCGGGGGAACACGCGTTCCCCACGTCCCGCCCCGACGGCACCGCCGGGGCGACCCGCAAGACAGGAATCCCTGAAAGGAGAGGGAACATTGGTTTCCGAAAAGAACGACAAGAAGCGCCGCGGGCTCAGGCCCCTGAGCCTGGGATGCGGGACATCCCTTTTCCATCAATGCCTCGACGGCGTTCTTCCGTGCTGTCTCAATTGACGTGGCGTCTATGTCGTAGGCGCGGATCGCGTTCCCCCAACGACGCCCAATCTTTGCCGACAGCAATTGCCTCATCGGCCAGACGCTCGATAATCACAGTTAAGAAAACGCCGTGGCCGCAAGACGGCTCGACGATCACTTTATCTGGAATGCCAGCCCCTGACACATAGCCGGCCACGTCGAGAATCAGGTCGACAACCCATTTTTCGTATAGACAACACCGTGGTGCACAGATGCCATAATCCTCCCGAAATCAGATACTGTATCACCTATTAGAAACCGACAACGAGTATCGGCACGACCCGTGAAACGCTGTTCTCAGCCGACCAAACACCGGAATCCCCAGCATCCCTTCCGTGGGCGGGAGGTTATCCCTCAGCATGGCTGCGCGGGCGGAGCAGAGATCGTTCTCCGCGGCCGCCAACGCATCCTCGTCCGTGGCACCCACAAGGTTCCGCAGCACGTTCGTTCCCGGAATCAGGTAGGGATCGAAGACACGCTCCATCATCACTCCAGTCCGTAACGGCGACGGGTGCGGGCAAGAAGCTCGGCGCCATCGATTGTTCCCCGCGCATATTCTCCGGCATCGCGCATGAAGGCCCTCGTCACGTCGCCGCCTTCCAACCGCACGGACTGCACCGACAGCCCGACATTCTCCGTGCGGCGGCGCATCTCGGATTCAGATATCGTTCCGAACATCGTGCCTCCCTTTCTCCCTGATTCTCATTTCGTGGCCCAGGGCCTTCGGCCTAATGACCCATACGGCGCCTAGGACCTTTGTAATCAATCCCGGCGCTCTTGTCATCCCCGTCTTGCCGGGCAAGGTTCTTCCGCAGCGTGTCGCCGAATCTGTCCAGCAGATCCGCCCTGTTGCGGATCGGATCGGACGTGCGAAGAGCCTTGCCCTCCCTGATCCTGCGCATCGTTCCGATGCGCTTGACAAGCTGGTCCCGGATGGCGTCGAGGCGTTCGGGAGCGAACATGCGCATGCGCGACAGTTCGTGCGCCGCCTCGTCGGGCCAGTCCGACAGGGCGTCCAGATCGAACCGGCTCCAGTCATCCACCAGTCTGAGCTGCCGCAAAGCCGAGGGCTTGCCGGTCGCGGTGCAGAACGGCTTGGCGAACCAGTCCCGACCGTCCACATCGAGCTCGCCGCTCCACAGGCTCGCTCCCGTGTCGTAGATCGGGGCCGGACGGACCGCAAGGGTCTCGATGTTCCGGATCAGACCGAAGTTGCTGTAGTGCCGGTCAGTGTTACGCATGAGGTAATCGACCACGAGCCAGTCGTCCGTGGCGTCGCGCACGGCGCGCTCGTCAGCTCCGAAGCCGGCGGCGGCGCGGATCCACTGGTCATGCGAGTTGAGTCCATTGGTGGTTTTGACGGATTGGAGCACCTGCCAGGCGGAGACCAGCTCCTCATGGCTGGTGAGCATGTCCTCGCACGTGCAGACCAAGCGGTTGCCGCTGCGCGCCGGCGAATACGGAACGGCGGGAACGCCCAGCCGCACGCAGAGCTTCGAGGCAATGACCTCGTTCATCGGCTCCTGGCCAGTACGGCCCGACTTGACGAGCAGCCTCCTGCCGGTGGTTTTGTCGATCGTCCAGCGTTTGGGAAGATCGCCGCCAGTGGACACGTCGGGAGCGTTGAGGCTGATGTCATGGGACGACGAGTACGAGGTGAGCAGGATCTCGCCCAGCGCCTCGTCGAAGGGATTGTCGAAGAAGTTGACGTCCTTCCATTCGACCGGATCGTCCTCACGTCTGACCCAGTACTGGTCCGACAGGCTCAGCCCGTAGGTCCGATCGAGCAGCTCCCCGGTCGATGACGCACCAAGCGATTCGAGCACACGGCGAATTCCGTCACGGGTGGAGGGAATGGCGCGGGACCTCCACCATTCGTCGATCCTCCTGGCGTACAGCGCGCTCTTGCCGTGCGTGGTGAACTCCAGGGGCAGACGATCATGGTCAAGGACCTCGCCAGAGGAGCACGCACGACCGGACTCGGGATCGTATTCGAACGCAAGAACCGGATGGTCCCCGCACATGATCAGCTTGCGTGGCATGATTCCGCTCCCTCCAAACTTGGTCTTTAAAGATTCTACAGGCACGAATTACGCGCGAGACGGCGTCCCGTTTCATGACGCGATGCATGGATATGGGCCACTTCCGCAAATCGCAAGCCTCGGCGATGACGCCGACAACTGATACGGTAGTCATATTGGTTTCCCAAAGGTAAAGAGGCATGACCATGGGATTGTTCGACTTCGCTAAGAACTCTTTGGGTGACGTGCCGTCCGGCTTCGGCGGTCGGGGCGATATCGCCAACCATCTTTTCAACGACCGATGAAAAGGCTCCGGTTGAAGGCTATGGCATGATGACACGAGCGTGGGGACATTTATGACCGAAGGATGCTCGCATAAAGCGGCACACATCGTTGAGCATATCATTCTCTCAATCGCGCTGATCTGGGCTGGAGGCTGCACTCTCATATGGATGCAAACGGATATGTCGCATCGCATCGTGAACGCGAAATCCGCTGACGGCACCTGCGCAGTGACCATCAGCGAACTCGGCTCGCCCATATTCTTCGGCCCAAGCAGCATCACGGTCAAAGTCTCTTGGGACACCGATCCCGGTGTTATCGGTTCCGAGAACGTCACGGAAATCAAAACGGATCTGCACAACGACGGCAAATCATTAGGCTCGGGCAACTTCACCGTCACCTGGCACGGCAACATCCCGACCGTCACCACCCATGGCGAGGAACAGCCGGACCAAAGCTACACATTCAACTGGAAATAACCGCTCCGAACATCATGTCTCTCCCGAGAGTAGTCCTCACAACCGGGCAGGTCCCACAAGGAGCATAGCTCATGCACCCACCGTCCGGTCTCAAGCCCATGAGACACTTGGAGCCATGACTACCATCATCATGCGCGCCTCTGATGATGATCGTACTCATAGCGGTCAAGTCCTGCAGAACGCCCCGACGCGGCCGGCAGCATCGCCGCGCCCGTAAGCGGGGCACGTCACCGTCAGCGCGCGTACACCGTGGGAGAGCCGCTCAGACGCGACATCGCCGACTGGGGGATGTCATGGACACGCCCCAAGACGGCGTCCAACGTCGACGAGACGGCATGCGGCGCCCGGCGATCGCTGCAATCCGTCCAGGAGGGTCGTTCCATCGGGGACGTCATGGCCGTCCGACCATCCGCGCCGGCCTCCATGTCATATTCCCGGCGACCGTATCGCCAGAGAGTCGCATTGCTGTTGCGAACCACCCGCGCCAAAGCCGGGCGACGTCTACGCTGAAGGAAGAACATGCCTGCCTCGATCCCGTATGGGCGCCGTCCCTCTGATGTCTGGCGCCGGTCGATATTCATCGTGTCACCATCGGTGATCCCGCCAATCGATGACACTATCGATTACACACCGGATCGTGCCGTCATGCCCTCGTCCGAAAGGGTGATTTTCCGCACGCCCGTCATCCCCGGGGCCGTCCGGCCTTGCAAAGGTCACGCGGAACCGGCAGCGCGACGGGCGGAAGACTTGGACGATCGCTGGAACGAACCCGGCTACTGCATCTTGCGCAGACGTGGCACGGCGGAATCCTTCGCGCCGGTGACGCGGTACACATCGAACACGCCGTCGATCTTGCGCACGGCAGCGAGCAGACGGTTCAGATGCTGCGGGTCGGCCATCTCGAAGCTGAACTGGCTGATCGCCACGCGATCGGAGCCGGTCGCCTGGGAGCCGGACAGGATGTTCACGCCGTGGTCGGCCAGCACGCGGGTCACATCGGACAGCAGATGCTGGCGGTCCAGCGCCTCGACCTGAATCCTGACCATGAACAGGCCCTTGGTGCTGGTCCATGCCACATCCACGACGCGCTCGGGCTGACGGCGCTGCAGGTCGATCATGTTCTGACAGTCGGCGCGGTGCACCGACACGCCCTGATTGCGCGTGATGAAGCCGACGATCCTGTCGCCGGGAACCGGCATGCAGCAGCGCGCCAGCTTGACCCACACATCGTCTACGCCCTTGACGGACACGCCGAGGGAGCTGGTCTTCTTCTTGGCGTTCTCGACCGCGCGCAGCGGCAGCGCCTCCTGCTCGACCTCCTCATCGACCTCGTCGCTGCCCGCGTCCTTGACCAGATGCGCGATGACGTTCTGCGTGGAGATCTGCCCGTCGCCGATCGCCGCGAACACGGCGTCGGGGTTGGGGAAATTCAGCTCGTCGGCGACGCCGACCAGCGCCTGAGTGGTCAGCAGCGTGCCGATCGGCAGGTTACGCTTGCGCATCGCGCGGGTCAGCTCGTCGCGGCCCTCCTCGATGGCCTCGGTGCGGCGCTCCTTGGAGAACCACTGGCGGATCTTGTTGCGGGCCTTGGGGCTCTTGACGAAGCTCAGCCAGTCGCGGGAGGGGCCGGCGTTGTCGGATTTCGAGGTCAGCACCTCGACGGTGTCGCCGTTCTCAAGCTTGGTGTCGAGCGGCACCAGACGGCCGTTGACGCGCGCGCCCATCGTCCTGTGCCCGACTTCGGTGTGCACGGCGTAGGCGAAGTCCACCGGCGTGGCATTGGCCGGCAGCGAGACGATCTTGCCCTTCGGGGTGAACACGTAGACCTCGGCCGCGCCCAGATCCTCCTTGAGCGAGCCAAGGAACTCGTTCGAGTCCGGGGTCTCGCTGGTCCAATCGGCGAGCTGCTGGATCCATTTGAGGTTGTCGGTCTCGCTCAGCTCCTGGTTGTCGTCGGAACCGCGCTTGAGATCGGATTTGTCGGGCGCGCTCAGGGCGCGGCCCGCCTGCCCGTTCTCCTTGTACTTCCAGTGCGCGGCGATGCCGAATTCCGCGCGCCGGTGCATGTCCCAGGTGCGGATCTGGATCTCGACCGGCTTGCCGCCCGGCCCCACGACCGTCGTGTGCAACGACTGGTACATGTTGAGCTTGGGCATGGCGATGTAGTCCTTGAAGCGCCCGGGCACGGGGCTCCAACGCGCGTGCACGGCGCCGAGCGCCGCATAGCAGTCGCGGATCGTGTCGACGATGATGCGCACGCCGACCAGATCGTAGATGTTGGCGAAATCATGGCCCCGCACGATCATCTTCTGATAGATCGAGAAGTAGTCCTTCGGGCGGCCGGTCACGTACGCCTTGATGTGCTGCGCGTCAAGATCCTCGTTGATCTCGGCGAGGATCTGCGCGAGATACACGTCGCGCTGGCCGGCACGCCGCGCGACCAGCACCACGATCTCGTTGTAGATCTTCGGGTACAGCACCTTGAAGCTCAGTTCCTCAAGCTCGGTCTTGATGGCGTTCATACCGAGCCTGTTGGCGAGCGGCGCGTACACGTCAAGGGTTTCGCGCGCCTTCTTCTGGGCGCTGGACGACTTGACGTACCGCCATGTGCGGGCATTGTGGACACGGTCGGACAACTTGACGACGAGCACGCGCACGTCGCGGCTCATCGCGACGACCATCTTGCGGATGGTCTCGGCCTGAGCGGAATCGCCGTATTCCATCTTGGAGAGCTTGGTGACACCGTCCACCAGACCGGTCACCGTGTCGCCGAATTCCGCGCGGCACTCGTCCAGCGTGTAGTCGGTGTCCTCGACGGTGTCGTGCAGCAGACCGGCGGCGACCACCAGCGGCCCCATGCCCAGGTCGGCGAGAATCTGCGCCACCGCAAGCGGGTGGATGATGTACGGCTCGCCGGATTTGCGGCGCTGTGAGGAATGCTGGATGACCGCCCGACGATAGGCACGCTCCAGAATGCTCAGATCCTCGTCGGGGTGATGGTTCCTGCACGCTTGCATGATCGGCAGCAGCGGGTTCAGCGGGTCGTCGCTGATCTCGCAGCCGAGCATGCGGGCGGCATTATGCTCGGCTTCATCGTTGGCCATGTCTGCCTCCCTCTCAGGTATTTGGTATCACATCCTACCCGCCGCGAATGAAAAAGCATACGCGGCATCTTCCGCCGTGAACGGTCTCCCGCATGCCTTGGCTTGCGGGCCGTGACGGCCGTGTTCGCACCGTCGGTCAGGATCGTCCGTCAGGATGACACGCCGGTGGAGCCGAAACCGCGTTCCGCACGGTCGGAACCCGGCAGGGTGCTCGCCGGGACGAACCTCGCCTCGACGTAACGCTGGATGACCAGCTGCGCGATGCGGTCTCCGCGATGGAACTCCATCGTATGCTCCGGATCGAGGTTGATCAGAGGGACCTTCACTTCGCCGCGGTACCCGGCGTCGATGGTGCCGGGCGCGTTCAGCACGGTCACGCCGTACTTGACGGCGAGTCCGGACCTCGGATGCACCAGCGCCACGTATCCGGCGGGCAGGGCGATCGCCATGCCGGTCGGCACCAGGGCGCGCTGGAACGGCTTGAGCGTCACGTCCTCGGCGGCGACCAGATCGGCGCCCGCGTCCCCGGCGTGGGCGTACCGCAGCTCGACCGGATGGCCGGGATCAAGCGATTTGACCAGGACTTCGGTGTATTCGGGCTCGTCATATGTCTCGTCGAACGCCATCAGGCCGCGCATTCCTCGCACACCGGCTGGCCGTCGTCGGTGACGTATGCCAGCTGGCTGCGATGTTTGACCAGGAAGCACTCCGAGCAGATGAACTCGTCATTCTGCATGGGGATGACGGTCACGGAGGCGTCCTCGTTGCTCAGATCGGCACCGGGCAGTTCGTAATCCTCGGCGATGGCGTTCTCGTCGTCGTCCATATCGGTTGAAGAGCTGCGCGAGCCCTTGCCCAACTCCTGCAGCGATTCCTCATCCTCGTCCTTATTGCGGGGGGAATCATAATCCTGAGCCATCTGAATCCTTTCATCATGGTGGCACGTTCTGCGCCATAGAATACATGACTTTTACTCGGCATAGGATACACGATTTGAAATACTCGTAAAATACGACACGTGGGGCACAATAGAAGAAGTTGTAATTTTCTGAGGAAAGTGGTGTGAACATGCCTGAGAACCCGCTCACACAAGCCCGGTTCGACCACGTCGACGACACGGGTCGTCTCGTGTTCGCGTCAGGCGACGAGCGTTTCTTCGTCGATGTGGACGAAACGCTGGAACGCGCCATTCTGGAAGCGAAACAGATCCGCGAGGAGTCCCGGTCGGCTCCCAGCGCATCCAGCTCGGCTACGCTACCGATCTCGCAGATTCAGGCGCTTATCCGGGCCGGCGCGGATCCCGCGCGGGTGGCGGAACGATACCGTCTCAGCGAGGCGCTGGTGCGGCGTTTCTCGTCCGCCGTCGAGGTCGAGAAGCAGTACGCCATCGAGCAGTTCCTCACCGTGCCGGCCCCCAAGGAGAGCCGTGGGCGGACCACCGCCGACGTGGTGGAGCGCGCGCTGGCGCTGTCCGGCATCGGCATGGAATCGGTGACGTGGAAGGCGACACGCCGGGGACTCGAACCATGGAAGATCGCCGCGACGTTCGACGCCGCGGGGCGCACCGCCAGGGCGGAATGGTCCTGGAACATGCACGACAACGCGGTGGCATGCCTGAACTCCACGGCGAAGAAGCTGCTGGGAACGGCGACGGGCGCGCGCGGCGACGGGACCGAGGGCACGCCCTCCGAGATGCTGCCCGCGACGCTGCCCGGGGATTCGGTACGCTCGGCGAGGATAGAGCGCACCGTGTCGGCGTGGAACACCCCTGCCCCGACACTGCCTGCGGCTCGCCCCGAAGCGCGGATGCCACGTTCGGCGTCCCCGTTGGACGTGCGCACCGAGCCTGCGCCATCCGAGGAAGGCCCCTCAATCGACATCCCGCGCACCGGCGCGCTTCCGGCGAAGGCCGGCGAGGCCGCGCTCGGCGCCGCCGAGTCGAAACCGCCGCGGCCGACACCGGATTCGGGCACGTCCGCTTCCGCGGCTCAGACGGCGCCCGAGATCGAATCCGAATCCGGCAAGACGTCTGCCGAACGCTCCGACCGGCAGACGCCGCCTGCGAAACGCCGTTCGGGTCGCTCCGCCGTGCCCAGCTGGGACGAGATTCTCTTCGGCGAGTAGGATCGTCTGGCCCGCCGACGCTGTCCAGCGAGACACGTCAATCCTTTTTTACGGAAAAACGCGACAGGCCGTCCAGATAATGAGACATCGGCGTGACACGTTCGGCATCGAAACGGTCACGCCACGTCAATCAGGCAGGGAATGTCCATTTCCAGCGCCGTCTGCGAGCCATGCACACCCGGCAGACGCGTCGCCTTGTCGGTCTGGATGCGCGAATCCACGAAGGTCGCCCTCCCGGCCGCCGATACCAGCACGTCACCGAGCATCGGCCTGACACGCGGCTCGACGACGCCGAACATGCCCTGATCGACCGCCTCATCCCGGGTACGCACCAGAGCGGCGTCACCCAGCCGATCGCGCCATCGACGCGCGATGTCATTCGGGTCGCAATCCGGCTCGGCATACAGCATCAGAGACCTGGGCTCCCCGCCGACCAGGGCCACGCCCCGGGCGAGCTCGGGATTCTCGGCGACATCGACGCGCTGGCCCGGATCCGAACCGACCATGCCATGATCAGCCACGATGACGATGAGCGTGCCCCTCGGCGCAAGCCTGTGCAATTGCGCCAGCTGTTCGTCAACCCGCTCGAACACGGCCGTCCACTGCTCGGACTCCCAGCCGTAGGCGTGCCCCACCTTGTCGGCGTCGCGGATGTACAGGTACGTCAGCCCCGGCGTCTTCGAGGCCTCGCACGCGGCCCTCACGCGGCCGAGCGGCCGCATATCGCCCTTGTAGTCCGCACCGCGCAACGCGGCCTTCGTCAGCGGGGAGTCGGCGAACTTCGGCAGTCCGCAGCTGGTGACCCGCACGCCGGCGGCCCGCAGGGTCTCGAACACCGTGGGCTCCCTCTGCAGGTCCAGAGGCGCGATCGCGTTGTCGAACTGGATCAGCTGCGACAGCTCCCCCGTTTGGGTGTTGCGCTGCGTGTAGCCCGCCATCCCCGTCAGGCCCGGGCACGTGCCGGTGCCGAAAGCCGCCATCGCGGCGACGGTGGTGCTCGGCGCGCATGTGGCGATGGGCCTGTCGTTGGACTCGTCGCGCAGCAATGCGCGCAGGTACGGACTGTGTCCGACGCGCATCCGAAGGTTCCAGTAGCCAAGGCCGTCAACCAGCGCCACGATCACGCTGTCGGCCTTGGGAACCCCCAGGGCGACGCGCAAGGCCTCCGGATCATGGTGGATCCGCGTGGCGACCGGATGCCCTATCGCCGCGCTGACCGCCGGCAGCACGGCGGACAGGTGCAGCGCCCCGCCGCGTACGGCGTCACGCCGCCAGTCGCCATACCGAACGGTCGGTATCGTCTGCAGCAATTCGTCCATGCTCGCGATTTCAGCGTTCATGTTTTCCATTCAAGCACCGTCCGTCGGAAAAGGACACGGCTGGGCGGGATTCTTGGCATGATTGTTCGCTATCATGGACGATTGGATTTTTCAACGGCACCATTTCGGCTATTCGCGCCATGCGGATGGCCGAAGCACAGATTGGGGAATGGCACCTATGGCACATCGCACCACGACTCATCAGGCCTATGACCCGCGTCAGGTCCAAGAGCATATCGTGGAAACGCCGTTGAACGAGGAAATGAGCAAGTCGTTCCTCGAATACGCGTATTCGGTGATCTACGCGCGAGCCCTGCCTGACGCGCGCGACGGCCTCAAGCCCGTGCAGCGCCGCATCATCTACCAGATGGGCGAGATGAACCTGACGCCCGACCGCCCGTACATGAAATCGGCCCGCGTGGTGGGCGAGGTGATGGGCAAGCTCCACCCCCACGGCGATTCAGCCATCTACGAGGCGATGGTGCGTCTCGCGCAGCCGTTCGCGATGCGTCTCGCGCTGGTGGACGGCCATGGCAATTTCGGCTCGCTGGACGACGGCCCGGCCGCCTCCCGATACACCGAGGCCCGTCTGGCGCCCGCGGCGCTGGGCATGAACGCCGACATCGATGAGGACACCGTCGATTTCACGCCGAACTACGACAACAAGCTCAAGGAGCCGACCGTGCTGCCGGCCGCGATCCCCAACCTGCTGGTCAACGGCGGTTCGGGCATCGCTGTCGGCATGGCCACGAACATGGCGACCCACAATCTCGGCGAGGTCGTCGCGGCCGCGAAGCACCTGATGGCGCATCCCGACGCCACGCTGGAGGAGCTCATGCGCTACGTGCCGGGCCCCGATTGGCCGGGTGGCGGCATCATCATCGGGCGAAACGGCATCCGCGAAGCGTACGAGACCGGCCGCGGCACACTCACCACGCGGTCGATGACGCATTTCGAGAACGTGACGGCGCGCAAGAAGGCCATCGTGGTCACCGAGCTGCCGTTCATGGTCGGCCCCGAACGGGTGCTGGAACGCATTTCCGAAGGGGTGAAGAACCGCAAGCTGGAGGGAATCTCCGGCGCCATCGACCTGACCGACCGCCATAACGGCACCAGGCTGGTCATCGAGATCAAGACCGGTTTCGACCCGAACGCCGTGCTCGCGCAGCTGTTCCGACACACGCCGCTGCAGGACAATTTCACGATGAACAACGTCGCGCTGGTGGATGGCCGACCCCACACCATGGGTCTCAAGGAGATGCTGCAGGTGTGGATCGACCACCGCCGCATCGTGGTGCGCCGGCGCAGCGAATTCCGCCGCCGGAAGGCGCTTGAGCGCCTGCACCTGGTCGAGGGCCTGCTGCTGGCCATGATCGACATCGACGAGGTCATCCAGGTCATCCGCACCTCGGATGACGCCGACGCCGCGAAGTCGCGGCTGATCGCGGTCTTCGACCTTGACGACGTGCAGGCGCAGTACATCCTTGACCTGCGCCTTCGCCGGCTCACACGCATGAGCCGCATCGAGCTGGAGGCGGAGCGCGACGACCTCAAGCGGCGTATCGAGGAGCTGGAGCGCATACTGGCCTCCGCGCAGGAACTGGACCGCGTGGTCGTTGACGAAATGGATCAGGCGGTTGCCGAATACGGGACGCCTCGCCGTACCGTGCTGCTGGACGAGGCCGAGGACGGCACACTGACGCCGGTGACCCCTCATGGAGACGACAGCGCGAACGCGGCCGCGATGAAGGCCGCCGCAGCCGCAGCCACCCTGTCGTCGGCCGAAGCGGACGTGGCCGCCGCGGCCGCGGCCAGGAAGGCCGGCGAGGATGCCGCGGCAGTCGCGGCGCTGCAAATCGACGACGAGCCGTGCACGGTGATGCTCGGCGCGTCCGGCACGATAGCGCGCTCCACCCCGGCCGCATTGGATGCCTGGGAGTCGCGGTCGACGAGCGACGAACGTACGAAGGACGACCACATCGTGTCCATCTTCCGCACCACCACACGGTCCTCGTACGGGCTGGTCACGTCCGCCGGGCGTCTGGTGCTGGCCCATGTGGTCGAATTGCCCGCGCTCGCCGCATCGCCGCAGACGAACGTCGCCGGCGGCATACCGGCCGACGAGCTGATCGGCATGACCGAAAGCACCGATCCGATTCCCGGCGAGCATGTCGTCGCCGCCATCCCCATGGATCAGCGCGACGACGCCGGTCCGACCCCCGCTCCCCTGGCCATCGGCACACGGGCCGGCGTGGTGAAACGCTGGAACCGCGAGGCCCCCACCACGATGGACTCCTGGAGCGTCATCGACCTCAAGGACGGCGACTCCGTGCTGTTCGCCGCCGACGCGGCGGACGAAGACCGCCTCGTGTTCGTCGCGTCCGACTCCTCGCTGCTGACGTTCGATGCCAGGAACGTGCGCCCGCAGGGTCGCACCGCCGGCGGCATGGCGGGAATCCGTCTGGCTGAGGGATGCACGGCGATCACGTTCAACGTGGTGCCCGCAGGCAAGATCGCGTGGACGTACGAAGAGGGCGACAACGGCATGTTCTCCGCGTCCGGAGCCGTCGTGCTGACGGTCGCCGGAGACAAGGACGCGCTGCCCGGCACCGAAAACGGCGCGGCCAAGGTGACGCCGTTGGAGATGTACCCGACCAAGGGCCGCGGCACCGGCGGAGTGAGGTCGCAGCGTTTCCTCAAGGGCCAGAACACCCTGATCTTCGCCCGCGTCGGCATGTACCCGCTGCACGCCTCCACCGAGGGAGGCTCGCCGGTGGAGCTGCCCAAGCCCGACATGCGACGCGACGCATCCGGTGTCGATCTGGCCGCGCCTGTCGCCTTCTGCGGATGAGGCTGTTTCGGGTCCGGTGCCTTCAGCGAGCATCGCCCCCCCACCTGTGGGGCGTAGGGGGGGGGCGCCGTCCACGTTTCGGCAGACGCGCAGTTCCTGCAGGCGCGCAATATCAGATGGCACGCCGTGTCGGATGATGAGCAATGCCGGATGGCGTACCTCACGCGTAGATACGCCGGTGACCTGGCGCTGGCGTCGGAACATATCGGAGACCGGCGGCGGCTGTCAGCAGTAGAGCTTCATGCCTTGGGGTACGGGGACGAATCCCGCGACGTGCAACATGCGCGACCACTCGCCTCGCGCAGTCAATGGCTCGTCGTTGGCATCACAGAAGGTGACACCCCCGCGAATACCCCCGTCACGCAGGTTTCGCTGCAATGCGTAGGCGAGCTCGTTGCAGGCCTGCTGCAATGCGGGATCCGCATCCTGCGCAAGCAACAGATGATGGCTTCGGAGCACCGCGTATGCCAGCAATCGTCCGCCCCGGAGCACGACCGATGCGCCGGAGCGCCGCGCCGGCCTGATCGAAAACCCGCCTATCGTTCGTGGCCATGCGATGACGCTTCCGTACAGGTTGGCGGGGTCGGTGGCGTCCAACACGACCGCGGAGGGTTCCGCCGCGCATGCCCGCAACGCATCCACGGTCTGACGCGACGCGAACTGTGCGGCACCGCATCCGCTGACGAACATGCCGCGCATCAATGCGCCATGCTCTTCCATGCGTCTGAGCACCGGATACAGGCCCGAGAATCCACCGGCCAGACGTTCCTTGTCGATCATGGGCGGAGCTATGACGCCGTAACGGTCCAGCAACGCCTCAACCCGCGCGATGGCGACCCGCTCCGCGGACGCCTCCTGCATATCTGCATGAGGCACGGCGGACCATAGTCCCGTCATGTTCGCCGGGACACTGACCCTGACCCGCACCCTGCGCCGTGATGCACGGGCTGGGGCCTTCACCGCATGGGATGACGCTCCGAGGGATCTCAGCGGATCGAACGAGCTGTTGGTGACCTTCCCCTGCCAGACCAGCGACCATAGGGCCTCCTCAAACTGGGAGTCGGACCATGGGTGGGGCAATATCTCGCCGGTGGATTCGTCCACGCATTCCGACGACGCGTCCCATGCCGCGCGCGTCAGCCCTGCGAGCTGATTCGCATGATATGCCCCGCCCGGTGCCAGCACGGCCATCACCGCATCCGGCAGCGTGGGGGCTTCGCCGTTCTTCTCCCCATCCTGCACCGTCAGAAGCAGGGAGTCCGCCGGATGCAATGCGATGAGTCCTGGTTCCTTCGCCTTGCTGCCGGTGGTCTTGGAACCCACCCAGACGATCTCGCCGGAGGAGAGCAGGCTGTCGAGCATCGCCGGACGATAGTCGCGCACCCGTGCCGGCAATACGGACGATTCCCATACCGAGGGAGGCAGGGCGACGCCTTCCAGCTGCTCGATGACACGCATCACCCCGTCTTCGCCGTCATATCGTTCGCCGCCCACCGGCCCGACACCTTGCAGCCCGATAAGGAATGTCTGGTATTCGCTCAATCCGACGGGCTTGGTCTCGGCTCGGGCCTTGGCCAGCGACCTGGCCCGGATGCGTCGGAACACCTCTTTGTGCAGCCATGCCTTTCCTCCGTCCTCGGCGGCGATGCCGTCAAGGACCTCTCCTCGTGCTTTGAGCATGTCCAAGGCGTGCACCGCGCCGGCCGCGTCAATCGACAGGTCCGCCATCATCCGTTCGACGGTGAAAGGCCCGTGCGTCTTGGCGTATCTTGCGACCCGGCCATCGATGTCATCGTCCGGCAGCTCGTTCCAGAACGTCCTGCGCCCCAGCTCCTCCTCGACCTCATGCACGCCCCGAGGATCCATGATCGCCGAGAAATCGGCCTGCCCCAGCAGCCGTTCCAGCACATCGGGATCGATCGACAGCAGTTGCGCCGATCGTTCCGCCTGAGGCACGTCGTACTGGTACATGACGGTGCCCACATAGCCGAACAGCAGGTTCTCGGCGAATGGGGACGCAATGTCGGTCGTCACATCGACCAGACCGATGTTTCCCGACTGAATGTCCGTCATGATGCGACGCAACGCGGGCATGTCGTAATCGTCCTGCAGGCATTCGCGGGCGGTTTCCAGCAGCAGCGGGAAATTGCGTTTCAGCCGCGCGGCGTTCAACAGTTGCGCGGCACGCAGTCTCTGCTGCCATAGCGGCACGCGCCTGCCGGGATCGGTTCTGGGGAGGAACAGCGAACGTGCGGCGCATTCCCTGAACCGGGCCGCGAACAGCACCGTCTCCCCCACCTGCGTCTCGATCATGCGCTGCATGTCGTCAGGGTCGAACCTGATGAGATCCGGGACATCGATGTCATGCTCCTGGGCGGGAAGCCTCAGGACGATGCCGTCATCGGCGGCGTATGCCTGGCCGTCGAATCCATAACGCTGCTTGAGGCGCGCGGTGATTGCCATCGCCCATGGCTCATGCACGCGACGGCCATATCGGGAATGGATGATGACCCGCCAGTCCCCCTCGTCGTCGGGGCAACGTTCGATCACCATGCGGCGGTCATCCGGCACGACGCCGGTGGCCTTCCTCTGCTCCGCCAGCAGTCGGGCGAGGTTTTCCACGGCGTTGTCGTCCAGCCCGTCATCGTGCAGGCGGTCTGCCGTGGCGGTGTCGAACCGTGGATGGCCCGCTTCTGCGGCATCCGTCAGCCCCGTGCAGACCTGCCGGATGAAAGCGCCTTCGGCCGTACCGAACCTGCAGTCCCTGCCGCTGCCGTCCCCGTGCCAGAACGGCAGACGGGCCGTCCTGCCCGGTGCCGGGGTGACGATCACGCGGTCGCGGGTGATCTCCTGAATCTGCCATGTGGATGTACCCAGGGTGATGATGTCGCCGACACGGGACTCGTACACCATTTCCTCGTCGAGTTCCCCCACTCTTCGAGGCCCTTTGCCCCCATCCGTCTCGGGCAGCACCACGGTGTACAGTCCGCGGTCTGGAATCGTGCCGCCGCTGGTCACGGCGAGCCGCTGCGCCCCGGGGCGGGCGGAGATCAGGTCCTCATCATGGTTCCACATCAGGCAGGGGCGGAAGGCGGAGAAGTCCTCGCTGTCGTAGGCCCCCGTCATCATGCCCATCACCGAGTCGAACGTGCCGCGGTCGAGGTCGCGGAAGGGTGCCGACCTGCATACCGTCGCATACCAGTCGTCCGGCCTGAGGTCCTCCATCGATGCGGCCGCGACGGTCTGTTGGGCGAGCACATCCAGCGGGTTGCGGATCACCGATATCGGTTCGATGTCGCCGGCCCGCATGCTTTCCACGCTCGCCGCCGCCCCGATGATCTGCTCCCGGGTCAGAGGGTAGATCAGCGCGTGGGACACCCCTCCGACACGATGATCCGCGCGTCCGACGCGCTGCAATCCTGACGATACCGACAACGGAGGCGATATCTGTATCACCAGATCCACCGACCCCATGTCGATGCCCAATTCCAGGCTGCTGGTGGCCACCACGCAACGCAGCAGGCCATGTTTGAGCTGTTCCTCGATCCGCTTGCGCCGCTCCTTGGACACCGACCCGTGATGGGCCATCGCGATGACGTCCCCGTCATCGTGAGACCGAACCAGCATCGTCGTGGAGCCGACCACGGGATCGTAATGCCGGGAAAACCCGCTGCGCCCCTCCGGTGACTGCGTCTGCGCGGCATCGGTGCCATGATCCTGTGCATACAGGTCGTTGAGCCTGGCGGTGAGCTTCTCCGCCAAGCCCCTCGAATTCACGAACACCAGCGTGGTGCGGTGGGAGAGCACCTGATCCAGCACGTCCCGCTCGATCACCGGCCATATGGATCCGCCCGCCCGATCCCCCGCGGCGCCGGTGATCGCCTGCGAATCGTATTGCGAATCCTCCGGCGAAACCAGAACCGACCGTCGATCCGGCGACACTGGCAGGCCACGCCGTTCGGCGAGCCGTCTCATGGCCGGGGTCACGCCGCTGATATGCGGGGCCGATGCCGCCGACGCGCCGACGCCTCCCGCACGGCCGGGCACATTGGCTGATTGGAGGTCCCTCATGTTCTCCAGCGGCTCAACGACGCGCAGATCCATCGCGGGCCTCTCCTGCGGATTGATGACGGTCACGGGATGGATCCCGCCGACGAATCTCGCGACCTCGTCGACAGGCCTTACCGTGGCGGACAACCCTATGCGCTGCGTCGCATGCCCGGCGAGCGCATCCAGCCGTTCCAGGCTCACGGCCAGGTGCGCGCCCCGTTTGGTGCCGGCGACGGCATGGACCTCATCGAGTATCACCGTTTCGACGTCGCGCAGGATGACGCGCGCCTTGGACGTCAGCAGCAGATACAGCGATTCCGGCGTCGTGACGAGGATGTCCGGCGGATGGGAGGCGATGGCGCGTCTCTCCCGTGTCGTCGTGTCACCGCTGCGTATGGCGATGCCGATATCCGGAGCGGCAAGGCCGGACGCCTCGCATTCGGCGGCGATGCCGTCGAGCGGAGCGCGGAGGTTCTTCGCGACATCGACGGCCAGCGCCTTCAGCGGCGAGACGTACAGCACCTTGACACGCCGAGTCCGACGCCGCTCTCCGGAAACGTCAGCCGCGCCCTTCGGAGCGGTCATGGCACCAGAGCCGTTCAGACGATCCGCCTCTCCCGTCATCAGGCGGTCGATGGCCGAGAGGAACGCGCATAATGTCTTGCCCGAGCCGGTGGGCGCGACCACCAGAGCATTGCCCCCGGCATGGATGACCGGCCATGCCTGGCTCTGCGCCGCAGTAGGTACATCAAACGCATGTTTGAACCATGCCCTGGTAGGGTCCGAGAACAGATTCAAACATTCGTACATATATTCGATTATGCGATGCAGCCTAGACCCACGACACACCGCTCGAAGACGGGCGACCTACTCCTCGACCCACTCCAGCACATCGCCCGGCTGGCACTCCAGCGCCTCGCAGATGCCGTCAAGCATGGAGAAGCGTATGGCCTTGGCCCGCCCGTTCTTCAGCACCGAGACATTCGCCGGCGTGATGCCGACACGTTCCGCCAGCTCCCCCACCGACATTTTGCGTTTGGCGAGCATCACGTCGAGGTTCACTCGGATCGCCATGTCAGATCACCACCTCCAGCTCGTCGTGCTGGACGATGGCGGCCAGCAGTGAGCGCATGACCAGCATCAGCAGCACGCACTGGCCGATGCGAATCATCGTGGGGTCGTCGAACCGCATCGTCAGGAAGCCGCCCAGCGCGCGGCCGACGGTGATGCCCGCATAGAACAGGCTCGCCATGCCCGCCGCGGACGCGCCGATCCCCCCACATGCAGTGCAGCCAGCTCATGTGACGACTCGCGTAATGGATCGCCACACAGTTGCTCAGCGCCGCATCGACGCCGCCTGCGCCCAATCCGTAGGGGACGGTGAGCAGCAAATTGGCCATGATGCTTCCGGTATTATCCAGGGGTATGTACGTTCGTACACATGCTAGGCGAACCGCAGGATATCCGTTCTCGCAGGCCGAACGAGCGCGCCGGTCCGCCGCGCTCCGGACCCGTTCACGGACGCATGGTCATTCGCGCTCAGCGCAACCATAGCGTTTCTCGAATAAAAACGAGATGATTGACCCGGAAAACCTGAACGAGAAAAGGCGGCAACATGGTCGGCAATGACACGATACACACGGTCACGCGTAAGGAGCACGACTGCATCGGCTACATGGATGTGCCGAAAGACGTGTATTGGGGCATCCATACGCAGCGGGCGCTCGGTAACTTCACCGTCTCTCGAATCGCGGACTCCACCCATCCCCAGCTGATGCGGGCCTATGCGACCGTCAAACGCGCCTGTGCCGAAGCCAACGACGAGCTCGGACTGATCGACCACGACAAGGCACGGCTCATCGTCGCCGCATGCCGCGACGTCGAGAACGGCGAGCTCGCCGACCAGTTCCCGGTCGACGTGCTGCAGGGCGGCGCCGGCACATCGACGAACATGAACATGAACGAGGTCATCGCCAATCGGGCGTTGGAGCTCGGCGGGCATCCCAAAGGCGATTATGGGTTCATCCACCCGAACGACGACGTGAACCATTCGCAATCGACCAACGACACCTACCCCGCGGCCTGCAAGCTCGCGCTGATCGACGCCATCGGGCCGCTCGCGGAAGAGACGAAGAAACTCACGCGGGCGTTCCACGACCTCGCCGACAAGCACACGAACGACGTCACCATCGGACGCACCCAGCTGCAGGATGCGGTGCCGATGACCTACGGTCAGGAATTCCACGCATTCGCAAGCTTCCTGAAAAGCGACCTCCTGGCCCTCGAACACGTCGTCCCGCAACTGACCACACTGAACCTCGGCGCCACCGCCATCGGCACCGGCATCTGCGCCGACCTGCGGTTCCGCACGACCGCCACACGCCATCTGGCCGCCATCACCGGGCTGCCCATCACCGCGGCGGCGGATCCCGTGGCGGCCATGACCGATATGAGCGGATACATCGCCACGTCGCAGACGGTCAAGAACCTCGCCATACACCTGAAAAAGGCCGCCGACGACCTGCGACTGCTCAATTCCGGCCCGCATACCGGATTCGACGACCTCAACGTGCCGGCACGGCAGGCGGGCAGCAGCATCATGCCCGGCAAGGTGAACCCGGTCATCCCCGAATGCGTGAACCAATGCTGCTTCATGGTGTTCGGCATGGACACGACCGTCACATGGGCCGCATCCGAAGGGCAATTGCAGCTCAACGCCTTCGACCCGGTGATCATCCACGAACTGCTCAACGGCATCGAGCTGCTGACCCGCGCGATGGCGATGTTCCGCGAGCGCTGCGTGTCCGGCATCACCATCAACGCCTCGACGGGGCGCCGCTACGCCGAATACTCCCCGTCGATCGCCGCCGCACTGAACGGCGTCATCGGATACGAACACGCGGCCGACATCGCCCAGGAAGCGGCCAACGACAATCGCACCGTGCGCGATGTCGCCGGCGAGCGCACCGACCTGCCCGCGTCGACGCTCGACGAGCTGCTCGACCCGATCACCCTGTCGCGCCGCCTCGGCCAGACCTGCCGGGAGCATCAGTAGACGGATATCGGCTCGGGCCGCCGCCGGCCTGATACAAGCCGACGGCGGCCCGGACAGTGCACAGCCGGCAGAAAGCCGGATCAGGTGTCGATCTTGGAGCGGTCGAAATCGTCGGCGTTGTCGACGATGAACGCCTTGCGCGGCGGCACGTCGTCGCCCATGAGCAGGCTGAATATCTCGGACGCCTGTGCCGCATCCTTCATGCGGATGCGCCGCAGCATGCGCGTGCGCGGATCCATCGTCGTGTCCGCGAGCTGGTCGGCATCCATCTCACCCAGACCCTTGTAGCGCTGGATGTCGGGATTGTACGAGATGTGTCGCCGTTCGAGGTCCGCCAGACGGCCGGCGAGCTCGTCATCGGAGTACGTGTAGATGAACTCGCCCTTGTGCGAGCCGGCGAGCGCGATGCGATGCAGCGGCGGCACGGCGGCGTAGACGTACCCGTGCTCGATGAGCGGGCGCATGTACCGGTAGAACAGCGTGAGCAGCAGGATGCGGATATGGGCACCGTCCACGTCGGCATCGGTCATCATGATGACCTTGTGGTAGCGGGACTGCTCGATGTCGAAACCGGTGCCAGATCCCGCACCGACCACCTGGATGATCGCGGCGCACTCCTTGTTGTTGAGCATCTGGCTCAACGATGCCTTCTGCACGTTGAGTATCTTGCCTCGGATCGGCAGCAGCGCCTGGAATCCGGAATTGCGCGCAGCCTTGGCCGTGCCGAGCGCGGAGTCGCCCTCGACGATGAACAGCTCGGCCACATCGTCGTTGCCCGGCTGGCAGTCGGACAGTTTCGGCGGCATGGCGGCGGATTCGAGCGCGTTCTTGCGGCGCGTGACCTCCTTGGTCTTGCGCGCCTGGATGCGGGCGTGCATCTCGCCGACAATCTTCTCCAGCACACGACCGGACTGCTCCTTGTAGCCGCGTTTGGAGCCCGTGATCATCTCGCCGAACTGCTTGTCGGTCATCCTGGTGACGATGGGCTTGACGGGAGCGGTGCCGAGCACGTCCTTGGTCTGCCCCTGGAACTGCGGCTCGGCGATGCGCACGGTGACGACGGCCACGAGTCCGGCCAGGATGTCGTCGCGCTCGACGCGCATGTTCGAGTCCTTGAGGTTCACCTTGAGTTTGCGGGCGTTGTCTTCAACGGCCTTGCGGATCTGCTTGGTGAGCCCCATAAGGAAACCGTCGACGTGCATGCCGCCGCCGGGCGTCTCGACCACGTTGACGAAGCTGCGCATCGTCGTGTCGTACCCGTTGGTCCACCGCATCGCGATGTCGACGCCGCATTTGCGGGTGACTTTCTGGGCGTGCAGTTCGCCGCCCTCGCCGACCGCCTGGGTCTCCTCCTCGTAGGTGTCCTCGCCGGTGATGCGCCAGATGTCGGATACCGCCTCTCCCGCGGACAGGAAATCGACGAAGTCCTTGACGCCGCCGGTGTGGCGGAATTCCTCGACGCGGGCGTGCGTGTGGCGGGCCGCGTCCACCTTCGCCGTCTCGACCGCGGCGGAGACTGCGGCAGGTCGCGCTTCGGCTTCACCCGCTTCAACGGTATCTTCGACGGCCGTGTCGGCCGCAGAGGCGATGTCGGCAGCGTCCATCAGGCCGGTTCCATCGTCGGCGGGCGTCTGTGCGGCATCGACTTCCATCATCTCGTCGACGCTGTCGTCGCCGGTTTCCGGCACGTTCTCGTCGATGACGGTGACCCGCAGTCCCGGCACCAGGAAACTGGTCTGGCGCACACGGTCGATGAGCTGCTCGTAGCTGAATTCGGCGGTGTCGTTGAAGATTTCGGGATCGGCCCAGTACCGGATGCGCGTGCCCGTGGTCTTCGGGCTGACCTTGCCGATGATCTCCAGCTCGGTCGGGCGGTTCTTGCGGGTGCGTTTGAACGGCGCGTCCGGGGACGGATGCTCGGGATCGGTGTCGGAATATACGCCGGGATGACCCTGGTGGAAGGCCATGTGATGGGTTTTGCCGTCGCGGTCGACCTCGACATCCAGACGCGAGCTCAGCGCGTTGACGACGGACGAGCCGACGCCGTGCAGGCCGCCGGCCGCGTTATAGGATGCGTTGCCGAACTTCGCGCCGGCATGCAGCTTGGTCAGCACGACCTCGACGCCGGTGAGCTTGGTCTTCGGCTCGACGTCGACGGGGATGCCACGGCCGTTGTCGGCCACTTCCACGGAGCCGTCGTCGTGCAGGGTCACCGTGATATGGTCGCAGGCGCCCGCAAGCGCCTCGTCCACCGCGTTGTCGATGATCTCCCACAGGCAGTGCATCAGACCCTGGCTGTCGGTGGTGCCGATGTACATGCCGGGGCGCTTGCGCACCGCGTCCAAGCCTTCGAGCACGGTAAGGCTGTCGGCACCGTATTCCTGTTTGGACATACAAATCCTATTTTCTGTATAACTCGCGGCTCTCCTCATCGAGGGGAGCTATCAACGGATGGCTCCGTCGGGGGGGGGGGGGGACAGTCCACTGGACCGCCCCTCCTCGCGTGATCGCGCTGCCGAGCGGCGCGATCACTGATCAAGGAAGTCGCGCAGGGTCTGGGAGCGCGACGGGTGGCGCAGCTTCGACATCGTCTTGGACTCTATCTGGCGGATACGCTCACGGGTCACGCCGTACACGCGGCCGATATCGTCCAGCGTCTTGGGCTGGCCGTCCTCCAAACCGTAACGCATCTTGATGACGCCGGCCTCGCGGGGGCTCAGAGTCTCCAGCACCTGCTTGAACTGCTCCTGCAGCAGCGAGAACGCGACCGCGTCGGACGGCGCGATCGCGTCGGTGTCCTCGATGAGGTCGCCGAACTCGGAATCACCGTCCTCGCCCAGCGGCGTGTGCAGCGAGATCGGCTCACGGCCGTACTTCTGCACCTCCTGCACCTTCTCGACCGGCATGTCGAGCTCGCGGGCCAGCTCGTCCGGCGTGGGCTCGCGGCCCAGATCCTGCAGCATCTGGCGCTGAACGCGCGACAGCTTGTTGATGACCTCGACCATGTGCACGGGCACGCGGATGGTGCGTGCCTGATCGGCCATGGCGCGGGTGATGGCCTGACGGATCCACCACGTGGCATAGGTGGAGAACTTGAAGCCCTTCTTCCAGTCGAACTTCTCGACGGCTCGGATAAGGCCCAGGTTGCCTTCCTGAATCAGGTCGAGGAAGAGCATGCCACGACCGGTGTAGCGCTTGGCCAGCGACACCACGAGTCGCAGGTTCGCCTCCAGCAGGTGGTCCTTGGCCTTCTTGCCGTCGTTCGCCGCCCACTTGAGCTCGCGCTTGCGCTTGAAGTCCATGCCGTCGCTCTCGGTATCGAGCAGATGCTGGGCGTACAGGCCGGCCTCGATGCGCTCGGAGAGGTCCACCTCCTGCTCGGCGTTCAGCAGGCTGACACGGCCAATCTGCTTGAGATAGTCCTTGACCGGATCCGCTGTGGCGCCCGCAGCGATGACGCGACGCTTCGGATTGCCCGACGGGGTCAGGTTCTCGTCGTCGTCATCGTCGCGCACCACGAACGCGCCCTTCTCCTTGGGCTGTTCAGGCTCCTTGCGCCCGGGTTCGGTTCCCTCGTCGTCCTCTTCGTCCTCGGGAACGTCGTCATCCTCACCGGATTCGTCATCGATGTCATCATCGTCGCCATCCAGACCGCCGTCATCGACATCGTCGAGATCGTCGTCAAGGTTCTCCAGACCATCCTCATCGACCTGGACGTCGTCGAGATCGTCCGAGGAATCCTCGTTGGCGAGTTCCTCGGTCTTCGCCATTTCCTCGGTCTCGTCCTTGACGGCCTTCGCCGACTTGGACGCGGCGCGCTTGCGGGTGGGCTTCGCGGGCGCGTCTGCCTTCGCCGAGGACTTGCGTGCCGTGGACTTGGACGCGACGGATCTCGACGAGGTCTTCTTGCCCGCGGCGGACTTCCTACCCGCTGCGGTCTTCTTGTCTGCCGTAGAGGCCGTACGCGCGGCGGTTCCCTTCTTCTCGGATTTCGTCTTGGCGTCCGTATCGTCCGGGACTGTCGTCGCCATCGTATCCTTCGTGGCCAAACTCATCCTCCTGCATCATCATGCCAAGCGTGCTTATACCACATCGGGCGCACTTCTGGCAAGAGCAAATCGTCAACTATGTGAGTTAACCATCTTCCAAGGACGATTATTCCCACGGCTTGTTGCGGCGTGGAACCGATGGTCTCCCGCGAGCCGTCATGCGGCGTCGTGATGCGAGCCGGCACCCATCCACGCCGGCATCACGCCGCGCTGGTACGCCGAGCACACGATCGCCGCCAGCGAACAGTCCTCATCCAGCATCAGGCAGCGCAACGCGAACGCCACCGCTCGACTGTCGCCCATCCACCACATCACATACGCCAGCACGGCCAGCGGCTGCACGCTGAAGCTCTCCGGAACGCGATCGGCCATGGCCACGAGCATGTCGGCGCCGGCCCGGCATCTCGGTTCATCGGGCCGGCGTCGCTCGTCGAAAAACGCGCCCTGCAGCTCCCTGCACATGCGGCTCTGCACATCCGGCGCATGCGAGCGCGACGCGAAATCCATCATCGTGCGCTTGTCGGCGCAGGTGTCCCCGGCCACCAATGACATGATCAGGGCGTCCCTGATCGACAACGTCACCGTCATTCCCACCACCAGCGCGGCGATCGAGGCGTCATCGATGGCCCGCGGCTGCGCCGACAGGCCCGCCAGCCAATGGTCGAACGGCTCATCGGCCCATTGCGCGTCCGCCGCCACGGTGCCGCTGAGCTTGCGGCGCTCGCAGTATTCATCGCGCATGCGTCTGAGATCGTCCTCGCGCAGCATGTCATCGTCCGCGACCGCCTCCGCATACCGGACGGCCTGCGTGTTCGTCTCCTGTCCCATATCGTGGTCCCCCTTACCGGTCTCATCCACCGCCGGCGCACGATGCCGGCGACCGCCGCCCCCGCGACGGGATACCATCAACTATGCCGTATCGGGCCGGTTTTCAGGGCGAAATCCAACCTATGTGGTCGAAGGTTTGTCAGGCTTGCAAATCCGCAGTTCTTGTATTCGTAAAACCCTGTGGATAACCTCTAGGTATGACTGTTTCATCTGATTTGGCCCTGATCGAGTCCCGCATCGCCGACGCGGTGGACCGTTTCATGGCGCTCGACGCCGACGACACCATCGAAGGCCCGTGCCTGACCATATCCCGCGAGGTCGCGCGTCAGGCCCTGGTCTCCAGCGAAGGCGGCAAGCGGCTCAGGGCGTTGCTGGCCCTCCACGCCTTCGACGCGACCGACCCGCAGGAGCATAACGACGATGACGCCCATGCCCGCGAACGCGACGCGGTGCTCGACCTGGCCTGCGCGATAGAGGTCTTCCAGACCGCCGCGCTCGTCCATGACGACATCATCGACGACTCCGACCTGCGACGGGGCAAACCCGCGGCCCACAAGGCGCTCGGCACGACGTCGCACAGCGCGTCGCTCGGCCGAGGACTGGGCATCATGCTGGGAGACCTGCTCGCCACCGCCAGCGTCGACATCGCCCATGCCGCGGCGCAACGGATGCCCCGGCCCGACATGATCGTCTCGACGTTCCTGCGCATGCACCGCGAGGTGGAGATCGGGCAGGTGCTCGACCTCGCAGTTGAGCTGTCTCCATTGGACGAGCCGGAACGGATCGCACGGGAATCCATGAACGTGTTCCGATGGAAGACCGCCAGCTACACGACCATCGCGCCCCTCGAATTCGCGCTTCTCGCCTCCGGCCGAGACCCCAGGCGGGCACATGCCGACGCCATGGCCATCGGACTGCCGCTCGGCCAGGCGTTCCAGCTCGCCGACGACCTGCTGGACGTCATCGGATCCAGCAGATCCACCGGCAAGCCCGTGGGAGGCGACATCAGGGAGGGCAAGCGCACCGTGCTGCTCGCGGACGCGATCAGCGGCGCCGACCAGAGGCAGCGCCGCACACTGATCGACATGTTCTCGTCGCAGTCGCGGGGCGACGACGACGTACGCCGGTGCATCGAGCTGTTCGAAGGCACCGGCGCCATCGACCGATCCCGCCGGCGCATCCGCGCACTGTGGCAGGGCACGCTTCATGCCATAGGGGACCTGCGGCTCCCACCGCAGGACGAGCGCACGCTCACCGAGGCATGCATGAGGTTCATCCCGATCATCAAAGCGTAGAGTTTTCGCCAACGTATGTATTGGAAATGCCGTTTTTCAGCAGAAAGAACCTTACGATACAACCATGAGTGAAGTCGCAGCCACGTCGCAAGAGCCGCAGGGACGAATGATAGAGGGGCGATACCGCGTCATACGCAAAATCGCCGAAGGCGGCATGGCGACCGTGTACGAGGCGGAGGATACCAGGCTCGAACGCCGCGTCGCCATCAAGATCATGCACATGCAGCTGGCGCAGGGAGCGCACCGCGAGCAGTTCGTGGAACGGTTCCACCGCGAGGCCAAGTCCGCCGCGGCGATCGCGAACCCACATATCGTGCAGGTGTATGACACCGGCGAATTCAATGGGCTGGACTATCTGGTCATGGAATACGTGCATGGCGTGAACCTGCGTCACGACATGAACCTGCAGGGCACGTTCAGCGTGCGCGAAATGTTGCGCGTCATCTCCGAGACGCTGGACGGACTGGCAGCGGCGCACCGCGTGGGCGTCGTCCACCGCGACATCAAGCCCGAGAACATCCTGATCAACGACCGCGGGCACGTGCAGATCACCGATTTCGGCCTGGCGAAGGCCGCGTCGCAGGCGACACTGTCGACCACCGGCATGCTGCTCGGCACCGCCGCGTATCTGGCGCCTGAAATGATCGAGGACAACAAGGCGACCATGCAGGGAGACCTGTATTCCGTGGGAATCATGGCTTGGGAGATGCTCGCCGGCGACGTGCCGTTCACGTCGGACAATCCCGTCACCATGGTGTTCAAGCACGTGCATGAGGACGTGCCGTCCCTGACCTCGACCTGCCCGGGCATCAACCAGCAGGTCGCCGATTTCGTCTCGCATTTGACCGCCCGCGCCGTCGAGGCACGGCCCGCCGACGCATCCGACGCCCTGCATGAGCTGCAACAGCTGACCGCGAACCTGCCGATGGACGCATGGCAGTACCGCAAGCCTGCCGACGTAGGCACCGGCGGCGATACCGAGGAGCCGACCGCCCCCGCGCTGGTGGGCGCCATCCCGGCCCCGCCCGCGCCGCCGCTGTTCGATTCGCGCACCGGCACCGCCCCGCAGACCGGCACCGACCCTGCCACGGCCCGTACTTCGGTGATGCCTGAAGGCACCGCACCCCAGGACGTCTCCGCCACCCAGGTAATCACGCCGCAGGATCCCACACTCACCATCGGGCTGATGGACGCGCGCCCGCTCGATGACCAAGGCTCGGAGCCCGCCAAGCGCAAGCGCTCGAAGAAACCCTTGATCATCACGCTCGTGGTGGTGCTCGTCGTGGCGCTCGTCGCCGGCGCAGGCGGCTCATGGTGGTATTTCCTCGGTCCGGGCAGCTACTGGACGCTGCCGCAGCCCACCGACATCTCCTGCAAGGAGAACACCGAATGCTCCATCGTCGGGGCGAAGTGGAGCGATTACCAGAGCACGCTGAACGTGGCGAACATCCCGTTCACCTCCTCCGAGGCGTACAGCGACACCGTCGCCAAGGGGAACATCATCTCCGCCGACCCGCAGAACGTCGGCACCCATATCAGCAAGCGCCACAACGGACGCATCACGGTGACGGTGTCGCTTGGCGTCAAGCAGGCGACCATCCCCAGCGACATCGCGGATCCGACGTCGGCCGATGGCAAGGATCCGATCAAAGCGCTTGAGAACGCCGGATTCACCAACATCAAACGCGATGACTCCTCAGCCGAATATTCGATGACGCTGCCGGAGGGAGCCCTGCAAAGCATTTCCGAGACGCCCGGCTCGACCCTGGACCACAACGCCGAGATCACCGTGGTACTGTCCAAGGGACTCATGCCGGTCACCATGCCGGACATCGTCGGCAAGACCAAGGACGAGGCCATGACCGCCCTCGACAACGCGAAGCTCAAGACCACCGTTTCGGAGGAGTACAGCGACAGCGTCAAGTCCGGCAGTATCATCTCCGCCTCGCCCGACTCCGGTACCGAACTGCATTGGGGCGACTCCGTGAAGCTGACCGTATCCAAGGGGCCCGAGACCGCGGATGTGCCGAACCTCGTCGGCAAGAGCAAGAGCGACGCCATCAAGACGCTGGAATCCCTCGGTTTCGAGGTCAAGACCGGCGGCTTGAACATCCTCGGTCTGGTGCAGCAGCAGAGCGCCACCGGCAAGACGAGGCTGCGCGACGCGAACGGCAACAAGACCGTCATCACGCTCACCGTCGTGTGACGGCGGCGCGCTGGCATATACCGGCATATACGCGAAGCGGCTCCCCCTCTATCAGTTTGAGAGGGGGAGCCGCTTCGTTCGCGTTCGGGATCGTCGGTCAGTGGCCTTCGCCGGCGGTTGCGGCTTCGGCCTCCTGCCGGGCCTTGAGCTCCGCCTTGACCTTCTGGGCGTACTCGTCCACGTATTCCTGTCCGCTGAGCTTTCGGATCTCGCTGACGAGATGGTCGGTGAGCGCCCGCACCTCCTCATGGGTGATCTCGTCGACGTCCTTGCGATCCACCGGGATGGGCTTGCCGTATATCACCTTCGTCTTGCCCTTCGACGGGATGACCTGACCGGGATGCTGTATCTCGCGCGTTCCCACCAACGCGGTCGGCACCAGCGGGCAGCCGGTCTCCAGAGCAAGACGCGCGGCACCGGTGTGGCCACGGTACAGTCGCCCGTCAGGACTGCGCGTGCCCTCCACGTGGATGCCGAACAGGTGGCCTTCCTCAAGGATCTCACGGGCGTGGGCCAACGCGCCCAGCGACTTCGAGCCGCCGGAACGGTCCACGGGGAACACTCCCACCGACGTGAACCACCATTTCTTGAACCGACCCTTGATGCCCTTGCCTTCGAAATACTCGGCCTTGCCCATGAAATGCACCATGCGCGGGCAGGTGATGGGTATCAGCGCATCGTCAATGACCGCCAGATGGTTCGCGGCGATGATGGCACCGCCTTCACGCGGCACGTTCTCCAGTCCGATCGCCGTCGGTCCCATACGACGACGGGCAATCCAACCGAAACCTTTGACAAAGAACCAGTACAGCACGATGACACCTCCCAAGTTTGGCCGTCCGCCTGATTACAGTAGGACGGTATGACCGATCATCACGATAGCAACCACAACGATACCAACGCGGGTGAAGAACATCCAAACACCACTCCGCGCGCCGGACATGACGGGCATGACACAGGCTCCAACGCCGGCGACGATCTCGACTGGGCCGCCTTCGCCGCGGAGCATGCCAACGACCTGCAGGACGTCGAGCGCTCGCGCAACGCGCGGCGCTTCGAGAAGCATGCGCAGCGCAAGGAGAAGGAGGCGCTGCTGTCGGTCGACGATCTGGACGCCGGCACGTTCACCGATGACAAGGTGCCGCTGCACCAGCGCGGCCCCCGCGACCATGGCGGCCGCAGCTGGCTCGATACCGATGACGTCATGGACGAGTACGGCGATGACTTCGTGCCGCCGAACCCGAAAATCGGCCGCGTGAACGCCTCGAAGCTGGTGTTCTGGATCCTGCTGGTCGCAGGCGTCGCGGGTATCATCGCATCCGTGTTCGTACCCGCCCTGGCGACGTTCCTGGGCTCCATATTCGGTCTGTGCGCGCTGGTCGGCGGCGCCGGCCTCATCCTCCAACACAAGGGGCACACCGAGACACGCACCGACATGTTCGACGACGGCGCACGGGTGTGACGACGGTGCCCGTCCTCATCGGACGGGCACCGCAATGATCAGGCCTTGGATTTGGCGGTCTCGATCCACTTGCCGAACAGGGCCGCGGCCTTGCCGGAATCGACGGTGTTCTCGGCGAGCGCATACGCCTCACGGAACCGCTCGGCGAGTGTGCCGTCGCCGACCAGGTTGCCGTCTGCCACGATGGCGGACGCAGCGTTGAGCAACGCAGTGGTGCGTGACGGGATGTCCTTGCCGGCCAAGAAGTCCGTGAACGCGGCGGCGTTCACATCGGGTTCGCCGCCCTTGAGCTGCTCGACGGAGATCTTGGCAAGACCCAGATCCACGGTCGGGTCGAAATCGGTTTCGGTGACCTTGCCGTCGCGAATCTCCCACACGGAGATCGGGCCGGTGGGAGCAAGCTCGTCGAGGCCCTCGTGCGAGGTGTAGACCAGGCCGGACTGGCCGCGGCTGGCGTACACAGCGGCCATGATCGGACTCACCTTGCGGTTGGCGCAGCCGATGGCCACGTGCGCCGGATTGGCCGGGTTGGTCAACGGTCCCAGGATGTTGAACACGCACGGGATGCCGAGCACGGCGCGAATCGGGCCAACAAAGCGCATGGCCGGGTGGAAGGTGCGGGCGAACGCAAAGGTGATGCCTACCTCGTCGCCGATCTCCCCAACCGCCTCGGGCTTCAGATCCATCGGCAGGCCGAGATCCTCGAGCACGTCGGCGGCTCCGCACTTCGAGGAGGCGGCGCGGTTGCCATGCTTGACGATCTTCACGCCCGCCGCAGCTGCGGCCACGGAACCCATCGTGGATAGGTTCACGGTGGCGAAGCCGTCACCGCCGGTTCCGACGATGTCGGTGGTCTCACCGGACACGTTGAGCGGCACGGCGTGGGAGACCATGGCCTTTGCGGCGCCACGCACCTCGTCGGCGGTCAGTCCCAGCTGCTCCTGCATGGCGAGCGCGGCACCCACGGCGGCCGGATCGGCGTTGCCCTGCATCAGGTCGTCGACGAACCACTCCGATTCCTCAGCGCTCAGGTGGTCTCCCCCGACCAGCTTGGTGAGAATCGACTTCCATGTGATCTCGGCCATGATGCCCTCCTTGGCGTTCGTCACGCCGTGTGATATGTATTCGTCGCCTCATTGTAATGGCTTGTCGTTTCGTCGCCCGTAATCTTCCATATTGCAGAACATCATCGGCTCCCGTCAGCGGGAGCCACTTACTTGTCCGGCCCAGACAGCGTGCCGACAATCAGGGCAGGCAACGCGGCAGGCATCGCCACGATGCCGCTACGGGAGTCCCGACTGAAACGTTATGCAGTATCCCAAGGCTTTGCCGGGCAATGGATCGGAATCGCTGCAGGGTCAATGAGATCGCCGCGTGCGTACCAGGCCTTTGCACTGATGGGCACCGAATATGGCGGACAACGCACGCATATATCGATTGATGCGCGCGTTGTCCTGAGACGATATCGGGAACCCCAGATAGCGGCATTTTACAAACGGTAGAATTCCAACGATTTCGCGATTTGCGTCGTGGGACAACGCACGCGTCAACCGATTGATGCACACGTTGTCCTGCGGTATCGCTGTACAACACGCGCGAATCCATCAAAATCGTGCGTTGTACAGCGAATGAGGCTCGGCGAACCTCGATTCCGCGGCCCCGCGAATAATCGACGGGCTCAACCCGCGGACAAGCCCTTCCTCTCCCCCGAAAACGCAAGTGGCTCCCCTCACATCGAGGGGAGCCACTTACTCGTCTAGTCCGGAGAGCCTATCTCACTCTTCGTTCTGGCCGTGGCACATCTTGTACTTGCGACCGGAACCGCACGGGCACTGCGCGTTCTTGGACGTGCCGGGGAACGTACGGCCGTCGGACCACGGGGTCTTCAGCTCCTCGTTCTTCGGGCGCTTGTTGGCGGGCACCTTGCCTTCGGCATGGCTGATCGGAGCCGGGCCGGTGATCGGCGCGGTGGCCTCGCCTGCGGCGGATTCCTTGGCGGACTGGGCGATGACGACCTTCTCGGCGGATTCCTCCGCAGTCTCAGCCTCATCGGCGTCCTCGGCCTTGTCGACTTCGGAGCTCGCGACGCCGACGGCCTCTTCGGCCTCATCAACGACGGCGTCATCGGACTCGATGCCGGCTTCCTCGCTCCTGGACACCTGCTGCACGTCGACGTGGAAGAGCAGCTGGACGGACTCCTCCTTGATCGCCTCGATCATGGAGTTGTACATCTGGTAACCTTCGCGCTGGTACTCAACCAGCGGGTCGCGCTGACCCATGCCGCGCAGGCCGATGCCGTCCTTGAGGTAGTCCATCTCGTACAGGTGCTCACGCCACTTGCGGTCAAGCACGGCGAGGACCACGCGGCGTTCCAGCTGGCGCAGGCCTTCCTCACCGACCTTCTCCTCAAGTTCGGCGTACTCCTCCCTGGCCTGATCGACGAGGGAGTCGCGCACGGCCGCAACGGCCTTGTCGCCCTTGAGCTTGTCGGCGACGTTCTTGGCGGCGTCCTGGTCAAGCTCGAACGGGAACACGGTCTTGAGGGCCTTGAACAGGCCGTCCCAATCCCAGTCGGAGGGCTTGCCGGAACCCTTCTGGGCACCCTTGATGTAGCTGGCGATGGTATCGGCGATGAAGCGCTCGATATCACCGTGAATGTCCTCGCCCTTAAGCACCGCCTGACGCTCGGAGTAGATGACGGTACGTTGCTTGTTCATCACGTCGTCGTACTTGAGGACGTTCTTACGGATTTCGAAGTTGCGCGCCTCGACGGTCTTCTGTGCGGTGCGCACACCCTTCGACACGCTTTTCGCCTCGATCGGCTCGCCTTCCGGCATGCCCTTGGCCATGACGCGGGCGACGAGCTGCGTGTTGAACAGACGCATCAGGTCATCTTCCAGCGACAGGTAGAAGCGGGACTCGCCAGGATCGCCCTGGCGGCCGGAACGACCGCGCAGCTGGTTGTCGATACGGCGGGATTCGTGGCGCTCGGTGCCGAGCACGTACAGACCGCCAAGCTCGACGACCTCCTCATGCTCGTCCTTGACCTGCTCCTTGACCTCGGCCAAGGTGCCCGGCCAGCGCTTCTCGTACTCGTCCGGCGTGTCCTCGGGGGAATAGCCCTCGGACTTGAGCTTCTGGTCGGCCAGGAACTCGACGTTGCCGCCGAGCATGATATCGGTACCACGACCGGCCATATTGGTGGCGACGGTGACGGCGCCCTTGCGGCCGGCGACCGCGACGACCTTGGCCTCGCTGGCGTGCTGCTTCGCGTTGAGCACCTGATGGTCGATGCCCGCCACGTCGAGCAGCGAGGAGACGACCTCGGAGGACTCGACGGATGCGGTACCCAGCAGCACCGGCTGGCCCTTGGCGTGGCGCTTGGCGACGTCCTTGACGATGGCGGCCAGCTTCTCCTTCTTGGTGCGGAAGATGAGGTCGTCCTGGTCCTTGCGGATCATCGGCTTGTTCGTCGGGATCGGCAGCACGCCCAGCTTGTAGGTGCCCATGAACTCGGCGGCCTCGGTCTCGGCGGTACCGGTCATGCCGGCGAGCTTGTCGTACATGCGGAAGTAGTTTTGCAGGGTGATCGTGGCGAAGGTCTGGTTCTCGGCCTTGATCTCCACGTTCTCCTTGGCTTCCAGCGCCTGGTGCAGACCCTCGTTGTAACGGCGGCCCGGCAGGATACGGCCGGTGTGCTCGTCGACGATCAGAACCTCGCCGTGGGTGACGACGTAGTCGCGGTCACGCAGGAAGAGTTCCTTGGCCTTGATGGCGTTGTTGAGATAGCCGATGAGTGCGGTGTTGCTCGGCTCGTACAGGTTGTCGATGCCGAGGAAGTCCTCGACCTTGGTGATGCCCGGGTCGAGCACGCCGACGACCTTCTTCTTCTCGTCGACCTCATAGTCCTCGTCGCGGGTCAGCTTCGGCACGAGACGCGCGAACTGGCGGTACCAACGGGTCACGTCGCCCTCGGCCGGGCCGGAGATGATCAGAGGGGTACGGGCCTCATCGATGAGGATGGAGTCGACCTCATCGACGATGGCGTAATGGTGGCCGCGCTGCACCAGATCGGCCTTCTCCCACGCCATGTTGTCGCGCAGGTAGTCGAAGCCGAACTCGTTGTTGGTGCCGTAGGTGATGTCGGCGTTGTACTGCTTGCGGCGCTCCGCCGGCTTCTGGTCGGTGATGATGCAGCCGACGTTCATGCCGAGGAAGCGGTAGATGCGACCCATCAGCTCGCTCTGGTAGCTCGCCAGGTAGTCGTTGACCGTGACCACGTGCACGCCCTTGCCTTCGAGTGCGTTCAGGTAGCTCGGGAGCGTCGCGACCAGGGTCTTGCCTTCACCGGTCTTCATTTCGGCGATATTGCCCCAGTGCAGGGCCGCGCCACCCATGAGCTGCACATCGAAGTGACGCTGTCCCAGAGTGCGCTTCGACACCTCACGGACGGTGGCGAACGCTTCGGGCATCAACTTGTCAAGGTTCTCACCGTTGTCCAGTCGCTGCTTGAACTTGGCGGTCTGGCCTTTGAGTTCCTCGTCGGACAGAGCGGAAATCTCGTCCTCAAGGGCATTCACGGCCTTGGCCACGTTCTCCAGTTTCTTGAGCTGGTGCCCTTCTCCCATGCGGAGGGCTTTGTCAACGATATCTACCACATTCGCTCCCTGTTTAAGCTTTCGTACGTCAACGAGCATAGCCTGATGCCCGACATCAGGCACAAACTCCATCCATGATATGCGAACACTCGGATTTTTGCCGTTCCGACCCGCTGGACACGCCCATCGATACTTGTTTCGTCGTGTGCCGACACGCAAATATGGCCTGCCTGGATATGCCGGGCAGGCCATGTATCACGTGGCGGAACACTTACTTGTTCTTGATGTTCTCCGGGGTGTCGATCTCGAACACGCCGTAGCTCCAACCGTGGCGGTGGTAGACGACGGACGGGCGGCCGGTCTCCTTGTTGACGAACAGGAAGAAGTCGTGACCGATCAGTTCCATCTCGTACAGCGCCTCGTCGATGCTCATCGGCTCGGCGATGTGCAGCTTGCGGCGAATCACGATCGGCGTGTCACCGACCTGGACCTCCACCGACTCGCCCGGACCGAGGTCGGAGGCGACGGCGGCTTCGGGACTGTTGTTCGGCTCTTCCGGCTCCGGCTCCTCTTCCGGTTCCGGCGGAGCGACCGCTCCCAGATCGACGGGCGTCGGGTTGATGTACCCGCGGCGGTGATCCTTGCGGCGGTCACGGGTGCGGCGCAGGCGCAGCGTCAGCTTGTCGAGCGCCATGTCCAGAGCACTGAACTCATCGGTGCTGGAAGCCTCGGCGCGCACCACGGTGCTGCCTGCGATCACGGTGATCTCCACACGCTTCGCGGTGTCGGCCTGACGCGGATTCCCCTCATGCGTCAGCACGATCTGAGCTCGTTGCGCATCCGGCGCGATAGCGGTCACACGATTCATCTTGCTTTCGACGACATCACGGAACTTCTGCTTGACTTGCGTATGACGTCCGGTAACGACGATTTCCATGTGGACCTCCCTATACTCAAGCGGTGTCACCCGCTATATGTGTGCCGAATGGCGTCATCACCACCCGGGTAAGTTTCATTGTAGCCGAACAGAGGGTAAACGGCGGGGAACTCGCCCAGAGAAATACGTTTCTTTTTTCACAGGTTCCCGTAACGTTGCTGTGCTTATACTGTGCGGCTTACTTTCCTTGAAGGAAACTGTTATACTTTTTGGTCTGGCGACACAGATTGTTGCGCTGCTGGTATTGCTGGCGCTGAGCCGCAGCATCACATCAAGGAGGTCTTGCTCTGGATGGTCGTCATAGAGGTCGTGTGGTCCGTGTACTTCGTCGTCACCGAACGCTGGCACGACAAGCTTGCCCGTAAGGCAATGCTGACGGTCTAAGACCATTCGGACAGAATCGAGCATGCAAGCAAGGCCAGCGATATAACGGTATGGAATGTTCGGGAGGTGCCTGTGCCAGTCGAGCCACGATTCGATCCTGTGATCCATGAGCCGATGCGGCTGCGGATCTGCGGCATCCTGTCGACAGTGGACGAGATGCAGTTCGCCGCGCTGCGCGACACGCTGGACATCAGCGACGCGGCGTGCTCCAAACAACTGAAGGTGCTGGTCGACTGCGGCTATGCGACCGTGGAGAAACGGGAATCCGACTCCAGCCGGCACATGGTGCGCTGGTATGCGCTGACCTCGGCAGGGAGAGACGCCTTCTCCGGCCATATAGCGGAGCTCAAAAGACTCGCCTCCGGACTGCTCTGACGAGTCCCCACGGCTGTCGGCAGCCGACTGTGGGGTGGTCACCACCCGCATGACCACCCGCCGGCGCCACGCGCCACCTCCCGCCAGCGGGAGGATGAGCACGACCCCACCGACAGCAATTCGGCATTCGGCATTCGGCGTTCATCGTCTCGCCCGGCGCGCCGGCCCACCCTGATTCTCCTGCGTAAAAATCCCTGGCCTGCCGTATAGTAGCTGATTCGAGACCCCCAGATGGCCGCGGCCGCGTCATTCATTTGGCAAGGCTGAGGAACTTCCGGGCTCCGCAGAGCACGATGGCGGATAACGTCCGCCCAGGGTGACCTGAGAGATAGCGCAGCAGAGAACAGACCGCCCGCGCAAGCGGGTAAGGGTGAAACGGCGGTGTAAGAGACCACCGGTCCGCTGGTAACAGTCGGTCGCATGGCAAGCCTCATCGGGAGCAAGGCCAAGCAGAAGACGGCAAGGGCTGCTCGCCCGTGTCTTCGGGTAGGCCGCTAGAGCCTGGCGGCAACGTCAGGTCGAGATGGATGGCCATCCGCGTGGCAACACGCGACAGAACCCGGGGTATCGGGGGTCTCGCTTTTCT
>ERZ1034913.296-NODE-296-length-43354-cov-196.198411_pt1 | contig 43354 bp, 62 predicted proteins | sample MGYA00520697_ERZ1034913 | MGnify/ENA primary metagenome ERZ1034913 (study PRJEB33766, sample SAMN09781786) | gut metagenome | biome: gut microbiome | host: Homo sapiens | place: Madagascar | study: EMG produced TPA metagenomics assembly of the PRJNA485056 data...
CACCCTGCAGAGCGGCACCGTGGCAGAGGGCGAGGAGATCCCCTACAGCCAGTACACCGTAAAGGAAAAGGACTACGGCAAGATCACCATCGAGAAGTACGCCAAGGCCGTCTCCCTTGAGGCTATCCAGAATTACGGCTACGAGGTTGCCGTGCAGAAAACCGATGACGAGTTCCTGTACGACCTGACCGCCAAGGTAACCGACAAATTCTACAAGTACCTGAACACCGGCAGCCTGAAGGGTACGCCCAAGACCTTCCAGATGGCTCTGGCAATGGCAAAGGGCAGCGTTGAGAACAAGTTCAAGAACATGCACCGCACCGTCACCGGCGTTGTGGGCTTTGCAAACGTTCTGGATGTGGCAGAGTATCTGGGCACCGCAAACATCACCATTCAGAACCAGTACGGCTTCCAGTACATCAAGGACTTTATGGGCTACAACACCATTTTCCTGCTGTCCGATGGCGAGATCGCAAAGGGCAAAGTCATTGCCACCCCCGTGGACAACATCGTGATGTACTATGTCGACCCCTCCGACAGCGACTATGCCAAGGCTGGTCTGGTGTACACCACCGCAGGCGAGGCCAGCAACCTGATCGGCTTCCATACGCGGGGCAACTACACCACCGCCGTGTCTGAAAGCTTTGCCATCACCGGCGTGACCCTGTTTGCTGAGTATCTGGATGGTATCTCTGTCCAGACCATTACCCCGGGCGAGTGATCGCCCGTTTTGAGGAGGTGACCCCCGCATGACTGTGCCAGAGCTGTGCGTGTACACGCGAAACTTCTTTGACAGGTACGATGCACCGTTCACAGGGCGGTTCATCATCGGAACGGACTATATCTGGGATGCGATCAACTTCAACACGGACGTGCTTGCAAACCCTGAAAACATCCTGTCCGGGCTTGCGCCGCACCAGTACTACAAGATAGAGGGTTCTATCTTCAATGACGGCGTGCATCAGGTGGGTGAACCTCTGACACCGGAAACCTTCACCGGTACGGTACAGCCTATGCGTGTTCCCAACGTGTTTGTGGAGCTTGCCAAGAAGATCACCGACTATGATGCAGCCACACCCGGCGGCGGGCGCTATGTTTCCCAGTCCTTCAACGGATGGAGCGGCACCATGGCCACCGGCACGGACGGCTTGCCCGCAGACGGCTGCACCCGCTACCGCCGGGAGATCAACCAATGGAGGAAACTGTAATGCCTGTAAACGATTTCACAAAATTTACCGTGATGGAGAATTTTACAAAAAAGTTCTGTTTCATGGAAAAAAAGCTGGTTTCGGATGGGCTTTTCGGCTCTACCACCACATGGGAGGACGGCATGGAGTTCCTCGCCATCGAGCGCCACGACCAGACCATTGAAGCACAGCAGGCAGAGCAGCAGGGCACGGCGTCCACTTACTCCCTCTATGTGGATAAGGGCATCAAGCTGTCCCCCTTTGACCGCATCAAGCGGCTGGACGATGGCCAGACCTATGAGGTGACCACCGCGAGCAGCGACAAGATTTCTCCCGCCGAAAGCGGCATGAACCTTGCCGTTGTGCAGTGCAAAAAGGTGGTGCTTTCCTGATGGGCGCAGCAGAAGCCATTACCACGGCGCTGAACAGCTTTTTTATACTGTTCGATGTTCCTGTATACCCTGAGGATTTCGTGCCGCAGGGCGCTTCCCTGCCCTATATCACGGTGAAGCTGGTCATTCCTAAGGGATTTGACGAGAGCAGCACCTTCCATGCGCGGCTGTGGTATCCGGTGGACGGCGGCAAGCTGCCCATCATCCGCAAAGCAGATGAAATGCGCGCTGCCCTTGGTGATGGGCTTACCATCGAGTGCGAGGGCGGCGCAATTCTTTTATGCGCAGGAAATCCGTGGGCGCAGTCTATGGGCAACCCGCCGGAAAAATACCTGTGCACATACCTTACTTTTGACGTCACATCCTTTGTGGTGTGAGAAAGGATAACGCATGAACAAGATGTATCACACTATTTCGCCGGACGCTTTCAAAAAGCTTCAGTTTCAGGCTGGCGCGCTGCTGAAGAAGTTCGACCCGGTGGGCACTACCCCCATTGCAGCGGAGGATATGATCTGTCTGACCTCCGGCGGCATCACCGTCAGCTGCAAGCCCAACACCGTGGATCTGGGCGAGGATCTGGACGAAGTGCCCGAGAACACCTATCAGCTGAAGCACATCACCAGTTGGGATTGTGGTCTGTCTACCACCTGCATGACCGTGAGTGCCGACACCATCAAACTGGAGTTGGGCGCTGCGGACGTGGAAACCAACAAGATCACCGTCCGCGAGGACTACGAAAACACGGACTTTCAGGATATCTGGTGGCACGGCAATCTGATCGGCGGCGGCTATGCCGCGGTCAAGCTGATGAAGGCCGTGAGCGACGGCGGCCTTGAGCTGAAAACCACCAAGGACGGCAAGGGCAACATCACGCTGAGCCTGAAGGGACACTACGACATGACCGACACTAGCAAGGTGCCTATGGAGTTCTACGTCAAGGAGGCAGAGTAATGATTCTTACCATCAATCTTGACCCCGTGGAAGCCCTGCCCAAGCTGTATGACGCGGTGGACGGCATCACCCGCATGATCATGGACGCAAAGGACAACGTGGACAACCCGGAGACCAAGGCCGCCCGAGAGACCATTGTTGCCAATGCCCTGAAGCTGCTGGGCGCAGAGCCCGCCGAAACCGCAGAGGGCAAGAAGAAGCTGACCCCGCGCGAGTTTGCGCTGGCTGCGCTGGACTTTATCAAGCCCCTGATGAAGCTTGACCCGCAGCGCACCATGAACGCCCTGCACCAGCTGTACACGCTGGAAAAGGGCGAGAAGGACACCCTGCCCAAGGCGTTCACCGCGCTTACCAAGTCCGTGATGCAGGAGGATATGCAGGATTTTTTGTCATCGCTGGCCGACTTGAACGGCCTGAGTTTTGGCACTACCTCTGCCGAGCCGACCTCCAGCATCTCCGAGCCTACGGAATAAAGTATTTCGTTTGGCACGTTATCAGCGAGATGCGCGAACGCCACCGCACAAAGGCATACCAGCTGTATACGGCTGATATGCTTTTTCTTTGTGCTGTATCGCTTGGGCAGCAGGTGGAGCAGTCCTTCAGCGAGATCATGGCAGAGTACGATAAGCCGCTATCCCAGCGCCGACACGAAACAACGCTTGAAGAAGCGCAGGCGTGTTGGGAAAAGACGCTTGCAGACAGCAAAAAAGCCGCAGAGCAGAACGGAGGTGGTGAGACCTGAATATTTTCAATTTGATGGCCGCTTTGGGGCTTGATACCTCCGAGTATGAGCAGGGCATCGAGCAGGCCAGAAAAGAGACGCAAAGCGCCGCAAACTCGCTGAACCGCAGCGCAAACACCGCCGGGAGCGGCGTTTCAGGCATGGCAAGCCAGTTTGCAGCAGCCAGCGCAAAAGCGACTGTCCTTGCAAATATGCTTACCTCGCTTGGGACAAAAGCGGTAGGCCTTGCAAAGGGCTTTGTGGAGATGGGCATTTCTTATAACGCCCAGATAGAAAAGTACACCACCGGCTTTACCAATATGCTGGGCAGCGCACAGGCCGCACAGGAAGCCATGCAGGCCATTCAGGAGGACGCAGCCCGCACCCCGTTTGACGTGGCATCCCTGACGCAGGCAAACCAGTTGCTTATCAGCGCGGGAGAAAACGCAGCGTATTCCCGCAAGGTCATCAATGCACTGGGCGATGCTGTTTCTGCCACTGGCGGCGGTAACGCCGAACTATCCCGCATGGCTGCAAACCTGCAGCAGATCGCAAACGTGGGCAAAGCTGCAACGATAGACATCAAGCAGTTTGCCTATGCGGGCATCAATATCTATCAAATCTTGGCAGATTACACCGGCAAATCGGTGCAAGAAGTCCAGAGCATGACCATCAGCTACAACCTTCTTTCGCAGGCGCTCATAGCCGCCAGCGAGGAGGGAGGGCGTTACTACAATGCAATGGATACCCAGAGCCAGACCATGAACGGGCGTATATCCACCCTGAAGGATAACGTCAGTCAGCTGGCCGGACTTATGACCGGCGACCTTTCCTCCGGCATCGGCGTTGTGATAGGCCACCTGAACGACATGGTTGTCGCAGCGCAGGAAGCCTACAAGGAAGACGGCTGGAAGGGTCTCGGGAACGCAATTCTTGAGTTGGATAATCCCATCAGTGCCATCATCAAAAAGTTTGGGCAGCTTGGCAGCGCGGCTGTTAGTGCACTGGATAAGGCAAGCTACTATCTGAACAAGGCACTTGGAAAAAACGCTTATTCTGGTTACGACAGCTACGAGGACTACAAAGAGGATCAGCAAAAGCAAAGCAACCGGAATCGGCTGCGGCAAAATGCGCTTTTCGGCAAGAGCGTAAGCAATAAAAGCTGGTCTGAGCGCCAGGCAGAAGCAGCGGCCGCGAGCGGCGGCAGTTCCATCGTCACAAGTCCTTCCGGATCCTCCAGCAAGAGTGCCGGCACAAAATCCAAGACCGAAACCGTCATAGCGTCCGTGTCGCACACCGCAACCACTACCGCACAGAACGCGCTTGGCGCTGTGACTACAAGCGTTGAAACCCTGAATGAGAAGGTCAAGGACGCAGCGGGCAAAATCAAAGACCGTGTTACAGAGACCACCACCGAGACCGGCAAAGAGATGGTCAACGGCGTTGCTACTACTTATACGCTTGTGACCAAGAAAGTCACGGACGCGAACGGCAAGATAAGCACCACGACCAAAAAGGTCTACGCCGATATGTCCAAGACCCTGATTGGCACCCTGACCACCATTGCAGAAAAGACCTTCAACGGCATCACCACCACCACGCAGCAGGCTGTGGAGACCTACGCGGATGGCAGCCAGCACATCAAGACAGCCGCCACCGAGACCGGCGAGCGCATTGTGGACGGCGTGCGGCAGACCTACACCAAGGTCATCAGCTACATTGACGGCGTGCAGGACAAGGTGACAGAGACCGCGCAGAACATCGACAAGAGCATCAAGGCGACCCAAAAGCGCATTGATGGGAACCTGAGCAAGGTACAGCAGCAGTTAAACAGCGGGATCTTCAAGATTGGCAAAAATCTGTATACCGACCTGAAAAATCAGGACTGGGCGGCGCTTGGTCTGGATATCGTCAACGTAATGTGGGGCGAGGTGTCACAGAAGCAGCGTGAATTCCTGTCCGACTGGGCAAACAAGGCGCTGGAAGCCATCAACGAGGCGTATTCCGGCGGCGGTCTGAGCGAGGCGTTCAACGCTTTTAAGCAGATCATGTCCAACGGAATCACAGCCGAGGCAGACGGCGTTACCACGAGCGTAGACGGGCTGAATCAGGTATTCCAGAAGCTTGGCATCAACGTTTCCGACGTCGACAGCAAGATCATGAGCGTGCTGAACACCATTGGCTCCGGCATGGGCAGCTTTGCCCTCAACGCGGGCACGGATATTGCAAACCTTGCCGGGAACATGGGCAGCCTTGGCACAATCGCAGAGGGCGTAGGCGGGCTGTTCGCGAAGATTGGCAGCCTGATCATCGCGAACCCGGAAGTTGCCGCGATCATCGCCATTGTGGCGGGTGTGGTGGCGCTGGGCGCTGCGCTGTTTGCAAAGTTCGGCAATGGCAAGAGCAGCGGCACTACCAGCACGCAGAAAGCATACTCCTACAAGGACATTCAGGACGCCTACTGGTACGGTAACGAGCGTGCCTTTGCGGGCTACGATTACCGCACCGATCCCTACGTCATGAACCCGGACAACAACGCCATGCTGGCATATCAGGCCAAAATGCAGGCGCAGATGGAGCGGCTCTACGGTGTGGTGGAGAAATATCTGCCGGAAGCCGGAAACAGCGTGATCGCGCTGGACGGTGAACAGGTGGGACGCATCATCACCCCCAGCGTGAACAACAATCTCGGCGATCTGGCAGTGCTGAGCGAACGAGGAAACTGATATGTACGAGATCTACGCATACCCCTACGGCAACCCGGACGCAAAGCTGCTGCTTTATCGTCCCAACGACCCGCAAGCGCTGGTGCTGTCCCCCAAGCTGACCCGCGAGGTCAGCAAGGGCGGCAGTCTTGTTTTTACCATGACGCGGGATCATACACAGTACGGTATGCTGCAAAAGCTGAGCACGGTGGTGCAGGTGCAGCGGGATGGCAAAGAGATTTGGCGCGGACGGGTACTGAAGCACGAGGCCGATTTTTATAACCGGCGGGTGGTGTACTGCGAGGGTGCGCTGAGCTATTTCAACGATTCCTCCATCACCCCCTTCAACTACAAGGGCACGCTGCGTCAGTTTTTGCAGCACCTGATTGACGCACACAACGATCAGGTGAAAAGCAAGATGAAATGCTTCCAGCTTGGCACCGTTACGGCGGCGCTGGGCGACCTTGTGGTACAGTTCGGCGATGCCGACCAATACGGCGTTGGCGAGGACTACGGCAAAGTGTGGGACATTCTGGACAAGCTGGTGCTCAAAGTGTTCGGCGGGTATTTTTATTGCAGCTTTGATTCCTCCACCGGCCTGAACGTGCTGAACTATTGCGATCAGGCAGTGGAAGCCAAGCGGCAGACCGCCCAGAAAATCGAGTACAGACGCAATCTGCTCAACCTGAGCGAAACCACCGACGCCACCGACCTTTATACCCGCATCTACCCTATCGGCAACAAACACACGGTGGACACCTCCAAGTGGTACTACAAGCTTATGTGGTGGCGGGACCCCTCCAAGGATAAGCACGAGGAGCGCTGGGGCATCATGCAGGCAGATGCTGCTACTGTTGCGCAGTATCTGCCTGCATCGGGCTACTCCTACAACTTGGAAGAGGGCTGGATCCAGAACGATGCAGCCGTGCAGAAGTTCGGCATCATCACCCGCATTGTAGAGCTGGACACTGACAGCGCGAACGACACCTTTGCAGCCGGTGTGCAGGCATTGCAGCAGAACTACGCCATGAAGACCAGCTACGTCATCCGAGCGGTGGACCTCGTAGACGCAGGATACGATACAGACCGGCTGGATTTTTCCATGTACTCCCACATTGTCAGCGCACCGCACAGTGTGGATGCCGTCATGCTCTGCACAAAGCTGGTAGAGCCGCTGGAAAAACCCGCGCAGAAGGAGTTCACATTTGGCATGACCCGCCGCACCCTGACCGACCGTCAGGTGGCGAACATGGGCACGACAAATCTGCTGATGGAAAGCGCCTACACCTCCGAAAAATACCATCAGGATATGCTGAAACGGCTGTTTGCCTACCAAACCAGCACCGACAGCAAAATAGCAGATATCTCCAAAGGGCTGACGGATGCCGTTATTAAAATGGGCGACCTGCAAGACCAGATAGACGATAACATTACAAGCTGGTTCTTTCCGGGCGTGCCCACAGCTGAAAACGAGCCTGCCGCAAGCTGGACGACCGACACCGCCAAAAAGCAGCACATCGGCGATCTGTATTACGACAAGCTCACCGGTCTGGGCTACCGCTGGGTGCTGGATAATGGCACATACCGCTGGGTGGTCATCCGGGATACAGGCGTTGCCAAGGCTCTGGCAGACGCTGCTGCGGCACAAGCCGCCGCTGACGGCAAGGTGCGCTGCTTTGGCGCAACGCCCGCCCCGCCCTATGACGTGGGTGACATCTGGATGCAAGGCGCTGGCGGCGATATCATGCGCTGCCAGACCGCCCGCCAGTCCGGCAGCTATCAGGCTGCTGACTGGGTGAGAGCGTCTAAGTATACCGATGACACCGCCGCAAATCAAGCGAAGCAGGACGCCGCCGAAGCTGCCAAAACTGCCACAAACTTTTTGGAGTACACCCCGCAAAACGGCCTCATTGTCCGGCACGAGTTCCTGCCCGGCAAACGAGTACAGATCCTGAACGACGGCATCCGGGTCATGGATGGCAGCAGCATGGTCAATATCCAGTCCAACGCCATCTCCATTACGGACGGCATGGGCAGCTGTTCCATCAGCAGCGGTGCCATTACGTTCAACGGCATTCGCAACAGTAAAATTTTTGAATGGCCTTATGAAACGGATTCTCATGGCAACCAAATAGGAGAATTTACTGCACAAACAACAAAAATCGACCTTTCTTCCTACTCGTCTGTAATGCTGGTCTATGACACGCATAAAAAAGGAACATGGCTTGCAGATGGCGGCAGTGCTGGTAGACTTACCGTTATTCTTCCTGTTAACGGGCAAACATACTCTTATGCTTATCCGTGGAATACCGTTCATTGGAGAACCGTCAGTGTGAGCCCCACGGGAATAACGTTTGGCAGCGGGAACGAAAGAACATCGTCATACTCTGGTACAACCGTTCTCGGAATATGGTCGTTCAACCTGCAAAACCCCGGTGGCGATGGTGTAAACCAAAACGATGAGGTCTGCAGACCGCAGGAACTGTACGGCTTTATGTAAGGAGAACTATGAAACACTTTAAATTCAAGTGTAGGGTCTGCTCTGATGGTCGATTGTATGGCGGCGGGTGGTGCCACGAAAGCGTTATTCCAAACCCGTTGCCGCCGGATGAGATTCTTCTGGATGATCTGTCCGGTATCACGCAGGGGTTCTACACAGATTATCTCTGGGACGGCGAAAAACTGATCTATCATCCGCCTGAACCATCTGCTGAATCTGCCCCGGCAGTACAGACTTCCGATGACGGAACCGAGGTGACCTACACATGAGAGACTATGCCGCACTGGAAGCGCTCGCCGCCAAAAACCCACGCATGAACGATATGCGTATCACAACGCCGACCAAGACGTTCTCCATGCGGTCGGACTTTGGGCTGTGGCTCAAGCGCGGCTCTCCACAGATCGGAAAACCTGAAACCGATTCTATGCTTGTTGAGGTGCCCGGCGCAGATTTTCTGCTGGATCTGACCCGCGCCGTAGATGGCAGCGTACACCACAAAAAGCGGAAGATCACCATGGAGTTTGTCTGCGACCGGCCTAAAACACAATGGGCATATATCCGGTCTAGGCTGGAAGCGTTGCTGCAGGGTCAGTGGCTGCACTTCTATTTTGTCCGGGACGGCGAGGTCTGGGCTGGGCAGCTGGACGTAGAGATGACCCCCGGCGAGTACAAGGCTTCCGTGAAAATCACCGCAACCTGTGACCCGTGGCCAAAGGATCACGTCCCTGAAAAGCCAGACCCGCCGCAACCAGACCCGCCGACAGACACAGCTTCTGCCGTGCTGGGGAAGGCGATCCTTGGAAAAATGATTTTAGGAAGGAGATAAGATGAGCTATACAAAACAGAACTTTACGGACGGTCAGACCCTTACCGCTGCCCAGCTGAACCACATCGAGGATGGCATTGCGGCATCCAGTGCAAACACGTCCAATACCCTGCCTGCCGCCACTGCCAGCACGCTGGGCGGCGTGAAGGTGGGCAGAGGTCTGACCGTGACGAAGGACGGCACACTGAGCGTGACCAGCGTCAACGGGTTCAGCATCAAGGCACAAACAACCGACCCCGGTACAGGCAGTGCCATTTCTGCCGGCACCATCCTGCTGGTGTATAAATAAGGAGGTGGTGAGCGCATGAGTGTATATCTCGGTATCGGGAACACAGCGCACGAAGTGTCCAATCTTTATGCAGGCATTGATGGACATGCCAGACAAGTGCAGAAGATGTATGTCAGCGTAAATGGGCAAGCTCGGCTCGTCTACCAGAGCCAGAGCGGCACGCCTATTGGAAATCTGGCCGTAGGCAGCACCGTCAAAATCTCTGTGGGCGGTTCCGTCACGGATTTCATCGTGGTGCACCAGGGTCTGCCGGACAGTATGTATGATGCAAGCTGCAACGGCACATGGCTGCTGATGCAGGACATTTATGAAAACCGTGCATGGCATAGCTCGAACACGAATGACTACGCCAACAGTACCATCCATTCTTACCTGAACAGCACGTTCCTGAATCTGTTCGAGTCGAACATCAAGAGTGCCATCAAGCAGGTAAAGATTCCGTACCGCAAAGGCAGCGGTGTGTCCACGACCGTCACCAGCGGCTCGAATGGCCTGTCTGCAAAGATTTTCCTGCTCAGTGCGACTGAAACGAGCTTCAGTTTCTCCTCTATGCCGAGCGGCGAGGGCGCAGAACTGACCTATTTCAAGGGCTACGCAGACAACAGTTCGGATCCCAATCGTGTTGCCTATCTCAACGGCTCTGCCACCTACTGGTGGCTCCGCTCTCCGAACTGCGGCTACTCCGGCAGCGCACTGGGCGTAGACTCCAGTGGCGGCTTGTACGGCAGCGGCTGCTCCAGCTCATACGGCATCCGTCCCTGCATGATTTTGTCACCGGACACGCTGGTGGACGACACGGGACGCGTGATTGTGTGAGCCGGGAGACCGGAGAAAGGAGAAGGAAATGGACAACAACATCAAACCTGGTTATGCTGTACGCGCGTCAGAAGCCGATTATGCCGCCATTGCGCGGGTCGTGAGCGAGCACAACGAAGCCGCCGTCACCGGCGAGCGTTACTGGGGCATTGCGCTGGACGGCGGAAGCTACACGGTGTACGAAGCGGGCACTGTGCCGCCACCGCCGACCGCGGAAGAGCTGGCCCAGCGTGAAAAAGAACAACAGGATGCCCACAATGGGCAGGAGGAGGATAATGGAAAATAAACTTATCATGGACGTTTCCCGCTGGCAGGGTAACATTGACTGGGACAAGGTCAAGGCAAGCGGCAAGGTGGACGGCGTGATGATTCGCGCCATGGGCAACAGCGCAGCGGGCAGACCCAGTGCCCCCTACACTGACCCGCAGTTTTTACGCAACTACGCAGAATGCAAGCGGCTGGGCATCCCCTGCGGCGTGTACGGCTACTTTAAAGCAATCAACCGAGAGCAGGCTGACAAGGAGCTTGCCTACTTCAAGAAGCTGCTCACCGGCAGGAGCTTTGAGCTGCCGGTGGCCGTGGACATCGAGGACGAGATTCAGCAGCCGCTGGGCAAGGCCACGCTGACCTACCTGACAGCTTACATGCTGAGCACGGTGGAAAGCTGGGGCGTGTATGCCATGCTGTACACCGGCCTGTGGTTTGGCAACACCTTCTTGTACATGGGCGGCGATACACTGAAACCCTACGATGTGTGGCTGGCTGCTTATCGCGCGAAGAAGCCTGCTCCCAGCTGGTCCTTTGGGATGTGGCAGTACACCAGCACCGCCAGCGTGCCGGGCGTGAGCGGCAACGTGGACTTGAGCCACGCATACAAGGATTATGCGGGCATCATCAGCAAGAAGGGTCTGACTCGTCTCCGGGAGGGCAAATGACCGAAAAAGAAGCTTTACTGTGGGTGCTGGGCATTCTTGGAAGCCTGTGCGCTGCGGCCATCACCATCGACAAGGTGCTGGACATCATCCACAAGTACGTCAAAAAGGCACAGGCCCCCGACGATGCGCAGAACAAGCGCATTGACGCCATTGAAAAGCGACTGGCTGCGGTAGAAACCGTTTCAACGCAGCACGCCGCAGCCCTTAGACGCGACATGACGCGATTTGACGGCCTCGATGAAGAAATGCGTCTCGTACTCGTTGGCGTACAAAATCTTTTGGATTCGCAGCTGTCCGGCAACAACCGCGAAGGTATGCAAAAAAGCAAATCCGATATCAACAACTACCTGCTGAAAGGAGTAACGAATCATGGAAGCAATGTTTAACTTTATCCCTGCACCCATCGCACTGGTGCTGATGGTTATCGGCTTTGCCGCGCTGGCAGTTGGTGCCATCCGGCTGGGTTACAAGCAGTACGTCAAGCAATGGGCACTGGAGCTCGTGACCCTGGCAGAAAACAGCATCATGGGCAGCGGTCAGGGCGCAAAGAAAAAGGCACAGGTCTTTGCCACACTGCGCGGCGCACTGCCGGACTGGCTGAAGCCTTTTATCACCGATGAAGTGCTGGACAGCGTGATCGAAAAGGCTGTCAGCATGATGAAAAAGGCACTGGCAGAAAAGAAGCCTGCCATTAACAAGGAGTAATTTATGATCGAGCAAAGCGTATCTCTCGCATCTAATGGCGTCGTCAAAGTTCCGGGCTATGAGCAGCTGGTGCGCTTTGGCTACACCAAGAACCGGGGCGTGTACCGCCTTTCTGTCACCGCCACTGGCGAGTGGGAAGGGCTGGCTATTCGCTGCTTCTGGCACGTCCCGGACGGCAAAGACCCGGCATCCTCGCTGGTGGTGGACGGCTATGTGGACGTGCCCGCCAGCGTGACCGCACAGCCCGGCAATGGCTGCATCACCTTTGAGGGCAGTGACGGCACAAAGACCGTGACCAGCGCAGACCTGCGGTATCGTGTCAGCGCCAACAGCGGCACGGAGGACGGCACAGAGCCGGAACCGGGCACCCCTGCATGGCAGCAGCTGGTGGATGCCGTGCACACTGACGCCACCGCCGCAGAGCAGGCCAAGACCGAAGCGCAGACGGCAGCGCGGCAGGCCGGGGCATCTGCCAAAAAGGCCGGACAGGCCCTCTCTGACACCATCACTGCCAAAGAGGACGCGCTGAAAGCCATCGGTGACAAGCAGACCTCCGCCACGCAGGCTGTGGACACAGCCCGGGACAAGGCCCTCAAGCAGGTGGAAGCCTCCACCAAAGCCGCTGAGACTGCCGCCAGTGAGGCCGCCACCAGTGCTGCCAATGCCAGTCAGAGTGCTCAGGAAGCCGCTGACAGTCTGCAGGAGCTGAAGGACGGCATTGCAAACGGAAACTTCAAAGGCGAGAAAGGCGACAAGGGCGACACTGGCCCTATCGGCCCGGTCGGCCCACAGGGTGAGCAAGGCCCTCAAGGCCCCACAGGCGCTACGGGTGCCACTGGCCCACAGGGCGAAACAGGCCCTCGTGGTGAACAGGGGCCGCAGGGCATTCAGGGCGAGCGCGGCCCGCAGGGTGTACAGGGGCCGCAGGGTGAAAAAGGCGACACCGGCCCGCAAGGCCCTAAAGGCGAGACCGGCCCGGCAGGTGCAGACGGCAAAGATGGCACACAAATCGATGATACCACTGTGACCGACTCTGCCCCGTGGAGCAGCAAGCACATCGTGGATATGCTCTGTCCGCCGCTGGAGGAGACCGGCAACCCGGCGCGGTGCTACCCTGTGGCGGGATATCCGCTGGGCTGTAAGGTGAGCTGGGGGCCGACGCAGGAAGGGAGCGGGGAGCCTAGCCCGGACAACATCCGGCCAATTTCCGGGCGTGATGCGGTGAAAGTGGAGCGGTGCGGAGAGAATCTGCTGCATATAAAACCATTTAATAAAAACACATATAATGGCATCGCTTATGAGTATGTAGCCAACGGCGGCGTACATATTTCCGGCACCTCAACAGGTAATGTAAATAGCCCCAACTTTGCTGTTTGGCACCTACCGCCCGGCAGTTACCGTGGCCCTGATTTTGGCACCGGCATTTCCGTAGCTATTATAATACACCGCAACGGAGCTGATCGGTTGGTTAACGCCAAAGGTGTTTTTAAAGTCCTTGCGGGGGATGTAACTAAATACTTGTACATGATTGTGACTAGCGGCACAACGCTTGATACAACCGTATATCCGTATATTGTCCCCGGAACCACCGCCCCCACCACCTACACACCTTACACCGGCCAAACCGCCGCCCTGACTCTGCCCCGCACCATCTACGGCGGCACGGTAGATGCGGTGACGGGAGAGGGGCAGGAGACGTGGAAGCTAGTGACGATGGACGGGACGGAAGCTTGGGCGGCGTATATACTTCCCGGCAACAGAGGAACCCGATGGTATCTTCGTCAATCTCAAGCTCCAGCCGATGGGCGAAAAACTGTTACGGCGAAAAGTTCTCATTATAATGATGCGACTGGTACACAAACATATAATGGGGTTGTTGGCGTGTCCGCATATGATTCGTCTGTCCAAATTTACGATTCTGACCGTGCAGCAATTAGCCTCGCTGATTGGAAAGCCTACCTCGCCGCCCAGTATGCGGCAGGAACCCCTGTCCAAATCGCCTACAAGCTGGCAACTCCAACGCCCTTCACTGCCACCGGCGCACAGTCCATGCCTGCTCTGAGCGGTGTGAACACCGTGCTGACCGATGCAGACAGTGCAACCGTTACCGGCAGGGCTGACCCCATCAAACGCATTATTGACCTTGAGGACGCAGTAGCGTCCATGACAACGACATAAGGAGGACTGACTATGGCAATCAAAAGCAAAGCTCGCCATAACCTGACCCTGCGCTCCATCAAGCGGGAAATCGCCGCTGGACGTGACGTGGCATACTGGCTGGACAAGGCGTACACCCATCTGGACAACGGCCTTTTGACGGAGGACGACATCGCAGAGGTGGAGCAGCTGGCGCAGGCGTACTACGATGCACTGGACGCTGAGGATGCGGCGAACGCTGAGGAAATCACGCAGTAAGGAGGATATCATGGCAAGCACTACATACGAGCATCCCGGTGGCGTCGCCGAGATGTACGCCGCACAAGAGCAATTTCGTGGCATCACGAAAATGGCCTGCGCGCGTTTTCGTGGCATCACGAAAACATACCATCTCGGCAATGTCAACCAAATGGTGACGTTTTGTCACCGGTTTGCCAGCATTGGCAATATGGTGCGCAACGCTGGACAGCTGCCGCAGCCCTTCTGGCTCGGTGCTGCCTGTGGCGGCGGCTCGCATAGTCTTTCCGCCAGCGTTGCAAGGGCTTGATGCAGAGCAGATAAAAGCTGTGATAAAACGTGCGCCGCTTGGGAGGTATGACCGGAAAATCGCCCGGTTGCGGTACGTTGACCAGCTATGCCAAGTTGATATTGCAGCGCGTGTGCCGTATTGTAGGACATCAATCGGCAATAGGCTAAAAATTATTGATAAAATGCTGGATGTGTGATACGATAATCTCAATTGGATACGATTTCTCACGAAACGCATTGAAGTGGCAAACTTTCGGGTCTGCCGCTTTTCTTTTTGCACGATTTGTGGTATAATTATCTCAACAAATCCTCCCGGCCTCTCGAAGAAGCGCATTAGGGTGGATATTTGATACAGTCTCCCGCACGCCTACTCACAGTGCGTACCATGCGGGAGACGCAGAAAACCCCCGGTGTTCCGTTTGGAGCATCGGGGGTATTGTGTTTATATACAATTTTCAAGCGCTCATACGGCCCTGTGCCGTGTGGGCGCTTTTCTTTTTTGTCCTTCGTTTGACGCTCGTTGTCTCTCCCGGTGTGGCATTCTGGTACGATAAACGCAAAAGGAGGGGCGCTCATGTGGCACAAGTTCAACCCAAACCCGCGCGGCAGCAGCGTCGGTGACTGTGCAGTGCGAGCCGTTGCAGCTGCAACCGGGCAAAGCTGGGAGCAGGCGTATGTAGGGCTTGCCATAATGGGCTACGCGTTGGGCGATATGCCAAGCGCCAATCGCACATGGGGCGCGTACCTCCAAAAGCGCGGATTCAAGCGCCGTCTTGTCGAGGCAGACTGCTCCACCTGCTACACCGTGGAGGATTTTGCAAGGGAGTACCCGCGCGGGATCTACGTTCTGGGCTGCTCTGGCCACGTTCTGGCTGTTGTCAATGGCGAGTGGATTGATAGCTGGGACAGTGGCGCAGAGTGCCCGATTTATTACTGGTACAAGGAGGACTAAGCGATGCCATACATTCCATACGGATACCAGCCCGGCTATTATGGGCAGGCAATGCCGGATCAGCTTGCACAGCTGCGGCAGAACGCCTACCAGCAGCCCATGATGGGGCAAGCGGCGCAGCAGACGCAGGGCACACCGTCCATCATCTGGGTGCAAGGCGAGGAGGGCGCAAAAGCATACATGGTTGCTGCCGGGAACAGCGTGCTCCTGATGGACAGCGAAAACAGCGCGTTTTACATCAAAAGCACCGATGCAAGCGGCATGCCGCTTCCCCTCCGGGTGTTTGACTACAAAGAGCGCACCACAGCCGCAAAAACGCCGCCACAAACGGCACAGCAGGCCGGCGGGGAGTTTGTCACCCGGGCAGAGTTTAACGCGCTGGCAGCCCGCTGTGCGGCACTTGAGAAGCAAGAGCCTGCAAAACCTGAAACGGAGGTCAAATAAGTATGGCAAACCCTCTTTTTAACGCACTGGGCGGCGGTATGCCCGCCATGCCAAACCCTATAGGTCAGTTCGGGCAGATGATGCAGCAGTTCCAGCAGTTCCGTGCAAACTTTCAAGGCGACCCGAAAGCAGAGGTGCAAAAGCTGCTGCAATCCGGCAAAATGTCACAAAACCAGCTGAACCAGCTGCAGGCGATGGCGCAGCAGTTTCAGCAGTTCCTTCCCCATTAAACGTCTTTCCAGACAAAGCCTTTACAAGACTTAATCCTACCTTTTGCGCAGTTGATGATTGTACAAGGCTTACATCCGTAAGCTCTGGCAGCTTCGGAATACCCACTCCACACCTTCATAAAGTCACCAGATTTTGTGTATTGGGCAACCGGTTTGCTCAATGGGTTCAAAGACCCAGTTCTACCACGCATATTAGAATCGGCACGAAGCCCTGTTGCAATTGCGTGTTGTGTATTCCCCTTGCGAGAAATCCATTCGAGATTTCCAACAAAATTATTGCTCTTATTTCCGTCAATATGATTTACACAAGGCAGATTTTCTGGATTTGGAAGAAATGCACTTGCAACAAGAACGTGAACGGACTTGTTTTTCTTTCCCGATTTATTGCAGAGCATTACCGTTTTGTATCCGCTTCTATGGCTTTTGAGAACAAGATTCTTAGATTTTCCGGTGTGGTTATAATTCATGCTTTTTACGTTTCCACAATCGCTCACTTCATATAATCCTTCGTATTCAGGAACAGGTAACCAATTTTCCATAAAAACCTCCGTATAGCATGGTGGATTTATCTGTTTCTATTATACCACAAAAATACAATATCTGCGCAGATTTGTATAAAAAATTTTGAAAGGAGCTTACTATGAGCTTATCTACCGATTCTCCTATGATGACTATGCCGGTTCAGCCTGCAAATACCTGTTCTAATGGCGGTTTTGGCTGGGGTGACGGCGGCTTGCTCTGGATCATCATCCTTTTCCTGTTCGCCTTCTGCGGCGGCTGGGGCGGCAACTGGGGCGGCAATGGCAACACCGGTGCCGGTGTCGTTGACGGCTACGTCCTGACCTCCGATTTTGCCAACATCGAGCGCAAGATGGATGGTATCAACAACGGCATGTGTGATGGCTTCTACCAGCAGGCGCAGCTTGTCAACGGCGTGCAGCAGACCGTGAATAACGGCTTTATGTCCGCAGAGATCAGCCGTGCAAACCAGCAGGCGGCGTTCATGCAGCAGCTGCTTGCCATGCAGATGCAGCAGCAGGAGTGCTGTTGCGAGAACCGCTCTGCCATTCAGGGCGTCAACTACAATCTGGCCACCCAGTCCTGCGAGACCCGGAACACGGTGCAGAACACCACCCGGGACATCATCGACAACCAGAACCAGAACGCCCGCGCCATCCTTGACGCACTGACCGCACAGCGCATCGAGGCAAAGGACGCAAAGATCGCTGAGCAGGGTCAGCAGCTGTTCGCAGCACAGCTGGCGGCATCTCAGGCAGCCCAGAATGAAACGCTCAAGGCCTACATGAGCGGTCAGCTGGCCTACTACAACCCCCGCCCTGTGCCCGCTTTCCCGGTACCCGCACCCTACCAGTACGGTAACTGCGGCACCGGTTGCGGCTGCACCGGTTGCGCCTAACCGAATAACGGCAACTGACTACAATTTGTAGCCTGTTCAGCCCCTGAGCTGATTTTGCAAACCAGAGCGCCGGGGCAAAAGTCCCGGCGTTTTTCTATGAAAGGAGCCGATAAAATGGCCGAATTTAGCAACTCTAACACCGTCAGTGTGGCGGCGGGTGAAAACCTTCCCCTGACCGAGACCGCAGTAAAGGCCCCTGCCTGCATCGTACACCGTGCTGGCAGCGGCCTTGTGACCCTGCGGGGTCTGACCAATCAATGCAAAGCGCGCTTCAAGGTAAGCTTTGGCGGCAACATCGCCATCCCTACCGGAGGCACTGTGGGCGCTATCTCTGTGGCGCTGGCTGTCGGCGGCGAGGCGCTCAACGGCGCAACTGCTATCGTGACCCCGGCAGCAGTGGATCAGTACAGCAACGTCTTTGTGGCGGTGTTCGTGGAAGTCCCCCGGGGCTGCTGCGTTACTGTGGCGCTCAAAAACACCAGCGCGCAGGCAGTCAGCATTGCAAACAGCAATCTGATCGTTGAGCGCGTTGCATAAGGAAAGGAGTACAGCATGAGTAAGAATCTCTATGATCTGCGTGAAATGCTCTGCGAGGAGCTGGACGAGTACAACCGCGATGCCAAGAACGGCCTGAACGAGCGCGTTCTGGATACCGTACATAAGCTGACCGACACCATCAAAAATATCGACAAGATCATGATGCTGGAGGACGGCGATTATAGCCGTGCTGGTGAGCGGGAAGCTGATATGCGCGGCAACTACGGACGTACCGAAAACTATAACCGGGGCAACAGCTACGCAAACCGTGGGCGGCACTATGTGCGCGGTCACTACTCGCGCGGCGATGGTCGGGAGCGGATGATCTCTGACATGGAAAACATGATGCAGGACGCGACCGGCGCCGAGCGTGACGCATATAAGCGTGCTCTGGACATTCTGAACAATATGTGATAAGGGGGGCGGCAGGCATGGACATCGTGGAAATCAATGAGCACATCCGCAAACTGAAATGCGAAGAAACGAACTGGCAGAGCGTGGAAAAGCTTGCCGCCCTGTGCACTGTGCGAAATGAGTTGAGCGAAGCGGAAAGCCGGGAAAACAGCCCCGCTCCAAAGCCTGAACCAGTCATGCAGATGGAGTATTCCACAAGACCGCAAGAACCGCAGAGCGAATTTGTAGAGGCTGCAAGCGCTGTGCCGTTCAGCGGGTTGATGGAGGTACTGGACAGGCACATGAACGCACTAAAGCTGGTGTACCCGAAAGAGTATGAGCTAGTAATGCGGAAGATTGTCTCTTTGTCTGAGTGACGATGCCCAATAGGCTGAAGGCACAGGGAAAGTAAGTCGCCCAGCCAAAAAAGCCATACATAGCAGCAGCCCCGGGGATCCTGACGGTTCCTCGGGGCTGTTTTTGCGTTTATAAAGCTGTTTTTCAGCGGTGTGTTACCAAAAATGTTACCATGATAAAGAAAAGAACGTCAATTCTCAACGAAATGACGTTCTTTCTGTATGGAGCGGGTAATGGGAATCGAACCAATTAAAAATGATTGATTGTCGTCAAAAATGCGTCTGGGATGCACGAAAGAGCGAAGGAATAATACGGATTTGTTGGGTTATGTCCGATTTGTTTTTTGACATTTAGAAAAAAGAGTGTTACCAAATGTGTTACCAGAATCACCCTTGAGCCTTCCTGAATGCAGCGGTGGTCGCGGCTGCCAAATCTTCGCGCTGGCCCTGCAGCTCGTGCCGGTAGGTTCCTGCAGTGTCCATGTTCCGGCTGTGGCCTACAAGCATTTTCAGTTGGCTGTCAGTCAGCACACCGGATTCAATGCTGACAAAGGTGTGACGCAGTTCATACAGCGTTACCATTGGATCGATGTTGTTGGATTTCTGGTACTTTTCCCAGCGCTTCGCAAGAGACCGCTGGCATGGAATCTGGAATAAGGGTGTGTTGTAGTTCAACTGTACGCCTGTTGCTTTCAGATGTGCCACCTGAGCTTCATACGCTTCTCGTGCTTCCTTACCCATGTCAAAAGAGCGCACTGCATTCTGGTTTTTGCCGGTGGTCACTTCGTCCTGCACATTGATGCTGCGGCGCAGATTGACAGTGTTCCCCTTTATGTCACCATACCACAGGCCGACCAGCTCACCGGGTCGCACGCCGGTTGATACAGCAAAACGGTAGGCATAGATATAATCATCAAAAATCCTTTTATTGTACCACAAGCGGGTGTCAACGTCAAAAAGTGTTTTCAGCGCGTTGGGCTGCAAAATGGTCTTTTCTACAAACCTTGCGTTCTTAGGAATGGATAGCTCCGGGAACAGGGTGGTGTACCGATTTTTCCTGCACCATTTGACAAAGCTGGCTTCGGTTGACCGAATCGTCATAAGGGTTTTGCGGCTCAGAGGTTTATCACTCGTGCGCTTTCCCCCTTTTTTGAGACAGCGCTTTTTGAAAGACATGTCAATTGCCTTTTGCAGATCGCCCTCGGTCAGCTCGTCAATGCGAATGTTCCCACACACCGGGAGGATGTAGTATTCGCCGTATTTGTCGCACTGGGTCACATAGGATGTGCCGCAGGTGAGCTTCAGCTCTTCTACCCACTCTGAATAGAGTGCAGCCACCTTCTTCCTGCCGTCCCGAATGCTATCATCAAGCCATGCATCCGCTTTTGCGTTTGCTTCCCGTTGTCCTGTTCGGCCCGGCGTGCTGCTGTAAAACCGTTTGCGGGTGCCGTTCTTCTGAACCGCGATGCACCAGCGTTTTTCCTTTTCCACCCAAAATGCCGTGTTGACCCGTTTTTTCATAAAATCCACCTCCATACACAAGAGTACACTGTGCCGCTGCCTCTTGGACGGCGGCGCTTTTTTCTTTGCGCGGGCGGTGCGGTATCCGGCAAGCGCTTGCCGCACCATGGGCAGAATGCAGCGCCGCCCGGGATCTCTCGCTTGCATCTGATGCAGTTCATTCTTTCCGCCCTCTCTTTGTTGTGTAGGATGTTTCCCCTCGTCTGGACGCTTCCTTGCCAGACTTGTACGCAGTAGTCAGCAGTTCCACCGGCGGGTGCACATCATCCGGCACGGGGTCTGTGTGGGTGGCAACAGCGCAGTTGTAGTTGTCCAGCACCTGACCGCAGACCGAAACCTTATTTTGCAGCGGCGTGTGCAGGTTCGCGCAGATCTCGGCAATCACCGCCGGGGGATAGCTGCCGTGTTTGCCCAGCACGATGAACAGGATCATCTCTTTGACGATCCGGGAAGAATTGTCCAAAAAGTTCGCAATGGCTTCATCCAGTTCCTCGTCCGTCATGTCAGTGACCTGCAACCGGTACAGTTCCGGGTGCAGCATCTCCTGCATTGCCGCAAGCGGTGACGCCCCGCAGGCGGTGAACCAGTCCATTATTTCGTCACTGTCCGGGCTGGACTGCCCTTTCTCCCAGTTCTGCACGGTGCGCTCGTTCTTCTCGATCAGGCACGCCATCTCCCGCTGGCTCAAGCCCGCTTGCACACGCGCCTTTGCAAGCGCAGCACCAATTTTCGCAGCTGTAAAATAACTCATACACACCCTTCCCCCTCAAAAATATAATGCGTGATAAAAACAGAAAATGGCGCAGAAAAAATCTGCGCCATTCGACAAAATTTTCTCTGATTTCATTTTCCACTGGCGCATGGTAGAATTTGGTACATAAGTTGACACAATTACCAAAAATCAGGAGGAAAACAAAATGAAAAACGGTAAAACAAGCAACCTCGACCCGGAAATGACCATCATTGACGGAATGCCCGCTAGCGTGCTTACCGGCACAGCCAAAACCCCGCAACCTTGGGAGGATTGAGCCATGACTAACAAAAAGACCGCCTGTTTCTGCAACCACATCCGCGCCGCGCTTGCCTGCTACGTTGATATGACCCCGGAGCAGCAAGCCCTTGCCGCCATGTACGCCAACCGCAAGATCACCGGCCTGCACACCCTGCGCGCCGCAGCGGTAAGCCCCGGCGGGGAGTGCGCCGCCCAGTTGTTGCAAAAAATGCAGCAGCTGGACACCGGCAACCAGTAACAACGCGCATATTTTGCGCGAAGTCAGCGTAAATCGCGCATTTTTCGCTTAAAAGCGCGCGTAAATCGCGCGATTCAGCGTAAATGTCAAATTTTCGGCGTATTTTTGTGCAATTAAAATTGATTGACGGTTACGCCAAACTGTTGTAAAATGCAGTTGTAAACAGGTTTACAGGCCAAGCAACTGAGATTTCTTTGCGTTGTACTCCGCTTCCGTGATGGCCCCCATATCCAGTAGCTGTTTAAACTTCAAAAGCTCATCAGCGGCGCTGGGAGCGGCAGCCTGCGGCTGCTCATGGCTGACTTTGCAGCTCTTGAGAAATGCAGTCATTCCGCCGGGATAAACCGTTGTCGGCAAACTGCTTTCACCCAGTGGAAGCGCAAAGTGGATAGACACGCTCTCTTTACTGCGACCCTTGCGGGTCTCTGTTTTGGCGGTGGCAGCGCCCACGATCGCACCCACAGGCCCAGCAACGGCAGCTCCTATCACGGCCCGTCCAATGCCGCCTTTGGTCTCTGTCACTGTCAAATCTTCTGGCGCGTCAGATTCGTAACCGGCGACTTCATCAAAGCTGTAGATCATGCGAGGGCCTTTATCACCGCCGCGATGCCCAAAGCAAAACAGGCGGTTTGCCTTGTCGATGGACACAAAAAGCGCATCTCCATCATAGATGGAATTGGTTTCCTTAAACGACTTGCGGCGTTCTTCCAATGTAACCCAGTAATCAGCAAGGGCGACTGTCGGTTGCTTTGCTGCCCGGATGCCCAATTTTGAAAAGAAGAAGTTACTGCATCCGGCGCAGATCAGGCCGTCAGAGCTCTTCTCGCGGTTCAGCAGGCCAAGCTTGCCGCCGCAGACAGGACAGGCATTTGCCATAATAAGCACCTCACATATACAAAAATAGGCAGCCAAACAGCTGCCGGAAACCTTAAATTATCAATGATCTAGCCAAAGGGGGAAAATAAAGTGCAAGATACTAGCACAAGATTGATGAAATCAACACCGGAATGTGTTATACTTGAGAAAATCAAGCTTGCACTTTCCCTTGGTATCGACGTGGATAAACTCTTAAAGGAGGCAATGCAAAATGTCGAATAATACGCTTCTTCTGCTTATCATTGTTATCCTCATTGCAGCGATGCTTGCAATTCTGGTCTACGAGTTTCTTCACTTCAATGATTTTGCGCTTTTTCGTCGAAAGCCGGAACCGGAGCCGGAACATAAGCACCTTGACGACCTTTTCCGAGCAGAAGTCATGTATACAGGCGTGACCCTCGGAAGTATCTGCGAACTTTGCCCCAAAACCATTTTTAGGGTAAAGGATGGACGCGGCGGGTATTTCGCTCTCGACACCGAAAAAGTGGATGAAAAAAAGCTGCGCTTTTACAAAACCATTTTTGTTAAAGCACTGGATGCCCCGAATTACGAGCTGGAGGTGCATGACCCGTCACTTCTTTGAGACACTAAAAGCGTTAATAACGTACTCACAACAGCAGAGATCACCGCAATGGCAGCACTTTGAAAGAATTGCCTTCGGCTGATTCTTTGCTGTTTTTGCTGCTCAATAAAATAAAGTTTCCCCTTATCGGTTACAGCAAGACAGTAAAACACCGTAAGCTTTCCTTGCTCTGGAACAATCGTGTCTCTTACACGCTCAACAAGACCTGCTGCAAGAAGAGCATCAACAACGTTTTCGGCGTCTTTCACTTTAGACTTAAATACATCAGGAGGCATTCCAACTCGGTCAGGTTCATTTTCATGCCATTCAAGCAGAGCTTTCATGGCCTCATCGATTTGCTTTTCAGTGACCATTCTTTTTCTCCTGTGCAGCTATAGCAGCATCCAGCATACTCTCAAACATGGCCTGTGTTGCCGGGTCAAGCATATTATACTTATCTAATATAGCCTTCCCGTGCGATTCACGCTCGGCATCCTTCGGGGTGCTGGGCTTTTCTTTTTGCTCTTCGCCGGTCAACTCTTCAACCGGGACGCCTAGCGCATTGGCTACTGGCACTAGCATTTCATCCGGGAAGTCACGTCCGCTTGCTAGCATTTGCGAAATATATCCGCGGCTCTTTCCAATCTCTCGGCATACAAAAGAAACGTTGATCCCTTTTTCAGTAGCAATTTTTTTAGCTCTCTCCACATTTCGCATAGAAAAGACCTCGCTATTTTGTGAAAATAGCCAAATGTCCACTAAATTGCAGATTGGCTATTGCAAAATAGCCACTTGGCTAGTATAATACTAAGCACAGGGCAAACAAAACCAAAAGCCCCTGACAATATTATATCGGGCTTACGCTAGATTTTATTCACTTTGTACCTTGCAAATACATAGTAGCATATTTTCTAGTGATTTTCAAGCCCAGAAAGGAGAATTGCTAGTGAATGTTTCAAAAATCGACCAGTTTTGCAAGCTGCATGGTCTGAGCCGCACAGATTTAGAAGAAGCGGCTGGCTTGAGCAACGGCGCAATTGGGAAGTGGGAGCGCAGCGTGTACGGCCCCAGCATCAGCCAACTGTTGAAGGTGGCTGCGTACTTTCGTGTGACCGTGGATGCGCTACTCGTGGAAGCAAAGGAGGGCAAAACGGTATGAACAACGACAAAAAGCCCAGCCGCAAGCACGACTGGACTTCTACGGAACTGCATCTGATTGCCTTGTGTATTCAGTGCTTTGCGCTTGCAGTACAGATTGGCGCACTCGTTGCTATCCTAGCAAGGCAATGACGGAAACAATGAGAGATGCACCGCCAAATGCGGCGGAAACAATAGCCACGATAACAGACAAAATGGCAATTCGCTTATTTGACCTATTTTCCTTTGCCTGTTCGCGGTCTTTGATTTCCTGTTTTTGCTGGCTTTCTTCAAACTGCTGGCGCAGCTGCTTCAAATCTTCCGCATACCGCCGCTGTACCTCATACAGTGTAGGCTGCTGCGAGACTTGCGGACTGGAATGATTCACTTTGCTGGCGTTCAGAATGCGTTCTAATTCATCTGTACGCTGGTTCATGGATCCCCGCTGATTCATTTTTTCACCCCCTCCCGCTCAAGTATAGCACAGGAGGGGCAGAGTACAAGGAGGACAAAACAGAACTATGACAGATATCATCTTATCCACCCAGAACGGCGAGCCGGTGGCATCCAGCCGCCAGATTGCTGAGAGTTTCGGCAAGGAACACAAGAGTGTACTTCGCTCCGTCGAAGATTTGGTGGCGCAAAATTGTGCCGCCAAATCCATGTTCTACGAGACCACATTCGAGAACCGCGGCAAACAGTACCCCATGTACCTGATGAACCGTGACGGCTTTACGCTGCTGGCTATGGGCTTTACCGGTAAGGCGGCGCTGGAATGGAAGTTGAAGTACATTGCAGCGTTCAACGCGATGGAGAAGCAGCTGGCACAGCGCCCGCAGCTTTCCCGGGCGGAACTGATGGCACAGGCGCTGATCGCCGCCCACGATGAATTGGAGCACAAAGACCGGCAGATTGCGGAACTTACGCCCAAGGGCATCTTTGCGGACGCGGTAAACGCCAGCAAGAAGAGCATCCTTGTGGGCGAGTTGGCAAAGCTGCTGTGCCAGAACAGCGTGCAGATCGGGCAGAACCGACTGTTTGTCTGGATGCGCGAGCACGGATACCTCATCAGAGACCCCAAGCGCAGTGACTACAATATGCCCACGCAGCGCGCCGTGGAGCAGGGTCTGTTTGAGATCAAGGAGACCACCGTGGTGCACTCCGATGGGCACACCAGCATCAACAAGACCCCCAAGGTGACCGGCAAGGGGCAAATCTACTTTGTGAACCTGTTTTTGAAGCGGTAAAGCCACGGCGTGGCGCAAGGATACAAACTTATTTTGGAGGTTACTATGAAAAAACTGCATGTGAAAGCTACGTTTATTGAGCCGGTGCTTGGCACATGGCCCGCAAACCCCAATGTGGCCCGCGAGTTTATCGCCAGCAAGTCCCCTGACGCAGCAACCGTTGAGGACGAAGTGGCCGCTCTTGGAGCAGACGCCGTAGCTGACAAGGGCATGACTGTGTTTCCTCGCAATGAGAACGGCGAACCTATTCTGTACGATTACCAGATTAAGGGATTCTTCAAGGATTCCTGCGGGATGCTGTCCAGAATCGGCGGCAAGACCGAGACAGGCAAGAAGAAAGCTGTGAACGAATCCGGCAAGCTTACGGCCTACAAGAAGGTCATTGATGGCCTGATTTTCGTTCAGCCCCGCATGATTCCGATTCTGACAAACGGAGAGATCCGCGACTGCCAGCGTCCGCTGCGTGCTCAGACCGCACAGGGCGAGCGCGTGAGCCTTGCCAACAGTGAGGAAATCCCGGCGGGCAGCACCTGCGAGTTTGACGTAATTCTTCTTGACGACAGCCACGAAAAGGTTGTTCGTGAGTGGCTGGATTATGGCATTCTGCGCGGAATCGGACAGTGGCGCAACAGCGGAAAGGGCCGCTTTACCTACACTGCCTATGAGGTGAAGACCTGAGAGCAAGGGCATGGCATTGACGGCCCTGATTCGCGGAGGCAGATCGTGGCAGTGGCAAGGCTGAGTTCGATTGGCCGTGCAATGGCATAGCATCGCGAAGCACAGCAGCGGCAAGGCACGGCGGTGCAAAGCAAAGGCTATGCGGTGAACTGCTGTGCAGTGGCAGTGCACAGCGATGCAAGGCGAAGGAATGGCAGAGAAAAGCGCTGATGTGATTTGCGAAGGAAAAGTGGTGCATCGTAACGATTTGCTGCGGATTCATTGGCACGAAAGTGAAAGCATAGCAACGCGAAGAAATGCAAGGCAGCCGGAACGGCTGGAGCACATCAAAGAAAAGAGGTTGAAGAAAGATGAAGGTCATACAGGGCACCTTCCGGCAGATTCCGTACTGGAAACTTCGGGGCCGGTTCCACAGCTGTGGCTACCGCGATCAGGAAGTCGCTAAGTATATCGGCATTGGCCGGGACACCATGAGCGGCAGGATGCAGGGGCACAATCCGTGGACAAGCGAAGAGATCACAGCAATGTGTGAACTGCTGAACATTCGACAGGATGAGATCGGGGAACTGTTTTTTCCCTCACTTGAGAAAGGAGAATCCGCATGAAGCTCAAATCTACTACTTACTACTGGTTGGCTGCCATTTTTGGCGGCGTTGGAATGGGCACAGCTATGGGCGCAGAGGGCACCGCTCAGACCACCGGATACATCTCCGGCGCACTGTTTGCTGTGTCGCTGGTGCTGATTCTGGCTGCTGTTCTTCTGGCTCGTCTGGGCTTTGCCGCAGAGGACAGGGAGAAAGCCGCAAATCGGTGCAAGTACGGCAGGATCGACCGGACCCACGCCCGCAACCCGGAGTACCCGGAGAATCAGGAGCGTGGGGCATGATGACGGCTAAAGAGTACGTTGAGGGCAAAGTCAAGTCATACACGCGGCTTGCCGAACGTTGCAGGCGAGAAGCCGAAGCCTCAGATGACATTGTTGTTCGGGCTGGATACTCCGCACGGGCAAACGTCTGGGAGATGTGCGCCGAAGAAATGGACAACGTGCGGGAGATGCTGCAAGAGGAATCTGGGGAGATCACGTATGCCTGACACTGTCCACCATGTCATGTGGTACACCGTGTACGATGCCAAAAGCGGCAATCTGCTTGCATCCGGTACATCTGATATGTGCGCCCGGCGGCTCTGGTATAAAAGTGCAAACAGTTTTGCATCATCGGTTTATCATTGCCGCAAGAAAAAGAGAAAGCCGCACAAGTATTCATTTTTTCAAGAAGTCATAAAGCGCGATGAGGTGGACAGTCTGCCGCCGCCAGCCACAAGAGGCCGACCAAAAAGGATGCAAAAAAAGCCCGCCGGTGCGCCAACACCGACAGGCTGCAAGGGTTGATGGAATTTGAAATCCCCATCACCCCGATGATATCACAAAATCGGAGGTTTTTACAGATGGAGAATGAATTGACCGTCCGGGTGGAACGCCCGGCAATTCCGGCCATGAGCTGGAACAAGGACGAGGTTGAACGGAACCTTGACGAGATGCTGGCGGCCTACAAAGGCCGGGTCTACACCCCGGAGAGCATCAAGAGCGCCAAGGAGGACCGGGCAAAGGTCAACGGCTGGGATAAGCAGCTTGGAGCTGCTGCCACGGCAGCGAAGAAGCTCTACATGAAGCCGCTGGAAGATTTCCAGCAGAGCATCAAGGAGATGCAGGACAAATGCAAGGAGATTTCCGGAGCGATTGACGCACAGGTCAAGGCTGTGGAGGCCGCCGAAAAGGAAGAAAAGGCTTCTACCCTGCGCCTGATCTACCGGGACAACATCGGCGAGCTGGAAGCTCTCATTCCGTTTGAACGCCTGTTGGACAACCGCTGGCTGAACAAGACGTTCGCCATTGCGGAAGCAAAAAAGACCCTGTGCCAGTCCATCGAGAACATCCGCAGCGACCTCGACTTTATCCGAGAGAACTGCGGAGAGGATGTCGAACCCTGCACCACCGAATACCTGCGCAACCTGAGCGTGAACGAGGCCGTCCGCGAGCATACCCGCCGCGAGAAGTCCCGCGCAGCACAGAGGGACGCAGAGGCCGCCAGAGAAGCGGCAGAGCGGGCGCGGATGTCGGCCCCGGTAATTGTTCCCCCGACCGCAGAAGAACGCGAGATGCGGGCGCAAGCCGCCGCAGCAACGCAAGCTGCCGCATTCATCACGCCGGATGGCCGGTTGGATGTCGAGGCGATGCAGACGATGGCTGCCGCGCAGCCCAGCGCACCGGCCCGCAAGAAGTATTATTTCTGGGTCGAGTTCAGCCCGGAAGACATCAAATGGTTCCGTCAAGCTGCCAAGGAACGCGGGTTCGATTTCGGCAGCATCAAATAATCTTCAACACTCTAGGAGGTAACAAAAATGGGTTTCACTTCACGCGCTGGCGCTGCTGCGCCGAATACCACTACCACAGTTCAGAGCCGCTCCTTCGCTGCTCAGGTCAAGCAGAGCGAAGCGATGCAGCCGGTCGCAGAATCTAAGCCTGTCCAAATCGAGAGCATGGACGGCCAGCATCTGACCGTCACTTTTGACGATGTGCGCGACTTCATCTGCAAGGAAGCTACCATTGCAGAGTGCCGTATCTTCTTGGAAACGTGCAAGCAGTACCACCTCAACCCTTTCACAAAGGAAGCCTACCTCATCCACTATGACAACAAGAACGGTGATACGGCCAGTACCATTGTTCTGGGCAAGACCTGCTACATGAAGATGGCAGAGGCGCACCCACAGTATGATGGCTTTGAGGCTGGCGTGATTGTCTTTGTTCCTGAAGTTGGTGAGCTCATCCACCGCGAAGGATCCATCGTCTACGAGGACGAGAAACTGGTCGGCGGCTGGGCTAAAGCCTACCGTAAGGACCGCAGCCGCCCCTTCTACGAGGAAGTGAAGCTGAGCGAGTACGATACCAAGAAATCCCTGTGGGTAACGAAGCCTGCAACGATGATTCGTAAGGTAGCCCTTGTCCACGCGCTGCGAGAATCCTTCCCGGCCACGTTTGGCAGCCTCTACGATGAGAGCGAGGTTCCGGTAGATGCAGAAGCATCCTGCCGCGAGGTTGAGAACGAGCAGCCCGAAATCGGCGCTATGCAGCCCCGCAAGCTGAAGCCGAAAAAAGAGCAGCCCGAACCGTTTGCAGTCGAAACCACCGACACCAACGATGATCCGTTTGGCGGTGATGCCGAATGATTATTCAGACAAAGACCGGGACGAAGATCACCGGAACCATCTCTCGCGACCCTAGTCTAAAGGAAACGAAGACCGGAAAGCCGTTCCTCAGCTTGAGCGTCAAGGCTCATAGTACAAAAGATGCCTCCGGCAACCGGAGCAATATGTTTGTCGAGTGTTGTATTTGGAGCGATCTCGACAATTGGGACGGCCTCCTGCAGAAGGGAGATTTTGTCGAGATTTGCGGCGGCGAGCTGAAAAGCAATACCGGCGCGAACGGTACAACCTACTGGAACCTGCAAAACGTCGAGGGCGTTGTCGTTGGCGGTCTTGTTGCTGCTCGGTGGGTGCAGCAGGGCATCGACATTATGCAGCAGTTCTGCGACCAGCCCGGACAGCCCCAGTCGGACAGCTTCGAGCCGGTAGACGGTGAAACGCCCTTTGACCCCGGCGCAGAACCGGCGCAAACGGCTTTTCCGGCTGAACCGGTAAAACAACCCACCCCGGCGGCAGCACCCGATTACAACGGCGATGACCGCCCGATTTCGGACACGGACGACTTGCCGTTCTGATTCACCGTTGAGAGAAAGGAGGTGAGCAAATGGCAATTTTTCGTTGCGTTTCGCCAAACTTTTGGTCAGACCCGAAGGTGGACGATGACTTCACCCCGGAAGATAAATACTTTTATCTCTACCTTCTCACCAATCCGCACACCACTTTGAGCGGATGCTATGAGCTGGGCAAGCGGCAAGCGAGCAGAGAGCTTGGATACAACGAAGAGACCGTAGACCGACTTATCCACCGAATGGAAACTGTTCACAACGTTATCCGCTATGACAAGGCAACGAAAGAGATATTGCTTCTTAACTGGCACAAATACAACTGGTCGAAATCACCCAAATGCCTGAAGGGCGTTGAGTATTCGCTGCAAAACATCAAGAGTGATGCGTTCAGAAAATACTGTGCAGATACCCTATCTATACAGTATCGGTACAGTATAGATACAACTGTATCTGTAACTGCTACTGTAACTGAACCTATTACTGAAACTGTTATCTATCCTAATAGAGATAGCTTAAATAACAGCAAAGAGAAAGCCCCGGCAGCCGATGCAGACCTCGCCCAGATTATTCAGCGGTACGAGGAAGTTGCAGGCAGCTTTCCGCGTTCAGCGCTGGATAAGCTGCAAAGCTGGCGGCAGGCTTTCGGCACAGACATGATCTTGCTGGCAATTGACCGGGCAGCGGAAGCAAATAAACGGTCGTGGGCCTATATCAACGGGATTTTGAAGGGCTGGCAGTCCGACGGCGTATATACACCCGGAGAGGCGGCAGAGAGTGCCGAGAACCGCAGGAAGGCGGCTGGGAGGTCCGGGAATACACGGAAGCCAACGGAAAGCACTAGAGACCAGCTTTCCCGTGTGTTGGGCAATATTGACAAGGAAAGAGGGTTTGAAAAGTGACAAAAGAAGAAACGGCGGATTTGATCTTGATGAACGCGACGCTTTACAAGCAGATGATGAAGCCGTTGACCGACGAGGAGATGGAAGACACGATCAACGAGTGGACGTACCAGTTCAAGGACTACCCCGGCGAGGTCGTCAAGAAGGCGTATCTCGCGGCGCGGCGCGTCTGCGTCTACCCGATCTCGGTCGCGGACATCTTCAAACAGCTTTCCAAGAGCCTTGACCCGGCGGCGGAGTGGGACGCTATAACGACGGCCTCCCACAAGGCGCAAAGGTATCTGTACTGGCGGAGTTGCCCGATGATCGTCGGAGTTGACGACAACGGGCGGCCCATCCGTAGCGACGGGCGCGAGGAGCTGAAAGAGCTGTTCGAGAAGCTCCCGACGGCGGCGAAGGTCTACATCGGAAGCGTCGGCGGGCTGGAAGAGCTGGCCATGACCCCGGACCTGACCTATCGCCGGGTCGAGTTCCTGAAGCAGTCGCGGGAGGACATTACGACAACGCCCCGGGAAGCTGCCCGGCTGAGAGCCGGGGACACCCCGGCCAAACTGGAGGCTGCCCATGAGTGATACGAAGAAGCCCATCCGGCTGGTCGATGTTGGCGAGCTGGAAGCTGACCTGAAGAAGGACCTCGCCGAAGAGGAAGCCAAAGGCAAAGATGACGACATCCTGTTCTGTGAAAGCATCAGCGATGCGCTGGACGACCTGAGCAATCTGCCTACCATCGACCCGGAAACGCTGCGGCCTGTTGCTCACTGGGAAGAGAGCGTTTGCTTCGACGATGCCTTTTGGGTGTGCTCGAACTGCAAGTTCCCTAGTGAAGCGATAGCTGCACCCCGTCTTTATCACTATTGCCCGAACTGCGGAGCAAAAATGGAGGATGCGACAAATGGCTGATTACATTGAGCGGGGGCCGCTGCTGGAGGCGTTCAAGGCGAAGTTCTGCGAGGACTGCCCCGGCGGGTATGACCGCGCAAAGTGCAAGAGCTGGTGCGTCGCTGCGGACGAGATTGCACTGGTAGAAGATGCCCCGGCAGTCGTCCCGGATGTCCAGCGCTGGCGCAAAACGGCAGAATGTCCGCCGACAGAAAAGGATGCTGTGCACGGAAATGTTATCGTGAAATACAAAAATACGACTTTTACTCAATCAGCAACGTGGAACATCGTGGCAGGTGCTCCGGAGACTTTTCCACTTTGGACGCCAATACCTGAACTGCCAGGCGAACGTCCCAAAAAGCTTTACTGGCGTGAAAAAGCAGGTGCGACAATTTGCCCCGTTTGCGGGTATGAATGCGACGATGATTATTACCTTGACAAATTTTGTCCCGGATGTGGAACACGCCTTTGGTTTAACGAGGAGGGAGCCGAACATGACCAACCCGACCTGCAAAGACTGCCCAGACCGGCACCATACCTGTCACGGCCACTGTCCGAAGTTTGCCGCTTGGCGCAAAGAACACGCCAAAGAGACGGACTATAACCGGAAAATGACCGTGTCCGGCAGGGTCTACCACTACGACTACGAGGACAAGCACCGGGAGAAGGGCAAGAAAAAGTATTTCGGACAAAACGGAGGGGACAAATGAAAAACGTTCAAGAAATTATGACGGAAAACGGGTCTATGGCGAACATCGAGCGTTTTCAGACGATGCAGAAGTGGGAGTACAAGCGCAAGGTTGCCCACGCGCAGGAGATGGCAGAGGCGTTCTACTACTGGGCAAAAGAGCACGACAAGGGCGTGCACCTGTCCGTGGGCGGGCTGGATTCCATCACGCTGCATTACTTTTTGGAGAGTATCGGGCTGCCTGTCACCTGCGTGTCCTGCTCCTCGCTGGAGGGTAAGGGCGTGCAGCAGGTACACAAGCAGATTGCAGCTGAGATGGAGACCGAATACAAAAACTGGCTGGGCGATGGTGAAGCCCCGTCTTTCGTGTTCCTGAAGCCGCTGAAAAGCAAGGTGCAGGTCTTACAGGAATTTGGCTGGCCGGTCATCAGCAAAGAAAAGGCTGGCAAGATCATGCTGCTGCAAAACCCGACAGATCAAAACGCCACCGTACGCCATGCGATCATCACCGGCGAGACCGGAGAATACGGCGGATGGCAGAAGAACAGCCGAATGAAGCTGCCGCAGAAGTGGCTTGAACTGTTCGGCGGCGCGGATGCAGAGGGCGCAGCGCTTGGCTATCAGGCCGCGCCGTTCAAAGTGTCAGACCGCTGCTGCTACTACCTCAAGGAAAAGCCCTGCAACGACTGGGCGCGGGAGCATGACAGCGTGCCATACATGGGTCTGATGGCCAGCGAGGGGGGGCGGCGTGAGAAAAGCCTGAAGATGCACGGCTGCAACTATTTCGGCAAGACAACCACCCGCAGCGCACCCTTTGCCATTTTTGACCGACAGGACATTTTGCAGCTTGCGCTTGACCTTGATGTACCTGTGCCCGCCGAATACGGTGAGATCGCAAAGGACAGAGACGGAAAGCTGTACACCACCAAGGCACAGCGAACCGGCTGCACCATGTGCGGTTTTGGCATCCACATCGAGGGCAGACCGCACCGGTTCGACGTTCTGCGCGAAACAAACCCCAAAGAGTGGGAGTTCTGGATGAAGCACGTCTGCCGCGATGAAAACGGCAACTGGTACGGCTGGGGGCGTGTGCTGGATTATATCAGCATCGGCTGGGAGGATGTGCCGGAGCAGGCTGTGCAGATGCACATTGATGATTTGATGGAGGAAAATTTATGAAAGCTGTACTTTTGAGCATCCGGCCAAACTGGTGCAAGTTGATTTGGAGCGGCATGAAAACCGTAGAGGTACGCAAGAAACGACCAAACCTTAAAACGCCGTTCAAGGTATACATCTACTGCACAGGTGCAGGAAACTGGTGGCAGAGATTTCCAAAAACTGGATTACAGCAGATGGAAGAACGTGTTATCGGAACATTTGTCTGTGACGAAATCTATAAAATCGACAGGGACAGCATTGGATTCAATTTCACGGCTCCAAGCTTGAGTTTGCCGGTTTACACACTGCCGGAAAACAACGATGAAGAAGGAAATGTAAAACGAGAGGCGCTTACAACCTGCCTGACGGATGCAGAACTTTCTAAATACCTCGGCATTCATCCGGGATACGGCTGGCACATTTCTGACCTAAAAATATGGGATGAGCCGGTAAAGCTCAAAAATTTTTGGGGCATGAAGCCTTGCAAGCACGGCGGCGACTGCTGCACTTGTCTGCAATGGGACAACATGAAAGAACAGTGCTGTGCGTCAAGATATATCTCACGCCCGCCGCAAAGTTGGTACTACATGGAGGACGGCGAATAATGCACCTGACCCTCTACGGTGACCCCCGCACAAAGAAAAACAGTGCACGCATCCTGCAAGGGCGCGGAGGACGGCGCTTTGTAGCCCCAAGCGCGGCGTTTGAGGAATACCAGACCGGATGCCTATGGCAGATTCGCGCCCCGCCTGCGCCTATTTCTGCCCGTGTGAACGTGCGGTGCGTGTACTACATGGCTACCAGGCGCAAGGTTGACCTTGCAAACCTGATCGAGGCCACCTGCGACATACTGGTGACAGCCGGTGTGCTGGCAGATGACAACAGCCGCATCGTTGCCGCCCACGATGGCAGCCGGGTGGACCACGACAAGCAAAACCCCAGAGTGGAGATCTGGATTGAGGAAATGGAGGACAAAAATGGATAAGAAAGAAAAAACTGTACGTTTGGTCGATGTCAGCGAGCTGGAAGCTGATCTGAAGAAGGACCTCGCCGAAGAAGAGGCCAAGGGCAAGGTCGCCGACGTCCTGTATTGCGAGAGCATCAGCGACGAGCTGTCCGATCTGGAAAATCTGCCCACCATCGACCCGAAGACGCTGCGTCCTGTTGCACACTGGGAAGAAATTCCCGGCTCGTACAAAGATCACATCGGCAAAGACGGCTCGTGGTTAGTACCAGCAACTCGCTGCACAAACCCGGAATGCAGGGAGATCAACCCGTGCAGCCTTAAAACGCCGTTTTGCCCGATGTGCGGATTCAGAATGGAGGACGTGCCGTATGACGATGATTGACCGCATTCAGACATGGACACCTGAAAGCGAGCAGCCAAATCCGCGCACCGGTGTAGACTACCACGAAGTAAAGGCGTGGTTCCAGCAGTGCCGGGATATGGCTGCGGCGGTTGAAGCCCAAAAACAGAAGATCCAGCGTATCAGGGAAGTTGCCGAAAAGACCACCCCAAGCCTGAACGGGATGCCCGGCGGCGGTGGTGCCGGTGACAAGGTTGGTCTTGCTGCAACAGATATCACGGACGAGCAGCGCCGTCTGCAGCAGATGGAAACAGACCTTTGCCTGCTGCGCATTGAGGCCACCCGGCGGGCGTACTGTATCACGGCAAGCAAATCCAGCAAAAAACAGGCTGACTGCCTGTGCCTGTACTACGTCAAGAACAAAAAGCAGCGCGAGGTTTGCGAGGAACTGGGGCTTTCAGAAGAAAACCAGGTCTCCATCTACATCAAGTGGGGCAGCATCTATTTGGCAGAGATTTGGGACAGCTTCAGCAATGTTGCACAAACCGCACAAAACCCACCTTGATTTTTTGCAATGCACCTTCATACTGCAAATATCCAACTAAAACAGGCATTGTGCTAAAATTGGTATAAGCGGAATCGCCGAAAGCGATAAGACGCTTGCCACGCAGTCTCCGAAACGAATCCCCCGCAAATGCTTTCCTCCCAAGGCTTGGCGGGCATTTTTCTTCCTCTCGTTTCGCGGGCTGCTTCTATGCCGTTATAGCTCAATTGGCAGAGCGCCGCCCATTTAAGGCGGGACAACGTTGGTGACACATCTCTGACATCACTGCGCACTTAACCAATGCGCATATACAGACTTGATGGTGCCGGTTCGAATCCGGTTAACGGCTCCGACACGCTGCTCTCCCGAAGCAGCGACCACCTGACGCATGGGCTGACATCCCGCTTGTGGCTGCGTGTAGAGCGGCAGGGTATCCTTACCTGTCCTCACAACCTCCGCACGCACCGGAGGCCACATAATCCGTACACCGGTTTCCATAAACCCCCGGCAGGATGTGCGTCAACAGAACCAGCATGGAAACGTGCTGGTTTTTCTTTTGTTATATGCCGCCTGAGCGCAATTTGGAGCGCTGCGCGTGTGTGTAGACACGGCTGGTTCGATTCCAAGGGCGGCTTTTTATATTCCCGTAGTTCAAGTGATGGAACAGCGGTCTCCAAAACCGCAGGCTGCAGGTTTGAGCCCTGCCGGGAATGCCAGCTGCGTACCCTAGAGGGGGCTGCGCAGATAGCGGGGCATCTGGCCGCGAAAGTACCGGATGCAGCGGCGCTCCACCGTTTGCGTTGTCCGCAAGAACTGAATGTATGGAGCGCTGCTTATTTTGATATTCTGCCGTCCGTGTGGGCGGCTTTTCTTTTAAGCGATTTTTTGAGAGGTGGTGGCAATGACCTACAAGAAAAAAAATCCGGTAGGCGCACCGCCGAAATATAAAAATTCCGCAGAAATGCAGGAAAAGATAGATGCTTACTTTGCTGACTGCGAAGGAAAACTCTTGAAGGACGCGAATGGAGCTCCGGTTCTGGATAAGTACGGAAATGAAATCTATCTTCATCAGCGCCCGCCCACGGTCACCGGATTAGCGTTGGCTTTGGGGTTTGCGTCACGAAAATCGTTGCTGGAATATCAAGGCAAGCAGGAATTTGTAAACACGATTACGCGCGCAAAAGCCCGGTGCGAAAAATACTCCGAAGAGCGGTTGTTTGACCGGGACGGAACGAACGGAGCGCAATTCAGTCTGAAGTTTAACTTTGGCTGGGACAACAAAGAGGAAAAAACAGAGGAGAACGAAAGCGCAAGCCCGGCAGTTTCAGAAAACCGGCTTTTCGAGCTTTTGGCGCCGCAATTCCTGCCGACATGGCAGAAGATCATGCGAGGCGATGCAGACGAAGCACTGGAAAAGGGAGGACGTGGTTCCACAAAATCCAGCTTCTGCAGCATCGGCATTATCAAACTTCTGCAGTTGCACACGGATTGCAACGCGGTATGCATCCGCAAGGTGGGCAATACTCTGCGCACATCCGTGTACGCACAGATGCAGTGGGCAGTTGACCAGCTTGAACCCGGAATGTGGAAGTGTACGGTTTCCCCGATGGAGATGACCAACAAAAATACCGGCCAGAAGATCCTCTTTTTCGGTCTGGATGACCCCGGAAAAATCAAGTCTATCAAACTGCCGCACGGTTACATCGGAATTCTGTGGTTTGAAGAACTTGACCAGTATGACGGAGCGGAGCAAATCCGCAACGTGGAGCAGTCCTGCCTGCGTGGTGGAGACTTCTCGTTCACGTTTAAAAGCTTCAACCCGCCCGCATCTCCCCGCAACTGGGCAAACCGTTATGCGCTGGAAGTGCGCGACCGCAAGATCATCCAGCACTCCGACTACACGATGGTGCCACAGGAGTGGCTTGGCAAGCGCTTTCTGGATGATGCCGAAGAACTAAAGAAACGCAACCTGATCGCCTACAAGCACGAGTACCTTGGCGAGGTGACCGGCTGCGGCAAGGAAGTCTTTACCAACATCCGGGCAGAAAAGATAGACCCCGCAAGGTTTGAGCGAAAGTATCACGGCATTGACTGGGGCTGGTATCCTGACCCGTTTGCGTTTGTGACCTGCGGATACGATTCTGCACGCAAGACGCTTTATGTTTTTGACGAAATCAAGGCAAACCGCACCCGCAACGAGGACACGTTCAAGATGCTGCAAGACCGGCACGTTATGGAAAACCCGGAAACCGAGCGTTTGACCGCAGACAGCGCCGAGCCAAAAAGCTGCACGGATTTTACTGTGTGGGGAATCAAATGCTTACCAGCAATAAAAGGACCGAACAGCGTTGCGCAGGGTATCAAGTGGTTGCAAAGCCTGACTGCAATTGTGATTGACCCGGTAAAGTGCCCAAATACGTTAAAAGAACTCACGGAGTACGAGTATGACGCGGACAAGAACGGTGATCCGCTGCCTGGCTACCCAGACCACGACAACCATTTTTGTGATGCAATCCGGTACAGTTGCGAACTGATTTGGAGAAAGGCAGGAAACTGATGTAGGAAGCCCCTAAATATCAAACCTTCAACGGAATGTCTTTTTGCAAAGATGAAAAAACAGGGTATTATCTCAACTCCACAAACCAGATTCGTATGCATCGGTATGTATGGGAGTTTTACAACGGAAAAATCCCGGATGGATATTGTATCCACCACATCAACCACAATAAAGCAGACAACCGTATTGAAAACCTGATGCTTATGGATGGAAAAGAACATTCCAGAATGCACTCCGAAGAATACCATGAAGCACATCCTGATGAAGTAAAACAGAATCTTGATAATATTCGGGATATGACAAAAGAATGGCACGCAAGTGCTGAGGGGCACAAATGGCATAAACGCCATTATGAAGAAATGAGCCAAAAACTTCACGCTGAGAAAGAATACATTTGCGAGTATTGCGGTAAAAAGTATACGAGCAAACAAACCAGAAGCCGTTTTTGCTCTGGTGCGTGCAGTGCTGCATGGCGTAGAAAATCAGGTCTGGACAACGAGGTAAGAACTTGCTGCGTTTGCGGTAAGCCGTTTGAAATCAACAAATATAAAAACACAAAAACGTGTTCAAAGTCGTGCGCAAACGTCCTAAAGTGGAGAAAAAAGCATAAGGAGCAAAGCAAGTGAGAACATACCAAGACCTTGAAGCGGTGCAGAACGACCCCGCAGCCAAAACCGATTTTGTGCAAAGCTTTATCGCGGAGCACGTCACAAGCGCCCCGGTGCGTACCGCTGAAAAGGCTGACAAGTACGACAAGCAACTCAACACCGGCGTGGACGACTTTCTGGATGCACTTGCCGACATCGACTACAAGCTCAACGGCATCACAAAAAGAGCCCGCCCGGAGACCGTGAAAAGCAATTCCTTCCACCGGCTCAACGTGCAGCGTGTGGCGTATAGCCTTGCAAACGGCATCACCCTTCCGGATGCGGACGAGGTAAAGGCGCAGCTGGGCGAAAGCTTTGACGAGCAGCTTTACCGGCTGGGTTACCTTGCCTGCATCCACGGCGAAAGCTTTGGCTTTTGGAACAACGACCACTTGGACGTGTTTAAGCTGACCGAGTTTGCGCCCCTGTACGATGAGCAGGACGGCACCATGCGAGCCGGTATCCGGTTCTGGCGCTTGCAGCCGGACAAGCCCATGCACGCTGTACTGTATGAGGAGAGCGGATACACCCGCTACACCGAGGACAGCAATGGCGAGCGCCTGCTACATCAAGACGACAAGCAGCAGCCTTACAAAACCACCACGACCACAACCCCCGCCGGTGACGAGATCGTAGAGGGCGAAGGGTACGGCGCGCTGCCCATTGTTCCGCTGTGGGGCAGCAGCGCTAAACAAAGTACACTGGTCAATCTCAAGGGCTATATCGACAACACTGACCTGATCGTCAACGGCTTTTGCGATGATCTACGCGAATGTGCGCAGGTGTATTGGCTTATCTCCAACTACGGCGGCATGAACGATTCTGACTTGCGCCGGTTCATGCAGCGGCTGCGGTTCAACCACGCCGCCAACGTGGACAACGCCGGCACAAACGGCGGCAGTGTGCAGACCTACACGCAGGAGATCCCCACACAGGCGCGGGAGACCCTGTTGCAGCGGCTGCACAGTTCCATGTATGAGGATTTCGGCGGTCTGGACGTGCATTGCGTGAGCGCAGACAGCACCAACGACCATCTGGAAGCCGCCTATCAGCCGATGGACGAGAACGCCCGCGACTTTGAACAGCAGGTCACCAAGTTTGTGCGTCAGGTGCTCAAGATCGCCGGTTTGCCGGACGCAAAGCCGCAGTACACCCATGTGCGTATCTCCAACACCAAGGAGCAGGTGGACATGGCGATTGCGGAAGCGACCATCATCGGAAACGAGATGGCAATAGAGTTGTTGCCGAACCTGACGCAGGAGCAAAAGGAACAGGCCAAGGCTGCGCTGATGGCAGAGAGCGCAACGCGGGAGACCGTGGACGAGGACGAGGAGGACGAAGAAGGTGGCAAACCTTAAAATCCCGGTTGAAGGAAGGGTTGACGTTGACTTCACCGATGAAGCAAAAGATCTTTTGAAGAAATTTGTTAAGGCAACTGAAAAAGCTTGCAATCAAATTATATGGCATGAAATCAAAAAAGAAGGGCTTCCTCCACACCACAAAAAAGGTGAGTATGAGGAATATCTTGTTACGGTTTGCTACGCGAAAACACGAGAACAGCAAGAAAAAGGCATTTATTCAACGTCAATAACGACCAGCGGTCATTATGATGATACTCTTGGATGGGTGCGCGACTGGCAAGAATATGTCAGGATTGCAGAAGATTATGAATACGCCGAAGTTACACACTGGGCGGAAATGCCAAAGTCTGCTGTTGAATTTAGTGAGTGATGAATGAGCGATGAACGACCTTGACCGCATCTCCACCCGGCAGCTGAACCGCCTGCGCCGCCGCATTTTGCGGGTCTATGGCACCGCCCGGCGGGAAATGACCGAGCAGCTGACTGAGTTTCTGGAGCATTACCAGAAGCTGGACGCATACAAGCGGCAGCAGTTGGAAGCCGGGAAAATTACCGAGAGCGACTATCGCACATGGCTGCGCAATCAGGTGTTTCAGTCCGAGATGATGCACCAGAAGCTGGACAACATCACCCAGACGTGCACCACAGCCCAGCAGACAGCGTACAAGCTGGCGCGGGATGAACAGTACGATATCTTTGCCCTTGGCGCAAACTGGGCGTTCTACGAACTGGAACAGGCCGCAGGCGTGGCGTTCAACCTGACCTTGTACAACACCGAAGCGGTCAAGCGGCTGCTGCTGGAAAACCCCAAGCTTGTGCCAAACAAGCGCATCAAAAGCGAGAGTAACAAGACCTACGACGCCCGGGTGTTCAACCGGTACGTCATGCAGGGCATCATACAGGGCAAGAGCGTCCATGACATTGCGGTGCAGGCTGTTCAGGGCATGGCAGACACCGAGGTGCACTGGGCGATGAACAACGCCATCACAGCCCTTACAGGCGCACAGAACGCCGGGACAATGCAGCAGCTGCGCAACGCTCAAACCCTTGGCATTGAGGTGCGGAAGCGCTGGAACAGCACGTTGGACTACCGCACCCGTGAGATGCACCGGCTGCTGGATCAGGAGACCGCCGACCTAGATGAGCCTTTTAAGGTGCAGGGCTACGAGATACAGTACCCCGGAGACCCCAACGCAGCGCCGGAAATGGTTTATCACTGCCGTTGCAAGGTGACCGGGGCGCTTGTGAAGTACCCACGGCAGAACGCCCAGCGACGGGAAAACATCATAACGCTTGAGGACACCGGCATGGTAAACGCAAAGGGAAAGCCGATTAAGGTGCGCACAAAGAAAGCCGTGTCGGAAATGACCTATACCGAGTGGTACAAGGCCAAAGGCGGCACTGAAAAAGAGCAAATGTGGTGGGCAGAAGAAAGAAAGCGCAAGAAGGAGGCTGCGGGAAAATGAAATTTGACTACAACATCAAAGTCACCGACAACACCCCGCAGCTGCATGAAGCGCTGGAAGCGTGGGTGGAGCGGGTGCTGACCATCTGGGGTATGAAGGTGCAGGACTACGCCCAGCTGCTTGTGCCCACCGGCACGGCAGACAGCACCGGCATAGAGGGCTATGTTGGCGGTGCGCTGAAAGCATCCCTTACCTACGTTGTATCTGCGGCGCAAAAGACCGTGACCATCGGCTCAAACCTGTTTTACAGTGTATACGTGGAGTTGGGCACCGGTATTTTTGCAGAGAAGGGCAACGGACGCAAAACGCCGTGGGTCTGGCAAGACTTCAACGGCAAGTGGCACTTTACCCGTGGCATGGCTCCCCGCCCCTTTCTCCGCCCGGCGGTGGAAGATCATATCAAAGAACTGCAAGAGATTGCAGTAGAGGAAGGAAACCGGGAGGTATAAAAGCATGACAGAACTTGAATTTTTGAGCGAAAGGCTTGAAGCTGCTGCGAAAAGGCAGATGGAAGCTGATGAAGCATATCACAAAGCCGCCGAAGAGGTGGAAGTCATCAAGGCCGAAATGGTGAGAGCAAAAAACAAGCGAGAAAAAGAACTTGATGCTGTTGGTGAGTTGCTTTGCAAGGGAAGAACGGCACGAAAAGAACTTCAAAAAATTTGCGATGTTGCGTACGGAGACGGAGCAAAAATCAAAATTTTGCTGTATCTTCCTGCTTCTGAGCCTGACGATACAGATTCTCAGCTCTACCTCTAAAATTCAATATCCAGCGGTTGGCGCACAGCGTCAGCCGCTTTTTTATGCCGTTTTCGCACAACTGGCAGTGCTCCCGGCTCATAACCGGGTAGTTGCAGGTTCGACTCCTGCAAGCGGCACCACACCGGCAGCACGTCCGGCAAAATAACCTGATTGCCAAGCATGGCAGCCCGAGCAAGGGCAGAAAGGACTATCACATGGCACTCAAAAGAGCAGATATCCGCAAGATTCTGGAAAACGCCGAAACCTCCAACGATGACAAGGCAAAAGCCATTCTGGACGCCTTGCACGAGGAGACAGACGCCCTCCGGGACGAACTGGATACCGAGAAAAACGCCCGCGTTGCAGCGGAAAAGGAGCGGGACGCAGCCAACAGCGGTAAGCAGACCGCAGAAAAGGTGCTGACCGACTACAAGACCCAGCAGACCGCCAAGGAATCCAGAGCCGCAAAGGAATCCAAGTTCCGGGAGCAGCTCAAGGCCGCAGGCGTGCTGGAAAAGTACTTTGACCGCATCGTGCGCTTGTCTGGCGAGGACATCGACAAGATGGAACTGGACAGCAAGGGCAACGTGAAGAACGCGGACAAGCTGGCTGAGAGCCTGAAAACCGACTGGAGCGATTATGTGGGCAGCACCTCCACCAAGGGCGCACAGGTGGACAACCCGCCCGCAAACACCGGCTCCAAAATGACCAAAGACCAGATTTTTGCAATCAAGGACGCCGGCGAGCGTCAGGCCGCGATTGCAGCAAATGCCGACCTGTTTACAGGCGGCGGGAAGGAATAAGCTATGGCAGCAAAAGAAAATCTGATTACCACCACTGAGATTACCGTCAACCCCCGCGAGATCGACTTCGTGACTCGCTTCCAGCGCAACTGGGATCATCTGCGGGAGATCATGGGCATCATGCGCCCCATCCGTATGCAGCCCGGCACTGTGCTGAAGAGCAAGTATGCACAGGGCACCCTGCAGAGCGGCACCGTGGCAGAGGGCGAGGAGATCCCCTACAGC
>ERZ1034913.301-NODE-301-length-43058-cov-49.348022_pt1 | contig 43058 bp, 67 predicted proteins | sample MGYA00520697_ERZ1034913 | MGnify/ENA primary metagenome ERZ1034913 (study PRJEB33766, sample SAMN09781786) | gut metagenome | biome: gut microbiome | host: Homo sapiens | place: Madagascar | study: EMG produced TPA metagenomics assembly of the PRJNA485056 data...
GGGGCAACGCCGCCGCATCGGGCTGGAGGGGCAACGCCGCCGCATCGGGCTGGAGTGGCAACGCCGCCGCATCGGGCGTGAGTGGCAACGCCGCCGCATCGGGTGAGAGGGGCAACGCCGCCGCATCGGGCTGGAGGGGCAACGCCGCCGCATCGGGCTGGAGTGGCAACGCCGCCGCATCGGGCGTGAGTGGCAACGCCGCCGCATCGGGTGAGAGGGGCAACGCCGCCGCATCGGGCTGGAGGGGCAACGCCGCCGCATCGGGCTGGAGGGGCACTGCCGTTGCATCCGGCAAATACGGTACCGCATCGGCAGACGGCGATCAGTGCATCGCTGTTGCCTGGGGCGAGGAGAGCCGCGCCCGTGGCAAACTGGGGACATACATTGTGGTGTCCGAGCATGACGATGACGGAAACATCATCGATGCCAAAATCGTAATGGTGGACGGAGAAGCCGTCAAGGAAAATACATGGTACACGCTGCGAAACGGCGAGATTTTGGAGGTGGAGAAATGAAGATGCAAAGACATTACTACGCCATCGTGGCTGAAAAGTGCGGCGTCCGGGTAATTATGCGGTCGGAGCGCGATGTGGCCGAGGTGGGCGATCTGGTTAGCGGCAGCAACAAGGCAACCGTATATTCCGGGTACAAGGTCATCACAGAGCCACACTTTGTACTGTGCGGAACCAGTGAGGACGATTTCCTATCCGCCCTGTATGCGGGGGATATCCCCCAGGTTTCCAAGGTCACCCGGGATATTTGGAAGCTGGAGCCGGAAAAGGAGGATGCATCCGATGTGGACATCTGACCCGGTATGGGACGCGGAGTGCTACGCAGAGGAGCAGGACAGGCAGACCGACCGGCGCCCCGTGTGCGACTGCTGCGGGGGGCCAATCCAGGAGGATTATGCATTGCATTACAAGGGGGTTTGGCTCTGCGGCGAGTGCGTCAGCAACAATGAGGAGTATATCGAGGAGACGGGATGCGATGACTAAGAGAATTCCCACGGCGGACATGAGTCGGGAGCAGTGGTTGGAGATCAGAAACAAGAGCATCGGCGGCAGCGACGCGGCCTGTGTGCTTGGGCTGAACGCGTACAAGAGCGCCTATGCGCTGTGGTGCGAAAAGACCGGCCGGATCGTGCCGGAGGACATCAGCGACAAGGAAGCCGTGCGGCTGGGAAACGACTTCGAGCAGTATGTGGCAGAGCGGTGGATGGAAGCCACTGGGAAAAGAGTGCGGCGGGAGAACCACATTCTCTATAACGACGCATACCCCTTTGCCCACGCCAACCCGGATCGGATGGTGGTGGGAGAGAAGGCGGGGCTGGAGTGCAAGACCACCAGCTCCTATGAGACCACGCAGATGCTGCGGGAGGGAAAGATCCCGGATCACTGGTACTGCCAGTGTGTGCACTACCTGATGGTGACCGGTGCGGAGCGCTGGTATCTGGGAGCGTTGGCCTACGGCGCGGGCTTCTTCCACTTCACCATTGAGAGAAGCGACGAAGAGATCAGCGCACTGTCGCATGCGGAGCGGGACTTTTGGGGCCTGGTGGAAGCGGATACGCCCCCGGCCGTAGACGGCACGGAGAGCACCACAGAGGCCGTCAAGACCATCTACCGGGAGAGCGACCCCGGGACGGTGACAGACCTGGCCGCTGTGGGAGACCATGTGGAGGCCTACAGTGCGCTGGCCCGGCAGATCAAGGAGCTGCAGGAGATGCAGGAGATGCACACTAACTGCATCCGCGCATATATGGGCAGCAGCGAGAAGGGCGTATACGGGGGCACGACCATCACATGGAAGAGCACCAGACGAAAGACCTTTGACAAGGCGCTGTATGAGCGGACATTTGGCATGATCCCCGCGCAGTTTTACAAACAGACAGACACCCGGGCTTTCCGGGTGACAGAAAGGAAAGAATGACAAAAATGGCAGAGAACAACACGATCCAGCAGGCGGCGCAGAATGCCGTGACCAAAAAGAAGGGCAAGCCCATGCAGGACTATGTAAAGGCGATGCGGGGGGAAATTGCCAAGGCGCTGCCCAGCGTGATCACCCCGGAGCGATTCACACGGATGGTTCTTTCGGCCATCAGCACCAATCCGAAGCTGGGCGATTGCACGCCCCAGAGCTTCCTCGGCGCAATGATGACATCTGCGCAGCTGGGCGTGGAGCCCAACACGGCGCTGGGGCAGGCATACATCATCCCTTACCGGAACCACGGCACAATGGAGGCGCAGTTCCAGCTTGGCTACAAGGGACTCATCGACCTGGCCTACCGAAGCGGCGAGGTCAGCGTAATTCAGGCACACACAGTGTACGCAAATGACGAATTTGAGTATGAGCTTGGCATGGATCCAAAACTGCGGCACATCCCGGCGGCAAAGAACAGGGGCGAGGCCATCGCTTACTACGCCATGTTCAAGACGAAGGGCGGAGGCTACGGCTTTGAGGTGATGAGCGTAGAGGATGCCCGGAACCACGGGAAGCGGTACAGCAAGAGCTACAGCAACTCCCCGTGGCAGACCAACTTTGATGAAATGGCCAAGAAGACCGTGCTGAAGAAAGTGCTGAAGTATGCGCCGCTGAAGAGCGACTTTGTGCGGGGAGTGGCCCAGGACGAGACCATCAAGACCAAGATCGACGAGGATATGTTCAGCGTGCCGGACGACACCATCTACGCGGATTACACGGTGGACGACGCCACCGGAGAGGTAAAGGAGGATGCGGAGAATGCTTAATCATATCGTGATTATGGGCCGCCTGACCCACGACCCGGAGCTGCGCAGAACGGCCAGCTCCACCCCGGTCACCAGCTTTTCCCTGGCGGTGGAGCGGGATTTCAAAAACGCCGACGGCACCAAGGAGACGGACTTCATCGACGTGGTGGCCTGGCGCGGCACCGCAGAGTTTGCGGCCAAATACTTCACCAAGGGCCGCATGGTCGTGGTGGACGGTCGCTTGCAGACCCGCAAGTGGACGGACAAAGACGGCAACAAGCGCACTGTCACGGAGATCAATGCCGACCACCTGTATTTTGCGGACAGCAAGCGGGAGGATACGGCGGAAATACCCGCGCAGACCTTTGAAGAGGTGCTGGAGGAAGACGGAGACCTTCCTTTTTAAGGCGGTGGAGTAGGTGGAAAGAACGCAATTTACGTTTTTCGCATCTTTTGCAAAAGCCGCAGAGCGCATTCGCAAAAAAACCGACAGATGCGAGTTTTATGACGTCGTAAAAGACTATGCGCTATATGGTAAGGAACCGGATCTGGATGGGTTGCCTGATTCCGTGGCTGTTGCATTTGAGCTTGTGCGGCCTAACATTGACGCAAGCAGACGCAAAGCAGAAAACGGGAAAAATGGCGGTAAGAGCAAGCGAACTGAAAGCAAATCGGAAGCAAATCGGAAGCAAACCGAAGCAAAGCGCAAGCAAGGGAAAGCCGCAAGCAAGAAAGAGAGCGAGAAAGAGAAAGAGGGGGAGAAGGAGAATGAGAAAGAGAAGGAGAATGAGAATGAGAAAGAGAAGGAGAGCGAATGCTCTCCCCCTATAGTCCCCTCCGACGGCCTTGCCGCTCTATCGCCTGCCCTGCGCGGCGCTGTGGAGGACTGGATGCAGTACAAGGCCGAGAAGCGGGAGCCTTACAAGCCGCAGGGGCTAAAATCTCTTATCTCCGAGGTCAAAAACAACGCCGACAGGTACGGTGACGCTGCGGTCATAGAGCTGATCCGGCAATGCATGAGCAACAACTGGCGGGGTATCATTTTTGACCGACTCAAAAAGGCGCCGGATGGCGGCAAGAGCAGCAATGTCTTTTTGGACATGCTGCACGAAAGGGGCGGGGCGCATGACGGTTGACGAAACGCTGAAGATCATGGCCGTGCTGAAAGCGTCTTACCCGTCCTTCTATCGCGACATGACGCGCAAGGACGCCGAGGGGATCGTAAATCTCTGGGCGGAGATGTTTGCCGAGGATGATTACCGGATGGTAGCCGCCGCCGTGAAAGCGCTGATCGCATCGGACAGCAAGGGGTTCCCGCCAGTTATTGGGCAGGTGAAGGAAAAGCTCCGGCTGCTGACGGACACGCAGGAAATGACCGAACAAGAGGCATGGGGGCTTGTGGCCAAAGCGGTACGCAACGGCGTATGGGGGGCAAAGGACGAGTTTGCCAAGCTGCCGGAGGAAATCCGGCGCATCGTGGGCAGCCCCGAACAGCTCCGCAGCTGGGCGCTGATGGACAGCGATAGACTGCATAGCGTGGTGGCCAGCAATTTCCAACGCGCCTACCGAGTGCGGGCGGCACAGCGAAAAGAGTATGCGGCGCTGCCGGAGGATGTCAAGGCGGTGGTGGCGCAGATAGCGGGCGGAATGAAGGCGCTGGAGGGCAAGTGATGGCAGTAAAAAGCAGCTGGCGGCGGGTGCATGTGAGCTGGACGAAAAATACAGGGAGGATGACGCGTGAAGCACTTGGGCGATATTTGCAAGATAAGCGGCGCGGAAATTGAAATCGTGGATGTTATCACGGGCGGATCGCCGTGCCAGGATTTGAGCATTGCAGGAAAACGCGCCGGATTGGCCGGTGCAAGGAGCGGATTGTTTATGGAACAGGTCCGCATCGTAAAGGAGATGAGAGAGCATGACAGAAAGAGCGGACGGACAGGTGACATGGTCAGACCTCGGTTTATGGTCTGGGAAAATGTGCCCGGAGCATTCAGCAGCAACAAAGGGCGAGACTTTGCGGCAGTCCTTGAAGAGATCATCCGCATCGCAGAACCGGAAGCCCCCGATATTGAAGTGCCTGAAAAGGGCTGGCCAACTTGGGGGGGCTACCACGATGAAGTGGGAGGACGATGGAGCGTGGCTTGGCGAGTGCATGACGCGCAATACTGGGGAGTCCCACAACGCCGCCGTCGTATCTCGGTTGTTGCAGATTTTGGAGGAGACACCGCAGGAGAAGTACTCTTTGAGCGCAAAAGCGTGTCAAGGCATCCTGCGGAGAGCGGAGCGGCGGGGGAAGAAACTGCCGGAGGCTTTGGAACGGGCGCTGACTGCGCAGGCAGGTGCGGACTTAATCTGCATGGCGACGCAGCAGGGCGGCGCAGAGATCCGCACAGATGACAGAGCACCTACGCTGACCGCCGCGGCCGGCATGAGCGGGAACAATCAGCCGGTGATCTGCGCGGCCTTTAAGGCGGGGCAGGGTGCAAAGGCGAACGGCATCGGCTACGCCGAGGAATGCGCGCCGACGCTGGGCGCGGTATCAAGCGGGATGAATCAATGTCCGTCTGTTTTGATATTTGATCGCGCGCAGATCACATCGCCGAATAACCGCAGCACTGTCGGACCGGACAAGCCGTGTCCTGCGCTGCATACCTTCGGCGAGGTCCCGACGGTTTGCTATCATATGCAGGGCTTCGGCGATTACAGCGAGGGGAACGTTGCAAGCAGTTGCAAGCAACGGGACTTTAAGGACGGAACAGACCTTGTGTGTGCCGTAGACTGCCGAAACTTTACAGAGGGCGGGGAAATCAACGGAACCTTGCAGGCAAAGGAAAGCGGAGGCCAAAGCCTGAACCTGAACAATACGGTCCGCCAAAACATGGTGGTTCGCCGTCTGACCCCGTTGGAATGCGAACGCTTACAGGGATTCCCGGACGGATGGACAGATATTGGAGATTGGGTTAAAACAGGTAAACGCGGGCGCAAAATAAAAGTGAAAGGAAGCGCAGACAGCCCCCGGTATAAGGCACTGGGTAACTCCATCGCCCTGCCCTTCTGGGATTTCCTGGCAAAGCGTATCAGTGCGCAATATCTTCGCCCTGTTAAGATGGGCAGTTTATTCGACGGTATCGGCGGCTTTCCGCTGGTGTTCGAGCGGCACAACGGCAAGGGCACGGCGCGCTGGGCAAGCGAGATTGAAGAGTTCCCCATTGCCGTAACAAAATTGAGATTTGGGGAGGATTGACATGACCCGGAAAAATCTTGAAGCACTGACCGGGATGCCGGACAGAGAGAACCGGCGAATGATCCGAGCCCAGCGGCGGCGAATGGGACGCGGATGGGCTATGGAAACCCAACGAAAAGGGGCTTGGCTATGGTCGGGTGCTGGATTACATCGGAGTGAGGTATTGATATGACGGTATACATGCGAGTAAGCCGCGACAAGTACGAGCTGCCGGATGCCGTTTCGGAATCTATCGTCGAGCTGGCCAACATTTGCGGCGTCAGCTGGCGGACGATCTACCGGGCCGTATACGGCGGCAAGCGTACCAAAGGACGGCCCAAGTATGTGGCCGTACCAATAGGGGAGGGAGACGATGATTGAGATCACGGTGCCGCTGGCACCCGTCACAAAGAAAAACCATATGCGGATCATGCGCAACAAAAAAACGCGGAAGCCGTTTATTATGCCGTCCGAGCAATACCAGGACTACGAGGATGAAGCTGTATGGCACTGCAAAAGGGCCAGAGTGCAGCGCCCCATTGAGAAGCCTGTGGAGGTCAAATGCCTGTTTTATATGCCTACCCGGCGGCGAGTGGATTTGACAAATCTGCTGGAATCCATCGACGATGTGCTGGTGAGGGCCGGTGTGCTCAAGGACGACCACAGCGGCATTATCGTTAGCCACGACGGGAGTCGGGTGCTGTACGACAAGGATAACCCACGGACAGTATTGTTTATCCGGGAGATGGAGGATATGGATGCGACAACCCGAGATGCGCGTATGTAAGCGCTGCGGCATGGAAAAGCCAATCACAAACTACAACAAAAAAGATACCAACAAGTGGAGGACAACTTGCAAACAGTGTGATGCAATCGTCAGAAAGATGCGCCGGATAAGCGAAAAGAGGCTCACAAAGCAAAACAACACGGAAAGCAGGGGGGACGCTCTGTTGGAGATGCAAAAAAGCTGTTGGGCGCTGCTCTTGGACGGAGCTGGATAGATCCAAAAAGGTACGCTTTGAGCCAGTGCCGGGATGGGTGGCGGTAAAATCACTCGGCATACCAGGCCGCAAGTCAGATTCTTACTTGGTGCTAAGCTGCCCGGAGTTTGAGGCGGACGAAAGGAGTGGCGTTAGTGAATGATTTTGACTACGACTGCATGCAGAAAAAGCGTGTGGCACGAGGGGCATTTGCTCATATCAACAGAAAACGCGGCGGGTGTTCGCTCCCCAGTGACACCCTCACCGAAAAGCAGAGGAAGGAGAAAAACGGAGAAGTGAAAAGCTATAACATCACGCGGCCTATGCCGTGGCGGGAATTTAAGCCTATGCCGGAGGATCTGAAGCGCGAGTTTTTCCGCAACATGCAATCTTTCGGTGGTACGGCCAAATGGCTGGCGGAGGAAATGAACGTTTGCGACGCAACAATACGCCGCGAGTCGGAATTAGTAGGTGCGCCATTCCGGCGCGGTGGCCGGAACGAAAAAATGTGGCAGAGCAAAGTTACAGAGTGGGCTAACGCGGATGCGGTGGACATACATACGGCGGATGCGCAGAGCGAGGGGGGGCACGTCACCGCCGATGTATTGGAAGGCAAAAAGCCACAGGTGGGAGCTAAGCTGCTGCATGCCCGGCTGGAGATGAGCGGAGACCGGGAAGCCTTGCTGGCGAATCTGCGGGTGCTGCTGCCGGACGAGGGACAGGTGACGGTGGAATGGTGAAGTATGAAGATTTCCTTGCAGGGAAGCAGCACATCCCGCCCCCCTGCGGGTTTGAGGTGGACAAGTCTGCCATGAACGGTTGCATGTTCGAGTGGCAAAAGGACATCGCCAGATGGGCGCTGCGCAAGGGTCGTGCGGCGCTGTTTGAGGAGTGCGGCAACGGGAAAACTATCCAGCAGCTGGAATTTGCCGATCAGGTGGCAAAACGAGAGGGGAGGCCTGTACTGATTGTGGCCCCACTGACGGTGGGTGCGCAGACGCTGCGAGAGGCGCAGAAGTTCGGGTATTCCGCAGCAATTTGCCGGACACAGGCCGATGTGACACCGGGAATCAACATCACAAACTACGAGATGCTGCAGCACTTTGATGGGAGATCCTTCGCAGGCGTGGTGCTGGACGAATCCAGCATCCTGAAGAATTACACCGGCAAGATGCGGAACCAAATCATCGAAATGTTCAAGGATACGCCTTACCGGCTTTCCTGTACGGCTACCCCTTCACCCAATGATTATATGGAGCTTGGAAACCAAGTGGAGTTCCTTGGCATTATGAGCCGCACAGAGATGCTGGCGACTTACTTTATCCACGACGGCAGCGACACCAGCAAATGGCGGCTCAAGGGGCATGCGGAGGATAGGTTCTGGGAATGGGTGTCCACCTGGGCTGTGGTGCTGACATGCCCGGGGGATTTGGGATATCCCAATGACGGATACATATTGCCGCCCCTGAACATGACGGAACATATCGTGGAAGTAAAGTTCGATGGCGAATATAGCCTGTTTGGCGGTGAGATTGCAAAAACACTTACGGAACGGCGGGATGCGCGGCGAGCCAGCCTGCGGGAACGGTGCGAACAAGCGGCGGAGATCATCGCGCAAAACCCGGATGAGCAGTGGGTGTGTTGGTGTGACCTGAACGCCGAAAGCGAATTGCTGGCTGAATTCATCCCCAACAGCGAGGAGGTACGCGGCAGCGATAAACCGGAGGAGAAGGAAGATGCGCTGATCCGCTTTGCAAATGGAGCCCTGCGCGTATTGGTCACGAAGCCATCCATTGCCGGATTTGGCATGAACTGGCAGCAGTGCCACAACATGATTTTTGTGGGGCTGTCCGACAGCTACGAGCAAATGTACCAGGCAATTCGCAGGTGTTACCGATTCGGGCAAAAGCGGCCCGTAAATGTGCATATTGTCACTTCGGCGGCAGAGGGGGCTGTAAAGGCCAATGTGGAGCGCAAAGAGCAGCAAGCCGCCGAGATGAAGCAGAACATGGTGCAATATACCAAGGAAATTTTGAGAAAGGATATCCGGGGGCAGGAGCGGATCGTGATCCCATATGACCCGCAGATTGCGATGATCGTCCCGGATTGGGTGATAAGCGCATGAATGTCTTAGATCAAGCCATCGGACGCAAATACGCAGTATATAACGGCGACAGTTGCGAGGTATTGAAAGGAATTCCCGACAACAGCATCCATTACTCCGTCACATCTATCCCGTTTGCCAGTTTGTATACATACTCCAACAGCGACAGGGATATGGGCAACTGCCGGAGCTACGAGGAGTTTGCCGAGCAGTACATGTATTTGGGGCGTGAATGGTATCGCGTGATGATGCCCGGGAGGAATGTGAGCATCCACTGCATGAACCTGCCTACCAGCAAGGAGCGGGACGGCTATATCGGCATTCGGGACTTTCGGGGTGATGTGATTCGCTGGATGCAATCGCTGGGATTTATTTACCATAGCGAGGTGTGCATCTGGAAGAATCCCGTAACCGCCATGCAGCGCACCAAGGCACTGGGGCTACTGCATAAGCAGATCAAGAAAGACTCCTGCATGAGCCGGATGGGCATCCCGGACTACGTGGTGACATTCCGCAAGCCTGGTGACAATCTGGAGCGCGTCAGCCACACGGATGACACATATCCCGTGAGCAAGTGGCAGCAGGTGGCATCGCCGATTTGGGAGGAATACGCAGCCCCCACATGGTGGGACATCAACCAAAGCGACACGCTCAACCGCAAGGCGGCAAAAGAAGAAAAGGACGAGCGGCATATCTGCCCCTTGCAGCTGCCTGTGATCGAGCGGTGCGTGGAGCTGTGGAGTAATCCCGAGGACATCGTGCTGGATCCCTTTGATGGGATCGGCTCCACTGGCTACCAGGCCATTTTGATGGGGCGCAGGCATATCGGCGTGGAACTGAAATCCAGTTATTTCCGGCTGGCAGCGGAGAATTGCGCACAGGCAGAGAGATTGGCAGAGATCGGCGTGCAGGAATCCGAGGGTATTTCCCTATTCGATTCGGTGGAGGGAGCGCTATGAGAACAGACTTTCCCGATATGCCGAAGAGAATACGCGAAGCCCGCATTTTGCGGGGGATGAACCAACGGCACCTTGCAGAGGCGATAGGGACAAGCCAGCAGATCATAAGCAATACGGAGGTAGGCAGGACAACACCGGACTTGTTTACCCTGTGCATGATTTGCGATGCGCTGTGCGTCCCGATCAGCTGGGTAATTTAAGGAGGGGGAAAGATCAGATGAAAAAGATCATTGCAGCAGCTTGTGGGCTGGCTATCGGTCTGCTTACAGCGGGCGGAATTTTGTGGTGCGAGCTGCTGGCCAAGGAGGCGGAGGCTGCAAAAGCCGTTACCCTGCCGCAAGTGGAGGCAATAGTGCCGCAGACCAGACAGCAGGAGGCCGCACAAGAAGCTCCGCAGACGCAGGAAAGGGTGTTTACCATAACTGCATACTGCCCATGCAAGAAATGCTGTGGAGCGTACGCAAACGGCTATACAGCGACGGGCGCAAAAGCCACGCAGGGCGTGACGGTGGCCGCAGATCCTGCCGTGCTGCCGATGGGCACGGAGATACAGATAGATGGCCATACATACACCGTGCAGGACACCGGCGGCGCCATTGCCGGGTATCGGCTGGATCTGTATTTTGACAGCCACGAGGATGCACTCCAATGGGGCGTGCGGAAAAAGATCGTGAGGTGGGCCGGATGAAAAGCCCCTGCGTAAAGGATTGCCCGGACAGGCTCCCATGCGGGGCTTGCCGGCAGAGCTGCGAGGCGTTCCTGGCGTATGAGGCCCAGCGGCTGGAGGGGAAGCCCTGGGTGGATCGGTCCAACACCGCCGCCCGGGAACGCTATGTGCGGCAGAGCGCGAGGTTTGCAAAGGCCGGGAAACGACATATGAGATAGGAGGTTGACAATATGGATGCCGTAAAATTTTTGCAGGAACGAAATCGGATGTTTTTGAGCGGATCGGCCACTCCGAGCATTGGGCTGGAGGATGATTTTGACCCGGTTATGGCGGTTGAAATCGTCGAAAAGTGGAGCGAGCAGCATCCGCGTAGAACGCGGCAGAGCGTGTTTTTGGAGCAATATCCTAATGCAAGAATTGACAGACAAGCTGTAATTTATGTTTGTCCTGCTGATGCATGTGGAGATAAGATATGTCCTAAAAATAAAGAGAATTTCCACATGCGCTGCTGCGACTGCCGCCGTGAGTTTTGGATGCAGACAGTAGATGGGTTAAGAGAACAGTACGGGGTAAATCCTAACTCATTTGGCAAGCCCGTATTCCTGACCCGTGGAGAGGCGGAGAAAGCATTGGAGGCGATGAAGAAATGAGTAAGGCTGTTATGTTGAGCATCCGCCCGAAGTGGTGCGAGAAGATTATCAGCGGTGAGAAAACCGTTGAGGTGCGGAAGACACGGCCAAAGCTGGAAACGCCGTTCAAGTGTTATATCTACTGCACGAAGGATGCAAAAATGCAGTGGTGGACAGGCTCTCGATATTCCTATGCGGATGATCACAGCCACAACGCATTTGATATATGCGGTAACGGGAAGGTCATCGGAGAATTTGTATGTGATTGTGTCACGCCCCTGTATAATGTTTGCACGGATGATTGGAAGAGGCTGACCGGAGGACTTCACCGTATAGAAAAGGAGCTTGTCAATCAGGCGTGCCTTACAGAAGCGCAGCTCCACACATACGCAGGTGGGAAGAATTGCTTTGCGTGGCATATCTCCAACCTGAAAATCTACGATACGCCGAAGGAACTGAGCGAGTTCAAGACGCTATGTAGAGTTGATGCCGATTGCTGTGCCTGCCCTTATTACAATTACACCAAAATGGAATGTGATGACCGGGTTATCGGTCGCCCGCCCCAGAGCTGGTGCTATGTGGAGGTGACGGAAGATGTTTGAATTAAAACCATGTCCGTTCTGCGGCGGAGAAGCAATACTTGAAACAGTAGATGGCAACAGCCAAGAAGAGTGCTATATATACTGTCCAGGGTGTGATTTTGAAAGTGGCGTATATAGCGAACCCAAATTTATCGTCGAAAAGTGGAACAGGAGGGCTGACAATGGCAACGGTTAAGTGTGCGTTGGGCAAGCGAGGGCGCCCGTCTCACGAATGGAACGACAACAGGGAAAAGGCGAAGAGTCTGTTGCATATCGAATACGCATACGCCGCAGAACAACTTTTGGACGAAATTCCCTCTGAAGGTGTTGTTCTGGTGGTGCATGGACAGTGGAAATACTACCATAAACAAAATAAAGCAGTGTGTACACGCTGTAGTTTCGAAAGAGACCTCGATGAGAATTTTGGAGCAGCGATTAGTTGCCCCAACTGCGGGGCGATGATGGACGGAGGTGACGGCGATGAATGATAAATGCAAGTGGATGCAAGACGAGGTTTGCGTAAACGCAGATTGCCCGATGTGCGCGGATTATTGCCCAGTGGCAAATACACCGGGCGTATGCAAATACGAGGAAAGGGGTAATAGCGATGCTCAAAAGGGCAAACGGCAGACCGGTGCCAAATAATCCGGCTAAGGCCTACGAACTGGGCAGGCTGGATGGCACAAAACAATGCATGGATAACGTGTCCTGCACGCTGCTGGATAAATTTGGATTCCACGTGCGGGAGGAAACGACGGATGAGCATGACACCCGCAGCCTGGAATACTTACAGCAGTGCCTTGTGGAGCTGGTGGAGGCCAAAAACAACGGATACATCAAGATGGCCGACATTGAAAAGGCTCTGCATGGAGAATATAAGCTGGTGAACAGTGCGGAGTAAAGGAGGGCAAATGAGCAAAAAGGCGACACTGCCTTATGATGTGCGGTTGGAGTGCATTGCTTATGTGCGTGGGTATTTGCGCCGGGTTCGGGCGTATCGCGAGGCCCGGGCGGAGATCCTAAACGGGACGCATAGCGCTACGGAGGGCATGCCAAGAGGACAAGGCACCGGCAGACCAGCCGAAAGCAAGGCGGAGCAGCTGGCCGCCATAGAGAACTGGCCGGAAACCAAGAAAATGCGGGCGGTGGAATATGCCATAGCCCGCTGCGGGCTGGATTTGGAGAGCGAGAGCGTCCGCAAGCAGCTTACACAGGGCATCATGCGCAACTGTCAGGGCAAGCACAAGTATTCCCGAAGTAGGATCATTGTGCCGGGGATCAGCGAAGCGACATTCCGACGGAGGAAAGAGATATTCTTGTCCGACATCGCTACATATTGTGGTTTCGATAGAAAAGATGAGCCAAATTCCATTTAATGATGTGCTACAATAGGTACAGTGGATGATAGGACAGTGGCATCCACGCGATTTCCCAATCATCACTTTTCCTCCCTTCTATGCGCCGCCGGTATTGGGCGCACCTTCTGGCACCGAATGGTCATACCGGCACAAACAGCCTGTAGGGAAACCTATGGGCTGTTGTTATATGCCGTGCGCTCGTTGCACCCCACGATCCGGGGCGGGAGGTCGCTCCTCCCACACGGCACCAACAGGACCCCTCGCACCTCTCGACGATGTGACCCAGAGGGGACATATGCGGCATAGGTGCCCCGTAAGGGGAGACCACAGCGAGTGACGGGGAGTTTCCCTGAAGCGCTAAAGCAGGGCAGGACTGCAATGCCGCACCAAAAGCGGAGAGCCGCTGCCGTGGGCAAATGGCATAGCGCCTGCCCGGAAGTGCGGCTATACCGCTCAAAAGTGGACGGGGAAAAGACATTGCCCCCTGCGGGCAAACTGTGTAACCCATGTTTGAGAGCTTCCAGAAGGCCGCATGGGAGGGGAAAGACTGTTACTGTAGCCAAGGGGTGGGGGCTGGTAGCAAAACGAAAGGAAGTGAGCGTATGGCTGGCGGAGCGCCAAGAAAATGGAAAAGCGTAAGCGCGATGCAGAAAGCCATTGACGCTTACTTCAAAGAGTGCGAAGGCGAACCGTTTATCGGAGATGACGGCTGTGCCGTGCGCGATAAGTACGGCATGCCGATTATCATCAATGCAAAGCCCCCGACAATCACAGGGCTTGCATTGGCGCTTGGATTCACAGGGAGACAAGCACTGCTGGACTATCAGGCAAGACCAGAGTTTGCGGACACGGTTACGCGCGCAAAGTCCAGGTGTGAAGAATACGCCGAATCTAGGCTCTACGACAAAGACGGTGCGAACGGCGCGAAATTCTCGCTTGGCTGCAATTTCGGTTGGCGTGAAGTGAGCGAGACAAAAATAAACACGGATTCCGTCAAGGTGGTTATTGATGTCTGACATTCGCCTGTCTGAAAAAATCGGCTCTGCGTTTTACGGCGTGGCGCATGATGTGTTCCACCACGGTCACACGCACTACGATTTCAGCGGGGGGCGCGGATCACTGAAGTCCTCCACGGTGTCTGTACTTGTCCCCCTGCTGCTGATAAACAATCCGGGGACACACGCGCTGGTGCTGCGTAAGGTGGCAAACACCATCCGCGATAGCGTTTATGCACAGTATATCTGGGCAATCGGCGAGTTGGGCATGGCGGCGTATTGGGAAGCGAAAGTATCCCCGATGGAGCTGATCTATAAGCCGACAGGGCAGAAGATCATGTTTCGCGGCGCGGACGATCCAATGAAGATCAAGTCTATCAAGGTGCCGTTTGGCTACATCGCTGTGACGCACTTTGAAGAGAAAGACCAGTTTGCCGGACGTGCAGAAATCCGAAACATTTTGCAGTCCACAATGCGCGGCGGGTCGAAGTATTGGAATTTTGAAAGCTACAACCCGCCGATAAGCCGCGATAACTGGGCGAACAAGGACAGCCTGGAAGAACGCATAGACAGGCTGTGCCACAAGTCAACATACTTGCAAGCCCCGCCAGAGTGGCTGGGTGAGCAGTTTTTAGCAGAGGCAGAACATCTCAAGGCCACGGACGAGAGAGCATACCAGCATGAGTATTTAGGCATTCCAGTGGGCACGGGTGGCAATGTGTTTGACAAGCTGGAACTGCGGGAAATCACGGACGACGAATTTAAAAGATTTGATAAGATTTACCAGGGCGTTGACTTTGGGTGGTTTCCCGATCCGTTTGCTTTTATCCGGCTGCACTACGACCGGGCGCGCGAAACCATTTACTTGCTGGATGAAATTTACCAAAACAAACTATCCAATGAGCAAAGCGCGACAATAATCAAGCAGCGAGGATATAAAAACGTGCGAACTATTTGCGATAGTGCAGAGCCTAAGAGCGTGGCAGACTTCCGCGCGATGGGACTGCCGGCACTTGAGGCGGTAAAGGGCCCCGGGTCCGTGGAATATGGTATGAAATTTCTGCAGCGGCGCACAATCGTAATAGACAGGAAGAGAACCCCACATGCTTATGATGAATTTGTGGGGTACGAATACGAAAGAAACAAAGACGGCGACATTATTAGCGGCTACCCTGACGCGAACAACCACTTGATTGATGCGACAAGGTATGCGTTAGAGCCTGTAAGCCGTAGAATGGGAGTTATTGCATGACGGTTATCGATAAATTAAAGGAACTCGGTTATACGACAATCCCAGAGGAATTCTATACATACGTGTCCCTTTGGAAGTCGTGGTACGTCGGCAAAGTCAAGGGGTTCCATCAATACCGGCGATATAACGGGCATAAGTGGACAAAGTGCAACCGTGCAAGCCTCGGTATGGCGAAAAAGGTTTGTGAGGACTGGGCAAACCTCTTGATGAATGAGAAAGTCCAGATCACGCTTGAGGGCAAGAAGGAGCAGGAGTTTATCGACAGGGTCCTGACGGCGAATAACTTCACGGTCAAGGCAAATGAAATGCAGGAAATGAAGTCAGCGCTCGGAACTGTGGCGTACATTCCGCGTGTGGTTGGGCAGGCCGTCAACGAAAGCGGTGAGATCGTGCCGGGGGATGTTTCCGGCGTCGAGCTGGACTATGTGACGATTGAGCACATCTTTCCGCTGGCTTGGCAGAATGGATTTATCACAGAATGCGCGTTCGACAGCGTAGTCACACGAGCCGGAAAGAATTATCTGTATTTGCAGATTCACCGGAAAGACGAAAACGGTCTTTACGTCATCGAGAATAGTATTTACAGATACGAAAACGAGACGCTTGCCGACGCGCTGCTCACCAATGTTCCGGGCTTTGAGCGGATCCCCCCTGTGGTACATACGGGAAGCGACAAGAGGCAGTTTGTCATCGACAGACCGAACATCGCAAACAATCTTGACTACCTGCTTCCGGTTGGTATCCCTGTGTATGCAAATGCGATCGATGTTCTGCGCGGCGTTGACTGTGCCTATGACTGCTATGTCAACGAGTTCGAGAACGGCCCCATGATGATGATGGTCAAAATGCCCGCCACAAGGTGGGAAGACGACGAACCGACGCTTGACGACAACGACCGGCGTTTCTATCTGCTTCCGGAGGATACGCAGCAAGGGAACGTTGTAGAGACAATTTCTCCAACGCTTAGAACTGAGCAGCTGAATGTAGGACTTCAAGACCAACTGAACGTACTGTCCAGTAAGTGCGGTTTCGGCGAGACCTATTACCGTTTCGACGGCGGCAGCGTAGCGACTGCCACACAGGTCATCAGCGAGAACTCCACCATGTTCCGCACCATCAAAAAACACGAGATCATCTTGGAGCAGGCATTGAAGGAGCTGTGCCGCATTCTGCTTCGGCTGGGCAACACGGCCATGAACGCTAGGCTGAATGAGGGTGTGGAAATCTCCATCGACTTTGATGACAGCATCATTGAAGACAAGCAAACCGACTTTTCCCGCGATATGCAGCTTCTCAGCGCGGGCATTATAAACGATTGGGAGTTCCGCATGCGGTGGATGAACGAGGACGAGGCGACCGCAAAGGCGGCGCTGCCAAAGATGCAGGACATGACTACAGAACAGCAAGAAGAGGTTGAATAATGGGTGGACGCGGCGCGAGTAGCGGCATGAGCGTAAAAGGAAAGCCTTATGGTAGCGAATACAAAACAGTTTACCAATCTGGGAACATTAAATTTATTGTACCAACTGACGGGCAAGTAAAAGCTCCGTTAGAAACAATGACAAAAGGACGCGTATATGTAACAATTGGTTCAGATGGAGACCCACGCTATATCTCTTACCATGACAAACATAATAAGAAAAATAAACAGATAGACATTAAGGGAATTGCCCATACGATTAACGGAAAACGGGAATTGCCGCACACCCATAAGGGTTATTATCACAACGAAAAAGGCGACTTTGTATTGTCTCCAAAAGATTGGAAAATGGTTGACCGAATTTTAAAAACATGGTACAATCGACATAGCAAGTAGTAGTTTACGCAGGAAAACACTCTGAAAAGAGTACCCCGGTGCGAATCCGGGCGCTTGCTATGCCGTAAGGTACAGAAATGTATCATGCGGCATTTTTATTTGCTGGTGGCCTGTATGATTAACTTTGAAAATCTCGACAAATTCACATTCCCCGGCGTTGGTAAGTACGGCATCCCGCAGATTGAGCAAATAAAGACATATCCACACGGAGAATTTATACCGGTAAATTACCACTACACAGCAAAAGACCCAGCGAGTAAAATCTTGCATTTCTTCGTGGACGATTATCAATTCGTTCGGTATTGGAACACGCCGGACAAGTACATTCCGAAACTGTCGCAGTTTTCGGCGGTGTGCGCGCCGGACTTTTCCACATACACAGATATGCCGCTGGCGATGCAGATATACAACCACTATCGCAAGCACTGGGTTGCGGCATATTGGCAGCTCCACGGAATGGCGGTTTATCCGACCATCTCATGGAGTGACGAAAGCAGCTACGATTGGTGCTTTGATGGAGAGCCGGTCGGCAGTATAGTTGCTGTTAGCTCTGTAGGCACACAGCAGAACAAGGAAAGCAAGCGTTTGTTCCTGCGTGGCTACGAGGAAATGATGAAACGTCTGTCGCCGGAATGGGTAATATTCTACGGGAAAGTGCCGGAAGAATGCGACTGGAATGTGATTCGAGTAAACCCGCACTATGATGATATTGTGAAAAGGAGGAAAGCAAAATGGGCGGACGAGGCGGAAGCGGCGGAAGTGGAGGCATTTCCGCAAGATTGCCGGGCAAATTAAGCTTTGATTACCAAACATACGAGCCTCCGGCGCTTGAGGGCACGGAAAAACAGGTGAAATGGGCGGAGCAAATAAGAAATAGCGCGCTGGATGATATGTGGGATTACGCGGTTTCGTTTTCGTCGGATGGGCGTCAATCTGACATGGCAAGCATATATGTCGATGGAAGAAATGCTATGATGAAAAGCATTAAAAGCGATTACCTTATAAACAACACAAGCGGGCGCGTTCGAGAAGAAAAACTAAGAGATCGAATTAATTCGTTTGCCGATGCCAAAGATAGAATGGAAAGATGGCATAAACTTGCCGAAAAAAAGAGCGCAAAATGGTGGATTGACAACAGATCTAATACGCTACAGAATTATATGAATAAAAAGCTCAAAAAGTTTATTGACGGAAAATAAAAGAAATTTGGAAGGGAATATGGGGGAATGAAGTACCCATTTCAGCCGGAAATCCTTGACGCGCTGCCGGAAGAACTTGCAGAACTGTTCCGGGCGCTTGAACTCGTGTTGCTGGAAGAAATCTGCTCCCGGTTTAAAGCTGCGGATAAGTTGAACGAGGTAACGGTGCAGGACATCAAGGCGCTGCGGGCGCACGGCATTGATTTGAAAGAGATTGAGAAAGCCATACGCCAGACTACCGGCATCAGCGAGAAAAAGCTGAACGAGCTGATAGACGATGTGGTGGAGCGCAACCAAAAGTATTACACCGAGGTCATAGACCTTGCCCGTGTAACACAGCCTGACGTTCTGGTGGATGCAACCACCATTGACGCCATCAAACGGCAAACGCGGGACGTGTTCCGAAACATCACCGCTTCGATGGGGTTTTTGGTAGACGCAGGGCGGACGATGCTGCCACCCGCAAAGGCGTACCAGTGGGCTTTAGATGCCGCTACGTTGAAAGTAGAAAGCGGGGCTATTTCTTATGGGCAAGCCATCAAAGACGCCGTTAGGGAGCTTGCAAGCGGCGGCCTGCGGGTAGTGGACTATGAGAGCGGACACCGTGACCATGTAGACGTAGCTGCGCGCCGCGCCGTAATGACGGGAGTATCGCAGTTGTGCTGTAAGTACACGGATAAAGCGGCGGAATACCTGGAAACGCCGTATTATGAAGTGTCCGCCCACGCCGGGGCGCGTGATGTACCCGGCCCGTCCCCGTGGTCAAGTCATAAGGACTGGCAAGGCAAGGTGTACAGCGTCCGAACCGGCGATATTTACCCGAGCATCTACGAGGCCTGCGGCCTGGGCGCTGTAGACGGGCTGGAGGGCGCAAACTGCCGCCATAGGCGCTATCCCTGGGTGGAGGGCGTAAGTGAGCGCACATACACAGACGCACAGCTTGACCATATCGACGATAGTTTGGGCTGTACGTTTGAGGGCAAGACCTATACGGCATACGAAGCCACGCAGGAGCAGCGCAAGGTGGAGCGCACTATACGCAAGCTCAAGCGTGAAAAAACAGCGTACAACGCCGCAGGGCTGACCGACGAAGAACAGGCAGTGAATATCAAACTGCGCCGCCTGAATGCAAAGTACAAGGCGTTCAGCAAGGCGGCGGGGCTGCCGGAGCAGCGGGAAAGGATAAAGGTGCTGTATTGATCGACAACGAAGTCATACAGGCTATCGAAGCCATTTTGAAGCGCGGCAACAACGCAGAAGTGCGGCGAAAAGGTGACGGCGTTATCGTGCTGGAAGTTCAAAAGAAAATCAAATATCAATCCCCGGTGTAATCGGGCACCGGGAAGGGCAATAGGAGCCAACTGCTGACAGTTTATCAGTGGTTGGCTCTTTTTTGTTGTTAATCCATGCCGAGAGGCGTTAAACCGCTGGGCGACGGCCCAGGAAATAAACGGAGGTAAATCAAATGAGCGAAATTAGCACCAATACCAATCAGATCCCGGCCAACGCGCCGGAGTCCACACCTGCGAAGACCTTCACGCAGGAGGAAGTGGATGCCATGATCGGCAAGCGCCTTGCAAAGGCAATGAAGGGCATCCCCAGCGATGAAGAAATCACCGCATACCGCGCATGGAAAGACGGCCAGCAAACCGAACAGGAACGGCAAGCAAAGCGCGACAAAGAGCTTGCGGAAAGCAAGTCCGCCCTGACCGCCGCACAGACGGAGATCGAGCAAATGAAGCGCGACAAATACGTGCTTTCCAAAGGGCTGACCGGCGATGATGCGGAGTTTATCGCATTCAAGGCTTTAAAGATGGTAGACGATAAGACCACTTTTGAGCAAGCCGTCGATAAGCTCACGGAAAACCGCCAAAAGGTAACGTTTGATTGGACGGCACCTGCAGGCGGCGGCGAAAAAAAATCTGAAACCAATGCTGCGATGAACTCGCTGATTCGCAGCGCGCTAAAGTAAAAAGGAGTTTTAAAAATGGCAACTATTGATCGATCCGCACTTTCCGGTCTTATCCCGGAACCCGTAACCCGTGAAATCATGCAGGGCGCTATCGCGGAATCCGCAGTTCTCCGCATGGGCCGCAGACTGGCAAATATGTCCAGTAAGACGCAGACCATCAACGTGCTCGACGCGCTTCCCTCTGCGTATTTCGTCAACGGCGAGGCTACCGACAGCGGCGCTGGCGACGCCTTCAAGCAGACCACCAAAATGGCGTGGGACAAGAAGAAGCTGTACGCCGAGGAGATCGCTGTTATCGTCCCCATCCCTGAAGCCGCTCTGGACGATGCGGACTATGACATTTGGGGCGAGGTCAAGCCCCGTTTGACCGAGGCTTTCGGCAAGGTCATCGACGCGGCTATCCTGTTTGGCACGAACAAGCCGAGCACTTGGCGCACTGGCGTTGTTCCTGCTGCTGTCGCTGCCGGCAACGGTGTGCCCATCAGCTCCGACATTTTCAGCGACATCATGGGCGAGAACGGTCTGATCTCCAAGGTCGAGCTGGACGGCTTTAACCCCAACGGCGTTATGTCCGCCATCCAAATGCGCGGTAAGCTCCGCGGCCTCAAGGACACCACCGGCCAGCCCATCTTCAAGTCCGATATGCAGGGCGCTACCCGCTATGGCCTGGACGGCATGGATATGTACTTCCCCATGAATGGCGCGTTCGATCCTGCGCAGGCGCAGATGATCGTCGGTGACTGGAGCCAGCTCGTCTACGCCATCCGTCAGGACATGACGTTCAAGATTTTCACCGAGGGTGTTATCCAGGATCCCACCACCAAGGCCATCACTTACAACCTCATGCAGAACGATATGGTCGCTCTCCGTGCGGTCATGCGTCTCGGCTGGGAGATCGCGAATCCCGTCAATGCTTACAACGTGGACAAGGCCGACCCGTTCCCGTTCTCCGTGTACGGAAAGGGCGGCGACATCTCCGCTGTTACCGTCTCGCCCGCTACCGCGACGATGGCAAAAGGCGACAGCAAGGCGTTTACTGCTGCTGTTACCGGCGAGGGCATTATCAACGGCGAGGTCGAGTGGAGCCAGAATGGCACAAAGTCTAAGATCAGCGAAGATGGCTTGCTGACTATCGACTCCGCTGAGACTAAGACCAGTATCACCGTCACGGCCAAGTCCAAGCAGGACGGCACCAAGACCGGCACTGCTACCGTTACCGTTTCTTGATCTGAAAGGAGCTGACCCGTATGACATACGCTGATTATACATACTACGCCGGAATCTATATGGGTTCTGTGAGCGAGAAAGATTTTCCGTGTCTGGCTGTCCGGGCCAGCTCCTTCCTCGATTATTACACGCAGAACCGGGCAAAGGACAACGCTGATATGGACGCTGTAAAGATGTGTTGCTGTGCATTGGTGGACAAGTATCAGTTGATAGAGACCGCGCAGCAACTTGCCACAATCAGGCTGACGGCGGCGCTTACCGGCGGTGACGTGAAAAGTGAAACGGTAGGCGGGTATTCTCGCACACTGGCCAGCGGCGGAGAAAGCGCCGCTGCTGCATTGAGCGCCACGGACGGCGCAAGAAAATTGCTGGCGGAAACGTGCAACGAATACCTTGCGCATACGGGCTTGTTGTATCGCGGAAGGGGGTGCGGCGCATGTACACGCCACATACGGTAACGGTTTACAACGTTGTGCGCGAACCGGACCCTACCACGCTAAAAGATGTCACAAACCTATATGTAACCGTGCTTGATGGCGTATTCTGCGAGGCGTCAAAGGGCGTTAACGTGCGCAAAAGCGGGCTGGAAGGCGCCGACGCAGTAAACCTGTATATCCCATTTACGGTAAAAGCTGTGGATGGATTTAGCGGAAAGCCCAAGAAATATACAGAGCCGCAAGCATTTTTTGCCTCAAGCGACAGGACGGGCCTATGGACGCTATCCACCACCGGCAACGGTGGCGATACATTTTTCGTCAAAGGCGAATTTGTAACGGACAACGAGGGCGTGGCATTGGCGCACGATAATTGCTGGAATGTGACTAAGGTTGACGCAAAAGACTTTGGCAGCGCAGATATGCAGCATTGGGAAGTGGGTGGGAAATAAGTGGGCGTTACCTTTTCAATGCATTTTGGCGGCATGGAGGCCATCAAGGACAAACTGGATGAGAGCTGTACCCGCGCTGAAAGCATTGTGGGGCAGCAGGTCATAAAAGACACCGCGCCGTTTGTCCCTGCGCTTACAGGATCATTAACAATACGCACGAGGTTAGACGGCAACAAAATTATTTACCCCGGGCCTTATGCGCGGTTTTTGTACTACGGCAAAGTCATGGTTGATCCGCAAACCGGCAGCACCTTTGCGCCAAAGGGCGGGACGAAGGTTTTGACAAACCGAGACCTTGTATTTTCCAAGGCGATGCACCCGCAAGCACAGAGCCATTGGTTTGAGGTTTCCAAAGCGCAGAACCTGGATAAATGGATACGCATTGCAGAAAAGGCGGTGGAAAAATTTGGACAAAGTTAAAAAAACCGTATCGGCAGCGGAGGAGGACAAGGTATCTCGCAAGCTGCTGGTTTGGCTGAACACATATCCGGATTTGCCGGTGGATTTGATTCGATTTGAGTTCCTGCCCGCCGACACATCTGCAATGGCCATTTCGACCATCCAGGCGGCCTATATCGTTAAACGATATGTTTTAGGGGGCTACCAAGCGGAATACCAATTCAAAATCATTTACCGGGTTAAGCCGGGCAACAGCATGGACAAACGGCTGTCAGCGGATGAAACGTTAAACGCTATCGGAGATTGGGCGACCGGCAAGCGCCCCGACATTGGTACCGGGAAACGCGTTGTAAGCCTGGAGCCCACTACGCGATCTTCTTTGTTCGCTGTGTATGAAAACGGCGACGAAGATCATCAAATCTTAATGAAAATGAATTACGAGGTGAATACATAATGCCAGATTTGACTTTTACAACACCGGAAGGTCAGACCATTGACCGCGAACTTTTGATCGCATACCTGAATACGGGTTCCTCCGAGTCCCCTGTGTGGAGTGCTATCGGCAAGCGGGTGGAGGACGCCAGCGAGGAAATGGACTGGGGCCAGGAGAGCAAGCAGGATGTGCTGGGGAACACATTCACAACCATGAAAAAGCCCGTTATTACGCAGACCTTTGACCCCATCCCCTTGGATGCTGGTGATGCAGCAGCCGTGAAGATGTGGAATTTGGCCGTAAAAGACCACGATGCGCAGGCGCTGGCCAACCAGGACATGATGATCGGCCACTTTTACGCCGCCAACGGCGATGCAAAGTTTGCCGAGCGTTATGATTCCTGCGCCATTGCCGTGACCTCCATCGGCGGCGAGGGCGGCGGTACACTAAATATCGCCAGTGAGATTACTTACGGCGGGACCCGCACTTTGGGGACCGTGGCGAAGAGCACTACCGGCAAGATCGAGTTTACTGCCGCAACGTAAAAAATAGGGGCGGGGTTTCCCGCCCCATTATCACGCAATATACAAATAAATCGGAGGACACCATGAGCGAAAATATTATCAAAATTGATACCGGCGTAGTCACTAAAACTTTTGTGACTACCGACGGGAAAGAATGTGAATTTGCGTTTAACCCGCTGGATATGGGCCTGTCTCGCCGGCTTTTTTCCGCGTTTGAAAAACTCGACAAAATGAACGAGGGTTATAAGGACGAAGTGCAAAAAAACGCCGATAAAAAGGAAATTTTTGACATTGGCCAAAAGATGGACCGAGAAATGCGGGAGATCATCAACGGAGAAGTCTTCGGATTTGATATTTGCACCCCGCTTTTTGGTGAGCTGAATCTTTACGCGCTGGCCAACGGATTCCCTATTTGGGCAAATTTCCTTTTTGCGCTGGTGGACGAAATGGATACTGCGTATGCCCGGGAGCAGAAGCTTACCAACCCGCGCATTAGCAAGTACACCAAGAAGTACCACAAATGAGATACAGCCTGCCAAAATCTGTGGAGCTGGGCGGGAAGGAATACGCCATTCGGTCTGATTACCGGGACATTTTGGACATTTTGGAAATGCTTTCCGATCCGGAGCTGGACAGCGCCGATAAGGCAGAGGCAGTGATGGAGATGTTTTACCCGGATTACGAGGATATCCCATACATGGAATACGAGAACGCGGTGCGGCAATGCATATCCTTTATAAATTGCGGCGAGGAAGAATGCCGGGATGAAAAGCGCCCTAAGCTCATGGATTGGCAGCAGGATTTCCCGATGATTGCAAGCCCCATAAATCGCGTGCTTGGAACGGAAATCCGCTCCCTTGAATATCTGCACTGGTGGACATTTATAGCCGCATACCAGGAAATAGGTGATTGCACATTTGCCCAAGTGGTAAGCATCCGTAAAAAGAAATCCAAAAATCAAAAGCTGGATAAATCCGATCAGGAATTTTACAAGCAGAATAAGCATCTTGTAGATTTCAAACGGCAATACACGGATAGCGACGAAAAAGTTATCAATCAATGGATATAAAAAACCGCCCTCCTGTGAAAGCGGTTTTTGCGGGTTGGTTACAGGTCGATTTTTACGGTGTCTTTGTTCTTCAGATAGGAGAACTGCTTCACAAGCCTTTTTGCCTGCGGCGTTTTTTTCGTCACATCAAAAAGGATATATTTCGGCTGGACATCGGCCAGGTATGTGAAGATTAGATACTTTGTGTTCGTTTTTATGCTGCGTTTACTGGCGCTTCCCCCAAGAATTGCACCGATGGGCCCGAGCAGCATTGCCCCCGCCACGGCGCCGCCGGCACTGGATACATACTGCTTCTGTATTTCTGTGTTGGTCATGATCGACACATCAATCAGTTTATCAGTTTGCAGATTAAACTCCTGACCGTTTGCCTGCATGATAATGCGAGAGCGCAAACAGGTTAGCTTGCACATGACATTCTGCGGCAGGTCCAGACCTCCTATAAACTGGAACTTGTCGACAAGAAGCAACTCGCCGTCACCGTACCGCTTTTTTAATTTGGCATTATTCGCTGAAACAAAAGCCAGCCTGCAAATAGCAACAATAATAATTACCAAGAATAGGTACTTGGTATCCATAAAACTCCCTCCCTTAAATTTTGGTATCAATATTATACCGTATTGAAAATTCAAAAGCAAGTAGGTGATTTAATGGCAGATGGGTCCGTCGTTATTGAAACAAAGATCGATGATAAAAAAGCGCAAGAAAAATTAACTAATCTGAACCAAAAAATAGAAAGAATAAAATCCAACTTGGCAGAAAGCGAATCGAATAAGAACGTAATCGAATCGCAACTAAACGAGTCAAAAAAAGCGGCGCTTAGTGCGGAAAAATCAATTGAAAAATATACAGAATATTTAAAGGAATCTACAGCCGCAACGGGCGGAAACGACCCGTTCTCTGCCCAATGGGCGCGCAGGCTGGAAGAGTCCAAAAAAGAACTTGCCGAGCAAGATAAAATAACACAAAAATTAGATGCAAAATATTCCTCCATCGTGGATAAAGTTGCTATACAAGAAGCGGAATTGAATGCGGCAAAAGAAAAAGCCGCAGATTTACAAAAACAAGTTGCAGGGGCGCAAAAATCCGCCCAGGCGCTTGCCCCGACAACAAAGGCGTTATCTCCTGCAGCTGAAAAAGCAGAAAAAAGTTTCAACAAACTTGTCGGGCGCATTAAGGGCCTTGCTAAGCGGGTATTTATATTCACAATTATTACCGCCGCGCTGCGGAAAATTAAGCAATATATGTGGTCTGCCATACAGACGAATGATGATGCTATGAATGCGGTTGCTCGACTAAAAGGCGAGCTACGCACCCTGGCGCAACCGATTGTCAATATAGCGATCCCCGCCTTTACGGCCCTTGCAAAAATCATCACATATACACTAACCGGCGCGTCTCGTCTGTTGTCCTTGCTTTTTGGCTCAACTTATAGCGCCTCGAAAAAGGCGGCAAAAAGCCTAAACGATCAACAAAACGCCATCGAGGGTGTAGGGAGCGCAGCGAAAAAAGCAAGCAAGTATTTGGCACCGTTTGACGAGCTTAACACAATAAGCGGCAACGACGCAGGAGGCGGGAGCGAAAACGGCGGGAATGCAGTTAACTTTGATAGTGATATTGGGAGCGGCGTAAATGCCGTAATGGCCCTAATGACAGGCATTGCGCTGCTTGCAATTGGAGCAATCCTTACTTTTTCCGGCCATGTTGGGGTAGGCATTGCGATGATGGTTGCGGGAGCGCTTACGATTTATGGTGTTTATGCATCCGACGGCGGAGAAGCAGCAAAGACGCTTGTGGAAACTGGTCTTTCAAAGATTCTGATTGCTATCGGCCCGATGATTGCGATTCTCGGCGTGGTGCTTATGTTGACCGGCAATATACCGTGGGGCCTTGGACTACTGATTGCGGGTATTGCTTTGTTTGCTGTCGGCGAAGTGGCGGAAAACTGGGATCTGCTTAGCACCAACCTTGTGGGAGCCCTTGCAAATATGCTAATCGATATTTCCCCTTACATTGCGCTGCTTGGTGCTGTGCTACTGTTTGTCCCCGGGCAGCAGGCCCTTGGTATTGGCTTGATTATCGCAGGTATTGCTTTGTTTGCTGTCGGCGAAGTCGGCGCGAACTGGGAGTTGCTCGGCACAAATTTGACATCGGCACTTACCAAAATATTCAGCGAAATTTCTCCCTATATTGCCGTATTTGGCCTTTTGCTGGCAATGGTGCCCGGCATGATGGCTGTGGGCATTGGCATGATCGTTGCCGGAATCGCCATGTTTGCGTTTTCCGTAATTGCGCCCAATTGGGATAGCATTACACAGGCGCTTCGGGGCCCTCTTGGCAAAACTCTTTCTATGATCGGCGGTTTTCTTGTTGTCCTCGGGCTTATGCTTATTTTTTCTGGCGTAGGAATACCCTTGGGCATTGGGATGTTGCTTGCCGGTGGCGTTAGTTTGGCGGCGGCAATCGCGCCCAATTGGAATTTCATCATAGGCAAAATCAAGTACGTTTGGCAAAAAATCAAAGAATTTTGGAATTCTTATATCGCCCCTGTATTCACTGCGGCCTGGTGGCAGAACCTCGGGAAAAACATTATGAACGGCTTGATATATGGTATTGAACGGGGCATCAACTGGGTGCTGGGCGGCGTAAGCGATATGGTGAATGGCATCACGGGTATCTTGAACAAGATCCCCGGCGTGGACATTGGACGGGTCAATTTGGGAAATGTCCACATTCCTCGCCTGGCCCAAGGCGCGGTGATTCCAGCAAACCGGGAATTTTTGGCCGTTTTGGGCGACCAGAAGCGCGGAACGAACATTGAGGCACCGGCGGATTTGATCCGGCAAATCGTGCGCGAGGAAGTCGGACAAGCATCCGGAAGCACCCATGTGACCATTGTGCTGGACAGCGTGGACGGAAAGAAACTGTTTGATGCTATTGTGAAGGAAAACAACGCCGTGGTGCGTGCCACCGGCGCAAGCCCGCTGGTGGTGTAAGGAGCAATAATGGACGTGTTAAAAGTTACCAAGAATGACGGGACGGTCGTTGATCTTCCTGCTCCCGCCGAGATAAAATGGAGCATTTCTGACTTGGACGGCGACGGCAGCGGGCGGAACCAAAACGGCGACCTGTTCCGGGATCGCGTGGCGGTCAAGAGGAAGATCGAGTGCTCCTGGCTCCCAATGAGTGCCGCAAAAATGGCAGCGCTTTTGGCAGCCGTCAGCGGTCCGTTTTTCAAGCTCACATACCCAGATGCGCTTACGGGGACTAATAGAACGATCACCTGCTATGTGGGTGATCGTTCTGCGCCCATTTTGCGCCCGGAATCGGATGGAACGTGGCTATGGGGCGAAATGTCCATGAACTTCATCGAGAGGTGAGCCATGCATACTGTAACAGACGCATTTAACGCCGCTTGTGCGGCGCCCGGGCGGGAAATCACAAGCAAAATACTGTTTAACGGCACGACAGAGCTGGCCGCCTCCGAGGTGCAGGAAATCAGCATAACAGAGCAGTTTGGCTCCTCAGACGGCGTGACCATCGGCGCGGCGTTTTCCAGCCAGTGCAAGGTGGTCATTTACAAGCAAACACCTGCTTTGCCGCTCTCCGGCGGAAACTTTACCCCCTATGCCGGGATCATGGTGGACGGCGCGGCGCAGTTTGCGCCGAAGGGCAAGTTTTACATCCCATCAGACGGCGTGGAAAAGACGGGTGATTTTTGGCTGACCATCACAGGCTATGACCGCATGGCAGGGCTGACGGCGGAGTATGTGCCTACCATCACATTCCCCGCCACGCCGACGCAGATGCTGGTAGACGTTTGCACCCAGGCCCATGTGACCGCGCCCAGTGTGACTATGCCGGATATACAGATCGCCGCACCCTATTCTGGGTCTCTGCGGCAGCAGCTGGGATGGCTGGCCGGGCTGATCGGCTGCAACGCAAAGTTTGACGCCACAGGCAACCTTGTGTTTTGCTGGTACGCCGACAACGGTCTGACGCTCGGATGGGACGTCCAGTATATGGACGGCCTAAAGCTAACCGCCGACGGTGCATTTACCATCAACAGCCTACTGACCGGCACTGAAGAAAACCCCATCAGCGTCGGAACAGGGCTGGGCATCACATCCACCAACCCCTATATGACCGCCGAGCAGGCGACAGTGGTGCTGGCGCAAATTTCCGGCAAGTCTCTTATGCCCTGCAAGCTCAAGTGGCGCGGCAATCCCGCCGTGGAGGCCGGGGACAGTGTGACCGTGACCGGGCGAGACGGTAAGGCGCTGACGGTCTACGTTATGGAGCAGCGCATGACCATCAAGGGCGGCATGTCAGCGGACATCACTTGCTACGAACCCGAGGACGCGGACTACGCCGTGGAATCGCCCACTCAAAAAAAGGTGCAGCGGCAATACGATGACGTGCGCAAAGCGTTTCGGGATGCCACATCGCGGATTATCGGGGCCAAAGGCGGATATTTTGAGATAACCTATGACGATGACGGGTTCCCCACCGGATGGGTTATACGGAACACACCATCGGTGGAAGATGATACTAAGATGTGGATTATGTCCGCTGGTGGTCTCGGATATTCTTCTGACGGCGGCAAAACCGTCACAGATATTGCATTAACGGACGATGGGAAAATACTCGGCTCTGCGCTGATAATAAAGCAGGATGATGTTGATGGGCTTTCTGCGGCATTGTCCGCTATCAACGGGGAACTGACCTCTAAAATTACTCGCGCTGAGGCTGAAAGTGAGATAAAGCAAACGGCAGACGCACTGACCGTCCGTATTACGGGGCTGGATGATGACTTGCAGCTCATTACCAAATCGTTCCATGTTGGAGACGATGGCCTGGTAATTGGAGAGACAGACAATCCAATAAAGCTAAGGCTGGATAACGACACACTCCAATTTCTCCGGGACAATGTGGCGGAACTGGAAATCACAGCGGATGGTGTAGTAGCTAAGCGCCTTACGGTGTCCACTATTATGATCGGTGAAGTGCTTATACAGGCAGACGATAATGGCGATGTAATTATAGCGTAGCGAGGGATGTAACAATGAGTGTAAATCAGACTCTAACACTGGAACAGATAGGCCAAAGCATAACCAATAATACCTCAAAAGTTCGCATAAAGTGGACATCACAGCAGACCGGCTCCAGCTATAACAACGCCCCCGGTGATAAGGCGTATTACTACATCACCATTAATGGCGGCACAAGGACAGAGCACACAGTGGCGTTTACGCTGCCGCAAAATACCACCAAGACCATCTTAGACACCACCCTCACCGTTAACCACAAAGCGGACGGTACCGGCAGCATCAAGGTGGAGACGTGGATGGACACGGAGATTAGCGCCGGCGTAATCACGCAGACCAAGACGCTGACGCTGGACACCATCCCACGCGCATCTGCTGTATCAGCGCCCAGCACGGGCACACTCGGCACGGCTTTTAAAATCACAATTGACCGCAAAAGCGCGAACTTTACTGACAAACTCTATTACAAGATCGGCAGCAATAGCGCTGTGCAGATCACGGAATATGATGGCACAGCGGGAACTTACTCCTGGACACCGCCTGTTAGCCTTGCCATTAACGCGCCCAACAGCACAAAACTGGCCGTGACACTTATTGCCAACACCTACAACGGCACCGCTTATGTGGGCCGGTCGGAGTGTACGGTGACGCTGGCAATCCCGTCAAGCGTGGTGCCAACGCTGTCAGTGTCCGTAACTGACCCAACGGGCAACAAAACGAAATATACCGGGTATTTCCTACAGCTGCGCAGTAAAATTAAAGTTGCAATCACTGGCACGGGTGCGCAGGGCAGCACCATTAAATCCTATAGCATTAAGGTGGGCTGGTCGGCTGGCTCCGGCACACTGTATACCGCATCTGCGGCGACCGGCACAACGGGGCTTTTGCCTTACTACGGCACGGTGTATATCACATGCGCTGTAACGGATAGCCGTGGGCGCACGGCTACAAAATCGCTAAGCTATACGGTATCCAAATACAGCGTCCCCACTATCTCGTCCATCTCCGCCACCCGTTGCACGCAAAACGGCACAGCGAACCGAACGGGAGAGTACGGCAAATTTACCTTTACCGCCGCCATCACAGCGCTATCCAACAAAAACACGGCGGCTTACAAGGTGCAGTACCGGGAGTACGGCACGGAGGCGTGGACAAGCGTAACGCCGACGATACCGGAGGCCGATAAGTATGCCCCTAAAAACATCACCACTATTTTTCCGGCCGATACAAATAAGCGCTATACAGTGCGCGTGGTGGCAACGGATGCTTTTAGCACCAGCAATTCCAGCATGCGGGACATTTCGGCGTCCTTTGTGCTGCAGCACTTAGCAAAATCAAAATCATCCGTTGGGATTGGCCGACTGTGCGATGAAGATAAAACCAAGGCATTCCAGGTGGGGCTGGATGCCTACTTTGACAAATCGATCTATGCGGATCGGTTTGTCTACATGGGCGGATACAAAAAATCAGACACGGAAAAAGACATATACTTTCAAACCACGGACGGAGCCGCAAATCCGCACAACACGGCTATTTACGGCGGAAACGGAGAATCTGCTGCAGCCTGGGGCGTGTATGATGCACAGAACAAACGCAGCGTGATCCGCTACGATGACGCGGGGGGAACGCTGACGCTGCTGGGACTGGGGCCTACCAATCTGACAATTGGCGCATCCGGATCAAACATGAAAGGCTTTAGCGGTATGGCAAAATACTCCGCTATGATGGGCCTCGGCATCTTGAGGGTGTCTGGAGAGACCAATGTTGCGCTAACGGCTGATACGACATACGACATTGCCGACATAAGCGACCATTTCCCAACGTCCACCTATGCCCTGAGTGTATACTGTCAAAAGTCATTAGATGCGAGGCTGACCACCTCCGGCACCATACAGATACGCCCCAAAGAGGCTATAGCCGCCGGGTACTATATTTACATCGCCGGAATATGGATCGCAAACTGAGTGAGGAGGTGTGCTGTATGGATCCCTTGTGGCTGTTATTGATTATCCCCGCATCATCGTGCTTGGGGTTTATGTTTGCCGCTCTGCTGGCGGCAGGAAAGGATGACAAATGACAGAAGCAATCATCGTGGCGCTGATTACCGGCGGCCTGTCGCTGTTTGGGGTACTTATCACCAGCAGCAAAACCGCTCGAGACGTGGCGGCCAAGCTGGACAAGCAGCAGGCCGTCACCGATACCAAGCTGTCGGAGCTGACACGGGAAGTCCGGGAGCACAACAATTTCGCGCGGCGCGTCCCGGTGCTGGAGGAGCAGATCAAGGTCGCCAACCACCGCATCGCGGACCTGGAAAACAATCATTAATTTTTGTGGTGCCCGAAACGGGCACAGAAAGGAGCAAACCATGAAAATCCCTGACAAGCTGTATGACATTCTCAAGTGGGTGGTCATCATCGTCCTGCCGGCCATCGCCACGCTGTACGCGGCTCTGTCCGCCGTGTGGGCCTGGCCGTACTCCGACCAGGTCGTGACCACCATCACCGCCGTGGACACCTTCCTTGGCGCGGTGCTGTGTATCTCCACGGCCACCTATAACAAGGAGGGCAAAAGCAATGGCTAAGGTATTTCTGTCTCCCAGCAACCAGTACGATAACCGCTACGCCTACGGCAATACCACGGAGGGTGTGCAGTGCGGCAAGATCGCCGAGGCTTGCAAGACGGCCTTGGAGCGCAGCGGCGTGACCGTGAAGCTGATGCATGACGAATCCATGCAGGAGAAGTGTCAGGCATCTAACGCCTTCGGCGCAGACCTCCACGTGCCCATCCACACCAACGCCTTTAACGGCACGGTCAGCGGCACCCGCATGTTCTGCTTTAACAGCAGCGGAGAGGGCATGAAGGCCTGTAAGGCTATTTTTAATCGGCTGGCCCCTGTCACCCCCGGCACCAGCGAGAATATCAAGGTGGATGCCTCCCTGTACGAGGTGCGGGTGCCTAGCGCCCCCACGGCCTATGTGGAGTGCGAGTTCCACGACAACGCCACCACGGCTAAGTGGATCGTGGAGCACACGGTTGACATCGGCGAGGCCATCGCCCGGGGTATTTGCGACTACTTCGGCGTGACCTATAAAGAAAAGGAGCAGCCCAAGCCCGCCGCTACCGGCAAGCTCTACCGGGTGCAGGTGGGTGCATTTGCCGTCCGCGCCAACGCGGAAAAGATGCTCCGGCGGCTGAAGGATGCCGGGTTTGATGGGTATATCCGGTAACGGTAAACACCTGGAGGGCGCAGAGGACACCGCTACGCCGGCCTCACGCCCGTGCATGAGCATCCGCACCTCCACGGCACACCGTGGGAAATGATAGATCAGCACAAAAGGATCCGCAAAAAGCTATCCACTATGGCACCATGCCGCGCCAAAGAAACGATCTGCGCGGTAGGGCTGCCGGAAGACGAAGAAACCTGTGTAATTGACGTGGACGTTTTTGGCCGCACCTGCGTACAGACGGCGGCAAAACTGCATATCAGCGTAGATGGATTTTACAAATTGCGCCGCCGAGCATACCAAAAACTGGCGGATGCATTCAATTCCTAAAAGTAGCCGTGCCCTTTTTGGGTGCGGCTACTTTTCGTTTTTGCACAAAAAAATAATAAAAATTTGTGCACTTCTCCCCTTGAATTGTGCGCACAAATGGTGTACACTGTAACCGCAGTAAAGATAACGGACAGGCCAATTTTGAAAGGAGAAAATCAAATGTTTATTAAAACCGAAACTCGTTTGTTGGAGATTACCCTTCGTCTTTGGCGCGGCGGCTGGAATGCCGGCTATGAACCCGATTGCTTTGACGATATAGGCGGTTACGATGCGCGCGATGGCCATGATGTCATTGATCTTGACGATTGTGGTTGCGACAAAGCCTATACCTATACAGATAAGGATGCCGATGAACTGATCTCTTGGTGGGAGCACGAATGCGAAAACGCTAACAGGGGCGAAGATGGTGATGGATTGCAGGGGCTTACCGAGGATGAGATTAATAATGGGGACTCCTGGGATTTTGACGTTGAGAATGTCACAGGAGAGTATGGAGGTGAGCACTAAAGTGATGGATTACTTACTGGAAAAAGAGCGATCCGAAAAACAAGAGGCGCAAGACTTGGCGGCCAAGATAAACGCCATTCCGGGGCTATTGGAAATCAGAAACGCGCAGGCCGATTTACGCGCGTGGCATCGGGAACTAAATGCGTCCTTTGATGGTGATGCAGCGTGTGGCGGTATGGGTGTCCGCCCTAAGCCGACTCACGATCTTGATGCGCTGCGCAAGCAATATCCAAAAGCTGTTGCATATCTCAAGGCGGATGAGTGGAGCAAGGCCGAAAATTACGCCAAACGCACAGCCGGTCAATCCGCTGCGCATAAAATTTTGGCGGGTGAGGATTATAACGTAGCCATATCCGAGATGGAGGAAAAATGGAGTGCATATTGCGTAGCGCATATGTGGGATTAAATTTTGGAGGTAGCAAGTGGCAAAAACAGACCGTCTCGTAATCCGGATCACGCCGGAGCTCAAATCCCAGCTGCAGGCCGCCGCCAAAGCGGATGGGCGCAGCGTCTCGAACTACATCGAGAAACTAATTAAAGAGGCAATAAAAACAGAAAATTAATCATTGCAGAATCCAGGCAGAATCCGGGCAGTTTATCTGCCCGGATTTTTTTTATTATAGAGGCAAGGAGGCTGGAATATGTACGAGCGATTAATCAAATGCGGGTTTACAGCGCAAATGGCGCAGGATATTTGCATTCTGTACGCAGACGATCCCCGGGGGCTTTTAGCGTATGTGGAAATTGCTGAAAGCCTATATAGGGATTGCAATCATGTATAAATATTTTAATCCAAATCCATGCGGGAAAAACGTGTCCGATTGCACTGTCCGCGCAATCTGTAAGGCCACGGGAAAGGATTGGGGCGAGGTTTACCTCCGGCTGTGCATGCAGGGCTACTTGGACGGAGATTTACCAAACGCTAACGCCTGTTGGGGGTCTTACTTGCGCAGCATCGGGTACCAGCGGCATATTATCCCGGACACATGCCCCGATTGCTACACGGTGGCGCGGTTTGCGGAGGAGCACCCAAAAGGCACTTATATCCTTGCTCTATCCGGGCATGTGGTCTGCGTACAGGATGGCGTAATTTTTGATTCCTGGAATTCGGGCGGCGAAGTGCCCTTATATTACTGGACAACGGAAAGGATGGAATAATTATGGTTTTTACCCCTTACGGCTACCAAAACCCTTATTACCCGCAGCCTATGCCGGACACACTCATGCAGATGCGGCAGCAGCAGATGCCTATGATGCAGACGCCACAGGCCCCACAAAATCCAATCGCACAGGGCGGGGTGCAATGGGTAAGCGGCGAGCAGGAGGCCCGGAATTGGATGATAGCGCCTAACGCGGCGGTTGCGTTATGGGACAGTACCGCGCCTACCGTCTATCTCAAGCAGGCAGATGCAAGTGGCAGGCCGACGCTCAAGATTTACGACCTTGTAGAACGCGCAGAAACGCCCCGTACAGCGCCGCAGGAAAATGGCGTGGAATTTGTCACTCGCAAGGAGTTTGACGCGCTGGCGGCGCTTGTCGGCGAAATAAAAAGCAAAAAGAAACGCAAGGTCGAGGAGGAAGAAGACGATGAATAACCCCTTTTTCGGTGCGCTCGGCGGAGGGAACGGTTTCATGCAAATGATGCAGCAGTTCCAGCAATTCAAGGCAAATTTTCATGGCGACCCCAAAGCGGAGGTCGAAAAGCTCTTGCAAAGCGGCAAACTCTCGCAGGCGCAGTTAAACCAGCTACAGCAGATGGCAAAGCAATTCAAAAGTCTGATGCAATAATTAAATATTTATAGCGTTTTCTTTAATTCTTTATCGTGGCCACGATTTAGATAAAACTGACTTTAATTAAAAGGAGTGATACTATGTCTCTTTCCGATGGCGGCGCCCCCATGCTGACCATGCCGGTGCAGCCTACCAATAGCGGTGGCTTTGGGGTTGGCGGTGACGGCGCGTGGTGGCTTATCGTTCTGTTTCTGTTCGCGTTCTGCGGCTGGGGTGGCAACAGCTGGGGCAACAACGCCGGCAATTCCGGCGGCGTGGTCGACGGCTACGTGCTGACCTCTGATTTTGCTAATGTCGAGCGCAAGATCGACAGCGTAAATCAGGGCCTTTGCGACGGATTTTACCAGCAGGCGCAGCTTGTCAACGGCACCAACATGGCGATGGCCAACGGCTTTGGGCAGGCTGAGCTTTCCCGCAGTAACCAGCAGGCGGCTCTCATGCAGCAGTTGACTGCAATGCAAATGCAGGCCGCTGAGTGCTGCTGCAACACCCAGCGCAGCATCGAGGGCGTGCGGTATGACATGGCTGCTCAGGCTTGCGATACCCGGAACACGGTGCAGAACGCGACCCGCGACATCATCGACAACGCCAACAGCAACAGCCGCGCCATCCTGGACTTCCTGACGCAGAGCAAGCTCTCTGACCTTCAGGCTGAGAACCAGGGCTTGAAGCTGGCGGCAAGTCAGGCGGCGCAGAACAGTTATCTGGTCTCGCAGCTGCGCCCCTCGCCTATTCCGGCATACACGGTGCAGAATCCCTATTGCTGCAACCAGTATGCGGCTTGCGGCTGCTGACAACTGCATAGCATAGCTTTTTGTTGACGATTTTGTTGACGCCAACAAAATGGTCGGCCCCGTGCCGATACTAAACAAAGGCGGCGGGGCAATAGCCCTGCCGCTGTATTTTATGAAAGGACTGAAATTATGGCTGAATATGTAAATCCCGGAATCGTGACCGTCCCTGCTGGCCAGAATGTTCCGATGGTCTCCACGGCGGCTTGCGGCAAGCCCTGCATCGTCCACCGTGAGGGCAGCGGCCTTGTTACCCTGCGCGGGCTGACGCAGCAGTGCAAGGCGCGCTTTAAGGTGAGCTTTGGCGCGAACATCGCCGTCCCAACGGGCGGCACGGTAGGCGCGATCACCACGGCGCTTGCTGTCAACGGCGAAGCACTTAACGGAGCTACGGCGACCGTCACCCCGGCTGCGGTGGAAAACTATTTTAATGTCTACGTCAGCGCCATCGTGGAAGTGCCGCGCGGCTGCTGCGTGACCGTGGCAGCAAAGAACACCAGCGCGGAGGCGGTCAGCTTTGCTAATAGCAATCTGACCATCGACCGTGTGAGCTGAGAAAGGAGAACACAATGGGTATGAAATCTATGTATGAACTGCGGGATATGCTCTGCAAGGAGCTGGACGAACTATCCCGAAAAGGCGAATTGGGTGCGGGTGACCTGGAAATTGCCCACAAACTGACAGCAACCATCAAGAACATAGATAAAATTGACATGATGGAATCAGACGGCTATTCTGGCGGCGGTGATTGGGAAGCGGATATGCGCGGCGCCTATGGCCGGGGCAGTTCCTACGCGCGGCGCGGCTCGCACTATGTGCGCGGACATTACAGCCGCGCGGATGGCGCGGAGCATCTGCGCACCCAGCTAAACGACATGATGCGGGAAACGGATGACGAGCGCGTCAGGGATGCCCTGCGCCGCGCTGTCAGCCTTATGGAGAATTAAAGGGGGATCCCCCATGATCGATGAAACCGAGCTGAAACTATGGATCGCACGGCTGGAAACAGAAGAATCAAGCTGGCCCAATTATGAGAAACTGGCAGCGCTCTACATTATCCGTAACGAGCACGGCGGTGAGCAACTGCAGGCAAAAGCGCCCCCAATTCTGTATTCTGCAGAGCCTGCGCCGGCCAAGACAATAAACCCCTCCGGCAGCGAATTTTTGAAAGCGGTCGGGAATGTGGCGCAGGATAGGGCGTGGGAAGTCATGGACGAGCTTATGGACACCCTAAAAATCGTCAATGAGAAAGCTTATAACAGCGTCCTAAAAAAACTAACCTAAATCGCTACTACTAACGCGTTACTAACAAAGTTAATCTTGGCAAAAATAAAAAGTCCGGGAACCCTTGAGATTCCTGGACTTTTTAATGCGCGGTATAGGACTTGAACCTGGAACCCTATGCAAGCCAAGCATCTGTTGTGATCCGGCGAGCTTGTAGTGATAGTAATTTGATAGTAACCCAAACGATACGGCGCAGTATAGTGTAACATTTTCGCAAGAAAAACACCAATAAATACCGCGCTATACCGCTTTATTGCAACAATATACTGCGATTTTCGAACTGGCTTACGCCTTTTAAGCAGGGTGTCCGGGGTTCGAATCCCCGACGGGGCACCAAAAAAAGCCTTGAAACTCAACGGTTTCAAGGCTTTTCTATTTTGTTTATTTTTTATTTGTTAGTAACGTGTTAGTAACAGCATCAACAAGTGTCTGCGCGTCGATGTGCGTATATATGTTTGCGGTGGTGGAATAATCGGCGTGTCCGAGTATTTTTTGGAGCATTTCCGGGGGCAATCCCTCTTTTACCGCCCGGGACGCGTATGTGTGGCGTGTGGCGTGTGGGGTCTTGCGCACAATGCCCAGTTTGTCAAGGAGCGGGTAAAAATCACGCCTGCGAAAGTTTGCCGGGACTTTTTGCCCATCGTAGCCGGATAACAGTAGCTCCCCCGTTGCTTGCTTCGCAAAGTAGGCAAAGTATTGTTTCCCCTCCGGTCGAATGGGGATAATTCGGTTTCGTCCGGCTTCGGTTTTCTCCCCGCCTACAACATAGTCTCCGTGATAGTCTGCCAGAGGTAGGGCAAACAGTTCTCCGATACGCATACCCGTTGCCAGCAGCATCAAGACAATTTTCGCCGCATCGCTGTTGTCGGATTCCAATTTACGGATATCTTCCTCCGTGAAGATGTCCTTTTCTTTTTTGACATTCTCCGGCAAGCGCACAAATTTTGCAAAGTTTGTCGTGCATATTTCCTCCCGGATTGCCCAGTTCGACATCTGCGTTATGAGCTGCTTGTACTTGTTCACGGTGGAATGGCTCTTGGCCATGTGTGGGTCAAGTACGGCCTGGAAGTCTGCGGTGCGGAGATCACGAAACTTTTTCCCGTGGAGCGGCGTAAATATGCGGTAGGCGTTGTTATATGATTCTATCCCCTGCTTGCCGATCTCCTTGTAATGCTCCTCTTTCCAAGCATCAAAGACTTCGGCAAAGGTCATATTATACCGCTCCGTTAAGCTCTTGCCGTTCAACCGCCCCAAAGCGTCCAAAGCGTCCGTTTTACGCTCATAATGCCCGATAATCACTTTGTTTTTCGCGGCCACCCAAGGCGATTTTCTACGCCCAGCCAGTTTGTATACAGTTCCGGTGCCGTTTGCCCGCTTCAATGCCTTGCGCCGCTCTGTTACCTGTTTTTTGCCACAGAGATGGCAATATACGGCGCCCGGGACAAGAGTTGTTCCGCATTTAATGCAGTTGCTCATTTTTCTGCTTCCTCGCCATGTTTGGATTTTTTGTCCGCCGCAAGAGTGGACAATAGCACGGATGTAAGTACGCCGATACCCACCGCCAAAAGTGCAATGACAATCCATGCAATCGTTCCGGATGTCCTGGATCGGATCAGGCCTTCGTCCAGCACACGGTAATCAAGCGTCACATACCATGTAACTATACCCAGCAGGATAGCGGACAGCAGCGATGCGATATACAGCATCGTGCGCTGCCGCCTTGCTTTTTTCTTCTGCTCCTCTGCTGATTTGGACAGCTCATCGTATGCGCCCTCTATCCGTGCAAGGCGCACATCCTCGTCATGGACTTGCTGGAGCTGCTTGATTTGGTCTTGCGCCAAAACAACCTCCACAATGCCAAAGTAACGGTCCATAGACACCCCCAGCACCTTGCAGATGGGGCCAGCCGCATACACGCCCGGTGCTTTAGATGTGGATGCGAAAAAGTTGTTGACGCTGGACAAAGGCACACCGGATTGGTCTGCTATCTCCTGCGCCGTGATGTGCTGTTCCAGTTTTGCGTCCCGGCAAGTGTCCTGCAACGATTTCTCCATGTTTAATTGCCTTCTTCCCCTTTTTCGGGCATAGCCCGCATTATTTTGCAAACCCCAAATTTGGGGATATTGCCTTTTTCGGGATTGCACCACCCGATTTGTTTTTGATATGGTAGAGGCGCAAACGATAAACCGTTAGGCGATTCGTGGGCAATACCCTCCCCGTCCGGTGCGGGGATGGGGAGGGTAGAACAAAATTTCTATTTTTCCTGTTTTTGTTGCCCTGAACTATGCAACAAATGTCTTTTTTTAGGGTAAAGGTGAAAATACTTTACTTGGAGGACGTACAAATGATGATTTTTCCCCAAAAATTTGGAATACTTAATGAAACACCTGCACGGAAACGACTGAAAGAGGAAATCACGACTCTGACAGACCGCCAGGCTGAATATGTATTAAGGAGAATGCAAAAATGTTGGGCTATTGGTAGCAATGCTTGTCAGCTCCAATGTATGGATTTGGATCAATCTGTAGAATCTGAAAAATGTAATCGGTCATAGCACCCTCTTAGCTTCCAGCACAATCCCCAATAGTTTCTCACACTGCTCATCGGTCAAGCCATCAACTGCATCAAGCAACGCTTTCCGTGCTGCGCTCAACCCCTCGGCATTTATGCCGGGGGCTTTTTTTGCATCCTTTTCCAGCAGACCCCTCACCAGTTCAATATCCGCCGGTTCCGTGAGGATTTCCTCCGGCTCTACGCTAAGTAGGCTGCACATTTTAGCAGCTTCTTTCGGGGATGGGAGGTTGTTGCCGCGCTTTACTTCACTCAACCATCGCTTGTGCTTTCCAACCATTTTAGAAAATGACGCGGCGCTCCAACTATTTGATGCAACCATTTTTAATATTGCGTCTACGTTCGGCTTAACTGTGTCTCTTTTTGGCATATTTACTCCTGAATAAATCGTAATGCAGCAGCTTGTACGTCATGTTCAAACTTTTCGTTTTCAACGGATATACGTCTATTGCGCTTGTGCTTGTTGTTTTTGATTACGTCAATTTTTCTTTTTTCTATTTCGCTGATTCTCTCTGCGAAATACTTGTTGTTTAATCCGCCACGGTGAATCGCCTTTTTTAACCAAAAGATGGCGTTGTCAAATTCCCACTCCTGCTCGTATAACTTTGAAAACATATTACATATAAATGCAAAGCTTAACGATGAAAATTTATCTAACACAGTAAATGGTATTTCTCCGATTGATTCTTCAAACGCTCCGATTGCCGCAAGTCTAAAGTCGGCACCTTTGTTTGCAAGCGCATAAGCAACTGCGAATTTATCAAAAGCCGATGCCGAATTTCTATATTTTGTTACGGCAATTTCAAAAAGGACGTATCTGGGCTTGTACGTTATTACATACGCCTCGTTCACAAGTCCGAGGGACTGGTATTCCGCAGGGTACTTTGCTTTAACGGTAAATAGCACTTTTCTAATAACACCCGCTTCATGCTGCGAAAAACGAGTTAAATCATACTTATTGTTCGACGCAATAATGCTTTGTGATGAATCTTGCTCATATTGTTCCGGATAATAGACATACGGGTTATCTGTCCCCTTAAGCCGCGCAAGAATTAAATCAATATCTAAAAACATATCTGCCCCAAAAAACAAAAGAAATTTTTGTGCAATTCTACAAAACTTACAAAATGGTCGTGTTTTACTTTACAACGGACAAAACGTGCGCTATAATGCACTTGTGAGCAATCATAAAGACAACAAAAAACCAAGCCCCCATAGAATTTCTTCTTTTGCGGGTTTCATATCCGATATTTTGTTGGCTGACACTTACATAATAGCGGCGGCGGTTGCGTTTGTCAAGTGAAAACTCACAGACTGCGGCGGGGTGCAGGAGTTTCCCCTCCCCACCTCCGCACCGGGCGGGGAGGGGATTTAACAGCAAAACGCGCTGCCTTTGCACTCCTGCAAGGCGATTATAGCACAAACGCCCCGCCGCAGTCAATGAAATCTCACATATAAGGAGGGAAGACAATTTGACATTGAGAGAAATGCGGGATAGAGCAAATCTTTCCTGCACACAGGTGGGCAAGAAGCTGTTTGTTGACCAGTCCTGCGTAAGACATTGGGAATACGGAGACTGGGCACCGGCACGGAAGTATTACAAGAAAATGGCAAAGCTGTACGGCGTGTCGGAGGAGGAGATCAAGGCTGCTGCGGAAGCTATCCGGGCGGCGAATAAGGAGGAACGATGATTAAGACGATGTCGCTACAAGAGTGCATGGAGCATCTTCGGGCGCATGGGCTGAGCATTTCGCAAGACACGCTGTCGAACGGGATTGAACAAGGTGTGTATCCTTTTGGCCTGTGCGTTATCGGAGGGAAACGGCGTGTTTTTCAGATTTTTTCAAATCTGCTGGACAAGTGGATTGCGGAGCGGGAGGAGTAAACATGGACGGTTACACATTGACGCTAGTCATCATCGGGGCCGCAACGGTCAGCTATTGGTTTGTGCGGCTGGTGGACAAACTGGACGGGAAGTAACACAAACGGAGGGAAAGACGATGAAGGCATGCAAGGGCTTTGACAAGGACATGAAGTGCAGAGGCTTTCAGTACGAGAGCGGGAAGGAGTACGAATGGGGGGAGGCCAAACTGTGTCACAGTGGCTCCCACGCCTGCGAGAACCCACTGGACACGTTCCGGTACTATCGGCCCGGCGAGAGCCGGTACTGCGAGGTTGATGTGGACGACAACGGCGAACGCAACGGCGATGACAGTAAGGTTTGCGGCAAACATATCAAAATCGGCGCAGAAATCGGGCTGAAAGGCGTTATCAACGCCGGTGTGCGGTTTGTGTTTGACAAATGCGAGAGCGCAACCGAGGAAAACGCATCGGGTGAGAGGGGCAACGCCGCCGCATCGGGTGAGAGGGGCAACGCCGCCGCATCGGGCTGGAGGGGCAACGCCGCCGCATCGGGCTGGAGTGGCAACGCCGCCGCATCGGGCGTGAGTGGCAACGCCGCCGCATCGGGTGAGAGGGGCAACGCCGCCGCATCGGGTGAGAGGGGCAACGCCGCC
>ERZ1034913.302-NODE-302-length-43051-cov-33.572960_pt1 | contig 43051 bp, 40 predicted proteins | sample MGYA00520697_ERZ1034913 | MGnify/ENA primary metagenome ERZ1034913 (study PRJEB33766, sample SAMN09781786) | gut metagenome | biome: gut microbiome | host: Homo sapiens | place: Madagascar | study: EMG produced TPA metagenomics assembly of the PRJNA485056 data...
AACTGCTGAACCAAATTGCCGCCTATATACCTTATAATGAGCAGGAGGCCGCCGACAGGGAACTGATCCTGCATTGGATACAGGACCACGATGACGCCTTTACGCGGCAGAATCAGGTGGCACACATAACTGCCTCGGCCTGGGTGGTGAACCGGGACCGCCGCAAGGTGCTGTTGGTGTACCACAACATATACAATTCCTGGTCCTGGCTGGGCGGGCACGCGGACGGCGAGACAGACCTGCTGTCGGTAGCCTTGCGGGAAGTCAAAGAGGAAGCTGGTATTGCCAATGTGCGTCCTGTATCACCGGACATCTATTCGCTGGAATCCCTCACTGTGGACGGGCATGTGAAAAAAGGGCAGTATGTATCCAGCCACCTGCATTTAAACGTCACTTACCTATTGGAGGCCGACTCCGATGAGGCCGTATCTATAAAGGAAGACGAAAACAGCGGTGTGGCCTGGTTCACGCCTGAAGAAGCGTTGGCAAAATCCACCGAACCATGGTTTGTTACCCATATTTATGCCAAGCTGATCGATAAACTAAAAAGCAGTGATCTGTAAAACGTGCTGCACTTTCGCCATCCACAAAATATCTGTATAATAAGTGCACCCTGCTGTCGGGTAGTTTTACCGGACAGCAGGGTGCGCCTTTGTATTTAGTTTTGGTGGTGTTTGTTACTTGCCCCAGACTTCCTCAGCAATCTCTTTCACCAGTTTGAGTTTGTTCCACTGCTCGAGGTCGGTCAGCTTGTTGCCGATCTCGCAGGAGGCAAAGCCGCACTGCGGGCTGAGGCAGAGGCGATCCAGCGGGATGTACTTTTCGGCTTCGTGGATGCGGGCGATGACAGCAGCCTTATCCTCCAGCCGCGGGGACTTGGTGGTGATAAGGCCTAGCACGACTTTTTTGCCCTCGGCCACGTACTGCAGCGGCTCAAAGTTGCCGGAGCGCTCGTCGTCGAACTCCAGGTAGAAGGCGTCCACGTTCTCGTGGGCAAACAGGATGGGTGCAATGGGAGCGTAGCCGCCACGGCTGGCCCAGGTGGAGTGATAGTTGCCGCGGCAGACGTGGGTGGTCAGAGCCAAGTCAGCAGGGCGGCCCTCCAAAGCCAGATTGTTCAGGCGCAGGTACTCGTTGGCCTGGTCTTCCAGCTTGACGCCTGCCTGGGCGATAAAAGCCTGATAGTTGGGGTCGCAGAACATGCCCCAAGTGCAGTCGTCGAACTGGATGCTGCGGCAGCCTGCATTGTACAGGTCACGGATGACCGTGCGGTAGGCGGCGGCAATGTCCTGCAGCAGCTGCTCATGGTCGGGGTAAACGGCGTCGGTGTTTTTGCCGTTATCCTCGCGGTAAAGTTCGGCCAGTAGCTGGGCGGGAGCAGGCATCGTCTGTCGGGCGATGCAGTTCTCGTCCTCGAACTGTTTAACGAACTTGTAATGCTCGACAAAAGGATGATTTTCGCCGCTGATTTTGCCGCTGACGCGGATGGAACCATGGGTGGTTTCCTCGCCCTGGAAGTAGTAGCCGTGATCCAGCTCGATCTCGTCGATACCGGCAAAGCCCCACATAAAGTCCAGATGCCAATAGCTGCGGCGGAATTCGCCATCGGTGATGGCGTGGTAGCCGGCGCGCTTTTGCTTTTCGATGAGCAGGGTGATTTGTTCATTTTCCACAGCGGTCAGCTGCTCGCGGGTGATCTCGCCAGCCTTGAACTCGGCGCGGGCGGTCTTGATAGCCTGCGGACGCAGGAAGCTGCCCACAAAATCGTAACGGAACGGGGAGCGCAGTGTAGCCATAGTTATATACCTCTCTATGTGAAATTTTATTGTGTTCGTCGATAGGTACAGTATACAGCACGATGCGCTTGTTGTAAAATATCGGCTTTTGTGGGTTTGATATAGGCTAAAACTATACCACAGTTTATTGCGCTGTGTGCCTTTGCAAAATCTCAATATACCGTTTGCCAAACAGCCCCGGCTGGACCTGCTTGTGGGTCAGGTAGCCGATCTGCATGGCATCGTCCACCAGCAGGGGCACGGCCACGATATTAGGCCCGTTCAATGACTCGCTGATGACGCCGCTGCAGATGGTGTAGCCGTTCAGGCCGATGAGCAGGTTGAACAGCGTGGCGCGGTCGCTGACGAGGATGTCTTTTTTGCTGTCCCGGGTGCTTAAAATTTCTTCGGAAAAATAAAAGGCGTTGTGCTCGCCCTGCTCATAGGAAAGGCGCGGGTATGGGGCCAGGTCGTCCAGCGTGACGGCGGGCTTGGCCGCCAGCGGGCTGGACGCGCTGACAAATACGTGCGGCTTGGCCGTAAACAGCGGCGTAAACTGCAGGTCATGCTCCCGGATGACCTTGCGCAGGACGGTCTCGTTATCCTTATTTAAGTAAAGCACGCCGACCTCGCTGCGCAATAGGGCCACATCCTCGATCAGCTCGTAGGTCTGGGTCTCGCGGATGCGGAAGTCGTACTCCGGGCCGCTGTACTCCCGCAGCAGCTCCACAAAGGCTTCCACTGCAAAGGAGTAGTGCTGGGTGGACACGCAGAATTGATGCTTGACCGGTGCCGCTCCCAGGTACTTTTCTTCCATTAAGTCCATCTGGGCCAGCACCTGCCGCGCATATCCGAGGAATTCCTCACCCTCCGGCGTCAGCACCGCGCCGCGGTTGGTGCGGCGGAAGATCGTCAGGCCCAGCTCCTCCTCCAGTTCACGCAGCGAGGCCGTCAGGCTGGGCTGGGCAATATAAAAGCGGCGGGCGGCTGCGCTTAAAGTGCCGGTCTCTGCAATGGCGGTCACGTACCGTAGCTGCTGTAAGGTCATGGTCACACTCTCCTTATTATGATAAATGCATGATTTGGTTTTTAGTATAGCACACTTTTGCCGGGGTGTGCAGTTATGCAAATTTTGTATGTCAGTTATGCGCATAATACATTTTACACAGGTGCCTACCCCCGTTATAATAGTCCTTGGACCTGAAAAGGTAGAGGAGTGGGAAAAATGCGTTATACGGAGTTAACGAAGAAAGAATTGCAGCGGGAATACACCAAGCTGACCCGGCGCTATACCGATTTTGTGCGGGAGCCGCTGGAGCTGGATATGACCGCCGAGGATGTCTTTGGCAAAAGCGAAAGCCGCCGCGCGGCACGGCATTTCGGCACGGTGCTGGGCAAAGAACTCAGCGATACCGGCGCTGCACAGCCCGCCCCGGTAGAGGATGCGGTTGCCGCCCTGGCTACCATGCCGGGCTGCGCCCCCCGTACTGTAGAGCTTTGCCGCCAGGCGGGTGTCCGGTTCGATGCCATCGACCACAGCACCGTATTGGCGCGTATCATTCCTGCGGACGCGCGGTCAGAAGAGTTGACCCACGCCGCCAGTGTATTTGCCATCAGCGCACGCCTTGCAGCCCTGGAAAGCCTGCAGAGCGTGTTGCGTTCCTAACCCTGTTACCCCCAAAAAGCAAGGAAAGCCAACCGCGCCTGTATCGTGTGCACAGCGATGCAGGCGCGGCTGGCTTTTTATTTACTTTTGTTTGTTTTTCGCTGATTCCAACAGCTGGTGGCGGAACTCCCGCGCGGCGGTATTCAGCGGGCGGCGGGGGTCGTAGACCAGGCAAACCGAGCGGGATGGGATAGTCTCCTGCAAATTCATCTGCAAAATGCGCTTGCGATGCAGGTTGCCGCGGGCCATCGGCTCCGGCACAAAGGCCAGGCCCAGGTCACTGCGCACCAGCGTCAGCATTTGGTCGGTGGTGCCGGCTTCGATGTCGGGTTTCAGCTCGGCGTTATGCTCTAAGAAAAACTGGCGATAGAAGATGCGGCTCATACTTCCGTTTTCCAGCATGATGAGCGGGTAGGCGGTCAACTCCTGCAGGGCGAGGGTGCGCCCGGCCAGCTCGGCAAAGCTGGGGCCGCCGACCAAAATCTCGTTGAAGGGCATCAGCGCGACCCGTTTCAAGTCACTGCCGGTCTCGGCAGGGGTGGTAACGACGGCAAAGTCTATCTCGCCGTTTTTTACCGCCTGCACGGCCTGCAGAGTGGAGTGGTTCGTGATGCGCAGCCGGATGCCGGGGTACTGGGCGTGAAAGCCCCGCAGCCGCTCCGACAGGTAGATGTTCAACGCGGTTTCTGTGGCGCTGATGCTGATCGCGCCGTGGGAAAGGCTGGCACTGGCGCTCAGCACCTCCTCGGCATCCTGGATCTGCACGGCGGCGGAGGAGATGCGGGCGTAAAGGTTCTCGCCCTCCGGCGTCAGCGTGACGCCCCGATTGGAGCGGATGAACAGCACGCAATGCAGCTGGTCTTCCAGCTTGTTCATCGTGTGGGTGATGTTGGGCTGGTTGCTGCCCAGCACGCGGGCAGCCTTGGTAAAGTTTTGGTACTTGGCCACGTAGTAAAAGATTTTGTAGTAGTCCCAATCCACGTACATGACGGTGTTCCCTCCCCTGTTGTTTCTTACTGCCAGCCGCGGGCCTTGGGGTCCAACATTTCGGCAGCCTGATAGAGCAGCGCGTTGCAGATGGCCGCCGCCACGTTGCTGCCGCCCTTGCGTCCCATAGCCACAACGGCCGGGACACCGTACTGCCCGCATATGGCAAACAGCCGTTCCTTGCTTTCCACCACATTGACAAAGCCAACGGGCACACCGATGACCAGCGCGGGACGCAGACCGTTTTCGATTTCCTCGGCAATAGCCAGCAGGGCCGTGGGGGCGTTGCCCACGGCCAGCACCGCGCGGGGGTATTCCTGCGCGGCCTTGTGCATGGCGGCTACGGCGCGGGTGGTGCCGGCTTCTTTGGCGGCGGCCGCCACGGCGGGATCGGCCATAAAGCACATGGCCTGCCCGCCTAGTTTGGCAAGGCCCGGCTTGGTGATGCCCGCCAGCGCCATGTTGGTATCGGTGATGATGGTCACGCCCTCGTGCATGGCGGCGATGCCTGCTGCCACCGCAGCGGGGGTAAAGTGCAGGTTTTGCGCGTAGTCGAAATCGGCCGTAGTATGGATGACCCGCTTGACGACCGCCGCATTCTCCGGCGGGACCTCCAGCCTACGCTGGGCCAGTTCCTCGGTGATGATGTGCATGCTGGTGCGCTCAATATCGGCGGGCAGGTGATGCTGCGGGGTCATGTGCGTTCCTCCTTTGGACCGGTCAGCCCCATGGCGGCGTAGACGGCGGGCATGTCCAGGGCATGGCGCACGCCGTCGGCCAGCAGGTCAAACTGCTGTTCGCGGTAGGCCTGCATCGTGATGGGCGCAGCGCTTTCCATGGCAATGCCCTTGCGGCGGCAAAGCAGTTCAGCCAGCCGCTCGGTCAGCTCGCCGCTGTCAAACAGGCCGTGCAGGTATGTGCCGAACACATTGCCCTGCACGCAGCCCTCGGGCGTGCCGTCCGCCAGGGTGCAAAAGGGTGCGCCCTGCTCCTGTATAAATGTACGGCCGGTGTGGATCTCGTAGCCGGTGAGTTCCGCCCCTGCAAAGGGGGCGGCGGTTGTGGCTGTGGATTGAGTGCGGCGTTTTTCGTTGGTGAAAACCGTCCGGGTCGGCAGCAGGCCCAGGCCGCGCAGAGTCTGGGGATGGCCGCTCTCGGTGCCAGTGGAATCATCCAGCGTTTCCCCCAGCATCTGGTAGCCGCCGCAGACGCCCAGCACCGGCGTGCCGCCCGCCGCCAGCTTTTGCACAGCGGCTTCCAGCCCGGATTGCCGCAGCCAGAGCAGGTCGTCCACAGTGTTTTTTGTGCCGGGCAGAATCACCAGGTCCGGCGCGCCCAGCTCCCGCGTGGTCTGCACGTAGCGCACGCCCAGCAGGGGGTGCTGTTCCAGCGGCATAAAATCGGTAAAGTTGGAGATATGGGGCAGGCGTAAAATCGCCACATCCAGCGGCTTGACGGCGTTTTTCTGCTGTAGGCGGTCAGAGAGGGAGTCCTCGTCCTCAATATCCACCTTTAAATAGGGCACCACGCCCACCACGGGCAGGTGTGTCTTTTCTTCCAGCATCGACAGGCCTGGGCGCAAAATTTCCACGTCTCCACGGAATTTGTTGATGACAAGGCCTTGTATGCGTGCCCGCTCCTCCGGCTCCAGCAGTTCCACCGTGCCGTACAGCTGGGCAAACACGCCGCCGCGGTCGATGTCGCCGGCCAACAGCACCGGCGCGTCCACCAGCTTGGCCAGGCCCATATTGACGATGTCATCAGCTTTCAGGTTGATCTCAGCCGGGCTGCCTGCGCCCTCGATAACAATGATGTCAAACTCCTCGGCCAGGCTGTTGTAGGCCTGCAAAATGTCGGGGATCAGGGCACGCTTGTGGCGGAAATACTCCTTGGCGGGCATGTTGCCCCGCACCTCGCCATTAACGATGACCTGGCTGCCGATGTCGCTGCTGGGCTTGAGCAGAATGGGGTTCATCCGCACGTCCGGCTCCACGCCCGCGGCCTGGGCCTGCACCACCTGGGCACGGCCCATTTCCAGGCCATCCCGGGTGACAAAGCTGTTCAGCGCCATGTTCTGGCTTTTGAAGGGGGCAGTTTTGTAGCCGTCCTGGGCAAAAATACGGCAGAGCGCCGCGCACAACAGGCTCTTGCCCGCACCGCTCATCGTGCCCTGCACCATGATGCATTTTGCGCTGCTCATGCCAGCACCTCCCCCATGATTTGCAGCAGTTGGTCATTCTCAGCCGCCGTGCGCACAGCGGTGCGGTACCAGGCAGCGTCCAGCCCCGGATAATTAGCGCAGCTGCGCACTACTGCGCCGTGCTGGCGCAGAGCTTCGCCAAAATCAGCCGGGGCCTTAAACAGCAGATAGTTGGCCTGCCCATCGATGACATACAGCCCCAGCGCCCGCAGACCTGCCGCCATTTTGGGGCGTTGGTCAGCAATCAGGGCACGGACGGCATCGGCGTAAGCGGTCTCCTGCAACGCTGCAATGCCCGCGGCCTGGGCCAGGCTGGACACAGCCCAAGGCTGGCCCGCCGCCTGCATTTTGGCTAACAGATCGGCGTTGCTGCACAGTGCATAGCCCAAACGGACGCCCGCCATGGCGTAGAGTTTGGTAAAAGCTTTTAAGATGATAAGATTCGGTGCCTCGTGTAAAAATGTTTTTGCAGTCAAAGTGTCCCGGTCGGGCAAAAAGTCCAAAAAGCATTCATCCACTACCAGAGCGGCCCCGCAGGCGGCACAGCGGTGCAGCAGCTTTTCTACCAGTGCGGGCGGCGTTACCTGCCCCGTGGGGTTGTTAGGCTGGCAGAGAAACACCATGTCTGTTTCCGGCGTTACAGCGTTGATAAAGGCATCCGTCACTGCAAAATCGTTGGCGGCATCCAGCGTAAACTGCGTAACTTCACAGCCGACCGTATCCAGCGCCGCCGCGTACTCGGCAAAGGTGGGCGCAGGCAGCAGGGCGCGGCGCGGGCGGACAGCCAAAGCAAGGCGGAAGATCAAATCCGCCGCGCCGTTGCCGCACAACAGCCAATCGGCGGGCACATCCTCGGCCACGGCCAGCTTGGCCCGCAGTTCCCGGCAAAGGGGGTCTGGGTAGCGGTCCGCCGTGGGCAGTGCCGCCGCGATAGCCGCCGCCACCCCCGCAGGCAGCCCCAGCGGGCTGACGTTGGCCGAAAAATCCAGCGCGTCCCGGCCAAACTCAGCCCGGTAGCCGGCCCAATCGCCGCCATGTACCAGTTTCATCTGCATTCCCTCACAAAACAAAAAGCAGCCGCACCGCCAACCCCAGTGCCAGGGCCAGCAGGCTTTCGGCGTACATCATGCGGTTGGCCCGCACGATGTCCTGCGGCTCAATGGGCCGCAGCGGGTCGCCGATCGTCGGCTTATTGTAATATTCGCCAAAATAGTAGGCCGGGCCTGCCAGCTGCACACCCAGCGCCCCGGCGCAGGCACTCTCAGTCTGGGCGCTGTTGGGGCTGGCGTGGTTGCGTCGGTCCCGGCGCCAAATTTTCCACGCACCGGCGGCGCTGCCACCGGTCAGGGCCGCAGCGGCCACCCACAACAGCCCGGCCAGGCGGCTGGGCTGCCAGTTGGCCACGTCGTCCAGTTTAGCGGCACAGCGTCCAAAATAGAGATACCTCTCGTTTTTATAGCCCAGCATGCTGTCCATCGTATTGATGGCTTTGTAGGTCAGCGCCAGCGGTGCACCGCCGATCAGCATGTAGAACAGCGGAGCAATGACGCCGTCGCTGGCGTTCTCGGCCACAGTCTCCACCGCCGCTTTGGTCACGCCTTCGGCAGTCAGGCTTTGGGTATCGCGTCCCACGATGCGGGCCACCGCCTTGCGGGCAGCAGGCAGGTCGCCTTTTTGCAGTTCCTTATACACGTTCATGCTTTCCTGCTTAAGGCCTTTGGCCGCAAGGGCCTGCCCGCACCAGAACATTTGCAGGGCCAGCCCCAGCGCCGGGTGCAGTTTGGCCGCCAGCCAGCAGGCCGCGCCGGTGACCAGCAGAGTGCCCAGCGGCAGCACAGCAGCCACGATACACCCGCCCAGCAGCTCACCCTGCGGTGTTGTGGGCAGGGCGGCGCGCAGGCGTTTTTCCAGTGCCGAGATGCACCGGCCCATCAGCACCACCGGGTGAGGCAGCCAGGCCGGGTCCGCAAAAATGGCATCCAGCACAAAACCGCCCAGCACCGCCCAAAATATCAGCATATACTCTCCTTGGTGTACTGCACGGTCTTGACCAGGTGCAGTACGTGCTGCGCGGCCCAATCGCGTGCATCCAGCACATAGCCGCCCGCGTTGGGGCCGCACCACTTGTAGTAGCTTCGTTGGGGCAGGGCGTAACGCTCCAGCGCGGCCATCTGGGTACCGCCATGGGCCAAAATCACCAGCATGTCCTCACCGTCCGCCAGCGCCTTGTCCACCAGCGCCGCAAAAGTCTTGCAGATACGGTCCGAGAATTCATCCTTGCGCTCACCGTCCGGGCAGGAGCTTTCGCAGTTGGCGGCGACCCAGGCCTGATAGTCAGGATCGTGCTCCATCTCCACGTAATTGCGCCCCTCAAAACTGCCGAAGCACATTTCTTTCAGCCCGTCCACCGGCACAAGCTTTGCCTTGGGGAACAGTACCTTCGCCGTCTGGGCTGTGCGCTGCAGCGTGGAAATATAGACGACCTTCGGGTCAATATCGGCGCGGCGCAGCTGGGCCAGGCCCTCGGGCGAAAGCGGGATATCCCGCTGGCCCTGGTAGCGCTTTTGGGCGTTGTACTCGGTCAGGCCGTGGCGCAGTAAATAAATCAACATTCCGGCAGTTCTCCTTTCAATACCGTGGGCAGGCCGCAGAACATTTCCACCACGCAGCTTGCCCGCGCGGCCAGCAGGCAGGCCAGACGGCCGGCGGCTTCCCGCGCGGCGCGCTCGGCCGGGTCGATGGGCACGATGCCGCCGCCAATTTCGGTGGCGATGACCACATCATAGGCGGCCAGTTCGTCGGCCATTTTTTCTAGATCCGTGGCGTTGGCGGCCAGATTTTGCACATCACAAATCTGCCGTCCGCCGAACTTTTGGGAAAACGTGCGTTTACCGCTGTAAAGGGGTCCGGTTACAAAAAGCATTTACAGCACCCCCAGCCATTGGCAGGCGGCCAGCGCCGCCAGCATCCAGATCTCACATTTTTGCAAAAACCACCCGGCCAGGTCACCCGTAGTGCCGCCGAACTGGTTTTTGGCTGCGTGGTAGTACCGTACAAACACAGCACAGGCCGCCAGCACCAGTGCCCAGCCGCCCAAAGCGACGAGGGCCGCGCCCAGCAGCACACAGAGCACCGTCAACACGCGGCGCACGTTGGTTTTATCCGCCGCCGTGGCAAAAGTATGGGCCAGGCCGGTGTTTTTTGCCATGGGGAACGCTGCCACCGCCAGCCCGGAGAGCGCCCGCTCCCCCACCAGTGCTAATGTCCACAACACACCCACGCGCGGGGTAAACTGCACGCAGACACACAGAGCCAAGTAGGCTATAAAGTAACTGCACAGCCGGATAACAGCGAACGCACCGCAGTGGGGGTCCTTTAAAATTTCCAGCTTTTTGGCGGTGTCGCCGTAGCTGGAAAGGGCATCGCAGGTGTCGGCGTAGCCGTCCAGATGGATGCCGCCCGTGACCCACACCGGCATCAGGCAGAACCCTGCCGCGCGGGCAAAATCCGGCAAAGGCAGGGCACCGCACAGGCACCACAGCGCGCCGATCACCACGCCGATGAGCGGGAATGCGCAGAGAGCGTACCGCATGTTTTTCTCGTTCCAGGCAAACTGCGGCATCGGCAGCGCCGAAAACATGGCGAACGCCACCGCGATCGTCTGCAAAGCTGTCATAGGTTTAGCCCCCTTTATAATAACGTGGAATGCCGCATACAACCCGCACCACGACGTCGGCCCGGGTAGCGGTTGCGTTGTTGATCTGCGCCAGCGCCAGCAGGTAGCGGTCGGTATCGCCGGCATAGTCGGCCCCGCCGCGAAAGACCTCGTTGGATACAACAATCAAATTATCGCACTGCGCGGCCAGTTTTGCAAGGGCGTTTACAACGGCGTCAGCCGTTTTCTCCCCTGCGCCGTCGGGGGCGTAGAGTTCGTTGGCCGTTAAATTGCCCAGGTCCTCCAGCAGCACTGTACCGCGCCGGGGCAAAATCAGCCGATCAAGATGCAGTGGGCACTCCACCGTGTCAAACTGTTTTTGCTCCCGCATGGCGCGGTGCCGGGCCACACGGGCAGCACACTCAGCGTCCCACACCTGCATGGTAGCCAGGTAGGTGCGCGGCAGGGGGCTTTGCAGGCAGAGCGATTCTGCAAAGGCGCTTTTCCCGCTGGCCGAACCGCCGATGACCAGCGTCAGCATTGCGGGGTGTACGGCGTGATGCCGCCCTCGGCAAACGAATAACAGCCGTTATAGACCGCAAGGGCCATATCCCACAGCGGCAGGCTGGCCACGGCGCCTGTGCCTTCGCCCAGGTGCAGATTGGCGGTGATAAGCGGTTTTTTATCGAGTTCTTCCAGTACCAGGCGGGCGGCCGGCTCGCTGGAAACATGGCTGGCAAACACAGCCTTGGCCGCAGCCGGGCACAGCCGCACAGCGCACAGCGCCGCTACGCCGCTGATGAAGCCATCCATAAGGATAGGTACATTTTCCAGTGCACCGCCTAAAAATACACCGCACAATCCGGCGATGTCAAAGCCGCCCAAGGCCGCCAACACGCCCAGTGGGTCGGCCGCATCGGGGCGGTTAACGACAATGCCGCGCCGGATGGCATCGATCTTGCGGCGCAGGCCTTCGTCGGAAAGTCCCGCACCACGGCCGGTCATCTCCTGCACGGGGCGGCCCAACAGTACGCTGGCCACGGCGCTGGAGGTGGTGGTGTTGCCAATGCCCATCTCACCGGTGGCCAATATCTGTACGCCCTGGCGTTTTTGCGCCCGTACCAGCTCGATACCGAAGGCGATGGACTGCACAGCCTGAGCGCGGGACATGGCCGGGCCTTGGGTGAAGTCCGCCGTGCCGAGGGCGACGCGGCAGTTGATGACCCCGGCCACCGGTGTTCCGGCAATGCCCATATCCACAGGCACAACGGCGCAGTGGGCGGCCGCTGCCATGCGGCAAACGCTGGTACGGCGGGCGGCAAGGTTTTCCAGCACCGCGCGGGTCACGCTGGCGTCTGTCTGGCTGACACCCTGGGCCACCACGCCGTTATCGGCGCACAGCACCAGCACGGCACGGTTGGCAAGATCCGGCGTCTCTGTCCCCATCAGGGCGGCGGCATCCTCCACCATCGTTTCCAGCCGGCCCAGACCGCCCAGGGGTTTGGCAAGTGCGGCCCAGTGGGCGTGCGCGGCGGCACGGGCGGCTTTATTAGGCGGCGTCACCGTTTTTAATAAGGTTTTCAGTTCGTTTTCGGTCATGGTTCTTCCTTTATATAGCGGCAGGCCGCGGTCACAAAGCGTTGCGGCAAGGGTGTGCCCGCCCAGTACAGGTGCGGAAATCCCGCATACAAATGTGCGTTGGCGAAGCCGCAGGCCCAGCTGCGACCGTTGGTTTTGACAGCGGTAAAGTCAGTGCCGTTGGCGGTCGAATCCCAGTGGTGGAACTCGTGGATTGGCAGGGTCTCCCCTGCCGCAAACAACATGCTGTCGGCGTTGGAGGTCAGTGCGGCATAGCCGAACCGCACCAGGTGGCCAATTTTAACGCCTTGCCCGGGCAGAACACCCGCCATGGGGTAGGTTTTGCCGTCCGCATCCTCCAGCGTTTGGCCCAGGTAGAGGAACCCGCCGCACTCGGCCACCGTAGGCAGGCCGCTTTCCACAGCCGTTTTTACGGCGCTGCGCATGGCGGTGTTGGTTGCCAGCTGGGCGGCGTACAGTTCCGGGTAGCCGCCCGGCAGGTACAGGCCGCCGATATTGGGGGGCAGTGCCGTATCCTCCAGGGGGCTGAAAAAGCACAGCTCCGCGCCTTTTTCCTGCAAAGCTTCCAGTGTTTCGGCGTAAGTAAAGCAGAACGCGGCATCACGCGCTACAGCAATACGCACATTAGCCGGGGGCACGATGCGCGGGGCCGCGGCAGGCGCGGGGCAATCAAACAAGGCGGCAAAGTGCGGCCAATCGATGGTTTTCTGTGCAGCATCCGACAAAATTTTTATTTTATTCTGCAGGTCTGCAATCTCCCCTGCGGTTTTCAACCCCAGGTGGCGGCTCTCGATGGCAGCCTCCGGCAGCGGCGGCAGGTAACCTATCACCGGCAGGCCGGTCTCCTTCTCTAACATCGGGGCCAGCAGTTTGTACAAAGTTTCGCTGCAATCATTGAGCAGTATGCCCGCCAGATGATGCGGTGTACGGAACGCCATGAGCCCCCGCAGCTCGGCCGCCAGGGTCAGGCTGGCACCCTTGGGCCGCACCACCAGCAGCACCGGCAGGCCCAGCGTGTCTGCCAGATGCCAAGCACTGGCGGTGGCACTGATGCCGCCCAGGCCGTCGTAATAGCCCATAGCGCCTTCCAACACCGCCGCGCCATGGCCTGCCGCGTTTTGGGCGTACAGGCGGCGCACCGTAACCGGGGTGGAGAAAAACAGGTCAAGGTTATGGCTTTCCACGCCCAGCACGGCGCGGTGGAACATCGGGTCGATATAATCCGGCCCCGATTTAAAGGCACAGGGATACTCCCCCCGCGCCTGCAGCGCCGCCAACAGGGCGCAGGCGGCGGTCGTTTTGCCGCTGCCGGAGCGCGGCGCCGCCAAAACCAGCTGCAGCATGTTACTCCCTCACAATTAAAAAAACCGGGTTGTTGGCCATCAGCAGGTGCAAGCTGCCCGCCGCCTTGCTGCGGCTGACGGCGATCTGCGTGACCTGGGCAGTCAAACCGTGGGCCGCCAGTGCGGCGATGGCCTGCTGCAAAGTTTCCATTGCAATGGCGCTGATGCAAAGCCGCACGGCCGGGTTGGCGGCCAGCGCTGCATCCATAATGGCCGCCAAATTGCCCTTGCTGCCGCCGATGAAAACAGCATCCGGGGCGGGCCAATTTACCAGCACTTCGGGGGCTTTGCCTGCGGTCAGGTGCAGGTTTTCGGCATGGAATTTAGCGCGGTTCCGGCGGATCAGCTCGCAGGCATCGGCATCACACTCAGCGGCGTAGACCTGGCCCGCAGGGGCGGCCAGCGCCATCTCCACGCTGACGCTGCCGGTGCCCGCGCCCACGTCCCACAAGATATCGCTGGGACACACGGCCAGTTTGGCCAGTACGGCGGCGCGGACCTCCTGCTTGGTCATCGGCGTTTTGCCGCGGATGAAGGCTTCGTCCGGCAGACCGGGCACGCGGCGCTGCAAGGCAGGGCAAGGCTCCACCAACAGCACACTTAAGGCCGCAAACTCCTGCCGGGCAAGTTCCTGCGCCGTGCCGCGCACAAGGCGCTGGGCAGCGGTGCCCAGGTTTTCCCCCACCGTTGTCTGCACGTTCCCGCAGCTGCTTTGCGTTAGTTTTTCACAAAGGGTGGCGGGTGTCTCGCTGCCGCCGGTCAGGAAAAAGGTCGGTGTATCGGCACTGCACACCAGGGCCGGGGTGCAGGCACAGCCGTGGGCGCTGACCAGCTTCCAATCCTGCCAGGGGCGGCCCAGCGCGGCGGCCAGCAGCTGCACGCTGGAAAGTCCCGGGCAGACCATGTAAGGGGGCAGGCCCGCCGCATCCAGCGCACGGCACAAGGCCGATGCGCCGGAGTAAAAGCCGGTGTCGCCGCTATAGGCCACGGCCACGTGGGCGGCTTCGGTCGTTCGCAGCAGTGCGCAGATCTCCTCGATCTTATAAAGCGGCTCGCGGTTCCCGGTGCAGCCATCGGGCAGGTTTTCCAATAGGCGGCGGGCACCGATAATAAGCTCCGCTTCCCGCAGGGCGTTTAGCCCTTGCACCGTCAGGCTGCCAGGGGTGCCGCTGCCCATACCGACCAATGTAATTTTCATAAAAGCTCCCTGCATCGTTGCAAAATCGTTTCGGCGGTCTCGCCCTGTTCCTCGGGGCGGCGCAGCACGATCAGCTGTACACCGCACTGGGCGGCGGCCTGCGCCTTCTCTGCAAAGCCGCCCGCCGCGCCGCCATCCTTGGTGACCATATAGGCAATATGGAATTGGTGCATGACCGCCACATTCAATTCACGGGTAAACGGCCCCTGCATAGCAATAATGTTGCGGTGTGGGATGCCCGCTGTCTCACAGGCGGTAATACCCGCCAGCGTAGGCAACACGCGGGGGTAAAGCCGTGCGGGGTCCAGAGGTGCAAAGGCGGGCAGTTCCTTGGCGCCGGTGGCCAGCAGGATATTGCCCGGTTTGTCCGCCAGGTACGCCGCGGCCTGGGCGGCGGTTTGCAGCACCACACTGCCTGCAGGCAGGTCACTGGCGGGGCGCAGCAGGCGGTGATATTCCACCCCTGCTGCCGCAGCCGCCGCGCAGATGTTGCGGGTAGCCTCGGTGGCATAGGGGTGGGTGGCATCTACGCAGAGGGCCGCGCCCTGCAAAAGTGCCGCCATGGCATCGGCATCCAGGCGGCCAGTGCACACTGTGATGCCGGGGGTACGCCCCTGCTCTTCAGCCCCTAACTCTGTTGCCACACAGACCGTAGCTTCTATCCCAAGGGCGGCCACGGCGCGGGAAAGCTCCCGTCCCTCGGTCGTGCCGCTGAAAATGACTACCTTCATACGCCGCGATACCCCCTGGGTGTGACCATTTTGCCGCCCAGCGCCCGGGTGGCCGCGTTGCCGATGTACACGGTAGTGAACATGTCCACCGCCGTGTTTTCCAGCTCAGCCAGCGTCAGCAGGCTAGCAGCCTGCCCCTCGCGGCCAATGTTGCGCACGATGCCGCAGATCGTCTGCGGTGCCTTGCCGTTTTGCAGTAAGATCCGCACGGCCTTTTGCAGGTAATCTGCCCGGCCCTTGGAGGACGGGTTGTACAGTGCCGCACAGAAGTCCCCCATCGCCGCGCAGGCCAGTCGCTTTTCGATGACGGTCCAGGGCGTGAGCCGATCCGAAAGGGAGATCACACAGAAATCGTGCGCCAATGGAGCGCCCAGCACCGCGCCGCCGCTTAAGGCCGCCGTCAGGCCGGGCACGATCTCCACCGTCACGCTTGGGTAGCCCTGTGCCAGTTCCAGCAGCGGGCTGGCCATACCGTACACGCCTGCATCGCCGGAGCAGACCAACGCTACCGTCTTGCCGCTTTGCGCAGTCTCCAGCGCCCAGCGGCAGCGGTCGATTTCCTTCGTCATGCCGGTAGTATACACTTCTTTGTCCGGGTACAGGGGGCGCACCAGGTCGATATAGACCGTGTAGCCGCACAGCACGTCGGCGGCCTGTAAGGCGGTTTGCGCCTGGGCAGTCAGGTAGCGGGCGTCGCCGGGGCCAAGGCCCACCACGTACACCATTGCGTCAGTCATCGTTCCATCTCCAATCCGGGGTAAAGGGGCGCAGTGCCACAGCAAAAGTTACACCGTCCCGCGCCCATTTGTGCGCCCACACGGGGCCGCCTGCGGCCAGCACAGCGGCGCGCTCGCAGACGTTATCCACGCCGGTGATGCTTTGCACAAAGTCTGAATGGGCGAACTGCCCCGGCGCGGCGCGCAGTTCGTCGGCGGTATAAAAGGTAACGGGCCAGCCCTGCTTTTGGCCGAATTCCGCCAGGCCAAGTTCATCCTTTTTTAAGTCAATGCTAGCCGCGGCGGCAATGCTTTGCGGGGCCAGTTTCGTTTCGGCGCAAAAGGCAGCAAATGCGTCCGCCAGCTTGTCGGCAGGTGTACCCCGCTTGCAGCCGATGCCCAATACAGCAATACGCGGGATAATGTGCAGGGCGTTGGGCGTCATCGTCGGGGTTATCGTCAGGGCAAAACTTGCCTGTGCGGCATCACCAGCCGGTTCCACACCGGCAGGCGGTGTGCCCTGTATCGGCCAACCACTGGCAAAACGCACGGTACGGCCCGCCAGCAGGGCGCCGCTTACCTTTTTGATGCGCGCCGGCTCGGCCACAAGGCAGTGCTGGTGCTTGGCCCACTCATCCACGGCAAACACACCGTTGGCGTCGGTGGCGGTGGTGATGACCGGCACCGCGCCGCATGCTTTCGCCAGCCGACGGGCCAGATCGTTGGCACCGCCCAGATGGCCGGAGAGCAGCGGGATTGCAAAGCGGCCGCACTCATCCAGCACTACAACGGCGGGGTCGGTGGCCTTGCTGCGGCAGTGAGGCGCGATGGCTCGCACGGCAATGCCGACAGCCCCCACAAAAACAAGTGCGTCACTTTGTGCAAACTGCGCAGCAGTCCAATTGGCAAGGGTCACGCCGTTTTCGCCGCAGCGGGCCACAGCACCGGGCTGGGCCGCCGCAAGCTTCCGGGCCAGCGCCAGCCCCTTGCTGGTAAAGGCAAGATACGCGCAGGTCATTGCGGCGCTCCTTTGCGGTATTCGGTGGTAAAAGTGGGGTCATAAAGCTTGCTGCGGTCGTACTGCGCGGCCAGGAAGTCCCCCACCACGATCAGCGCGGTTTTTGTAATGCCTGCCGCGCGGGTACTGGCGGCCAAGGTGCCCACGGTGCAGTGCACGGTCTTTTGCTCCGGCCAGGTGGCTTTGTAAACCACGGCGGCGGGGGTCGCCTCAGTGTAAGCCCCCTGCAAAAGCGCGGTCTGCACTTTGTCCACCAGACCAATGGACAGGAAAATGACCATAGTGGCCCCATGCACGGCCAGGCTAGTCAGGCGCTCGCCCTCGGGCACCGGGGTGCGGCCCTCCATGCGGGTGATGATGACCGTCTGGCTCACGCCGGGCAGGGTATATTCGGCGTTCAGGGCCGCGGCTGCCCCGCAAAAACTGGACACGCCGGGGGTGTCCTCGTAGGGGATGCCGTCGGCGTCCAGGGCGTCCATCTGCTCCCGGATGGCACCATACAGGCAAGGGTCGCCCGTGTGCAGGCGCACCGTGGTTTTGTGCGCTGTTTCGTTTTTGCGCATCACAGCCAGCACCTGCTCCAGCGTCATTTCGGCGCTGTTGTAGATGGTGCAATCCGCCTTGGCCAGCCCCAGCAAGGCCGGGTTGACCAGGCTGCCCGCGTAGATGATGCAATCCGCCGTCTGCAGCAGAGCCGCGCCGCGCTGAGTGATAAGATCTGGTGCGCCGGGGCCCGCCCCCACAAAATGTACCATGTCAGTTTTCCTTCCAGCTTTGCAGCAGTTTTTCGGCCTGTTGGGTCTGGCCCAGCGGACCGTTTTGGTTGGAGAAAAGTACCGCCCCTACCGTGAAGGCTTCCGCCGCGCGGCGGTCCAGATGCAGTTGGATAGCCTGCAGCAGGCTTGCCATTACGGGTTCTTTCAGGTTGGCAGCGTTTAAAATATCCAGGCATGCGTCGGTGGTAGCGGCATCCATAAGGGCGCGGCAGGTTGCCGTATCCGCCCCACAGAGTGCCGCATGGGTACAGAACAGCTCGGTGCGGCAATCGGCCTGTTTGGAGTGGGTGTTCATGATGCCGCCCGCCAGCTTGACCAGCTTGCCCACATGGCCGACAAGGAGGACTTCCGCAAAATGTTCTGCTGCGGCCATATCCAACGCTTCCCCAATGAAATTGGAGACTTTTACAATAGGGATCTCATGCAGTTCCGGGTAGTTTTGGGCCAGGTAATCCAGCCCATAGTTGCCGGGGGCCAGAATCAGGCGGCGGCTGTGCAGGGCGGCCTGGTGGATTTCCAGCTGCAACGAATCCAGCAGCGCCTGCTGGCTCATCGGCTCCACAATGCCGCTGGTGCCCAGCACCGACAGGCCGCCTTCGACCCCCAGGTGCGGGTTAAAAGTGCGCTTAGCGGCCTGTTCGCCGCCCTCGATGCGGATGATCACCGAGAAACCGCCGCTGTAACCGGCGGTCTCGGCTTCTTTTAATAATGCTTCGGTAATCATCTGGCGCGGCACGTGGTTGATGGCTGCTGCGCCCACAGGCTGATCCAGGCCAGGTTTGGTCACACGGCCCACGCCTGCGCCGCCGTCGATGGTGACGGTATGCGGGGCATCAGGCAGAAGCGTAACTTCGGCAACGACCGGCAGGCCGGTGGTGGCATCGATGTCATCTCCGCCATCCTTTACAATGGCGCATTCCGCACCGGTTGCCGTGCGGCGGCAGAATTGAGGTGCCACCTCGACTACGATGCCCTTGGGGGTACGCAGGCCGACGCTTTCTGGCGTGTGGCCGGTCAGCAGCAGACGGGCCGCCCCCGCCGCCCCCAGCGCTGCGCAGGTGCCGGTGGTGTAGCCGCAGCGCAGCAGTTTTTGCCCGCTGCGGATGTAATGCTCAAATTTTGGTTTGGTCTTTTCGCCAAACAGGGCAGTGTACTGCTCGTCCGAAAGGTCGAACAGGTGGCAGATATTTTCCCTTGCAAACGCCTCTTTGGGCGTAAGCACGCCGGAAACGCCCTGTGGCGAAACGCAGACGACCGCGTCGGCCAGCTTTTGGGCCAGTTCCAGCTCATGCAGGGTCACGATGATGGCCACATTCTTCTCGTGGGCCAGCGTTTGCAAAACAGCCATCAGCTCAGCCTTGCCTTTTACATCCAAAAAAGACGTAGGCTCGTCCAGCAGCAAGATCTCCGGCTGCTGGCAGACCGCCCGGGCCAGCAATACGCGCTGGCGCTGACCGTCGCTGATTTTTGTGAAATCCCGCGCGGCCAGTTCGTCTGCCTGCACCAGATGCAGGGCGTCACGCACCTGCTGCTTATCCTCATCCGAGAGGATGCCCAGTCGCCCGGTGTAGGGGTAGCGGCCGGCGGCGGCCACGTCAAAGCAGGTGGTCAGCTCGGTGCGGGCCGTGTGGGGCAGCATCAGTGCCAGCTTGCGGGCGCGTGCGTTGGGGGTGTAGGTGGTCAGCGTTTTTCCGTCCAGCAATACCGCGCCGCTCTGGGCCGCCAGCTGCCCGGCCAGCGTTTTTAATAAGGTGGATTTGCCCGCACCGTTGGGGCCGATGAGGGCCAAAATCCTGCCGCACTCGGCCTGCAGAGAGATGTCCCGCAGCAGTGGGGCACCGTAGCCGATGGCAAGGCTTTGGGTCTCGCAGTAGCTCATGTTGTCCCCTCCCCGCTGTGGCGGCGCACCAGCAGCCAGATGACCACCGGCGCGCCAAATACCGCCGTGACCGAACTGATGGACAGCTCCGTCGGCGCAAACAGGCTGCGAGCGATCAGGTCACACAGCAGGCAGAACGATGCCCCGCCCAAGGCGCAGCCCGGCAGCACATGCAGCGGCTTGGCGCTGCCTAACGCCTGCTTTACCAGGTGCGGCACCGCAATGCCGACGAAAGAGATTGGCCCTGCAAATGCTGTGACACAGGCCGCCAGCAGGCTGGACAGCAGCACCAGCAACACCGAAAAGCTGCGCACCGAAACGCCCACGCTGGCGGCGTAGGATTCACCCATCTGGTAGGCGGCCATGGGCTTGGACAGTAAAAACGCCGCCGCCAGGCAGGGCAGCGTAATGGCGGCCGCCGTGCCCACATTGCCCCAGGTCATGCCGGAGAAGCTTCCCATAGACCAGTTGTGCAGGTTGACGATGTTGGAATCCTGGGCAAAGGCCACCACAATATCGGTGATGGCGGAGCAGATGTAACCGATCATGACACCGCAGATGACCAAAATGCTCATGCGCTGCACGCGGCGCGCCACAGCCAGCACAAACAGCATGGCAGCCATAGCCCCGGCGAAAGCAGCCAAAATCAAGGTGAGGGAGTTCGTTAATAGGCCGCGGTTTAAAAACACCACCATGGTCAGCGCCACGGCCAGCTTGGCCCCGCTGGAAATGCCCATGACGAAAGGCCCCGCAATGGGGTTGGCAAAAAAAGTTTGCAGCAGATACCCGGCTACTGATAACGCCGCCCCCAGCAGAACGACCATGACGGTGCGGGGCAGGCGCAGCTGCAGCAAAATGTTGCTTGTCAGTACATCCTGCCCACGGCCCAGCAGGGTACTGACCACATCGGCGGGCGAAAGTGCCACGCTACCCCAAAACAGGTTGAGGGCAAACAGCACCAACAGAGCCGCCGCCATAGCGAGGTATGCAATTGTCAGGCGCTTTCGGGTGTGCATGGTGTTATCCTTTGCATTTTGCTTGTAAAAGCGGGCATTGCCCGCCTGCGGGCCGATGCAGGCATCGGCCCCTACAGTGTTGGGCAAGCGGCATTTGAGGTAGTTATCAGGTGATTTTCGTCAAAAATTTCAATTCACTGTCGTCGGGCGTGCCCTCGGTAAAGACTTTATTCATGTCCAGGATCAGGTCGGGCATCTCCATGCTTTGCTGGAAAAGGCTTTGCGCGGTGCACCAGACGTTGCCCTGCTGCACGGCCTTGAACTGCGCCAGCAGCGGGCATTTGGCGATCAACTCGTCCATCGTGCGGATCTCGCCCTCGATGGTGCTGTTGTAGATCAGCACATCGGCGTCCTTGGCCCCGGCGTAGAAATCCTCCAGCGAGATGTTGACGGTGGCCAGGTTGTTGCCGCTGTCCGTCAGGTCGGAGAAGACATAGTCGCCGCCCGCCATCTCGATCATTTTGGCGACATAATCGCCGCCCTTGCGCACAGTGGCCAGATTATTGGAGGTGATGGAGAAGAACGCCACGGTTTTGCCGGTGGCGGATTCATTTTCCAGCGGTGCAATGCGCTGCACGGCGTCGTCAAAGACCTGCTCGGCCTCGTCAGTCTTGCCCAGCAGCACGCCGTACAGCTTGACCCACTCCATCCGGGCCAGGGGGCCGCTCTCGTAGCTGGAGCGCTCCACCAGCACCGGCACCCCGAATTTTTCCAGCTGTTCCTTCACTTCGGGCGTGTGGTAGATCATCGTGTTTTCGATGGCCAGGCCGCAGTTGGCGGCAAGAATCGTCTCATAATCGGGCGCACTGTACTTGCCAGCGTAGGCGATCTGGCCGTTTTCCATGGCGGTTTTGGCTGCATCCAGATACCAGTTATCGGCCTGCGTGCCGGAAAGCGCCACCGTATCCAGCCCATCGATACTGATGATGGGGTCCATGGCGGAGGAGGACACGAGGTAAATATTCTCGATAGGCTGCTGTAAAACGGTAATGTCCGCGTCCAGCTCGGCTGGCGCGTTCTCACCCTCAGGCACGACCAGATAGCGCGTACCATCGATGGTAATGAGGTAATAGCCGCCCTCGCACTCGTCAATGGTGAATTGCTGGGCGTACTGCAAGGGGTAGCTGCCGGTGACGGTCAGCGTCTCCGTGCCGGAGACCGCTGGCTGGGCCGCGCACCCTGCCAGCAGCAGCGCGGGCAGGGCGGCCAGCATTATAAGCCGCTTCATTCGGCAGCGGCCAGCGTGGTGCTGTCAAAGGTCAAAGTGTAATCGATCTCATGGGGGGTGCTCATAGCAACGGTGTCGGCGGTGACAGCTAGGGCAGTGTCCAGCGCGGCCACGGGGATCTCAAAGGTGGAGTTGCCCTCAGTGTTGGTGGGCAGGTACTTTTCGCCGTCGATGAGCATGTAGTCGTAGTTGGGGCTGCTCCACACGATGGTGGCGGTCATGGCACCGTCGACTACGGTCAGGGCAGCGGGGCTGTCCACAGTAGCGCGGCCGCTGCCGCCCTCCAGCGTGACAGCGCAGGTGTAGGTGCCATCGGCAGGGACTTCCGCCGCAGCGGCATCGCCGCCATCGACAGCGGGCACAGCGTTGGACACGCTGACAACATGGTCGTACCAGGTACCCTTGGTGCCCAGGATAGCCAGCTGGAAGTCGGTGTCCACAGCCGCGACAGGGATGTCAAAGCCGTAAACTTCGTCGCTGGTGCCGTCGGAGTAGGTCACGGTATCGATGGTGGGCTGCAGCCATTCGTCCTCGTGGTCAGGGGCGTCAGCGGCCATACCCAGATACAGGTTGACGATCTTCTGGGACTGCAGGCTGACGTGCATCGTCATTTCGCCGTTTTCCACGGTCAGGGTGCCCTTGCCATTGCAGGCTTCGTTGACGTGGAACATGCTGCTGTCGGTGTTAAAGTCTGCGGTGTAGATGTCGTCCGGCAGGGCAGCCTCGGCGGCGGGGGCTTCGCTCTCGCTCTCACTTTCAGCAGGGGCGGTCTCAACGGTGGAGACGGCCTCGCTGGTGCTCCCGCTGGCAGCGGCGGATTCGGATGCGCCGCAGCCTGCCAGCAGCAGGGCAGCGGCCAGGGTCAGGGATACGATCTGGAACTTTTTCATGTGTACTTTCCTACCTTATTTCATTAATTTTATTAAGTTTACAACGTATACTGCAAGGGCAATATCGGCACCGGGCCGATACGAGCATCGGCCCCTATAAATGCGTGCATTAAGGGTAAGCAAAACCAAAAAACTGCCCGAAGGCTTTCCCCTTCGGGCAGAATGTAAGGCAAGACCGCATAATTCTAAGTGCCGATACGGCAAGCGAAAAGTACAAGCTGCTAAGCAAAAAGCGCAGAGAATACTTTGTGTATTCTCGAGCATTTTTGCAACGCAGATTGTGCTTTGCAGCTGCCGGAGCGACGCTTAAGCCCGAAGGGCGGGAATTGTGCGGTGTTGCCGTAAAAAATCAGCCGTTCAGGGCATCCATGGCGGCCTTGGTGTGATTAACGTAGATCTGCTGGATGTCAGCAATCTCGCCCAGACCGGCGATCTGGGTGTCGACGCTGTCAAAGCAGCCAGCGGCGTTGAACTGGCTCAGCCAAGAATCCTCGTCCGCACCGGCCATATCATTGTTGGCGTGGTCACCGGCAACGACCATCAGCGGGCGCAGGATGACCTTGGTATAACCAGCTTCCTTGACTTTCTCGATGACAGCCTCACAGGCGGTGTCCTCCGGCTCGCCCTCAACGGTGCCGATGAAGACGTTGTCATAGCCCTGGGTCTCCATGGTGGTCTGCATCTGGCTGTAGCTGACCTTGGCGGTGTGGGAGGTGCCATGGCCCATAAACACGAAAGCGGTGCCATCGGCGGCAGCAGCAGCGGCATCCTCATAACCGGCGGTCTTGACGGCCTCGGTGGTGATGGCGGTGGCTACGGCTTCCTTATCCTCGTTGATGACGGTGGCATCAGCGCCAACCTCGCCCAGCAGGGGCTCGGCGATGGAAACGCTCTCGAACTTATCCTTGTACTCGTCGATGGCTTCGCACATCTCGTCGTACTCGGCGCCGTGCATCAAATGGGTGGGCTGGACGACCAGGTTCTTGACACCGTTGGCAACAGCGCGGTCGAGGGCCTGCTCCATGTTGTCGATCTTCTCGCCGTCACGGGCCTGGACATGGTTGATGATGATCTGGGCGGTGAATGCGCGGCGGACGGACCAATCCGGGTTAGCGGCCTGCAGAGCATCCTCGATGCCCTTGATGTCGGCTGCGCGGCTGCCGTTGAAAGATGTGCCAAAGCTGACGACCAGCAGCTCGTTCTCGCCGATTTCATCCTCGTTGCGGGGGTCGTCCTTGCCGGCGTCGCCGGTGTCGCGGCCGAAGTACTCGGGGTCAGCGTTCTCACCCTCGACCATTTCCTTCTGGGTGTCGGTCAGGGCATCCCAGGCAGCCTTGGCGGCTTCGCACTGGGCATCGGTGTCATCGGTGCGCTCCTGCACGTAGATGGCGTCGATCAGGTCTGCGCAGTTCTTTGCGGCCACCTCGTCAGCATCTCCTTCTTCGGCTTCCTCTGCGGTGCTCTCGTTCTCGCTGACGGCGGTGCTTTCGGCCACGCTGTCAGAAGAAGCGGCGGTGCTGCCACAGCCAGCCAGCAGTGCGGTAGACAGGGCCAGGGCAGCTGCCACAGCGGCGGGCTTTTTCCAGTTGATTCTTCTCATGTGTTCTGCTTCCTTTCTTATATAACCGATGGACGGTACAGGGCAGGATGACCGCAGACACAAAAAGGCGTACACCAGAATAGGCCCACTAAAAAACGAGGCCTTTTGCATGCAGAATGGCAACACAAAAGGCCCCGTGCTTTTAACAGGTTCTTTACGGTACAACCAATTCCTCGTGATCTGGGGCGTTTGCCCCCGTACCCGGCAGCAGGCAGGTTTCCTGGCTGAAAGATCAACGCCCACCGCCGCCTTCCCGGGTAAGCACCCAGTGACCGATGCAAAAGCACCCTGGCGGCAGGCTCCCTTATCACAGTGACGAGATCGTGCGGGATTTGCACCTGCTTCCCTTTTACCCTTTTCTATGCGCAAAATGCGGCATCAAAAGGCACCTGCTGTCGTATTCAGTTTTACGGTAGCAAGTATAACACAATGTGCGAGGAAGTGCAAGGGCATAACGGATAAAAAGAAAAGCGTCGGCCTGTGCAGACCGGCGCAAAGTGTTAGGGCAATACCGCATAATTCTAAGTACCGATACGGCGAGCGAGGTGCGGCAGCTGCTAAGTCAAAAGCGCAGATAATACTTTGTGTATTATCGAGCATTTTGGCAACGCAGTTGCCGTGCCGCAGCCGCCGGAGCGGTGCTTAAGCCGTCAGGCGGGAATTGTGCGGTATTGCCTTAGAATATATATTAAAACGCTTTAATCTCCACCCCAGCGGCGGGCAGGGCGGCGGAGATCTTTTGCACAAAGGCCAGAGCCTTGGGGCCATCGCCATGGACGCAGACGGAATCGGCCTGCAGCGCCACCGTGCTGCCATCATCTGCCTGGACGGTACCCTGTTTGGCCATTTGCAGCACCCGCGCAATGGCAGTGTCCTCGTCCGTAATCATTGCACCGGGGGTTCCGCGGGGCACGAGGGTGCCGTCCGGCTTATAGCCGCGGTCAGCGAACACCTCGCTGGCCACGGGCAAACCGATGGCGTGGGCGGCCTTGACCATCTCACTGCCGGAGAGCGCCAGCAGCACCGCACCGTGGGCCGCGGCCTGCACCGCACGGCAGATGGCCGCGGCCAGCGCAGGGTCCTTGGCGGCCATATTGTACAGCGCACCATGGGGTTTGACGTGGTGCAGCGGCACACCAGCTGCTTCGCAGAAGGCCTTTAGTGCGCCGATTTGGTACATCACGTCCGCTTCCGCCTCGGCGGGCGAAATCGCCATTTTGCGGCGGCCGAAGCCCTGCAGATCCGGCAGGCCGGGATGGGCACCCACCTGCACACCATACTTTTTGCACAGCAGCACGCTTTTTTGCATAACGGACGGGTCGCCTGCGTGAAAACCGCAGGCAATGTTGGCCGAGGTAATGTAGGGCAGAATCTCGGCATCCATGCCGATGGTGTAGGCGCCAAAGCTTTCGCCCAGATCACAGTTCAAATCAATGGACGGCATTGTAAAGCCCCCTTTAAAATTTCAGCGCGGTATTTTTGACATCGGTGATAAACATATGTCCCGGCGCGTGGGTGATGCAAAACGCCGGTTTGGAGTGCATGACCACTGCCTGGGGCGTGACTCCGCAGGGCCAGAACACCGGCGTCTCTCCAGGGCGGATTGTGACGGTGTCGCCATAGTCCGGGTGAGCCAGGTCGGTGATGCCGATGGCTTCGGGCGTACCAATTTGAACTGGCGCGCCGTGGACGCGGGGCATGCCCGCCGTGATGGCCACTGCTGCGGGCACCTGGGCATACGGGATAGGCCGCATGCTGACCACCATATTGCCGCTGAACACCCCCGCCGGTGTGCAGGGAATGTTCGTATTGTACATAGGTACGTTGACGCCCTCTTCGATCTGGCGCACGGGAATGTCAGCTTCGAGAAGCGCCGACTCAAAAGAGAAGCTGCACCCGATGAGGAAACTGACCAAATCGTTCCGTTCTTCAAAATAGTGCGTCACATCGGTGGTTTCCTCGGCCAGCTCGCCGTTTCGGTAAATGCGGTAGCGCGGGATGTCGCGGGCAATATCGCTGCCCGGCGCAAACTGGGAAAAGCTACGCTGCCCGGCATCGGCCACTTCCAGCAGCGGGCAGGCCTTGGGGTTGCGCTGGCAAAACAGCAGGAAGTCCCACGCCAGCACTTTAGGCAGCACCACCAGATTGCCTTGAGCGTAGCCATCGCAGTAGCCGGTGGTGGGGGCCGTGAGCTGGCCCGTGCGAATCAGGGCGCGGACCTCGGCGGGGGTTGCGGCGGAATAGGTCATGGGGATACACCTCTTTATTTATAGTAAGCGCGCGGCAATTTGCTGTAAAATCGCTGCCTGCCGGCGGGCGGCCCGGACAGCCTGGGCGGGGGAGACAAAAGTAAAGGCCACCGCCTGTCCCGGGCGCAGCTGGGCCAGTACGGGCAGATCGGCCGAAATGACGGTGCCAATCTTGGCGTAACCGCCGGTGGTCTGGTGGTCGGTCAGCGTCACAATGGGTTGGCTGTCGGCAGAAATTTGTACCGAACCTGCCGCGATGCCGTCGGACAGGATGTCCGCGCCGTGTTTCATCTCGATGGCAGGCCCGGCCAGCTTGCAGGCCATGCGGTCACAGTTAGGAGTCAGCTGGTACACACCATGGGTAAAGATGTGCAGGCCAGCGGAGGTAAAAGCGGCATCCTGCGGGCCGGGCACGGTGCGCAGCAACGGAAAAGTTTGCGTACCAAGTGTGCGCACGGGATGCAGGGCGGTGGTGATACACGTATCTTGCAAGGGGCGGTCCAGATGGCAGGTGATGATTTTTTGCCATAAGACCGTCGTATCACACAGCCCGGTAGGCAGGGTATCTCCTTTGGCCAGCTTGCGGCCATCCAACCCACCGATGCAGCATTTCAAATCGGTGGCGCGGCTGCCCAGCACCGGCAGGGTGGCTATGCCGCCGCCCACGGCAAGATAACTGCGCAGGCCGGTTGATGCCATGCCCATTTGCAGCGTACTGCCCGCTTTGGCAAACAGCGGTGCGTAGTACGGCACGGGTACACCGTCCAGCGCGGCAGGGCTTACGGCCCCGGTTAAGGCAAAAACGGTGTCGGTTTCAAATTGCAGGGCTGCGCCCCGCAGGGTACATTCCAACACCGCCGCGCCCGGTGCGTTGCCGATCAGCATGTTACCCAAACGGTAGGCGTATCTGTCCGCCGCGCCGCAGACGCGATAGCCTTTGGCGGCATAGCCGGTGCGGCCTGCGTCCTGCACGGTAGTCAGCGGGCCGGGGTCCAGCACTTTCAGGCTCATACCGCCCCCTCCTTTTGCGCCAGGGCATTAAATTCTGCTTTTGTGATGGGCGTAAACCGGATGCGGTCGCCCGCCGCATAGGGCAGCGTGCCCGCAGCCGGGTCAAACAGTTTGAGCGGCGTGCGGCCGATGAGCTGCCAGCCGCCCGGGCTGGCAATGGGATAGATGCCGGTCTGTTCGCCGCCGATTCCCACTGATCCAGCAGGGATCGCTGTGCGCGGCGTACCCAACCGCGGGGTAAACAGCCGTTCATCCAGCCCGCCCAGATACGGGAAGCCGGGCAGAAAGCCCAGCATATAAATGCGGTAATCCCGCCCGGTGTGCAGGGCGATGACCTCCTGCTCGGTCAGACCCGCGTGCCGGGCCACAAAGGGCAGGTCGGGGCCAAACTCGCCGCCATAGCAGACAGGGATCGTGACAAGCTTGCCGTTCTCGGCGGTGCTGTCCGCATCAGGGACATCGGCCAGCTTTTGCATGGCGGCGGCCACGGCATCATAGTCGGTCACCAATGGGTCGTAGGTGACCATCAGCGAGGCAAAGGCGGGCACGGTCTCGTCCACGCCGGAGATGTTGGCGGACAGAACGCGGGTGTTCAGCGCCGCCACGGCCGCGCCGATCTCCGGCGCAATGCGCTGCGTAAAAACTGCCAGCAGGGCGCTGTCCCCCACCGGGTGTACCGTAAACGGCAGCATGGCCGCCGCCCCCTTTCCGCGAAATCAATCAAAAAAATGCTTTGCCAGCACCGGGCCGAACCAGTGATCCGAGTTGTGGGAGAACCGCACCGCGTAGGCCGTGCACTGGCGCATCAAACTGACGATGCCCACGTTCATCCGGGTGCTGAAACCGTCGATGCCCGGCAGCAGCGAGCCGGTCATATCGATAAAACCATTGCGCGCAGCCACCCGCATCACTTCGGATTCCATCTCCTCGTGGTGCAGAATCTCCATATCCTTTTTAAGGTACGCCAGCGCCGCCATCAACCCGTAGCATCCCCAGTCAGAACAGGTGGCCGTGATGATGTTATCGGCTTTGGTGGCGCTCAAAATGCCCCCGCCGCAGCCGCACTGGCACTCGCCTTTGTCGGTAAAGGGCACGTACTTTTTGATATGGTCAGCAATGGTGCCCATGCCGATCTCGTTGCCCAGATCGCCAATGGCAATGTTGGGCACGCCCTGGGTACGCAGCAGATCCCAGAGAGCTTCACTCTTGGCCTGCATCTCGGTCACATCCTTGCCCACGGCATTGTGGTAAACGCCCAAAGTGTTGGCGCCGCTGGCTTCCACCGAGACGACCGCCGCAGGTTTACGGGCGGCCAGCTCGGCGGCCTGGGCGGGGGCGGCGGCCTTATCCTTAGTAAAAGCCACCACGCCCATGCTCAGTGGCAATTCCTGCACGGTGTCCAGGTCTTCGTAAATATGCAGGCCCACCACGGCGGCGCACTTTTCAATGGCCTGCACACTATCGCTGGGGCAGACGATGACCGGCTTGGCGTTGAATGCCATGACCAGTGCGCGGGCCAGCAGCATGGCGCTGACCGTGCCGTCCATCTCCGGCACACGGTGTGGCAGCAGAACAAATCCAACCAAAATGTACACCAGGTCGTTTTCTTTTACGCTGTCGTACAACACCTGGGCGGCGTGCATCGTCAGCGGCTCGCCAGTGAAGGCGCGGCTGCCTGCATACAAAATGCGGCAGACACCGTAGCCGCGGGGGTCGAGGTTCATCAGCGCATCGAGGTTTTCGCCTACGTTGCGTTTTTCCAGTTCATCGCGGGTCATGCGGTCCACCCCCTGTTCAATCTACCACGGTGGTTTTTCCGGTGTAGGTAAAGTATTCGCGCAGCACCTCGTCCTGGATGGCCTTGAGCATGGCGGGGTCCTTGCCACCTGCAGGCTGACCATCCACCTCGCAGGCATGCAGGCAGAAGTTGGAGGAGGAGGTCACGATAATTTCATCGGCGTTTTTCAAATCATCCAACGTAAAGCACTTTTCCATGACCGTGATGCCCAGCCGGTAGCAGGCCTGGATCATGTGGGTCTTGGCGATGCCCCGCAGGATGAACTCATCGTTGGGGTGGGAGTAGAAGACACCATCTTTCAGGATAGACACATTGGAGTGAGCGCACTCGGTCACGATGTCGCCACGATGGAACACGGTCTCCTGTACGCCGATGCGCTTGGCGTGCTGGGCGGCAACTACGCTGGGCAGCAGGTTCAGCGTTTTGATGTTGCAGTGATAAAAACGGGTGTCTTCGGCGGTGTCCAGCTTGATGGGCACATCGGGATCGTTCAGGTGGTTGGGTCGGATGGACACCCACAGCTTGCCGGGCAGATCCTCGGCGTAGACGTGGTTGCGGGTCTCAACGCCGCGGGTGACCTGCCAGTAGACGAAGTGGGTGGTGCCATCCACCTTGGCCAGCAGGTCGGTCAGCAGCTTGCCCAGTTCCTCTTTCGGCATCGGGATGTGAATATCCAGCGCCTTGGCACTGGTGTAGAAGCGGTCGAGGTGGTCCTGCATCAGGTACACCTTGCCATTGGCACCGACGGTGGCATCATAGACGCCATCGCCAAAGAAATGTACGCGGTCGTTGAACGGGACCATCAATTCTTCCGGCGTGCCGATCTTTCCATCGTAATATGCAAGTGCTTCCATAACTCTTTCCTCCCCTGTTTTATGATAGCGGGCGTTTTCCCAAGTTTTACTGTGGGCACTTCACCCCAAATTTCAGCTCGATGACTTTTTTGATGACCTCTACGCAGTTGTCCAGCCCAATGGCGGCGCTGTCCAGGCAGAGGTCGTAGTTTTCTACCCGCTTCCACTGGCGGCCGGTGTGATATTTGTAGTAGCTCTCCCGGTAGTGGTCCAACTTGTCGATGTAGCGGATGGCCTGGCTGCGGCCGATGCCCTGGCGCTTCATCTCCCGGTCGATGCGGTCCTCGTAAGGGGCATCGATGTAGACGGTGAGGACATTGGGCTTATCCTTCAGTACAAAGTCCGCCGCGCGGCCCACACAGATGTAGCTTTCATCGTTCAGCAGTTCCCGCAGGACCTTGGCCTGGTAGTTGAACAGGTTTTGGTCGCTGATGAAGTTGCCGCTCTCCGGTGGGATAAAGCTGCCGTCGTAGACATGCTGGGATACGCGGTAGAGTAGCGTTTTCCTGGTGTTTTCATCGGCGGCGGCAAAGATCTTTTCGTTGATGCCGCTGTCCTCGGCTGCCAGGCGCAGCAGCTTGCGGTCGTAGAGATCAATGTCAAAATCTTTCGCCAGCTTTTTGCCGATGTAACTGCCGCCGCCCGACCCGCAGGTGCGGGTGATGGCCACGGCGAAGTAGGGATAATTCGGATACATGGCGTGCCCTCCTTTACTGGCCCAGGTAGGCCTTTTTCACACGGGGATCATTCAGCAGTTGCTGGGCGTCGCCTTCGATGGTGATGGTGCCGGTCTCCAACACGTAGGCGCGGTCCGAGATGGCCAGCGCCATTTTAGCGTTCTGCTCCACCAACAGGATCGTGATGCCCTGTTTGTTGACTTCCTTGATGATCTCGAAAATCTCCTTGACCAGCAGCGGGGACAGGCCCATAGACGGCTCATCCATCAGAATCATCTTGGGCTTTCCCATCAGGGCGCGGCCCACAGCCAGCATCTGCTGCTCACCGCCGGAAAGGGTGCCTGCCAGCTGGCGTTTGCGCTCTTTCAAGCGGAGGAACCGCTCGTAGACATCGGCCATCGTTTTGGCCATATCGGCAGGATCCGTGAAAGCTCCCATCTCCAGGTTCTCTTCCACCGTCATCTGGGGGAAGATGTGCCGTCCTTCCGGCACATGCGCCAGCTTTAGCGTAATGATCTTGCTGGGTTCGGTCTTGCGCAGGTCGTGGCCATCAAAGGTAATGGACCCGCTGGCGGCCTTTTCCAGCCCGGTGATGGTGCGCAGCGTGGTGGTTTTACCCGCGCCGTTGGCACCGATGAGGGAGACGATCTCGCCGTCGTTTACCGTCATGGATACGCCGTTCAGTGCGTGGACGGCACCGTAGTTGACATGCAGGTCTTTGATCTCAAGCATTGGCGGCCTCCTCCGGCTCGTCCTTGCCCAGATAAGCCTCGATGACATGGGGGTCGTTGGCGATCTGCTCCGGTGTGCCGGAGGCGATGGTGGTGCCGAAATCCAGCACTTGGATGCGCTCACAGATCTTCATGACCAGGCTCATATCATGCTCGATCAGCAGGACGGACACTTTAAATTCATTGCGGATGTAGTTGATGATCTCCAGCAGTTCCTCGGTCTCGGTGGGGTTCATGCCCGCCGCCGGTTCATCGAGGAGCAGCAGCTTCATATCGGTGGCCAGCGCACGGGCAATCTCCAGGCGGCGCTGCTCACCATAGGGCAGGTTGTCGGCCTCCAGGTCTTCCTTGCCGGAAAGGTGGACGACTTTGAGCAGTTCTTTGGCCCGCTCGGTGATCTCGGCCTCCTGCTGCCAGTACTTTTTGGTGCGGAAGATGGCATCGGTCAGGCTGTAGGTGGTGTGGGCCTGCATGGCGGTCTTGACATTCTCGATGACCGTCATTTTTTTGAACAGGCGAATGTTCTGGAAGGTGCGGGCAATGCCTGCGTGGACGATCTGGTAGGTCTTTTTGCCGTCCATCCGCTCGCCGCAAAGGTAGAACGAGCCCTCGGTAGGTTTGTAGACGCCGGTAATAAGGTTAAACACGGTAGTCTTGCCGGCGCCGTTAGGGCCGATAAGCCCGACCAGCTCGGACTCTCCGATTTCCATATTAAAATCATCCACGGCTTTTAAGCCGCCGAACTGGATGCCCAGGTGTTGCGCTTTCAATACGGGTGCTGCCATAGAGGGTCACGCTCCTTTCGCAGCTTTTTCTTTGGGGTGACGGATACCGTCCAGCAGGCGGTTCAGGCTGAACTCCCACCGGCCGAAGATACCGCCGGGACGGAAGAGCATGACCAGCACCAGCACGATCGAGTAGGCCAGCATGCGGTAGGTGGAGAAATCACGCATCAGCTCCGGCAGGCTGGACAGGAACGCCGCGCCGATGATGGAGCCAGTCAGCGAGCCGGTGCCGCCGATGATGACCTCGGAGAGCAGCTCTGCCGAATAGTTAAAGTTGAAGTTGGTGGGGATCATGGCGGTCATGTAATGGGCGTAAATGCCGCCGCCAATGCCTGCGAAGAAGGCCGAAATGGCGAAGGTAAGAACCTTATAATAGGTGACGTTGATACCGGAGGCCGAGGCCGCGATATAATCCTCGCGGATGGCCTGCACGGTGCGGCCGAAGCGGCTGCGTACAAACAGGAACATGACGGTCACGCAGACGACCATGATCCAGAACGCACGGTCAAAGGTAGAAAGCTTGAGGATGCCGCTCATCGTTTTGCCGCCGCCGGTGATGGAAAAGTTGCAGAAGCAGACGCGGATGATCTCGGCAAAAGCCATTGTGACGATGGCGAGGTAGTCGCCCCGCAGGCGCAGCGCCGGGATGCCGACGGCCACGCCCATGATGCCGGCGGCCAGGCCGCCCGCCAAAATAGCGACCAGCAGCAACGCCAAGTCCGACAGGCCATGCCCGGCCAGCGCACCGGAAACGATAGCGGAAACATAGGCCCCCACCGAGACAAAGCCCGCGTGGCCCATCGAGAACTCGCCCATAAAGCCAACCACCAGGTTCAACGACGTGACCATGATAATGGTATAGCAGGCGGTGGTGCAGATGCCCTGGATGTAGGTGGTGCTTTTGCCAAAAACGTTAAAGGTAAATGCCAGCGTGATCAGCGCATACAGCAGCGCGACGCCAACCAAGTTCAGGCCATAGGAGGCCAGCCGTCGTTTCGTCATTTTGTTCACGCTCCCTTACACTTTCTCGCCGACGTTCTTGCCCAGGATGCCGGAAGGTTTGACCAGCAGGATGACGATCAGGGTCCCGTAGGTCACAGCCTCGTACCAACCGGGGGCAAACAGCTTGACAAAAATCTCAATCAGACCAATCAGGATACCGCCCAGCATCGCACCGGGGATGATGCCGATGCCGCCGAGGACGGCTGCAATGAAGGCTTTCATGCCCATCATCGAACCCATATCGTTGGTGACGCGGGGATAGGTGGCGCAGTACATAAGCGCCGCCACCGCTGCCATACCGGAACCGATGGCAAACGTTGTGGTGATGATCTTGTTGACGTTGATGCCCACGAGAGTGGACGCGTCCTTATCCTGCGGCACGGCGCGCATCGCTTTGCCGAGCTTGGTTTTCTTAACAAAAAGCTGCAAGGCGATCATGATGCCCAGGCCGATGGCGATGGTGAGCAGCACGTTCAACGGCAGCGCCACAGTGCCGACCGTGATGGTGGGCAGGCTGAAGATGGCCTGCACGTTATGGGGCTTGGCGCCGAACAGCACCATGGCCAGGTTTTCCAAAAAGATGCTCATGGCCAGGGCCGTAATCAGGGCGGACATAGGGCCGGCCTTGCGCACCGGGCGGTAAGCCAAAATCTCGACCAGCACGCCGACCACGGCACAGACCGCAATGGCGATGATGACCGCCAGCCAGGCGGGCATACCCGCGTTGACCATAAGCGGGATGGTATAAAACAGTGTGTAGGCACCGATCATGATAAAATCACCATGGGCGAAGTTGATCATGCGGATGATGCCGTAAACCATTGTGTAGCCCAGGGCAATCAGTGCGTAGATCGCGCCCTGGTTCAGACCGTTTATCAAACTTTGAAAAAACAGTGAGAAAGTCATTGTGGTCCATTCCCCTTTTCTAAACACACAGGGGCGGGGGTGGTTTTCCCCCGCCGAGGTGCGATATATTCTCTTTTAGTCTGCCTTGGAAACGACCGCGCCGTCCGAGCCAAGCGTTTCGGTCCACTTGACCTCGCCGTCCACGAAGGTGTTGACGGCAATGCTCTTGATAGCGTCGCCGTTCTCGTCCAGCGTGATGTCGCCGCCGACACCGGTAAAGCTCATGCCGGTCATGCCCTTGACAAGGCTGGCCGTGTCGGTGCCGCCTGCATTCTCGGCGGCCTGCACCAGCATGTACATAGCGTCATAATACAGCGCTGCACAGGCGTTCAGGCTTTCGGTGCCGTACTTTTCCGTGTACTTCTGCACGAAGTTCTGGACAGCCGGGGCTGTATCCTCGCTGGAGTAGTGGTTCGTAAAGTAGCAATCCTCAAACTGTGCGGCAAGACCGGTCGTGTCGGAACCATCCCAGCCGTCACCGCCCATGATGGCACCGGTAAAGCCTGCATTGCGGGCTGCACCAACCAGCAGTGGAACGGTGTCGAGGAAGCAGGGATAATACAAAAGCTCTGCACCGCTGGCCACGGCCTGTGCCGCCTGCGAAGAATAATCGGTATCGGTGGTCATGCACTCACCGGTGTAGGCAACCTCAATGCCGTTGGCCTCGCAGTTTTCAATAAATGCATCCTTCAGGCCGTTGGAGTAGTCATCGTCCTTGGCGTAGATGACTGCCACCTTGGTAAAGCCCTTATCCTTGGCAAACAGCGCCGCCATCTTGCCCTGATACGGGTCGATGAAGCAGTTGCGGAAGATGGTGTCACCTTTTAAGGTGACATCAGCGTTGGTTGCGCCGGTCGCCAGAAGCAGCATACCGTCCTTGGAGGCCTGCTCTGCCATGGGCAGCGTGACCGAGGAGAAGAAGCTGCCAACGATGGCCTCGGGCGAATCCGCCATGACCTTGTTGTAGGCATTCATTGCCTGCTTGGCGTCCTTGGCATCGTCAGCGACCTTACCGCCGTTGACGATTTCGATCTTATAACCGGAGTCCCCGCCGTTGATCTCCTCAACGGCCATATCAATGGCGTTCTGTGCGCCCTCACCGTAGATGGCGGAGCCGCCGGTCATGGAGCAGACAACGCCCACACGAATGATGTTATCTTCCTCGCCATCCGCTGCGGCGGTGGTGCTGGCCGAGGCCTCACTGGAAGCAGCCGCCCCACCCTGCTGGGTGCTGGAACCGCAGCCTGCGAACAGGCTGGCCGACATGGCAGCTGCCATAGTAAGTGCAAGAACTCGATTACGCTTTTTCATTGTGTGACCCTCTCTTTCTGTTCTTTTCCTGTTCTACAGGGGACTCTCCCACCATCCAAAACAAAAGGCGCGCGGCACCGATGTAAAGTGCTGCACGCCTTTGTGCGTAACGGAAAGGGGCCGCTGTACTTTTGCAAGTACGCGACCCCTTTGTCCCGTTCGTGTTCTGTGATGATAGTGCCATTATAGCAGACTATGCAAAAAGTGCAAGGCTTTTTTGGCAATTCTTACGAAAGTTTGGTTTGCGCAGGTGTTCCGCTTACAAATACAATAATTTTTATAGGAAGGACAGTCGATTCTTAACTGGGCAGGCGTACCCGTCTGTGTGAAGCGTCGGATCTCTTGTTTCCTGCCATTTCCACACTTTTCACACCAAATTTTCAGCTTCTTTTCAGCTTCGTGCGGTACAATAGCGGCATAAAGTGAGGTGCTGACGATGCGTGTGCTGATCGCAGAAGATGAAAAACTGCTGGCAGAATCCCTAAAAACGCTGCTGGAACGAAAAGGTTTTACCGTGGAAACCGCTTTCGACGGCGTGTCCGGAGCCGAGTATGCCGAGACCGGCATTTATGATCTGCTGATTTTGGACGTGATGATGCCCGGCATGGACGGCTACGCCGTGGCGCGTCAGGTGCGGCAAAAGCGCTGCACCGTGCCCATCTTGATGCTGACGGCCAAATCCGACCTGCCTGACCGCATCGAGGGGCTGAACGCCGGGGCGGATTACTACCTGACGAAGCCGTTTGACATTGTGGAACTGTTGGCCTGTATCCGGGCGCTGCTGCGGCGGCAGGGCGGACAGGTGGACCGGCTGGCCTTTGGCAACACCACGCTGGACCTGGATGCCGGCGCGCTGACCTGCGGCGAGAAAAAGATGCGGCTTTCCGCCAAAGAATTTGATGTGATGCGCCTGCTGATGCAGGCCGGGGAGAACAACACCCCGAAGGAAAGCATCCTGACCCATGTGTGGGGCTTTGACTCCGATGCCGTAGAAAACAATGTAGAAGTGTACATTGGCTTTTTGCGCAAGAAACTGAAAAGCATTGGTTCCAATGTGCGCATTGAGTCTGTGCGCCGCGTGGGCTACCATCTGGAGGTTGCCGAATGATCTGGCGGCTGCGCGCCAAACTGGTGGCCATCATCATGGCGTTTGTGGCGGTGATTTTGGTGTGCGTGATGACTGCCGTACTAGGCCTGACCCGCGCCACGCTGGAGCGGGAAAGCCTGGACATGATGCGGCATATCGCGCTGGACCCCATCCAGGCCCCCGCCCCCGGCGAAGAATTTGACGGCGTGCGTCTGCCTTATTTTGTACTTTCAGTGGCCGAGGATGGCACGATCGAACCTGCGGGCGGCGGCTACTATGATTTGTCCGATACTAAATTTTTGCAGCAGGCGGCGGAGGAAGCTGTGGACAGCGGCGCACAAAGCGGCATGCTGGCAGATTCGCACCTGCGGTTTCTGCGTCTGGAAACGGACAGCGGGAACTTTATCGTATTCGCTGATACATCCAACGAAACGCAGACTTTGACCGGGTTGCTCCGCACCTGCTTGCTGCTGTGCGGCGCGGCATTTGCTGCATTCTTTCTGGTAAGCATCCTGCTGGCGCGGTGGGCTGTGCGCCCGGTGGAAACGGCATGGACCCAACAGAAGCAGTTTGTGGCCGATGCCAGCCACGAGCTGAAAACGCCGCTGACCGTGCTACTGACCGATGCCGAACTGCTCTGCACGCCGGAGGGTGAGTATGATATTGCCGAAAAACGCAAACTTTCTCAAAGCATGCTGACCGTCGCCCAGCAGATGCGGGTGCTGGTGGAGCAGTTGTTGGAGCTGGCGCGGGTCGACCAGGGCCTCCCCCGCGGCCAGCACGAGCGGCTGAACTGGAGCGAGAACGTCAGTGACGCCCTGCTGCCCTTTGAACCGATATTTTATGAGAAAGGTTTGCAGCTAGAGACCGACTTGCAGAACGGCATTTTTGTGCGTGGCTGCGGGACTCAGTTACAGCAGGCGGCAGGCGTTTACCTGGATAACGCGCAGAAGTACGCCGCCCCAGGTACGGCGGTGCAGGTCACGCTGGCACGATGCGGACACCACCGTGCACGGCTGGCCGTGTCCACACGGGGCGCGGCGATACCGCAGAATGAGCTGCAAAATATCTTTAAGCGCTTCTACCGTACCGACCCTGCCCATCACCGCGACGGCAGCTACGGGTTGGGCCTTGCCATCGCTGCCGGTGTAGCTGACCAGCACGGCGGCAAAGTCTGGGCCGAAAGTGCGGACGGCGTGAATACCTTTTATCTGGAATTAAAAACAGTCTAATGTGTGGAAAAACACCTTTGACTGCGGAATCTTTTTATAGTATAAATTACAGCAGACAATTTAAATTCAGATACTCTTCTGCCACCGGGCAGGAAAGTTAAGCGTCAGCTTTTCTGTCGATAGGTCTTAGCAGACAGAAAGTTCTGGCGCTTTTTCTTTTGAACGGAGCATAACGATGATACGAGACCAACGCCTTATCCCCCTATTTGACCCTGAGTTTTGAGGATGCAGTTAGTGCTGTAAACCAGATAAATAGCGAAGCTTTCCCGCGGGGCAGACCTTATGGTCCGCCCCTTTTTGTTTTGCCTGTGTACAACTTTCCCAAACCTTTCACAAACGCGGGGCGAATTTTCAGTTTCGTTTCAGCTTAGGGCGGTATAGTATCTCCAGACTATTAGGAGGTGCGCTGATGATACAAGTCAAGCATTTGACAAAACGATACGGCGATTTTACGGCGGTGGACGACATATCCTTTACGCTGAAAACCGGCCACATCTACGGTTTCCTGGGCCCCAACGGCGCGGGCAAATCCACCACGATGAACATTATGACAAGCTGCCTGGCCGCTACAAGCGGCACGGTGCTCATCGACAACTGCGATATTTTTGAGGATGCGCAGAAAGCAAAAAAACTACTGGGCTACCTGCCGGAGATCCCGCCGCTGTACACCGAGCAGACACCCGTGGAATACCTGAGCTTTGTGGCCGAGGCTAAGGGCGTACCGGCCAAGCAGATCCCCGACGAGATTGCCCGCGTGATAGAGGAGACCCGCCTGACCGAGATGGCCAACCGGCTGATCCGCCACCTGTCCAAGGGCTACCGCCAGCGTGTCGGTATTGCACAGGCGTTGCTTGGCAACCCGCATTACATCATTTTGGACGAGCCTACCGTCGGCCTCGACCCGCTGCAAATTATTGAGATCCGCGACCTCATCCGCGAATTAGGGCAGCGCCACACCGTCATTTTAAGTTCCCATATCCTGAGCGAGGTGCAGGCCATCTGCGAGAGTGTGCTGATTATTGCCCACGGCAAACTGGTGGCCTTTGATACGCTGCAAAACCTGGAAAAGACGCTGGCCAGTGCCAACAAGCTGACCCTGACCGCCGATTGCGGCGAGGCCGCCCTGCAGGAGATCCTCGACAGCGTGCCCAACGTAGCCACCCGCGAGACCAAGCCCGATGGTACTGCCGCCCTGACCGTAAACGGTGACTTGACCGCTGCGGCCCGCGCGCTGTTCTTTGCCTTTGCCAAGGCCAATGTGGCGCTGCTGCAGATGACCCCGCAGAAAGCCGATCTCGAAAACATCTTCATTGAACTAACGGAGGATGACCCGCAGCCGCAGGCTCAGGTACAGAACCAAGAGGAGGTGACGCCCGATGAAAGCGGTGTTTAAGCACGAAGTATCGCTGTATTACCACAGCCTGCTGGCCTATGTGTTCGGTGCGTTTTTGCTGGAATTTATCGGTATCGGCGCGATGCTGTACAACATCAACCGCGCCGTGGCCAACTTTGAGTACGCCCTCGGCACCTTCTGCATCGCCTTTGTCGGCCTGGTGCCAGTGCTGACGATGCGCGTCATGGCTGAGGAAAAAAAGCAGAAAACCGACCAGCTGTTGTCACTGCTGCCCATCACATCCACCGATATTGTGCTGGGCAAGTATTTTGCGGCAGCGCTCGTCTTTGTTGCCCCAATGCTGGTTGCCTGCGTCTACCCCTACATTTTCTCGATGTACGGCGATGTTTACCTGCCCACCTCCTACGGTGCGCTGGTGGCTTTCATCTTCCTGGGGCTGGCGCTCATTGCCATCGGCATGTTTATCTCGTCGCTGACCGAATCCCAGGGTATGGCGGCGGGCATCGGCGTCGTGGTCATGCTATTTTTGTATTACAGTTCCTCACTGGCCGATAACATCTCCTCCAAGGCGTTCAACGTAGTGGTGCTGCTGATTTTGTCTGCCATCCTTGCCATCGTAGTCAAGAAGCTGACCAACTCCGATGCGGCAGGTCTGCTGGTGCTTATCGTCTGCGTGGCGGCGCTCGTCATCACTTATTTTGCCGCGCCCACTGCACTGGAATCCCTGCTGCCGGATCTGATGAAGAAGCTGTCCCCCTTTGAGCGGTTCTACACCTTCGTCAACGGCGTATTTGATGTAACGGGCATCGTCTACTACATCAGCATCGCAGTATTTTTCCTGTTCCTCTGTGTGCAGTCTTGGGAGAAAAAGAGGTACAACGGATGAAAAATAACTTTAACAGAAAGCTGCGGCAGCTGGCCGCAGAAAACAGACAGGCGCTTTCCACCCGCACCGCCAAGATGGGCGGGTACAGCGTCGTACTGGCGCTTATCGTGCTGGCCATTCTGGTGGCGGTCAACGTGTTGTTCAGCGTTCTGCCATCCAAATTTACACAGTTTGATATTTCCGCTGCACAGCTTTATTCACTGACATCGGATACCAAAGTGGTCGCGACCAACCTGGACAAGGACGTGACCATCTACTGGATCACTCAGGCCGGGCAGGAAAGCACCGTGCTGGATAAGCTGCTGGACCGCTATCAGGATCTGTCCGACCTCATTACGGTGGTCAAGAAAGACCCTGACATCTACCCTACCTTCGCCCAGCAGTACACCGATGAAACGGTCGTGAACAACTCGTTGGTGGTCGAGTGCGGCGACAAGAGCCGTTACATCAGCTACGACTACATCTATCAGGTGGACACGGCCAGCTACTACACCACCGGCTCGGTCAGCCAGAACTTCGACGGTGAGGGACAAATCACCTCGGCCATCGACTACGTGGTCTCTGATGAACTGCCGAAGATCTACCTGCTCAGCGGCCACGGCGAAGTCGCGCTGTCCGATACCTTCAGCAACGAGCTGACCCGCAGCAACTATGAGACCGTTGAGGATTTCTTGCTGTTGAATGTAGACGAGATTCCCGAGGATTGCGACGCCCTCCTTATCAATGCGCCCACCAGCGACATCTCTGACGAAGAGCTGACAATGCTGCGCGACTATGTGCAGGGCGGCGGCAAGCTGTTGGTCCTCTCCGGCCCGCAGAAAGAAGCGTCCTTGACGAACCTGGACACTCTGCTGGCCGACTATGATGTGACCGTCAGCGACGGTATTGTCGTGGATACCGACCGCGAACATTATGCCTTCACCGCCCCCTACGTACTGATGCCTGACATTGAAAGCAGCGATATCACCGACCCGCTGACCGAGGAATCCAGCCATGTCATCGTGCCCATTGCCCAGGGCTTGACTGTGGGCAGCAACGGCAGCGTGACCGCTTTGCTGACGACCTCCGACGAGGCGTTCAGCAAAGCCGCCGGCTACGCCATGACCACCTACGAAAAAGAGGACGGTGACACCGACGGCCCGTTCACGCTGGCGGTGTCCATAACCGACAGCACGGCGGAGGGAAAGATCGTTTGGGTTGCCAGCGATTACCTGCTGGACGACACCTACAACTCCTACTCTTCCGGCGCCAACCTGGACTTGGTGATGAACGGCCTGTCGTGGATGATCGGCAAGAATGACGCCGTCTCCATCCGCGCAAAATCGCTGAACAACAGCTACCTGACCATCAGTTCGTCGTCGGCCACGGTGCTGAAAGTTGTTATGATCGGCGTCATCCCGGTATGCTTCCTGCTGCTGGGCATTGACGAAGTGCTGCGCAGGAGGAAAATGGTATGAAACGACAAAAAAATCTGCTGATTTTGGGCGGTGTGCTGGTGGCGCTGTGTGCGTTCATCGCCATCGTCAGCGGCGTGGAGAAGCACATCGACAAAATCACCACCGTCAGCGAAGATATTGTAGACATTGACGCTGACACACTGACGAAGATCAGCTGGACGGCAGACAGCAAGACACTAACCTTTGTAAAGGGCGATAGCGGCTGGGCCCAGAGCGGGGACGACTATTTCCCTGTTGACCAGGAGAAGATCAGCGACCTGCTGGAGCATTTTGCACCGCTGACCGCCAGCTTTATCATTGAGGACGTGGAAGATTACGGCCAGTACGGCCTGGACTCCCCCGCTGCCACCGCCACGCTGACCACCGCCGACGGCGACACAACGCTGCAATTCGGCACCTACTCTACGATGGACAGCAAGCGGTATGTAACCTTAGGCGACGGTGTGGTATACCTGATCGATGACGACGTGACCGAAGAGCTTTCCACCGACCACGACGACTTTATGCAGACCGACTCCGTGCCGGAGTATGACACGATCGACAGCATTGTGGCCACCGGTGAGACCGCGTTTACGGCGGACTATCTGCCCGACGAGACCCACACCTACACCGACGACTATGACTACTACGCTGTGGATGGCGGCAGCTACACTGCACTGGCGACGAGCAAGATCAAAAGTTTTATTAGTAAGCTGAAAAATCTGGACTACAGTGACTACCTGACCTACCGTGCCTCCACCGCCGACCTGAGTGTTTACGGCATGGACGCCCCCACCGAGACCTTTACCGTGACCTACACTAAGGACAAGGAGCAGGGCAGCTTTGCGCTGAGCTTTGCCAAGGGCAAGGACGATGGCAACTACTACTTCCGCATGGGCGACTCCGAGATCATCTGTAAGATGGACGAGGATGACTACAATGATATTGTGGCCACCACTGCCGACCCCCTGCGTCCCGATGAAGCGCTGAAGCTGGATTGGGACAGCGTGACCAGCATTGACTTTACGCTGGACAACACGACTTACACCATCACCCACAAGGGCAGCAAGTACACGCTGGATGGCGAGGAAGTGGACTTTGACGACATCAAGTCCGCCGTGGATGACCTGGATATTGCCGAATACAACACCGAAACGAGCGACAAGAAGCAGGAGATTGTCCTGACGGTGCACCTCGACAACACCGACTACCCCACCCTGACGCTGTGTGCTTACCAGTACGATGGTGAGAATTGCCTGGTGACGCTGAATGATACCACTTTGGGTTTTGCCAAACGCAGCCTGGTGGTTGATTTGGAAGAAGCCGTTAATGCTGTGGTACTGGGCGGAGAGTCCTAAATTGCAACCAAATTATAAGGAGAAAGCCAGCCAGTGCGTTAGAACCGGCTGGCTTTCTCCTTTTTACTCGCAACCATGCTGAATTCAAAGCATCAAT